>WBZM01001195.1_pt1 | contig 27513 bp, 30 predicted proteins | sample 5204271 | NCBI WGS metagenome assembly WBZM01 (sample SAMN12344346, study PRJNA552823) | activated sludge metagenome | biome: Activated sludge suspended growth; feature: Nitrification reactor; material: Wastewater; isolation source: activated sludge from nitrification reactor of wastewater... | reverse complement strand
CGCCTCCGGCGCGGACCAGTTCACCTACGTGGTCCAGGACGCCGCCGGCATCTCCAACGTCGCCCTGGTGACCTTCGTGGTGCCCTTCACCCCGCCGCCCCCGACCGTCGTCGCCGACAACACCGCGACGCAGGCCAACACCACCCGCGTGGTCAACGTCCTCGCCAACGACACCGCCGGCGTCGGCACCGTCATCGACCCGCTCTCCATCCAGATCGCCTCCGGCGCCGCCGTCGGCACGGGCCCGGGCGCCTTCCTCGACGCCGCCGGCAACGTCAACTACCGCGCCGGCGCCTCCACCGGCACCTTCACCTTCACCTACACCGTCGCCAACACCGCCGGCACCCGCTCGGCCCCGGCCACGGTCACCATGGTGGTCTTCGGCGGCACCGAGTCCCTCAGCTACAGCCGCGTCCAGTACACCGTCTCCAAGCTGGCCTGGTCCATCGCCGGCAGCACCACCTGGTTCGCCGCCAACCTGACCCAGGCCTCCGCCACCTGCTGGACCGGCACGGCCACCGCGCCGACCGCCACCACCCTGATCGGCACGGCCCCCATCGACACCACCGGCAAGTTCCAGCTCGTCCCCGTCGGTCCCACGCCCAGGCCGGTCAACCCGTCCTCCATCACCTGCCAGACCACCTACGGCGCGCGCCGCAGCTCCGCGGTGAGCTTCAAGTAGGCTGAGGCACCCCCGTCGGGCCCGAGCGGCCCCGGCTCCTCCCGAGGAGCCGGGGCTTCTCCCTTTCCGGGCGTCCGGTGCTATCGTCCGCGCCCATGTTCCCACCCGTCTACGTCGCCGACATCGCCCAGCACGACGGCCAGGAGGTCACCCTCCACGGCTGGCTCCACCACCGCGCCTCCAAGGGGAAGCTCCACTTCCTCAAGCTCCGGGACGGCACCGGGGTCATCCAGTGCGTGGTCTTCAAGGGCAACGTCACGCCCGAGGTCTTCTTCGAGGCCGACCACCTGCCGCAGGAGACCAGCCTCACCGTCCGCGGCCTGGTGAAGAAGGACGACCGGGCGCCCATCGGCTACGAGCTGGACGTGCGCGACCTGCAGGTGGTCGCCAAGCCCGCCCAGGAGTTCCCCCTCGGCCACAAGGAGCACGGCGTCGCCTTCCTGATGGAGCAGCGCCACCTCTGGCTCCGCTCCCAGCGCCAGACCGTGGTCCTCAAGGTCCGCGCCAGCGTGGTCAAGGCCATCCGCGACTTCTTCGACGGCCGCGGCTTCACCCTGGTGGACGCCCCCATCTTCACGCCGGCGGCCTGCGAGGGGACCAGCAACCTCTTCGAGGTGCCCTACTTCGACCTCGGCAAGGCCTACCTGACCCAGTCCGGCCAGCTCTACATGGAGGCCGCCGCCATGGCGCTCGGCAAGGCCTACTGCTTCGGGCCGACCTTCCGCGCCGAGAAGTCCAAGACCCGCCGCCACCTCACCGAGTTCTGGATGGTGGAGCCCGAGGTGGCCTTCATGGACCTCGACGGCGACATGCAGCTCATGGAGGAGTTCGTCTCCTACGTGGTCCAGGCCGTGCTGGAGAAGCACGAGAAGGAGCTGGCCACGGTCCTGGAGCGGGACGTCTCCAAGCTCAAGAACGTGAAGCCCCCCTTCCCGCGCATCACCTACACCGAGGCGGTGGAGGTGCTGCAGAAGGCCGGCCACCCCATGAAGTGGGGCGAGGACATCGGCGGCGACGAGGAGACCGTCATCGCCAACGCCTACGACCGGCCGGTGATGGTGCACCGCTACCCGGCCGAGATGAAGGCCTTCTACTTCAAGAAGGACGCGGCCGATCCCAAGGTCGCGCTGGGCTGCGACGTGCTGGCGCCGGAGGGCTACGGCGAGATCATCGGCGGCGGCCAGCGCGAGGACGATCTCGCCACGCTGGAGGCGGCCATCGCCCACCACAACCTGCCCAAGGAGGCCTTCGAGTGGTACCTCGACCTGCGCCGCTACGGCACCGTGCCCCACGCCGGCTTCGGCATGGGCGTGGAGCGGTGCGTGGCCTGGATCTGCGGGCTGCACCACGTCCGCGAGACCATCCCGTTCGCGCGCATGATGGAGCGCATCACCCCGTAGCGACCGCGGTCGGGGGCGGGGCCGCGGCCCCGCCCTACCCCACCCGCAGCAGCGACCGCACCGCCTCGATGACCTGGGGCGCCTGCACCGGCTTCACCAGGTAGGCCGACGCCCCGAGCCCCATGGCCCGGCGGCGGTCGGCCTCCGCCCCCTCGGTGGTGATCACCACGATGGGGATGCGCTGGTGCGGCCCGCCCTGGCGCACCAGGCCCACCAGCTTGAGGCCGTCCAGGACGGGCATGTTGATGTCGGTCAGCAGGATGTCGAAGGCGGCGCTCTGCAGCTTGCGCCAGGCGTCGGCGCCGTCCCCGGCCTCCGAGGTGGCCACCCCCGGCAGCCGCGAGAGGGCGTAGCAGAGCTGCCGCCGCATCGAGGGGCTGTCGTCGACCACCAGCGCGTGGAGGGTGGGCATGGCGCGGGTCAGAGGGCGCGGGCGAAGCGGATCAGGCGGCCGGCCAGGGCCGGGATGTCCAGCACCTCGTCGACGGCCCCGCTGGCCACCGCCGCGCCGGGCATGCCGTATACCACGGCGGAGTCCTCCGACTCGGCCAGCGTGAGGCCGCCGGCGGCCCGCACCGCCTGCACCCCGGCCGCACCGTCGTGCCCCATGCCGGTCAGCACCACCGCGCAGAGGTGGCGCGGCGCCGCCTGGACCGCCGAGGTGAAGAGCCGGTCCACCGAGGGGCAGTAGCGCGCCGAGTAGCCGCCCGCCTCGGGCGGCAGCACCGCCGCCCGCAGCACCCCGCCCGGCCCGGGGTCGCGCCGCAGCTCCAGGTGGCCGCCGCCCGGCGAGACCAGCACCCGCCCCGCCGCCACCACGTCGCCGTGCGACGCCTCGACCACCGAGAAGGCGGTGGTGCGCCCCAGCCGCTCGGCGAAGGCCCGGGTGAACTTCTCCGGCATGTGCTGGGCCAGCAGGAAGCCCACCGGCAGGTCGGAGGGCATCGAGGAGAGCAGCTCCTGCACGGCCCGCGGCCCGCCGGTGGAGGCGCCGATGACCACCACGCCGGGCGGCTCCACCATCGGCGGCGGGCCGGAGGGCTCGTGGTCCACCGCCGGGCGCGGGGCCAGCGTGTCGAGGCGGAGGGCGCGCACCAGCGCCAGCTTGGCCAGCAGCTCGTCGCGCGCCGCCGAGAGGCTGCCCGCGTCGGGCTTGGCCACGAAGTCCAGCGCCCCCAGCTCCAGGGTCTTGAAGACGTCCTGCCGCCGCGACTGCGAGGAGAGGACGATGACCGGCGTGGGGCAGCGCCCCATCAGCAGGCGCAGGAAGGTGAAGCCGTCCATGCGCGGCATCTGCAGGTCGAGGAGGACCGCGTCGGGGCGGCGCGAGAGGGCCAGGCGCAGCGCCTCCTCGCCGTCGCGGGCCTGGGCCAGCACCTGGTGGCCCGCGTCCTCCAGGATGCGCCCCAGCTCCCCGCGGCTGGTCTCCGAGTCGTCCACCAGCAGGACGCGGAGCGGCGCGGGCGGGCGGGTCCCCGGGCGGCTCACGGCGCGCCCTCCTCGACGGCGTGGGGCTTGCGGTAGACCAGGTCGTCCCGCAGGTGGACCAGCTCGAAGTCGGCGGTGAGGTTGAGGAGCGACTCGGAGTGGCCCAGCAGCAGCCAGCCGCCGTGGCGCAGCCGCTCGTGGAGGCGGCGCAGGGCCTGCCGGCGCGCCTCCTGGTCGAAGTAGATCATGACGTTGCGGCAGAAGACGGCGTCCACCCGGCCCACGCCGGCGAGGCCGTGGTCGTGGAGCAGGTTGCCGGCGGAGAAGCGCACCAGGCGGCGGATGGCGTCGTCCACCACCCACTTGCCGTCGCGCAGGTGGAACCAGCGGCGCATGGCGTCGCCCTCGGCGGAGCGGAAGGCGTGGTCGCCGTAGGCGCCGGCCCGGGCCGCCGCCAGGCAGCGGCGGGAGATGTCGAGCCCCACCACCTCCACCTCCCAGCCCTCGAAGAGGCCGGAGGCCTTGAGCAGCACGGCGATGGTGTAGGGCTCCTCGCCGGTGGCGCAGCCGGCCGAGAGGATGCGCAGCGAGCGCTCCCCGGCCCGGGCCGCCGCCAGGGCCGGCAGGATCTCCCGGGCGAAGGCCTTGAGCTGGTGCGGCTCGCGGTGGAAGTAGGTCTCGTTGGTGGTGAGCAGGTCGGTGGCCTCGTCGATCTCCCCCAGGCCGCGCGGGTCGAAGCGCAGGTAGCGGTGGTAGTCGGCGAAGGAGGCCAGGCCGTGGGCCTCCAGGCGCGGGGTGAGCCGGCGCTCCAGCAGGTAGCGCAGGTCGTCGCGGAACCAGATGCCGCAGTGGCGGTGGATGTGGTCGCGGAGGAGGCGGAACTCCTCCTCCGACATGGCGGGCCCGCGCCCGTCGAGGCGGCTCACCGCCCCGGCCCGGCGCCGGGCTGCGCCGCCTCCGCGAAGGCCCGCGCCACCAGGGCGTCCGGCTCCTGCCCGGCCAGCCGGGCGGCGGCCTCCCGCACCGCCCCCTCGCCCCGGCCGGCCATGGCCCGCGCCGCGGCGAGGCGCACCTCCCAGCGCGGGCTCCCGGCCGCCTCGACCAGCAGCGCCACCCCGGCCTCGCCGGGCAGCCGCGCCGCCGCCGCCACCGCCTCGCGGGCCACCTCGGGGTCGGGGTGGGCCAGGCCGCGCGACAGGGCCGCCGGGGTGGCCGCGCCCAGCCGCGAGAGGGCCCGCAGCGCCGCCGCGGCCACCAGCGGGGGCGCGTCGGACCGGTCCGCCACCGCCCCCACCGCGGCGGCGTGCTCCGGGCGGCCACAGGCGCCCAGCGCCTCCAGCGCCGCCGCGCAGACCGCCGGCTCGGCGTCGTCCAGCCGGCGGCGCAGCGCCCCCATGGCCTCGGCGCAGAGGGGGTGCTCCCCGGCTGTCGGGTCCCCGTCGCGGGCGCCGGCGTTGGCCGCGGCCAGCTCCACGAAGGCGCGGGCCGCCGCCGCCCGCACCGCCCAGGCCGGGTCGGCCAGGGCCTCGATGAGCTCCGGCAGGTGCTCCCCGCGGAGGAGGCCGCGCTGCCCCAGCGCCGCCACCGCTGCCGCGGCGGCCATGCGCTGCGCCACCTCGCCGGTCCGCACGCCGTGGCGCACCAGGCGGAGATCCTCGCCCTCCCCCACCGCCCCGAGGAGGCGGTAGAGCGCCGCCGAGGGGCTGGCGGCGCAGCGGGCCCGCGCCTCCAGCAGCACGGCGCGGCGCCCCGCCTCGGAGCGCTGCGCCACGCGGGTGAGCGCCGAGGCGGCCGCGCCGCCGGCGGCCGGCGCCTCGTCGGAGAGCAGGCCGCCCAGCGCGGGCACGGCGCGCGGATCGCCGAGCCGCCCCAGCACCGCCACCGCCTCGGCCTGCACCCGGGGGTCGGCGTCGCCGGCGCCGTAGACCAGCGCCTGCAGCGCCGAGGCGGAGCCGGCGCCGGCCAGCGCCCCGAAGACCGAGACCCGCGCCAGCGGCGAGAGCGCCGGCAGCACCGAGGAGAGCGACTCGACCAGCTCGGCGCCGCGCGGCAGGGCGTCCAGCGCCCCCTCCACCAGGGAGCGCAGCCGCTCGTCGTCGGCGGCCCGGGCCAGGGCCGGGGCGTGGCGGGCGTCGCCCACCCAGCCCAGCACCGCCACCGCCCCGGGGGCCACGAAGGGCTCCTCGGAGGCCAGGGCCTCCAGGCAGGTCTCGGCCACCGAGGGGTCCTGGCCGGCGGCCGCCCGCGCGGCGGCGGCCAGGCCGGCCAGGGCCGGCAGGCCGCGCCGGGCCAGCTGCTGGCCGATGGCCGAGAGCACCGCCAGGCGGGCGGCGCGGGAGCGCTCGGAGAGGCCGCCCCCCAGCACCTCCAGCGCCCCCGGCTCGTCGCTGGCGCCGAGGCAGCGGTAGGCGGCCGGGCGGAGGGCCCGCTCCGCCATGACGCGGGTGAGGCGCCAGACCGGCGGGGCCAGCCGCAGGGCGCAGAGCCCCTCCAGCGCGGCGGCGCGCAGCGAGGCGTCGTCGGAGCCGAGGGCCGCCAGCAGCGCCGGGCCGGCCTCCGGGCCGCCGATGCGCCCCAGGGCCTCGGCCGCGGCGGCCCGCACGTTGGCGTCCCCGTCGGCCAGGCTGGCCGCCAGGGCCGGGATGGCCCGGCGGTCGCCCAGCGGCCCCAGCACCGCCAGGGCCGCCAGCCGGTGCTCGGCGCTCCCCTCGCCGAGCCGCTCCACCAGGCCCGGCAGGGCGGCCGGGCCGAGCCGCAGCAGGGCCGCCGCCGCCGCGTCGCGCCCGCCCGGCGTGGCGGCGCCCTCCAGCGCCGCCAGCAGCCCCGGCAGCACCTCGGGCGGCTCGACCGCCCCGCCCAGCCGCTCCGCCGCCGCGCTCCGCACCCGCCAGCTGGCGTCGTCGAGCCGCTCGAGGAGGGCGGCGCGCTCGGCCGCCACCGCCGGGTCGAGGGCCAGCACCGCCTGGTAGCGGGTCTCCTCGTCCGGGTGGCCGGCGCGCGCCAGCGGCGGGAGGCGGGGCTGGGTCACGGGGCCGGCTCCTCGGCGCGGGCCTGGCGCGCCTGGGCGCGCGAGGCCTCGGCCTGGGCCCGGGCCGCCTCGGCCTCGCCGGGCACGCTGGGGTCGAGGAGCGCCTTCACGTTGAGGAGGAGCCGCAGCCGGGTGGCGCCGCCGCCGCGCCGGCCGGCCGCGCCCGAGGCCGCCTCGCCGCCGCACACCCCCAGGAAGAAGCGCGGGCCGCGGAGCCCCACCAGGTCCGGGGTGGGGCGGATGTCGGCGCGGGTGAGGCGCAGCACCTCGCACACCTCGTCCACCATGAGCCCGAGCCGGCGCCCGGCCACCGTGACGATCAGGTACTTGCTCTTGCGGGTGGGCGCCGCCGCGGGGAGGCCGAACCGCTTGCGCACGTCCACCACCGGCACCACCTCGCCGCGGAGCCGCACCACCCCCTCCACGAAGGCCGGGGCGCGCGGCACCGGGGTGACGGGCAGGGGCTGGATGATCTCCCGCACCCGCATGATGTCGAGGGCGTAGTCCTCGCCGCCGATGCGGAAGGTGCAGAGCTGCACCCGCGCCGCCTCGCCCGGCGCGGCGCTGGCGGTGGCTGGCGGCCGCCCGGCGGTGGCCATCAGGCCCTCCCCTCGCCGGGCCGGCGGGGGCGCAGCAGCGCCGCCAGCTCGAGCACGGTGAAGAGCCGCTCGCCGTCCCGGCCGATGCCGGCCAGGCAGTCGGCGCTCTGGCCGCCGATCCCCTGCGGGCAGGGCTCGATGGAGCCCCGCGGCAGGCGCGCCACGCTGGCCACCGCGTCCACCAGCAGGCCGCAGGGGCCGGTGCCGTCGTCCACGATGACCACCCGGCCGGTCTTCGCGCCGGTCCCCGGCGGCAGCCCCAGCCGCCGCCGCGGATCGAAGACCGCCACCACCTCGCCGCGCACCGTGATGACGCCCAGCACGTCGGCCGGCGCCCGCGGCACCTCGGTGATGGGGGGCGAGCGCATCACCTCGCGCACCCGGTCGATCTCGACGCCGTACTCCTCCTCGCCGAGGCGGAAGGTCAGGTACTCCACCCGCGCCACCGGCTCGGGGGCCGGGGCGTGGGCCGCCACCGGCGCCAGGCCGCCCAGCGCCGGGCCGGCCTCGCCCTCGCGGAAGAAGAACTCGTCGAGGGGGTCGCCGGCCGGGCCCTGGAAGGGCTCGGCGAGGCGCGCCGCGCGCGGGGAGCGCCGCGGCTCGTCCGGCTCGGGGGCCACCGGCTCCACGTCCGGCACCAGGTCGCCCTCGGGGCGCCAGGTCTTGAAGCGGCCGTCGGGCGCCGCCGGCATGGCCTCCAGCCGCTCGGCCAGGGCCGCCTCGATGCGCGCCGCCTCGGCGGCCAGGGCGTCGGGGTCGGCGCCGACGTGGGCGGGCGCCGGCTCGGCCGGCGCGGGGGCCGGCTCCGGCGCGGGGCCCGGGTCGACCTCGCCGGGCAGCGGCAGCGGCTCGAGCGCCAGCCTTGGCGGCGCCGCCTGCGCCGCGGGCCCCGGCGCCGGCGCCGGGCCTCCGCCGGGCGCGGCGTCGCCGGCGGCGGCCCGGGCCGCCGCGCGCTCCTTCGCCTTCCGCCGGATCTCGAGGAAGTCCATGGCCCGGGCGCATCCTAGCGCGCCGGAGGTGGCCCGCCCAGGTAGGCCCGCAGGTCGGCCGCGGCCGCCTCGACCACCTCGGCGCCGATGTGGGAGGCCTCCCGGGCGAAGCCCTCCAGGAGCGCGCTGGCCGCCAGCTGGTTGAGCCGGCGGGGCACCCCGCCCGCCAGCCGGTGGAGCGCCGCCACCCCGTCCTCGGTGAAGAGCGGCGCGGTGCGCCCGGCCACCGCCAGCCGGTGGGCCAGGTAGGCGGCGGTCTCCGCCAGGTCGAGGGCCCCCACGTGGTAGGCCACGCCGATGCGCTGGGCGAAGGCCTCGCCGCCCTTGTCGCGGATGCGGTCGCGCAGCTCCGGCTGGCCCAGCAGCACCAGCCCCACCAGCGCCCGGTCGTCGGCCGAGAGGTTGGTGAGGAGCCGCAGCTCGTCGAAGGCCGGCCGGCCGGCCAGGAGCTGGGCCTCGTCGATGACCACCACCGGGAAGCGCCCCTCGCCGTCGAGGCGCGAGAGCAGCGCCCCCAGGTCCGACCAGGTGTCGCTCTTGCGCCGCCCCGCCGGCAGGCCGAAGCCCTCGGCGATGGCCGAGAGGAGCTGGGCCGGCGGCAGCGCCGGGTTGACCACGAAGCTGAAGCGGCAGCGCTCGGCGAAGGCGTCCACCAGGGCGCGGGACAGGGTGGTCTTGCCCGCCCCCACCTCGCCGGTGAGCACCGCCACCTCCCGCTCCTCCACGGCGTGGGAGAGCCGGGCCAGCGCCTCGGCGTGCTGCCGCGAGGGGAAGAGGAACTCCGGGTCGGGGGTCTTGGAGAAGGGCTTGCGGGTGAGCCCGTAGTGCTCGAGGTACATGGCCTAGCTGGCCGCCTCGCGGCCGGCCTCGCCGGCCACCACGTCCTCGATGATGGCACCCACGTCCAGCACCAGCACGGTGCGCCGGTTGCCGAGATCGGTGGCGCCGGCGATGCCCCGCACCCCCTGCAGCACCCGGCCCAGGGGCTTGACCACGATGTCCTGCTGCCCGACGAGGTCGTCCACCGCGATCCCCAGCCGCTCCTGCGCCAGCCCCACCACCACCACGAAGAAGGGCTCGGGCGGCCGGTCGTCGGTGAGGGAGAAGAAGCGCGAGAGCCGGGTGATGGGCAGGGTGGCGCCGCGCAGGGAGATGACCTCCCGGGTGGAGAGGGTGCGCAGCTCGCGGGCCCGCACCTCCAGGATCTCCAGCACGCTGTTGAGCGGCACCGCGTAGATGCGCCCGGCCACCGAGACCACCAGGGCGCGGATGATGGCCAGCGTCACCGGCAGCGTGATCTCGAAGCGGGTCCCCCGCCCGCGCTCGGTCTGCAGGTCGATGATGCCGGAGAGGGCGGCGATGTTGTTCTTCACCACGTCCATGCCCACGCCGCGCCCCGAGAGGCTGGTGACCTGGCGGGCGGTGGAGAAGCCGGGGACGAAGATCAGGTTGAGCAGCTCGCGCCGCCCCATGCCCGCCAGCGCCTCCGGGGCGGCCACCCCGCGGGCCGCCGCCACCTCGCGGACCCGGTCCTCGTCGATGCCCACCCCGTCGTCCTCGACCACGATGCGCACGTGGTTGCCGCGCTGGGCCGCCGAGAGGGTGACCCGCCCCGCCCGCGGCTTGCCCAGGCGCGCCCGGACCTCGGGGGGCTCCACGGCGTGGTCGATGGCGTTGCGGATGAGGTGCATGAGCGGGTCGGAGAGCTCCTCGACGATGAGCTTGTCCAGCTCCACGTCGCCGCCCGAGACCTCGAACTCGACCTCCTTGCCCACCTCGCGCGCCAGCTTGCGCACCATGCGGGTCAGCTTGTCGAAGACCTGGTCGAGGGGCACCATGCGCACCTCGAGGATGCCGCTCTGCAGCTCGTCGAGCTTGCGCTCCAGGCCGCGGTTGGCGCGGTGCAGCTCGGCCGCCAGCACGGGGTCGCCGCCGTCGGCCTTGAGCCGCTCGGCCACCGCCAGCAGCGAGGACTTCACCAGCACCAGCTCGCCCACCACGTTCATGAGCCGGTCGAGCTTGCGGATGTCCACCCGGACCGCCTGGGAGGCGGAGCGGAGCGAGGCGGTCTCGGCCTCGGTCGCGTGCTCCGGCGGCCGGCCCGGCGGTGGCGCGGCCAGCGGATCGGGCGCGGCCGGCGGCGGGGCGGCCGACGGGGCCGGCGCGGCGGGCGGGGCCGGCGGGCGCGCCGCCGGGGGGGCCGCCTGGGCCGCCGCCACCGGCCGGAGCCGGGCCACCGGCTCGACCACCGCCTCCGGCCCGGCCTCCAGCACCACCGAGGCGTGGGACTCCGCGGTGGCCAGCAGGAGCTCGAAGGCGATGCTGGTGGGGTCCCGCACGTCGCTCGACGGCAGCGTGGAGATGACCTCCCCGATGGCCTTGAGCCGGCCGTTCATCACCGCCAGCTCGCCGTCGAAGGTGGCCAGCGGGTAGGCCACCCGCACCCGGAAGAGCCCCAGCCCCTTCAGCACGTTGGCGCGGAGCCGGTGCTCCTCGTACTCGGTGAGGACCTGGCGCACCTCGGGCCCCAGCGCCACGGCGTCGAGGGCGTCCTCGGTCGAGGCGACCGCCGCGTGCTCGCCGGCGCGGAGCCGCTCGGTGAGGCGGCTGGCGGCGTCGAGGGAGCCCGGGAGCGCGCCGGGCGGGGAACCGGCCGCCTCCTCGGCGATGATGCGGGAGAAGACCTCGGGCACCTCCAGCACCAGGTCCATGGCGCCGCGGTCGAGGGGCCGCCGGCCCATGCGCACGTCGTCGAGGAGGTCCTCGAGGGCGTGGGCCAGGCGCGCCATGCGCTCCACCCCGAACATCGAGGAGAGCCCCTTGAGCGTGTGGGCGGCGCGGAAGACCGAGTTGACCAGGTCGGGCTCGGGCTCGCCGGCCCGCCCGTCGAGGCGCATCAGCCCCTTGCCGAGCGCGTCGATGGTCTCCTGGGCCTCGGAGACGAAGTCGGAGAGCGCCTTCTGGGAGCGGTCGGCCATGGGGTGGCGGCCGCCCGGCGGCGGCCGGCGATCATCGTACCATCGGCGCGGCCCGCGTCGTGAAGGCGGCCAGCTCCACCGCCGCGCCGGCGGACGCCCGGGCCGCCGTCAGGTCGGCCAGGAGCGCCCGGGCGTCGCCCAGGAGCACCTGCCGCCCCTGGATCGCCCCCGGCGCGGCGCCGGCCTCCAGCCAGAGCCGGGCGGCCTGGGCGGCGTCGGCCCCGTCCACCGGGGGAAGCGCGGTGGCGAAGGCGCCCACCCCGGCCTTGCCGAGGATCTCCACCAGGCGCCGGGCGGCGTCGCGGAAGGCCTCCGGCCCGCAGGGCGCCGGGAGCCCCAGGGCCACCACCCGGGAGGCCGGCAGCCGCCCGGCGGTCGGCACCAGCAGCGCCTCGCCGGGCGCCCCCTGGTAGAGCCCGCCCGCCAGGGCCCGGCTCAGCGCGCCGCACAGCCGCCAGTCCACCAGGCCGGCCAGCCCCTGCAGCGGGCGCTCCGGCCCCACCAGCAGGGCCAGGGCGTCCACGTCGAGCGCGTCGAGCGTGGCGAGCGACAGGTCGGCCACCTCGAGGCGCCGCATCAGCCCTCGCCGCGCCGCGAGGCCGGCAGCCCCTGGGCGATCTTGTCGAGCACGCCGTTGACGAAGGCCCCGGTGCTCTCGGCGCCGTACTTCTTGCCGAGCTCGATGGCCTCGTTGATGACCACCTTGACCGGGGCGTCGCCCTTCACCAGCTCCCAGACCGCCAGGCGGAGCACGTTGCGGTCCACCTTGGCCATCCGGTCGAGCCGCCAGTTGGTGGAGACGCCCTCGATGCGGTCGTCCACCTCCTGCCGGTCCACCGCCACGCCGCGCACCAGCTGCTCGGCCAGCTCCTGCACCTCGCGCTCGGTCGGCTCGAAGCTGCGCCAGAAGCTGGCCAGGGCCTCGTCGATGCCGGCGGCGGCCACGTCGATCTGGTAGAGGGCCTGGAGGGCGCGCTCGCGGGCCCGGGTGCGACGGCCGGTCATCGGGCCGCCTTGCCCTTGCCGGCGCCGGCGACCTGGCGCAGCACGTTGGCCTGCTCGATGGCGGCCACCGCCGCCTCGGCCCCCTTGTTACCGGCCTTCACGCCGGCCCGCTCCAGGGCCTGCTCCATGGTGTCGCAGGTCAGGATGCCCAGCGAGACCGCGCAGGAGGCCTCCAGCGACACCATGGCCACGCCCTTGGTGGCCTCGCCGGCCACGTAGTCGAAGTGCGGGGTGCCGCCGCGGATCACCGCGCCGAGGGCGATGACCGCGTCGAAGCGGCCGCTCTGCGCCACCTTCCGCAGGAGCGGCGGCAGCTCGAAGGTGCCCGGGCAGCGGAACACCTCCAGGTCGGCCTCGGCGGCGCCGTGGCGCCGCAGGGCGTCCACCGCGCCGGCCAGCAGCTGCTCGGTGATGAGCGAGTTGAAGCGGGAGACCACCAGCGCGGCCTTCAGGCCGGTGGCGATCAGGTTCCCCTCGTGCACCTTCATGACTTCCTTCCTTTCGCCTTCTTGGCGGCGGCCTTGGTGGCGGCCTTCTTGCCGGCGCGGCGGGCCGGGGCGGCCGGCGCCAGCGTCAGCAGGTGGCCCATCTTGTCCCGCTTGGTCTCGAGGTAGGCGCGGTTGCGGCGGGTGGGCGCCATCTCGATGGGCACCCGCTCCACCACCTGGAGGCCGTAGCCCTCCAGCCCGACGATCTTCTTCGGGTTGTTGGTGAGCAGGCGCATCTTGCCCACGCCCAGGTCGCGGAGGATCTGGGCGCCCAGCCCGTAGTCCCGCAGGTCGGGCTTGAAGCCGAGGCGCACGTTGGCCTCGGCGGTGTCGTAGCCCTGGTCCTGCAGGTTGTAGGCCTTGAGCTTGTTGACCAGGCCGATGCCGCGCCCCTCCTGGTCGAGGTAGAGCAGCACGCCCTTGCCGGCCTTCTCGATCTGCGCCAGGGCGGCGTGGAGCTGGGGGCCGCAGTCGCAGCGGTCCGACCCGAAGACGTCGCCGGTGAGGCACTTCGAGTGCACCCGCACCAGCACCGGCTCGCCCTTCCGCCACCGGCCCTTCACCAGGGCCACGTGCTGGTGCCGGTCCACCTCGTTCTCGTAGGCCACGGCGCGGAAGCCGCCGTAGACGGTGGGCAGCGGCGCCTCGGCGGCGCGGTGCACCAGCGTGTCCTTGGCCATGCGGTAGGCGATGAGGTCGGCCACCGAGACGATGGGCAGGTCGTGCTCCCTGGCGAGCACCTCCAGCTCCGGGCGGCGGGACATGGTCCCGTCGTCGTTCATCACCTCGCAGATGACGCCGGCCGGCTTGAGGCCCGCCAGCCGCGCCAGGTCCACCGAGCCCTCGGTCTGGCCGGCCCGCACCAGCACGCCGCCGCGCCGGGCGCGGAGCGGGAAGACGTGGCCGGGGCGGGCCAGGTCCTCGGGCCGGGCCTCGTCGCGGACCGCCGTCAGGATGGTGTGGGCCCGGTCCTTGGCGCTGATGCCGGTGGTGACGCCGGTCTTGGCCTCGATGGAGACCGTGAAGGCGGTGCCGAAGGAGGAGTTGTTGGCCCCCTCGTCGACCATCAGCGGGAGGCGCAGCTTCGCCACCTTCTCCTCGGTGAGCGTGAGGCAGATCAGGCCGCGGCCGTGCTTGGCCATGAAGTTGATGGCCGCCGGGGTGACCTTCTCGGCGGCCATGGAGAGGTCGCCCTCGTTCTCGCGGTCCTCGTCGTCGACCAGGATCACGATCTTGCCGGCCCGGATGTACTCCAGGGCGCGCTCGATGCGCTCCACGGCGGTGCGGGGGTTCTTCACGTGGTGCTCCCTGTCCCGTAGCCCCAGGCGGCCAGCGACGCGCCCTCCAGCGGGGTGAACTCGCGGAGGCGCGCCACGTGGCGGGCCACCACGTCGGCCTCCAGGTTGACCTTGGTGCCGGGCCGCGCCTCGCCCAGCGTGGTGCGGACCAGCGTCTCGGGGATGAGCGCGACCTCGAAGCGGTCGCGGCCGGCGGCGGCCACCGTCAGCGAGATCCCGTCGATGGCGATGGAGCCCTTCTCCGCCACCAGCGGCGCGATGGCGGCCGGCAGGGTGAAGCAGAGCCGGGCCCCCTGCCCCTCGGCGGTGCGGGTCAGCAGCTCCCCCACCGCGTCCACGTGGCCGGCCACCAGGTGGCCGCCCAGCCGGTCGGAGAGGCGCAGCGCCCGCTCCAGATTGACCCGGGTGCCGGGGCGCCAGCTCCCGATGGTGGTGCGGGCCAGCGTCTCGGGGACGGCGTCGAAGGAGACCAGCCCGCCGCCGCGCTCCACCACGGTGAGGCAGGCGCCCGAGTTGGCCACGCTCTCGCCCAGGGCCAGCTCGTCCACGGGCAGGGCGCGCGGGCGCACCGTGAGGCGCGCGCCGCCGGCCTGCGGGGTGATCCGCTCCACCACCCCGATATCGGAGATGAGCCCGGTGAACATGGGGGCGCGGATCCTAGCCCCGGCGGCGCCGGGTGGGAAGCGCCGGCGCGCCGGTCAGGAGCAGGTCGTCGCCGAGGCGCTCCACGGCCAGGTCCCGCAGCGGGAGGGCCTCGGCCATCCGCCGGGGCGCCGCCGCCGGGCCCCAGCCCAGGCCGGCGCCCAGCACCTTGGGGGCCAGGAAGAGGGCCAGCCGGTCCACCAGCCCCGCCGCCAGGAAGGCCCCGGCCACCGCCCCGCCGCCCTCGACCAGCAGGTGGGTCACGCCGCGCCCGGCCAGCGCCGCCAGCGCCGCCGCCAGGTCGAGGCCGCCCGGACCGGCCGGCACCCGCAGGAGGTCGGTGCGCGGGCCGTAGGCCTTCTCCCGGCGCGCCGCGTGGAGCACCAGGGTGCGGGCCGCCGAGCGCTGCCGGAAGAGCCTCAGGGTGGGTGGCAGGGAGAGCCGGGTGTCGAGCACCACGCGGAGCGGGTCGCGCCCGCCGCCGCCGGGGAGCCGGGCGGTCAGGCGCGGATCGTCGGCCAGGGCGGTGCCGCGCCCCACCAGCACCGCGTCCACCCGGTCGCGCAGCCGGTGGACCCAGGCCCGCGCCGCCGGCCCGGTGACCCAGCGCGAGTCGCCGGCGGCGGTGGCCAGCCGGCCGTCGAGGGTGGCGGCCAGCTTGAGCGTCACGTAGGGGCGGCCGCGGGTGATGAAGGTGAGCCAGGGGGCGTTGAGGGCGTCGCACTCGGCCCGCAGCACGCCGGTCGCCACCGGCACCCCGCCGCGCCGCAGCCGCGCCACGCCCCGGCCGTTGACCAGCGGGTTGGGGTCGGCCGAGCCGGAGATCACCCGGGCCACGCCGGCGGCCAGGATGGCCTGGCTGCAGGGCGGCGTGCGGCCGTGGTGGTCGCAGGGCTCCAGCGTGGTGTAGAGGTCGGCGCCGCGGGCCCGGGCCCCGGCCTGGCGCAGCGCCACGATCTCGGCGTGGGGCGCGCCGGCGCGGGCGTGGTGGCCGCGGCCGACCACCCGGCCGCCCTTCACCAGCACCGCGCCCACCGCCGGGTTGGGGCTGGTGCGCCCCTCGCCGCGGCGCGCCTCCGCGAGCGCGAGCCGCATGAAGCGCTCGGCGTCGGCCCGGCCGGCGGCGCGGCTCACGCGCCCTCCCCTCCCGGCTTGCCGCCCGCCAGCCCCTCCAGCTCGCTCATGAAGTCGCCCACGTCCTCGAAGGCCCGGTAGACGGAGGCGAAGCGGACGAAGGCCACCGGATCGAGCTCGCGCAGCCGGCGCATGACCGCCTCGCCCACCACCCGGCTCTGGATCTCCTTCTCGCCCAGCTCCTGGACCTGGCGCTCCACCGCCGAGACCAGCGCCTCGATCTGCGCCGCCGAGACCGGCCGCTTCTGGCAGGCGCGGGTCAGCCCCTCCAGGATCTTCTTGCGGTCGAAGGGCTCGCGCCGGCCGTCCTTCTTCACCACCGACGGCATGATCTCCTCGATCCGCTCGTAGGTGGTGAAGCGGCGGGTGCACCCCATGCACTCGCGGCGCCGCCGCGTGGCCTGCCCGTCGGCGGCCTCGCGCGAGTCCACCACCCGATCCTCCAGGTGGCCGCAGTAGGGGCAGCGCATGGGGCCGGCCTCCGGATCCGCCCGCTAGGCGCGGTCCGCGTACATCGGGAACTTCGCGCAGAGCGCCTTGACGTCGGCGTGGACCGCCGCCAGCGCCGCCGCGTCGGCCGGGGCGTCGAGGACGCGGCCGATGAGCCGGGCCACCTCGGCCATCTCGGCCGGGCCGAAGCCGCGGGTGGTGAGGGCCGGGGTGCCCACCCGGACGCCCGAGGTGACGAAGGGCTTCTCGGGGTCCCAGGGGATCATGTTCTTGTTGACGGTGATGCCGGCCTTGCCGAGGGCCTCCTCGGCGATCTTGCCGGTCAGCTTCTTGGGGCGCAGGTCCACCAGCATGAGGTGGTTGTCGGTGCCGCCCGAGACCAGCCGCAGCCCGGCCTGGATCAGCCCGGCCGCCAGGGCCTGGGCGTTCTCCACGATGCGCCGCTGGTAGGCCTTGAACTCGGGGCGGAGCGCCTCGCCGAAGGCCACCGCCTTGGCGGCGATGACGTGCTCCAGCGGGCCGCCCTGGATGCCCGGGAAGATCTGGCTGTTGAGCTTCTTGGCCAGCTCGGGGTCGCGGGTCAGGATCAGGCCGCCGCGGGGGCCACGGAGCGTCTTGTGGGTGGTGGAGGTGACGATGTCGGCGTGCGGCACCGGGTTGGGGTGGATCCCGGCGGCCACCAGGCCGGCGATGTGGGCCATGTCCACCATCAGGGAGGCGCCCACCTCCTTGGCGATGGCGGCGAAGCGGGCGAAGTCCAGGGTGCGCGGGTAGGCCGAGGCGCCCACCACCAGCACCCGCGGGCGGTGCTCGCGGCAGAGGCGCGCCACCTCCTCCATGTCGATGGTCTCGTCACCCTGCCTGAGGCCGTAGGGGACCACCTTGAAGAGCTTGCCGGAGAAGTTCACCGGCGAGCCGTGGGTCAGGTGGCCGCCGAAGTTGAGGCTCATGGCCACGATGGTGTCGCCCGGCTGCGCGATGGCGAAGTAGGCGGCCATGTTGGCCTGCGAGCCGGAGTGCGGCTGCACGTTGGCGTACTCGGCGCCGAAGAGCGCCTTGGCGCGGTCGATGGCCAGCTGCTCCACCTGGTCCACCACCTCGCAGCCGCCGTAGTAGCGCTTGCCCGGGTAGCCCTCGGCGTACTTGTTGGTCAGCGTCGAGCCGGCCGCCTCCATCACGGCGGGGGAGACGAAGTTCTCGCTGGCGATCAGCTCCAGCCCCTCCACCTGGCGGCGGGTCTCCTCGCGGATGAGGCGGGCGATCTCGGGGTCGGCCTCGGCGAGGCGGGCGGTCGGCATCATGGGCGGGGGCTCCTCGAAGGGGGCGGAAGGACGGGCGCTTCATAGCGCGCCCGGCCGGGGGGTCGCAACGGCCTCCGGCGGCCCGCGCACGGGCGGCCGGGGGGGCCGCGTCAGGGGTGATCGAGGGCGTCGATCTTGGCCACCCGCTTGGCGTGGCGGCCGCCCTCGAAGGGCGTGGAGAGGAAGACCTCCACGATGGCCGCGCCGAGGCCGCCGCCGGTGACCCGCTCGCCCAGGCAGAGGACGTTGGCGTCGTTGTGGGCGCGGGCCATGCGGGCCTCGAACTCGGTGCGGCAGACGGCGGCGCGGATGCCCGGCACCTTGTTGGCGGCCATCGACATGCCGATGCCGGTGCCGCAGACCAGGATGCCGGCCCGCGCCTTCCCGGCGGCCACGCCGTCGGCCACCTGCCGGGCGAAGTCCGGGTAGTCGACGCTGTCGCCGGTGAAGGGCCCCAGGTCCTCGACCTCGAAGCCGCGGGCCTTGGCCGTCTTCACGACCTCGGCGCGCAGGACCAGCCCCGCGTGATCCGAGGCGACCATCACTCGCTCCGCCATGGTGTTCCTCCAGCCCCCTGGAAAGGGCGCCGATTCTCGCACGAGGCGGGCCCGCCGTGGGGTCCCGCGTGTCGCAGGGCGTCAACGTCCATGCACCCCACGGTGGGTCCGAGCGGGAGTCCGCGTGGCGTGGCGCTCGTCCAAGGGGTCAAGAAGGCAGGTCACCGGGCACGAGCGGATGGGGTGCCCCCTTACGCAGGAGGATGCAGCATGAAGACGTCCACCGGTCTCTGGCTCGCGGCGCTCACCCTCGCCTCCTTCGGCGTGGCGGCCGGGTGCTCGGGCGGCGGCAGCAAGGGGCTCTCCGTCAGCGCCACCACCACCGGCGCCACCACCGGCGCCACCGCCGCCTCCATCGACGGCGGCAACGGCCTCGGCATCGACCGGGTGCGCCTGGTCGTCCGGAAGTTCGAGATCGAGGCGGGCGAGGGCGTCGCCTGCCCCATCGCCCCGACCGGGCCGACGGGCCCCAGCGGCCCGACCGGGCCCACCGGCCCCAGCGGCCCGACCGGCCCCAGCGGGACGGCCGTGGGCGGCATCTCCCTCCACGGGGACGGCTCCGGCGGGTCGGGCGGCCATGGCGCCGACGACGGCATGGACGACCACGAGGGCGAGTGCGAGATCGAGGGCGGCCCGTTCCTGGTCGACCTCTCCGGCGCCGACCTCGCCAGCGGCGTGCACCCCATCACCGCCGTGGACGTGCCGGCCGGCACCTGGCACGAGCTCAAGTTCAAGATCGCCCCCATCGACGCGGCCGCCGCCGGCGCCGACGCCGGCCTGCAGGCCATGGCCACCGCCGGGGCCTCCATCGTCGTGGACGGCACCCTCGCCGGCGGCGCGACCTTCAGCTTCACCACCAGCCTGGAGGCCATCCAGAAGCGCGAGGGCGACCTGGTGGTCGACCCGGCCACCGGCGCCAACGTGACCCTCGACGTCGACCCGAGCGGCTGGTTCAAGGCGGCCGACGGCACGCTCCTCGACCCCACGGCGGCGGCCAGCGCCGACGCCATCGCCCGGAACATCAAGGCCACCGTCCGCGTCCTCTGCGACGGCGACCACGACGGCCGCGAGGATCACGGCGGCGGTGGCAACTGAACGGGGCTGCGCCCCGCCCGCAGGAACGCGAACGCCCCCGTCCTCGCGGACGGGGGCGTCGCCGTTCCAGGGGGCCCGAGGCCGCAGCTAGACCTTCTTGAACACCAGCACCGCGTTGGTGCCGCCGAAGCCGAAGCTGTTGGAGGCCACCACGTCGACCTGCTTCTGGCGGGCCTCGTTGGGCACCACGTCCAGCTGGCACTCCGGGTCCTGCTCCTCGACGTTGATGGTCGGCGGGATGATGCCGTGGTGCAGCGCCAGCACCGAGATGACCGCCTCGGCGCCGCCGGCCGCACCGAGCAGGTGCCCGGTCATCGACTTGGTGGAGGAGACCACCAGCCCCTTCCTGGCGTGCTCGCCGAACACCTTGTTGATGGCCTGGCACTCGGCCACGTCGCCCTGCGGCGTGGAGGTGCCGTGGGTGTTGACGTAGCCCACCTGGTCCGGGTTCACGCCGGCGTACTTGAGGGCCATGCGCATGGCGCGCTGGCCGCCCTCGCCCTCCGGGGCCGGAGAGGTGATGTGGTTGGCGTCGGCCGAGGCGCCGTAGCCGACCAGCTCGGCATAGACGCGGGCACCGCGCTTCCGGGCGTGCTCGTACTCCTCGAGGATGAGGATGCCCGAGCCCTCGCCGGCCACGAAGCCGTCGCGACCCTTGTCGAAGGGCCGGCTGGCCTTCTCCGGGGCGTCGTTCCGCTCCGACATGGCGCGGGCGGCGCAGAAGCCGCCGATGCCCAGGTGCGTGATGGTGGCCTCGCAACCGCCCGCCACCATGACGTCCGCCATCCCGTTCTGGATGTAGAGCAGCGCGTCACCGATGGAGTGGTTGCCAGTGGCACAGGCCGACACCGGCGAGAAGTTCGGCCCCTTCATCCCGTAGCGCAGGCTGATCTGGCCGGGCGCCAGGTTGATGATGAGGCTGGGGATGAAGAACGGGCCGATCTTGCGGACGCCCTTCTCCAGGTAGGTCCGGAAGGTCTCCTCGATGGTGCCGAGGCCGCCGATGCCGGCGCCCACGATGCAGCCCACCTGCTCGGGGTCCTCCTTGCTCATGTCGAGCCCGGAGTCCTTCATGGCCATCTCGGCGGCGGCCATGGCGAACTGGATGAACCGGTCGTTGCGGCGCGCCTCCTTCTTGTCCATGAAGTCGCCCGGCTCGAAGTTCTTCACCTCGCCGGCGATCCTCGTGGGGAAGGTCGAGGCGTCGAAGAGCGTGATGGGACCGATCCCGCTCTTGCCCGCCACCAGCCCCTGCCAGGAGGCCTCTGCCCCGATGCCCACGGGGGTGATGAGGCCCACGCCCGTGACGACCACACGACGCCTGCTCATGCTGCTCACCTCTTCCGGAGAAAGGAAGGTTCCGCGGGGCACGTCGCCGCGCCCCCGGCCCCGGATCGCCACGGCCCCGGCACGTCCCGGGGCGTGCGGCGGCTACTTCTTGTGGGTGGTGATGTAGTCGACGGCGTTCTGCACCGTCTTGATGTTCTCGGCCTCCTCGTCGGGGATCTCGACCTCGAACTCCTCCTCCATCTGCATGACGAGCTCGACGATGTCGAGGGAGTCCGCGCCGAGGTCCTCGATGAAGCTGGAGGTGGGCTTGATCTCGTCCTCGCTGACGCCCAGGTTCTCCGCGATGATGGCCTTCACCTTCTGCTCGATGTTCGCCGACATGGTGTCTCCTCCTCCGTTGATGCCACTCCGGTAGACGGTCCGGTTCCGTTCCGCGGGTGCTCCGCGACTACATGTACATGCCGCCGTTGACCTTCAAGACCTCTCCGGTCACGTACGACGCCTGATCGCTGGCCAGGAAGCAGACCGCGTTGGCCACGTCCTCGGCCGAGCCGAGGCGGGCCAGCGGGATCCCCTCCATCATCTTGGTCCGGGCCGCCTCGGGGAGCGCGGCCGTCATGTCGGTGTCGATGAAGCCCGGCGTCACCGCGTTGCAGCGGATCTGGCGGGAGGCCAGCTCGCGCGCCACGGACTTGGTGAAGCCGATGAGCCCGGCCTTGGTGGCGGCGTAGGCCGACTGCCCGGCGTTGCCCATCTCGCCCACCACCGACGAGAGGTTCACGATGGCGCCGCCCTTGGCCTTCATCATGGACCGGGTCACCGCCTTGGTGAGGTTGAAGGCGCCGGTCAGGTTGACGTCGAGCTGGCGCTGCCAGTCCTCCGGCTTGAGCCGCATGAGGAGCTGGTCGAGGGCGATGCCGGCGTTGTTGACGAGGACGTTCAGGCCGCCGAACTCGGCCACCACCTCGTCCACCGCCTTCTGGCAGGCCTCGGCGCTGGCCACGTCGAACTTGAGGATCTTCGCCTTGGGGGCGCCGGCCGCCAGCACCAGCTGCAGCGCCTCCTGGGCCGCCGCCTCGTTGCCGGCGTAGTTGAGCGCCACGCTGGCCCCGCCCCGCGCCAGGGCCACGGCGATGGCGCGGCCGATGCCGCGCGAGGCGCCGGTGACGAGGGCGGTCTTCCCCTTGAAGTCGTGCATGGTGGCCTAGCCCTTCAGCGCGGCGAGGGTCTTCTCCAGCGAGGCCGCGTCCTCGACGTTGAAGGCCTCGATGGCCGGGGCGATGCGCTTCACCAGGCCGCCGAGCACCTTGCCCGGGCCGACCTCGACGACGCGGGTGACGCCCTGGCGCGCCAGCTCCTCGACGCACTCGATCCAGCGCACCGGCGCGGTCACCTGCTCCACCAGCAGCGGCAGGGCGCGGGCCACGTCCGGATTGGCCTTCGCCTCCACGTTGGTGACCACCGGGCGGAGCATGGGCTTCCAGGCCACGCCGCGGAGCACCGGCTCCAGCCGGGCCTTCACCGGCGCCATCAGGGCGCAGTGGAAGGGGGCGGAGACCGGGAGGGGCAGCACGCGCTTGGCGCCCGCCTCCTTGAGCTTCACCCCGGCCGCCTCCACCGCGGCGGCGGCGCCGGCGATGACGGTCTGGCCGGGCTCGTTGTAGTTGGCCGGCGAGACCACCAGGCCGGTGGCGGCGGCCACCTCGGCGCAGATGGCGGTCACCTTGGCCGGGTCGAGGCCGAGCACGGCGCTCATGGCCCCCTGCCCCGCCGGCACCGCCTCCTGCATGAAGGTGCCGCGGGCGCGCACGGCGCGGGCCGCGTCGGCCACCGGCAGGGCCCCCACCGCCACCAGGGCCGAGTACTCGCCCAGGGAGTGGCCGGCCACGAAGTCCGGGACCACGCCGGCGTGGGTCAGCACCGCGGCGGCGGCCGAGGAGACCGTGAGGATGGAGGGCTGGGTGTTGGCGGTCAGCTTGAGCGCCTCCTCCGGCCCCTCGAAGCACATGGTGGAGAGCTTCTCCCCCAGCGCCTCGTCCACCTGCGCGAAGACCTCCCGGGCCTCGGCGAACTTCTCCGCCAGGTCCTTGCCCATCCCGACCTTCTGCGACCCCTGGCCGGGGAAGACGAATGCCAGCTTGCCCATGGTGGTCCCTCCTACCAGCGCAGCACCGAGGCGCCCCAGGCCATGCCGCCGCCGATGGCCATCATGAGGATGACGTCGCCCGGCTTGAACCAGCCGGCGCGGTTGGCCTCGTCGAGGGTCATGGGCACCGAGGCGGCCGAGGTGTTGCCGTACTTCTCGAGGTTCATCCAGCACTTGGAGGCCGGCACGCCCAGGCGCTCCAGCGTGGCGTCGAGGATGCGCTTGTTGGCCTGGTGGGCGATGACGTGGGTGACGTCGCCGGGGGTCAGCCCCTCCGCCGCCAGCACCTCGTTGCAGGAGTCCACCAGCGAGCGGACCGCCACCTTGTAGACCTCGCGGCCGTTCATGGAGACGTACTGGCGCTCGGCCGCCACCATCTCGGCGGTGATGGGGTCCTTCGACCCGCCACCCGGCTGCAGCAGGATGGGCACCAGCGAGCCGTCGGTGTGGAGCTTGATGGTGGAGAGGCCGCGCTTCGGGTCGTCGGTGCCCTTGAGCACCATGGCGCCGGCGCCGTCGCCGAAGAGGATGCAGGTGTTGCGGTCCTTCCAGTTGGTGATGCGGGAGAGGGCGTCCACCCCCACCACCAGGGCGTTCTTGACGGCGCCGGTGGCCACGAACCGGTCGGCCACCGCCAGGGCGTAGAGCGAGCCGGCGCAGGCGGCCGAGACGTCGAAGGCGAAGGCCTTCTTGTTGCCCAGCTTCCCCTGCAGCACCGCGGCGGCGCTGGGGAACGGGTAGTCGGGGGTGATGGTGCCGACCACGATGGCCTCGACGTCGGCGGCGGCCAGCCCGGCCATCTCCAGGGCCTTCCGGGAGGCCTCCACGGCCAGGTCGCTGGTGGCCTGCTCCGGGGCGGCGAGGTGGCGCTCGCGGATGCCGGTGCGCTCGACGATCCACTCGTCGGAGGTGTCCACCACCTTGGCGAGGTCGGCGTTGGTGACCACCTTGGCGGGGGCGTAGCTGCCGGTTCCGGCGACGAGGGAGCGCATCGGTTCTCCAGTCTCAGGGGGCGAGGAGCGACTCGGCCGGTGCCACGGCCGCGGCGATCTCGTCGGTGTAGTGCGTCTTGGCCGCGTCGCGCACGCGGCGGATGGCGTTCTCCATGGCCAGCGCGTCCGAGCGGCCATGGCTGATGAAGCCCACCCCGTCCACGCCGAGCAGCGGGGCCCCCCCGATCTCGCGCCAGTCCATCCGGCGCTTCATGCCGTCGAGGGCCTTCTTGGCCAGCAGGCCCCCGATCTTCGACACCGTGCTGCTCATGATGGCGCGCTTGAGGAACTCGCCCACCACCTTGGCGGTGCCCTCCATGGTCTTGAGGGCCACGTTGCCGGTGAAGCCGTCGGTGACGATGACGTCGAACTCGCCGGTGAGCAGGTCGCGCCCCTCGCAGTAGCCCGCGAAGTGGAGGCTGGACCGCTTCAGCGCCGCGGCGGCGGCCCGCGTCAGGTCGGTGCCCTTGGAGTCCTCCTCCCCGTTGGAGAGGACGGCCACCTTGGGCTTGTGCACCCCGAGGACGCGGCGGGCGTAGACGTCGCCCATCTGGGCGAACTGCACCAGGTGGATGGGCTTGCAGTCCACGTTGGCGCCCATGTCGAGGAGCAGCGGCGAGCCCTTGAGCGCCGGGATCACCGAGACGATGGCCGGGCGCTCCACGCCGTCGGGCCGGCCCAGCACGAAGATGCCGCCGGCCATGACGGCGCCCGAGTTGCCCGCCGAGACCATGCCGCAGGCCGCCCCGGCCTTCACCAGGTCGAAGCAGACGCGGATGGAGTTGTCCTTCTTCCGGCGCATCGCCTGGCCGGGGTGATCGTGGAAGTCGATCACCTCGGAGGCGTGGTGCACCGTGATGGGGAGCGACTTGGGCGCGTGGTGCTTGTGCAGCTCATCGCGCACCACGGCCTCAGGGCCCACCAGGACGACCGGCAGGCCCTTGCGCGCTGCGTTAATCGCACCCTGCACGATGGCGCCGGGGGCGTGATCACCCCCCATGGCATCGACGGCGACGGGCGCGAGGCGCTCGCTCATCCTGGGCTACGTCGCGTCCGTGATCTGCTGGCCCTTGTACGTGCCGCAGGACGGGCAGACGCGGTGCGGGAGCACCGGCTCCTTGCACTTCGGGCACTTGATGACGTTCACGCCCTTGAGCTTGAAGTTGGCGGCGCGGCGGCGATCGCGCCGCATGGAGGAGGTACGCTTCTTGGGAACGCCCACGTGATGCTCCTTCTCTCTCGGTCCTGCGTGTGCCTGCTTACAGCTTCACCTTGGCGAGGCCGGCCCACCGCGGGTCCGGCACCTTGCGGACGCAGCCGCACTCGCGCTCGTTGAGGTTGGCCCCGCACACCGTGCAGAGCCCCTTGCACCCGTCCTGGCAGACCGGGTAGCCGGGGAGCGCCAGCAGCACCTGCTCGCGCAGCAGCGGGTCGAGGTCGATCACCTTGCCGGTGTAGACCTCCTCCTCCGCCTCCTCGGCGTCGAAGCTCCCGGCCACCGGGTGGTGCGACTTGTCGTCGGTGGTGGTGGTGTCGTCCTGGTACTCGTCGGCGGGGACCAGGGTCAGCTCGAAGTCCACCGGCACGTCGGCCGTCACCGGCACCAGGCAGCGGCCGCACTCGGCCTGCAGCTCCGCGGTGGCCTTGGCCTCCACCAGCACCCGCCGCTCCACCTTCTCCAGGTGGACGTCGACGTGGATGGGGCCGCGCGCGCGCCAGCCGGCGCGGTCGCCGGCGACCATGGCATCCAGGGCTTCCCTGGCCACGTCCCAGCGCCGGTCGAGTCCGGCTTCCTTGATTTCGTCAATATTGACGCGCATTTGCGCACGAATTCGGAGTCAGAAAGGGGGCACATTATAGGGGGCGAACCCGGCAAGTCAAGGCACGCCCGGACGACCGGCCCGTGACCGGTCGCGTCATCCTCCCGGGGGCCCTCCGGCCCGCCGGCTTCATCCCCCTGGAATCGAGCCGGGCGCCCCGCGCGGGGCGCCCTCGGCGCGGCTACGGCTTCACCAGCCCGCGGGCCACCGCGAGGAGCGCCGCCTCGGCCTTGGTCGAGACGTCCATCTTCTCGTAGATGCGCTTCACGTAGGTCTGGACCGTGCCCTCGGCGATGCCCAGGGCCTGCGCCACGTCGGCGTAGGTGTGGCCGTGCACCAGGAGCTGGAGCACCTCCAGCTCGCGCTTGGAGAGGGCCGGGCCCGAGGACGGCTTCTGGTCCGGGGCGTCGCCGCGCAGCTCGGAGAGCAGCACCTTGGCCGCTCGGGGGCTGATGGGGGCCGCCTCGCCGGAGAGGACGTCCTCCACGGCGCGGGCCAGGTCGGAGGCGTGGAAGGGCTTGAGGATGTAGCCCGAGGCCCCCGCCCGCATGGCCGCCAGCACCCGCGCCGGGATGTCCACCGCGGTCAGGGCGATGCAGGCCGTCTTGGGGAGGTCCTTGCGGATGGTGGCGATGACGTCCTCGCCGCTCATCTTGGGGAGGCCGAGGTCGATGAGCGCCACGTCCGGCCGCGTCTGGCGCGCCAGCGAGACGCCGTCCTCGCCCGTGGCCGCGGTGCCGAGCACCTCGAAGCCGTGGGAGGTGAGGACCTGGGCGATGAGCCGAGCCACCGCCTCGTCGTCCTCCACCGCAATTGCCCGGATCGCCATTCGTCCACCCGCCTACTCAGAAAAGGAGCGGCCCCCCCTTGGACGCGGGGCCGCTCCTGTCGTACCAGCCCGCCCTTGCCGGGGCAATGGCTCACCTGGGACCGGGCGTGGTCCCGGGGGCCATCAGTCGTCCTTGGCCGCCGCGCCCAGCTCGTCGTGCTCGCCGTAGCCCTGGAGGTCCAGGACGATGGCCAGCAGGTAGAGCGCCAGGGAGGCGGTGCCGAAGAACTGGCCCAGGCTCATCGAGATGACGAGGAGGAAGGGGCCGGGGAAGAGGATGGAGGCCACCATCAGCCCCAGGGAGACCAGGGTCATGATGGTGGAGACGAGGACCAGGCGGCGGATGGTGACCTTGCTGATGTTGAGCATGGCCTACTCCTTCTTCTCGCCGGCGGTGGCCGCGGGCGCCTTGCCGTTGCCGCCGTGGGCGAAGGCGCGGGGGTGGATGTTCTCGCCGCCGTGGCAGTCGATGCACTTCACGTCGCCCTTGCGGATGTCCTCGATGGCGCCGCTGTGGTCCTCCACCGCGGCCCAGCGGGGGGCGGTGGTGGAGTGGCAGCGCGTGCACATGCCGTTCTGGAACGGCTTGTACATGTGGATCTTGGGGCCGCCCTCACCGTAGGGGCCGGTGTTCGAGTACTCCGTGATGTACATGAACAGGTGCTTCATGCCGTTCATCTTCGTCGTCATGGCGCCGAAGATCTGGTAGTCGGCGTGGCACGTGTAGCAGGACTCGTGGCCGAACGTGTGGTTCCGGCTGTGGATGGCCGCCAGGCTGTTCGACGTGGGGTCCGCCGCGTCCTCGACGTAGGGGCGCATCACGTGGCAGGAGCCGCAGAACTCCCGCTTCAGCGTGTACTCGAAGCCGGCGATGTTGCCGGCCAGCGCCACGGCGAACGGCATGACGCCGAGGCCGAAGAGGAGCACGATCTTGGTGGAGCGCCCGAGGGCGGGCCGCGTCAGGAGGTACCAGACCAGGATGGCGATGGCGATGAGCGCGGAGACGAGCGCCGCCAGCCGGAGGACGTCTTCGGTGGAGTGGATTTGCACGGTGCGGCGATTGGTAGCATGTGGGCCCCTGAAGGTTCAACCCTGACGCGGACCCACTGCGCCGGAACGCGCGCGACGGAGCGCCCCGCCGACGAATCGGGTCCATGAAGTCGATGTGGAGGGCCCAGCCCCGCGAACCGGCTTGCCTTTCGGGGAGGGATGCCCTAGATACGCCCCTCCAAGCGCGGTTAGCTCAGCTGGATAGAGCGTCGGCCTCCGGAGCCGAAGGCCAGGGGTTCGAATCCCTTACCGCGCGCTGCTCGAAGGGCCGGGACTCCTCCAAGGGTCCCGGCCCTTTCCTTTTCGGCCCGG
>WBZM01001194.1_pt1 | contig 27517 bp, 26 predicted proteins | sample 5204271 | NCBI WGS metagenome assembly WBZM01 (sample SAMN12344346, study PRJNA552823) | activated sludge metagenome | biome: Activated sludge suspended growth; feature: Nitrification reactor; material: Wastewater; isolation source: activated sludge from nitrification reactor of wastewater... | reverse complement strand
GGATTGGGCCGGGCGGCAAGACGGCGTTGCACCAGCACTGACCCGAAAGAGGGTACTGAAACGGCGTCTTCAGCATCGCCAAACGAATGGCCATCTTGTTGCACCAGCACTGACCCGAAAGAGGGTACTGAAACAGCAGCGCCGCCACCGTGTCCATCTGCGCTTCCAAGGTTGCACCAGCACTGACCCGAAAGAGGGTACTGAAACGGATAGGGCGGGCTGGTGACTACCAGCGCCACTGAGGTTGCACCAGCACTGACCCGAAAGAGGGTACTGAAACCTTCCCGCGTGTATGGCGACCACCGCCCCAAACTCCGCGTTGCACCAGCACTGACCCGAAAGAGGGTACTGAAACGGAATTAAGCGCCGCGCGCGGCGTGCCGGCGCGTTCCATCGACCCTGACGGGTGTGGCAATGTTCAGCGGGCGCGGGCTGCGAATCAGGGTGCTGTCGGGGTCTGTCTACCCTGACGCGATGGCCAGGAAACGGCCGGGGGGCAGGTCGCCCGCGGAGGGCCAAACGACGACCGCGCCACCGAGCGGGGGTTGGTAGACAGCCAGCCAGCCGAAGCCGGACGCTAGCTGGCGCGCAGCGGCCGTCAATAGCCAGTGCGGCATTCGACCACTGAGGACCAATCCCTCCCCCCTGAGGCGCGGTGGCAACGGCAAGCTTTCAGGCGTGCTCGGGTCGAGGTATTGGGCGGTCGTGATTAGTTCGACCCAGGTGTAGTCAGAACGCACTTCCACATGGCAACCCCAACCGGATTGCCGGGGTAGCATGGCCCCATCACCGTCATGGGGAAGCGGCGGCGGCGTCATCCAACCGTGCCGCACATCGAAGAGCCAGACTTCGGCGGGCATCGCCCGTAGGGCGAGGAAGGCGTAGACCCAGTTGGGCGCGCGGCCGTAGATGGCGATCGATTCGCCAGACGGGACGGCCGCCGCCAGAGCGGGCAAATCGCCCGGTTCCCAGCGCGCGCCGTGGGCGCCCAGCGCCGGTGCCGGTGCTTCAACGTCCACGAGATGGGCGTAGGGCGGCGCGGCGGTGCGGTGGAGCTGTTCGGAGTCAATATTTGCCCCAGCCAGGACTTCAGCCAGCCGGTCGATCAGGGCCTCGAACGCCGGCCCCGAGGCGAACTGGCCGCGCTCCAGCCCGGCCAACGTGCCGGTGATGACCGGCGCGGTAGCGGTCAACTGGTTAGCGCCAGAAAGCTCGGAGCGCAGGTCGGCAAGGAGAGGCACGCCGGCGCGCTCCAGAAGGGCCAGCCACGCGGCGCGGTCGGCGGCATAGCGCCCCGGTTCATCGGGCCGGTCGCCGACGAGGAGGATAGCGCCGGAGCATAGCGCCAGGGGAGCGATCTGGTCGTCGGTGGGGCGGCCGCCGGCGTCGACCAGCAGTGGCAGGCGGCGCTGTCGGAGATAGTCGGCAACGCGGGCGTTGAACGCGTCGCTAAACGTCCCCTTGCGCCGGATGAGGCGGATGACGGCCTGATCGGTTTCGTTGCTAAAGTCCCCTTCCCCATCGGGGCAGGCGCGCATGGCATAGTGGACGACACCGCGGGCGCGGAGAGCTTGCGTCAGGCTATAGACCAGAACCGACTTGCCGGAGTGGGGCGGGCCGCCGATGAGTATCGCCGGGAATAGTGACATTTATCATCTTCCTTTTTGCCAGGCTATCCATTATTATACCCACACTGTCCCCGTCTCCAGTCGCCGGTTGTCTTCTCGGCCGGCAAGGGTCGATTATGTGGCTACACTGAAGCCCATCACCGTCGTCGCTACGCTCGGCGGCCAACCCCAGGTCGTCACATTTGCGCTGGACGCCCTGCTTGAAGATCAGGCCATTAGCGAGGTGATCGCCCTGCACCTGTCACCGGCCAATGGGCGGACGGCGGGCGCACTGGCGCAGCTGGCGGCCGAGTTCAAGGACGACCAGTATCGCGGACACCCCCTGAAGTTTCAGGCACTGCCGGTCCAATCGGGCCACCACGCCCACGCCCTGACCGACATCTACGACGACAGCGACGCCGAAGCGGTCTTCCAGTTTGTCTATGCCCTCATCGTGCGCCTGAAGGCCGAGGGACGAACACTCCACGTCTGCATCAGCGGCGGGCGGCGCGTTCTGGGGCTGCTGACGCTCTCGGCGGCCATGCTCCATTTTGGCCATCAGGACAGACTGTGGCACATGTATACCCCACCGGAATGGCAGGCCGAGGCGCGCAACGGAGCCATCATGCACCTGCCGGCGGGTTCGGGCTTCCAGATGATCCAGGTGCCAATGATGCCCTGGGGCCAGTACCTGCCGGGCCTGCGCGACTTCGCCCACCCGATGACCGACGGTGACGTGTTGGCGCGGCCGCGGGGGGTGCTGGACGCCGTGGAGCGGGCGCGCTGCCGGGCGGTGATGGAGCGGTTGACGCCGCGGCAGTGTGACGTGTTGCGACTGCTGGCAGCCGGGTTGCACCCGCGGGCGGTGGCCGAGGAGTTGTCGATCGCGCCGAGCACCGTCGATTCGCATAAGACAGTCATCCTGGCCGAGTGCCGCAACGAGTGGGCTTTGCCGGAGGAAGTGTGGCTGGATTACCGGTTTTTGCGAGAGAGGTTTGAGGGGTATTTTGGCTGAGAGAGGGGTCACAAAGCGAAGGTCGCGCCGAAGTTCAGAGGAGTTGGGAGTTTGGCCCCCAGTGATCTGGGATGTGACCGGCCCTGAATGACAGTATTCTAGAGATGTGCCAGCAGTGGGCGAGTAGAGTCCTCGGGGCGCCGGCGCCCAACCCGTTCCCACACCGTCATGGAGGCATATGGCAAGAGAATTGATTGTTACTGTAGAAAGCGTGACGCCTCTCTTCCTGGGTGGGGCCAAGGCCAGAGAACTGGCCGATGCTATTCGCCCGGCGTCCATTCGCGGCCAGGTGCGCTACTGGCTGCGGGCCATGCTGGGAGCAGGCATTGATCCCACAGACAAAGAGGCGCTTAAAACGCTTAAAGAAAGCGAGGGCAAATTCATGGGCAATACCGAAGCCGGCTCGCCGGTGCGGTTTCGGGTGCGTTCGGATCGGCCGTTGGGATATGTGGAAAAAAAGGACGGCGGACGAAGAATGTTGCCGCATCGAGTAGCGGGTGTTAAGGAGCAGCGTGGCGCGCCGAATCCGCTATGCGAGGCCGCAATCATTGAGAACCAGACCTTCGACATCATCCTCTCTCCGCGACCGGGACGATACACCATCCCCAACGAGGTCGTCGCCGCCACACTACTATGGCTTCATCTGGGCGGGCTGGGCAAGCGGTCGCGGCGGGGATTCGGCAGCTTGCAGCCGGTAAAATGGGCGGCAAGCGAGGACGTACTGACCCCTGAAGCGCGGGAGCATCTGCCGAACGGCCATCCGGGCGATGCCGCCGCCCTGCGGAGCCAGCTCGGCGATCTGCTGAACTGGTTGGGCGGCGTGGCCGGCGTCTCGACCGGGTCGTGGGCGAGCCGGTCGGACTACCCCATCTTGCACGCGGACGTGGCCGGCGTCCGCGTCAGCGACGCCGTCACCGGCTATCGTCTAACGAGCTATCACCAGGCGATGGTGCCGTTCTGGCGGGAGTCGCTGCGAAATGTTGACAAGGAATTGAAGGATAACCGCGCCTACGGCTATGCCAGTAACGACCGCCGCGCTTCCCCCTTCCATCTCCACATCGCCCGCACCGCTCAGGGCTATCATCAGGTCTTCACGACCTTTTGGGCCGAGCCGTCGCAATACGAAAACGATCCGCGGCGCGGCTGGGATAAGGTGGCCGGCTTGCTGGCCGACGTCGAGACGGAATTCGGCGCGACCAACCTGTGGGGGAGGGCGTCATGAAGGATATCGTCATCTTCACCATCGGCCCTGTTCAGAGCTACATCAGCGCCGCCCGGCGTACACAAGACCTGTGGGCTGGCAGCCGGCTACTGAGCGATGTAATGAAGGCCGCCCTCGACGCCGCGGGCGGCGTGCTCGTCTTCCCGACGCGTGCCGCCGGCAGCGAATGGCCCGACAGCCTACCTAACCGGGCCGTGGCCGTGGCCGTGTCGGGGGAGGGCGCGGCCGTTGCCGACGACATGGCCAGGGCTGCCCGCGCGCGCTGGGAAGCCGTCGCCGGTGCCGTCCGCGACTGGTTCGGCGCGAAAGTCAAGGCCCCAGATGGCCCGTGGGATTGGCGCGAGATTTGGAAACGGCAGGTAAAGGATTGGCTGGAGGTCTATTGGATCGCCTACCCGTGGAACGACGCGACCGAAAGCTACGGCGCGGCCTATCGCCGGGCGAGCGCGTTGCTAGACGCCCGCAAGCTGACCCGCCACTTTCCCGACCACTGCGAGGACGACATGAAATCAACGCTCGATGGAGCTTATCAGGCGTTGCGCGGCCGGGAAGAGGACAAAGCCTACACAGCCAAGGCGTTCTGGGAGGAGGCGGCGCGAAAGGCCCCGCGCGGTGATGTGCGTCGCGGCGAGCGGCTGAGCGCCATCGACCTGATCAAACGCTTTGCCCAGGACGCTGAGCAACTGGGCGACAATAAGACCCGCTTCCCATCCACCAGTAGCATCGCCTGCGCCGATTACCGGCTGGAACTGATGCGGCATTGGAGCGGCAAGCTCGATGAAGAGGGCAACCTGCTACCCGACACGAAGGGCACAGAAGCGGCTGTCACTGCCTTCGTCGCTGCGCTTGACGCGCTGATCGACGCTTTTCCTAGTAAGGAACAGGATCGCCTGCGGTTTAGCGACAGTTCCCATGAACCAATTCCGTTATTGCAAAAGAAGGCTGCGGGCAAGGCGACCCTGTTCCAACTGGGCCGCTACGACGGCGACTATTATTACCCCGACTTCTACAGCGAAGCGCGATTCATCGACCAAGTTGGCCGCGAGCCGGGGGCAAAGCTGACCGAAACCGAGCGCAAGGCCGTCAGGAACGCCAAAGAAGCGTTGCGCCAGCTCTACGACTGCACCGACTCGCTCGGCATCCCCCGCCCGGCGCTCTACTACGCGGTCATCGCCCTCGACGGCGACCAGGTGGGCAAGAAGCTGTCGCACGCAGATGTCACCCAAGACCATCATCAGGCCGTCAGCCAGGCCATGAATACATTCGCCCGGCAAGACGTGCCGCGCATTGCCGGGCAGCAACATCCCGCGCTGTGGGTCTATGCCGGCGGCGACGACGCGCTGGTGCTCTCGCCCGTCTCCTACGCTCTGGCCGTGGCTGACACGTTGCGCAAAGCGTTCGCGGCCACTGTCGGCGCGGAACTGAACAAGATCAATCCTGACACACGGGCCACGGCCAGCGCCGGGATCGCCATCGTTCACCAGCAGAACCCACTGCAGGCGGGCATCCGCCGGGCGAAAACGGCCGAGGAAGCGGCCAAGAGCAAGCCTTATGACCGGAACGCACTGGTCATCCACCGGCTGACGCGCGGCGGCACGCCGCTACTCGTGGGCAGCAACTGGGACGTCGACCACAACGGCGCGACGCACTCCATCGTCGGCCAAATCATCGCCCTGCAGGGCCACATCGCCACCGGTAGACTCTCCGGCAAGTTCGCCTATGAACTGCGCGACGAGGCGGCGGCGCTGGCGGCCGTGAAGCCAGATGGTTGGAAGGCTGAGCTGGCTCGGTTAATGGAGCGCCACACGCCGGAGAAAGGCAACCGTCCTCAGATAAGAAACGTGGCCGAACAGTTAGCGGATCTGGCCGCGTCGCTACGCGAGGTCAAGGCGCGCGGCAAGAATGACGGCGAGAAGGGCATCGAGCAGGTAGCCGAGTGGGCCGTATTAGCCCGCTTTTTGGCCACGGGAGGCAGGCGCTCATGAGCTGGTTATTCATCGAACCGTCGGATGTGTGGCTGTTCCGCGACGGCCGCCCGTTCGCTGCCGGCGAAGGCCACGCCGCCGAGACGCTCTACCCGCCGCCGCCCTCCACTGTGCAGGGAGCGCTGCGCTCCTGGTTGCTGGGTCATGAGATGGTTGATTGGCACGCCTTCCGCGACCAGTCAAACACGGCGGCGCGAGACATGGCGGCCAGGATCGGCCACCCACCGCGCAAAGGCGTGGCCGGCTCGCTGGGCGCGTTTGCCATGAACGGGCCGTTCCGGGCGCGGCTGACGGGTGGTCGAGCCGAGATTCTCTACCCCGCGCCGTTGGACGTTTATCACGTTCCGGACAAGGGTTGGCGGGCGCTGCGGCCGGGCAAGGCCAACGCGCAAATGGACTGGAATGAGGGCCTCTACCCGCTATTACCCGATCCGCGGGACGCGCCCGAGAAGCCCGACGAGGAGTCATCCGGGATACTCACCCATGGCAGCTTGATAAATTATCTGGAAGGTCGTTCGTTCGGGTTATTGGGGCGACCGGAGTTCGAACGCGAGCAGCGGCTGGGCATCGCCATGGATTACGGCCCCGGGCGCGCCGCCGACGGGATGCTCTATCTGGCCGAGTTCGCCCGGCTGCGGCCGCCGACCGACGACGAGCGCTACGGCCTGCTGGTAAAGACGACGGACGCGCTCGCCTGGCCCGACGAGGCGGCTATCTCCATGGGCGGCGAGATGCGCGCGGCGCTGGTTCGCAAGCTGAAGACCACTGAAGAGCCGGAGGCGTGGCCGGTTTTGACGCCTCGTCCGCGCTTCAAGATCGTGCTGCTGACGCCCGCCTGGTTCGCCGGCGGGCGGCAGCCGGAAAACGGCGACTGGGCAGGCTTCTTCAAGACCCTGGCCGGGGTAAATGTGAATTGCGTGGCCGCGGCCGTCGATCGGCCGCAATATCTGGGCGGCTGGGACGTGGCCCGTGGTGGCCACAAGCCGTTGCGCGGCTTCGTGCCGCCGGGCAGCGTCTTCTATTTCGAGGCCAAAGAACCGATCGCGTTGCCCGACGCCTTCACACAAACGCCTGAGGGCGAGTTGAGTTTCGCGGCTCAGGGCTTCGGCGCGTTCGTCGCTGGGTCGTGGCAGTGGTTGGACTAGACTCAGTAGAAACCGGACTTCGCGGAAGAAACCCGGTCTCTAGGATTCAAGGAGAAAGAACATGTTTCTGGAATCACGCATGATGTTTATCTACGTCGAGACGCCGCTCCACGCCGGAGCCGGGGCGGGGGTCGAGGCCATCGATTTGCCCATCCAGCGCGAGCGGACAACCGGTTTCCCCATGGTGCAGGCCCCAGGCATCAAGGGCGCTCTGCGCAGCGAAGTAAAAGACGGCCGAAAAGGCAGTGAGGACGAATTCGTCAAAGCCGTCTTCGGCGCGAACGCCGGCGACGCCAATCTGTTCGCCGGGGCCTTTTCGCCCGGCGATGCGCGGCTGCTGCTCTTTCCCGTGCGCTCGCTGAAGGGTGTTTTTGCCTGGACGACCTGCCTGGGCACGTTACAACGCTGGCGGCGCGAGGCGCTGGCCGCGGGCTTCGACGAGAGCAAGCTGCCGAAACTGCCCGCGACCGCGCCGGCCGAGAGCGAGTGCTACACATCGGGAGACGGAGCCGTGGTCGACGGCACGGTCGTCCTGGAAGAGTTCGCCTTCAAGAAGTTGAACGGAGGGCAGGGAAGCGAAACCGTCGCCAGGCTGGCCGGGTGGCTGGCGACCAACGCTCTACCGGCCGGGGACGAGTTCCAGTGGTGGCGCGCCGGGCTGCAGGCCCGGCTGATCGTGCTGAGCGACGACGACTTCCGCGACTTCACGTTGCACGCCACCGAGGTGTTGACGCGAATCCGGTTGGAGAACGATACTAAGACAGTGGCGCGGGGCCAATTGTGGACGGAAGAGCACTTGCCGCCGGAGTCGCTGCTCTATGCCCCGGCGCGGGCTACGCGGCTGCGGGTGGACAACGGCAGCAAGCCCGATGGCCTGAAGGGCGACGGCACAGCGACGGGTGAGGCCGCGGCCGTCCTCGACTGGGTTGGCGACGCGGCCAACATCCCCCATCGCTTCCAGTTGGGCGGCGACGAGACCGTCGGCCGCGGGCTGGTGTCCGTTCGCTGGCTGAAGGCGGCCGACGCGCAGGAGGTGAAGTGAGATGCCCACCCAAAAGACGACCGAGCAGGAACGGGCCGCCAGCGCCTGGGACAATGTCAACCAATTGGATAATACCCATGAGAAGACGCAGAAAAAATACGGTTCGCTCGCCCGTGGGCTGCCAGCCATGATCCAGACTAATGGCTTGGGGCAGACGTTAGCCTTCCTGAGGGCCAAGGGTAAGGGCGACCCGCAAGATCATCAACAGATGCTCTATGATCACGTCGCAAAGTGGGGCTTTAAACGCCTAACCGGCGACAATAAGGAACAGCAGCTACCGGGCGGCGGAAGGTCAACCGCTGACCTGCTGGACTGGCTGATCCACAACGACTCGGCCGTCTACCGCCGGGCGACGACCGAGGCGCTGGCCTATGCCCTCTGGCTGCGCCGCTTCGCCGAGGCTAAGGGCTGGGGCGAGGAAGGAGGCCCGAGTGATTAGGCCGCTGGCGAAGGAAGTCAACATCGCCGTCGAGCGCGGGCTGGCCGATTGCCGCAACCTGGGGCTGATCCTCGACAAGTTCCAGCCATATGAACCAGTCAATGAACAGCAGCCGGGCGGGATGTGGAAGCTTCTTGTCCGTATCAAGGAGCGAAAACGAGTCGACGGCCAAACTATCTGGAGAGACGGTCTAAGCGACGACAGTGCCGCACGCGGCCTATGGTTTAACGGCCCGCCGCTAGATGAAAGCATCCAGATTGTTGATCCCAAGTTTGAACTTAAGCCGAATACCCACATCAGCAAGGCTGAGTTGGCTCCTGTCTTGAAGCGCTGGAAGCACGGCGTAGAGGCAGCCGGCGCCGAAGTCTTCACAATGTGGACCGAGTCGCCGCTGATCATCGGCCTGGGGGCCAAGGGCACACTGGAGACGGCCATCACGCTGCACCCGCTCTACGGTTTTCCCTATCTGCCGGGCAGCGCCCTGAAGGGCATCGCCCGGGCGGCGGCCTTCTTCGCGCTGGCCGAGAAGTTGGGCATCGAGGGGGTCGACAACGAGACGTTCCTGAAGCTGAAAAAGGCCGGGAAGAAGACAGACTTGCAAAAGCTGGTGCAAGCGCTGGATGAGGACGAAGAGTCGAAGTGGCCGGAATGTCTAAAAGCCGAGCAGCAAGTCGCCCGGCATTTCCGCGAACTGTTCGGCTGGCGGAGCGCGGCGGGCAAGGTCATCTTCTTTGACGGCATGCCGGCTCGCGTGCCGATGATCGTCAGCGAAGTGATGACGCCCCATTTCGCTGCATTTTACAGCGGCGATGGTGCGCCCCACGACGCCGACAAGCCCAAGCCGATCAGCTTTCTGGCTATTGCGCGGGAGACGCCTTTCGGCTTCGCTGTGGGGTGGCGGCGCGGGCCGAAGGATCAACAGTTATACGGTAAGGCTATCGATTGGCTGACCGTGGGCCTGACAGAAATCGGCCTGGGCGGCAAGACGGCCGCGGGCTATGGTTTCTTCAGCGCCAAAGACCCCGGCCCGTCACGCGAGCCGGTGCTCAAATCCGAAGCCGACGTGTCGAGCTATCGGCCCCCACGCCCTGATCCAGTGGGCAATAGGCCCGGCGGCTCGAAAGAGGTTGGGCTGCGCCCGGGAAGCGAGCGCACCGTGCAAGCCGCAGACGAATACGCGGCCAACCTGGCGCGCTTAGCCGCCGAGGCCGAAGCTAAGGAAAAGGCGCGATTGGCACGCAAGGAAGAGAAAAAGAAGAGAGGCAAGAAGTAATACGAGGACAAGGTTATGGGCGTCTATCATCTAGCCGGACTGGGCCGCTCCATCGGCGCGGTGACGGCTGCGTTTTCCTCTCTGGCAGCGTGCAAAGAGCTTCCCGAAGCCGCAACCGACCCGCTGTTCGCGCATTCAGGCTCGAAAGGCGAAGGCCCGGCCGCTCGCGGTGCGGTGGAGGCGTTGGTGCTCTTCACCACGCGCGAGATCGTCGATGACGTAGAGAATTGCGATGCCTACGAGATGAACAGGGCTGGCCAGTCGAGCGGCCCGGAGTACAGCGGCGGCTTCCATCGTGCCCTGAAATCCAACCTGCGTGCCGAGATCAGGCCGCTGGCCCGGAAAGAAACGGGTGGAGACGGCAACCCGACCGGCCGGCTGAAACCAGTGGAACTCTACTGGTGCATTTATGAGGACGACGATCCAGTGGGGACGTTCGAGCGAGCTGCCCGGGTCATGCGCGCCCTGCGGACGGCCGCCGGCGAGCCGGGTCGCGTGGGACATGAGTTCTGGGTCAACCTGACCGGCGGCCGCAACATCATCAACAGCGCGCTGCAACTGGCCGCCTCGCTGACGGGCGCGCCGGCCCGCATGTATTACTTGCTGTCGGCCAACCCACGCTGTGTGCGCCATACGGTGCGTCCGGTCAACTTGCGCACCGACAGGGATCGCTTTTGGGTCGATCTGCCAGTCGTCTATCTCGGTTTCAGTGACACCCATCTGAAGATTATGGAGGCAATCGGAATCCTGGGTGAAGACGAGCGACCGGTTCCGCTGGACGAATTGCTGGGCCAGATGACGGGGGAGTTGGCCAATCGCGACAGGCTGATCCACGGCTATTTGCGTCCGTTAAGTGGCCAGCGGCTCATTGTCCGGGAGACGGATGCCCATGGCCGCGATGTCTACCGGATGGGAGAAGGTTGGGCGCGCGAGCGACGCTATCTGGCCGCGTTGCGCCACGACGAGGACAATCCCACCTTGCGCTCACTTCCCGAACTGGCGCAGACGCAGCCGGACTGGTTCCGGCACGAACAATTGGCCTTCGACTAGCGACGGATAATTCCGTGCTCCTTCTCAACTTCACCCACCCCCTCCCCGCCGGCCAACTCGACCGCCTGGCCGAGTTGGCCGGGCGGGCCGATCGCCGAAGTCCGCGAGCAGATGGCCCAGTTCGATCACGTCCGGCCGTTTGCTGAGCAGGTCAACGCCCTGGCCGACGCCCTGGGCCTGTCATCCACGCAGTGGCAGACCGAACCCATCCTTGTCAACCTGCCCGCCCTCGCGCCCATCGCCGCCGTGCTGATCGCCGAGTTGCACGGCCGCATGGGCTACTTCCCGGCCATCCTCCGCGTCCGGCCGGTGGCCGGCAGCACGCCCCCGGTCTACGAGGTGGCAGAGATCATCAACTTGCAGGCCGTGCGCGACATGGCACGCGAGCGGCGCACCTAGAATCATCCCACCGGAACGTCTGGAGGATTGCAATGGACTGGCTGCGCGAATCGATCATCGCCAACCTGCTCATCGAATTCATCGTCGTCCTCGGCGTGCTCTTCGCCAACGTCGTTCAACGCCGCATCAAGCAGTGACGCTACGGCGGCTGGCGCATGCGCATCGATCCAGATGAGTCCTGGGCCATCTTGCCGGCTATCATCTAATTCCGAACCCAGGTTTGATAAACATCGCGCCCCAACCCAGAACCGCCCCCCGCGCGGTCCTCTCCCCTGGCCCCTTCCCCCTTCCCCCTAAATCACCTCCTTCAGCTCCCCCCACAACTGCGCAAAGGCCAGCGCGGCCGGGGAGCGCGGGGCGTATTCGGCCACGGGCGCGCGCCGCTCGGCCATCTGCTCCACGTCGCTGGCGTAGGGAACGGTCGTGAACAGGTAGCGGCCGTCGTGGCGCGCCTCCACCAGTTGGCGGTGCAACGTCTTGCGGCGATCGACCATACTATAGAAGGCCGCCACGCGCAGGCGCGTCAGTTCCCGCTGCGCCAGGAAGTCATCGATCAGCGCCAGCGTCCGCAGCGACAGGGTCGCCGGGATGACGGGCACGACCAGCAAGTCGGCCGCGCCGAACATGCTCTCGGTCGAGAGCGTCAGGCCGGGCGGACAGTCGAGGAAGATGGTCTGATAGTCGCGCTCGAATGGCTCCAACAGCTTGCGGAAACGCCGTTCCGGCCGTTTCGCCTCGCTCAGGTCGATATCCATGTGGCGATAGGAGAAGTCGGCCGGCAGCACGTCCAGGCCGGGGTACGGCGTCGGCCGCGTCAACTGCCGGACGGGCTGCTTGGCGCGCAGCAGGCCCTTGCGCCCGCCCTTCACCTTGGCCTCGGCGCGCAGGCAATAGGACGCCGCGCCCTGCGGGTCAAGGTCCCACAGCAGCGTCGGCGTCCCCTCGCCGGCCGACAGATAGGCCAGGTTGACGGCCGCCGCCGTCTTGCCCACGCCGCCCTTAATGTTATAGAGCGCGATAACCCTCACGGACTTCTCCTATTGTAGGGCGGGTTGGCAACCCGCCCCCTTGCCGGCCGGACAGGTTGCCAACTCACCTTCTTACCGGCCGGGCGGGTTGCCAACCCGCCTTCTTACCAGTAGGGCGGGTTGGCAACCCGCCTTCTTACCGGCCGGACGGGTTGGCAACCCGCCTTCTTACCAGTAGGGCGGGTTGGCAACCCGCCCCCTTGCCGGCCGGCCAGGTTGCCAACTCACCTTCTTACCGGCCGGACAGGTTGCCAACCCGCCTTCTTACCAGTAGGGCGGGTTGCCAACCCGCCCTACGGAGAAGAGGCAGGCTGACAGCCTGCTCTACAGCCGTTCGAAGCGTGCCTGGAAGAAGCGCAGGTACTTCGGCTCGTGGACCATGCGCAGGCCACGCGTGCGCTCGCGGACATCATAGACGGCCTTAACCGACTCGGCCACCACGTCCATGTGCGCCTGGGTATAGACGCGGCGCGGAATCGTCAGCCGGGTCAGCTCCAGCTTGGGGTAGTAGTGGTCGCCCGTCTTCGGGTTGCGCCCGGCGCTGGCGATGCCGCGCTCCATGGAGCGGATGCCCGAATCGAGGTACAGCTCGGCCGCCAGCGTCTGCGCCGGGAACTCGATTTGCGGCAGGTGGGCATAGAAGGCCCGCGCGTCCAGGAAGATGGCGTGGCCACCCACCGGCCGCACGATGGGAATGTCCCACTCGGTCAGCAGCTCGCCCAGATAGCGCACCTGGCCCACGCGCGAACGGACGTGCTCATCGACCACCGACTCGCGGATCCCGATGGCCATGGCCTCCATATCGCGGCCGGCCATGCCGCCGTAGGTATGCAGCCCTTCGAAGACGACGACCAGGTTGCGCACTTCCTCGAACAGATCCGCGTCATTCAGCGCCAGCCAGCCGCCGATGTTGACCAGGTTATCCTTCTTGCCGCTCATCCATGCGCCGTCGGTCAGGTCGCAGAACTCGCGCACGATGGCGGCGATGGGCTTGCCGGCGTAGCCCTCCTCGCGCTCCTGAATGAAGAAGGCGTTCTCCACCAGGCGCGTCGCGTCCAGATAGAGCTTGATGCCGTGGCGGTCGCAAAAGGCGCGCACCTCACGCAGGTTCGCCATGCTGATGGGCTGGCCGCCGGCCATGTTGACCGTCGCCGCCAGGCTGACATAGGCGATGTTGTCCGCGCCCTGGGCCTCCACCAGCGTGGTCAGCTTGTCCAGGCTGATGTTGCCCTTGAAGGGGTGGAGGTTGGCCGGATCGTGGGCCTCGTCGATGATCACGTCGGTGAAGATGCCGCCGGCCATCTCCTGATGCAGGCGCGTCGTCGTGAAGTACATGTTGCCGGGCACATACTGCCCCGGCCGGATGGCGACGCGGCTGATCAGGTGTTCCGCGCCGCGCCCCTGGTGGGTCGGCACGATGTGGCGGTAGCCGTAGACACTCTGGATGGTCTCCTCCAGATGGTAGAAGTTGCGGCTGCCGGCGTAGGCCTCGTCGCCCAACATCATGCCCGCCCACTGCCGGTCGCTCATGGCGTTCGTGCCGCTGTCGGTCAGCAGGTCGATGTAGACATCGTCGGAGCGGAGCAGAAAGGTGTTGTAGCCGGCCTCTTCCAACGCCGCGCGGCGCTCTTCGGCCGAGATGACCGTGAGCGGCTCGACCATCTTGATCTTCCACGGCTCGGCCCAGGAACGGCGGCCGCGTTGCTGGCCCATTGTCTGCGGTATGTGATCGGTCATATGCCTCCTCTGGCGAGATCAGGGGTTATCGCCGGGCTGGCCCCGCGCCGGCCCGGTGTGGGATGGCGGCAATTGTATCACACCGATTTACAACTGCCGGGTAAACGCCGGAGCCTGGCCATCCCCCCTGCCCAACATAACAAACGGGCGCGGCAGCCGGCGATACGTCCGTGCTGCCGCGCCCACCGATTAGCAACCGGCGACAAGACAAAACCGGCGGGCCGCCGGTTAGAGGGGTCATCGTCACGTCGTTTGCAGAGCCGCGCGCCGCGTAACCTGTTTTCATCCGGGTTTTGCCGGTCAGACGCGGCGTCGCCAGAGGATGCGCCCTGGCCCTAAGCTCTAAAAGACCTACACAATCGAACTGATGGCCGTTGCCAGCTCCACCGCCCGGCGGGAGCCGATGAGGACGCGCCGGCCATCGACCAGCGTCAGCTCCACGCAGTGGTTGCCGCGCACGTTGTAGGCGATGCGCCCGCCGAAGCCGCGCACGCCCCAGCCGCCAAACTCGCCCAACGGCCAGTACTGGCGCGGCTCCACCCAGGCGATCTCCAGCTTGGGGATGACCCGCTGCAGCAGCGGCGCGAAGCGGATGGTCACGGCCTGGGGGTCAACAGCGATCTCCAGCCGCAGCACCAGGAACAACAGCGGCAAGCCGACGCCAAACAGCAGCCAGAAGAGAAACAGCAGGGCCAGGCCGAGGATGTCGCTGCCCCAGGAGGCGGCCATGAGCCGGCTCAGCAAGGCATACCATTGCGTGGCCGCCACGCCGAACACCAGCACCATCACCCACCAGACATCACGAAACCGTTGGACTTCGTGGAACAGGACGGGGTGTGTCGCTTTCATACTACCCTCGTTCGGCCGCGGCCGTCCCTGGGCCACGCGCCGCCGCCAGCGCCGCCGCCAGCGCCTCCGGCTGCCGGGAGCCGATGAGGAACAGGCGGCCGTCGCGCACCTCCAACTGGACGCCCTGGTTAGCATCGACGACATAGGCGGTGCGCGTGTTGGCGACCGCGCCGATGTTGCGGATGTTGTAATCGCCGCGAATGTCATCGGTGCGCACGACCACATCGACCACATTGGCCAGGGGCAAGCTCAGGTTGCTGCTCATGCCGTTGTGGACGACGATGCGGTCGGCGAAGACCTCGGTGGTCATGCTCAGGCGGCCATAGGCCAGCGGCAGGATCAAGCCGAACGGCAGCCCGATGGCCAGCGCCACGGGCACCGGCAAGTCCGCCTGACCGATCGGCCGTCCCAGCAGCCCGGCCCAGATGACCAGCAGCCAGCCGAAAAGCGTGCCGACGATGACCAGCAGCGTGAAAGGCGGCAACTCGCGGTAGAGTTGCTCTTCGCGGTAGAGAGGCGTCATAGCGTTATGATACCGCGCCGCGCCGCGCGTGGCCAATGGTCTTTGGTTAGCCATCGGTCAGGCCCCCTACTCCGGCAACTGCGGCACGGCGCTGGGGCCGGCCGCGCCGCGCAGGGGCAGGCCGCCGCCGCGCAAGACGGCGCGATGGCGCAGGTGGAACAGCGCCCACAGCGCCGTCATCAGCAAGCCCACGCTCGCCTGCACGCCCATGATCTCGGCCACCGACAGCCCGCCGTCGTCGATAAACGCCCCGGCGGCCAGGATGGAGACGGATTGCGTCAGCGTCAGGGCGGCGAACTCGAAGGAGAAGACGCGGCCGCGGAAGCGGTCGGGCACGATGGTTTGCAGCAGCGCCGAGGAAAAGACCCACAATGTGCCCGTGCCCAGGGTGCGCATGACCGTGGCCAACAGCAGCCCGGGCAGGCCGCCGACCGTGGCCAGCCAGGCCGTGCCGGCCGTCATGACCACGAAGCCGAGGCTGACCCCGGCCACCAGCCGCCGCGGCGCGTCGCCCAGCCAGCGGCGCATCAGCATCGGCCCGACGCCCGTGCCCACCCCGGAGAAGACGTAGATGAGGCCCAGTGTGGCCGTGCCGGCGTCGGCAATGCCCAGCCGGGCCGCCCCCGGCAGCGGGAACAGGTCGTAGGCGTAGCGAATCTCCAGCACATTGATGGCCCCCCAGGCCAGCGACCCGCCCGCCTTGGCCAGGGCGACGCCGAGGATGAACGGCTCGTGCCAGAGGTAGCGGAAGCCGTCGAGGAAGGCGAAGCGACTGGCGGGAACCGTCGCGGCCGCCGGCGCGGCGGGCTGCCCGGTCGCCCCGATGACGATGCGGGTGATGAAGAACGCCGACAGCAGGAACGACAGCGCGTCGGCCACGAAGGCCGTCTCCGCGCCGAACAGCGCCGCCACCACGCCGCCCAGGAACGCGCCCAGGGCCAGCATCGTGCTCCAGGTCAGGCTGTCCAGCGCATTAGCGGCCACCAACTCGCCCGCGGGCACGACATTGGCCAGCACCGCGCCACGCGCCGGCGTGAACAGGGCGCTGAGGCTGAACTGAACGACCGTCAGCAGGTAAAACAGGGGGATGTCGCCGGCGTCGTGGATGAACAGGAAGCCGAGGACGGTGACGCCGCGCAGCAGGTCGGACAGGATGAGGATGCGACGCCGGTCGAAGCGGTCGGCCAGGACGCCGGCCACCGGGCTGAGCAGGAACAGCGGCAGAAAGCGGCTGACGAACAGCAGGCTGAGCGCCGCGCCGCTGTCGGTCACGCGGCTGATGATCTCCGCCGCGGCGATGACGTTGAACCAGTCGCCCAGTTGGGAGACGACGCTGCCCAGCCAGAGATTGCGAAAGTTGTGGTTGCGCCGCAGCAGGGTCAGGTACTCATCCATGAGGGGGAAATTGTGGCCCAGAACGGCGCGCGGGGCAACGCCGGGGAACCGCTCTCCTGCCGCGCCGGCCGTCTTCTATTCTTCGTCGATGTCGGCCGAGCGCCGCAGCGTCGGGCCGAAAACGATGTCGTATTCGGCCGGCCGCAGGTCGCGCAGGGCGCGGTCGAGCAGCGTCAATTCGCCGCGTTGGGTCATCGTCTGCACCAGCGACACGGCCAGCTCGGCCGGCAATGCGCCGTCCAGCATGTTCGGGTCGATGCCGATGTCGAAGGCCATGCCCTTGATGGCCTCCACGCCCATGTTATCGACGATGAAGGCCAGCATGTCGGCCGTGATCTCGTTGCTCTCCACAGAATTGAGTTCGTTTTCGTCCATTATCACGCTCCACCGCCATTATAGGCCGTCGCCGCGCCGCCTCACAACCCGCCAGCCCGATTTGTACCTGAATCTGTATCTTTGCGGCCGGCCGCCGCGCCCACGCGCTGCCCGGCCAGCGCCCGCAGCGCCCGAATCGTCACCCACTTGTTCGGCTGCCCCTTGCGGCCGAAGTGGACGCCGTCCCACATTTTGCCCTGGTAATGGTACTCCAGCGGCCAGCGGCCGGCGGCGTCGGCCTTGCCGGCAACCAGCGCCCGCGTGTTGGCCAGCCGCGGGTCGTCCCCATAGCCCAGCGCCGCCAGCGCTTCAACGATCTGCAACAGATCGGCCACATAGAACACCGGGAAGCCGAACTTCCACCAGTTGCCGCTGGGCTTTGGGCTATAGGGGTGGGGGTACTCGCCCGTGGCCGGGTCGAGGCTGAGGATGTACTCCGCGCCCTGGCGGATGGCGTCGTCGATGAGCGGCGTGCGACGCGCCGCCGGCAACAGGCCAAAGGCCAGCAGCACCTTGGCCCCGCCCCAGGCGCAAGGCAGATGGCCGTTGATGGCACATTCGAACAGCGGCCCCGACTTGCCACTGGCGAAGTAGCGCCGGGCGGCCTGTTTGTCGCTGGCCGGGGCGATGCCCGTGCCGGTCACGCTGCGGGCCATCCACCCAAATGCTCCCTCGAGCCGCGGGTCGTCGATGCCCAGGCTGAGCAGGGCCGCCAGCAGGTTGCCTTGCAGGCAGTCGGCCGTGGTCGATGCCCCGGCCCCGCCCCAGGCGCAGAGCTGTCCGCCCGGCCGGTAGGTGTGGTCGAGCAGGTAGGCGGCGGCGCGGCCGAGGCGCGGGTCGGCCGCCGCCGTCGCGCCCACCTGCCCCAGGGTGATGAGCGCCCAGACGGTCGAGCGGTATTTAGGGCCATAGCCGGGGCCGGGCTTTTCCCAATAGCCGTCGGGGTGCATGGCGTCGAGGATGGTGGCGATGGGCGGCGCGGCGTGGGCGGCGGCGCGGGCGGCCAGCAGTTCGGGGTCGCCGGCCGGCCGCCCAACGACATCGCGCAGAGCCAGGTGGCGCGGGCCGGGGTCGGCCGGGTCGAGTAGCCAATCAAGGGCAGCCATGACAACCTCCATATGACGCGGATGGCCGGTACAGGAAACTGTATCTACCCTATTATATACCCGATAGAGGCGTTGGCGCGGCCGGCGGCCTAGAGTTCCTCTTGCGTGACGGACAGATCCCGCCGCGCAAGGAGTAAAATCATGGCTTGGAAAGCAAGTGGCAAGGCCGACCTGCCTCTGTCGCAGGATAGCCGCGATTGGGACGGCGACAAGGCCCGCGAGGCCATCTTCAAGTGGGCCGGCTGGCCCGACGACCCGCAGCCGACGAAGGCGCGGCAGGCGTTCTTCGCCTATGACGACGACGCGACGGACGAGAAGGAGAGCTACAAGCTGCCTTTCGCCACGATTGTCAGCGGCGAACTGAAGGCCGTGCCCCACGCCCTGCACGCCGTCGCCGCCGTGCTGGAGGGCAGCCGTGGCGGCGTCGATCTGCCCAAGAGCGTACAGTCCGACGTGCGCGACAAGGTGGCGAAGTACTATAAGAAGATGGACGAGGATACCCCCTGGTAACCTCGCCACCCAACCCCCACGGCGAGGGCATGTCCGTCCGGAACGGATAGGCCCTCGCCAGAGGGCAGCACGTCCTCCGCTGTAGGCCGTTGCCAGCGGCGGCCGGCGTTTTATTCACGACAGGATCATGGTTGAACGGCCGCGGCGGGCAGGACGCCGGCTCTGGCCGCCCCGCGGGGGCCAAGTTGCCGGTCGCCCTACCCCAGCCCGCGCGCCAGCCAGCCCACCAGCGCCCCGCCGAGGATGAGCCACGTCGAGTTGACCCGGAAGCGGATGAGCAGCACGGCGGCGGCCAGGGCGACGAGCATGGTGGGCACATCGACCAGCGCCCGCCGCCCCAGCGCCACCATGACCGCGGCCATGAGGCCCAGCGAGGCGGCCACCACGCCATCGAGCAGCGCCGCCAGCCAGGGCGATTCGCGCAGGCGCGGAATCAGCGGGTTGGTGATGGCCACGAAGACGAAGCCGGGCAGGAAGATGCCCACGGTGGCCACGACCGCGCCGGGCACGCCGGCCAGCTGGTAGCCGATGAAGGTCGCCGTGGTGAAGACCGGGCCGGGCGTGAACTGGCCGACGGCCACGGCGTCGAGCAGTTGCGCCGAAGTCAGCCAGCCGAGGCGCTCGACGAACTCCGTTTGCAGGAAGGCGACAAGGACATAGCCGCTGCCATAGAGCACCGCGCCGATCTTAAGGAAGGACAGGAACAGGCCAACCAGCGTCACCGGGACGGCCGCCGCCAGGGCCGCGGCCCAGACCTCCCCGCCGGCCGCGGCGCGCAGCAGCCGCGCCACCGGGCCGGGCCGCGCGGCAACCGGCAACAGCGCCGCCACGCCGCCACCGCCCGCCGGCCACAGGCGCCGCCCGTTGCGCGCCAGCATGACCACCAGCCCACCGCCGGCCAGCAGCGCCAGCTCGTGGACATTGGCGAAATACAGCGCCAGCGCGCCCACGGCCACGACCACCGGCAACGGACGCCGCAGCGCCTTGCGCCCCAGGCCAACGATGGCCTGCAGGATGATGGCGATGACCACCGGCTGGATGCCGTAGAGCAGCGCCTGCGCCGTTGGCGTCGCGCCATAGCGGGCGTAGACGGCCGCCAGGGCCAGCACGATGAGGAACGCCGGCAAGATGAAGGCCGCGCCGCCGACGAGCAGGCCGGCCCAGCCGGCGCGCAGATAGCCGAGGTGGATGGCCATCTCCGTCGAGTTGGGGCCGGGGATGAGGTTGGCGGCGGCCATCAGGTCGAGGAACTCCGCGTCGCTGAGCCAGCGACGGCGCGTCACGACCTCGTCGTGGAACATGGCAATGTGGGCCGCCGGGCCGCCGAACGCCGTCAGGCCCAGGCGCAGAAAAAGGCGCGCCACCTCCCCCAACGCGCCGGGCGGCCGATTCGCTGCGGCCACTAGAGCATGTACGCCGGCCGGTGGCGCGGCTCGTAGAGCAGGATGTCGTCCGCGCCGGGGACTTGTAGCAGGACGGTCAGGCCGAAGCCCTCGGCCATTGGTTCGCCGCTGAACGTCGCTCCGCGCGCGGCCAGCTCGGCCATCGTCGCGGCCAGGTCGTCGCACATCAGGCTGATCTCATGCTTGCGGGGCATCTGGTAGGCGCTGCCGTCATGGTTCGCGCCGCCCGTCGGATGGACGCCCATCTCGCTCGGCCCCGTCTTGAAGATGAGCCACTCCGGTTCGTCGTCGGAACTGCTGACCCACGGCCAGCGGAGAACATCGCGCAGGAAAGCCCGCGTGGCCTCGGGGTCGTCGGAATAGATGAGGGTGTGAACGGCGGTAATCATGAGATAGATTCTACACCGATGCGTTGCCGTTTCTCAAATGAGCGGCGCGTCCGGTCAGGGTTTTTTAGTAGTCGGTCATCGCGCGCGGCCCGACGCACAACCCGTAGCGCAGCCCGTAGCGCAGCCTGTCAGGCTGCGGTTGGCGACAGCCCGTAGCGCAGCCTGTCAGGCTGCGGCCGGCGACAGCCTAACAGGCTGTACTACTTCGCGCGCGGCCCGACGCACAGCCCGTAGCGCAGCCTGTCAGGCTGCGGCCGGCGACAGCCTAACAGGCTGTACTACGGGGGCCACGCCATTGCGCAGCATACCTGCCGGTCAGGCCTCAAGTTAATTGGTGACAACTGAAAAGCCGTGCGCGTGCGGTGCGTCGCACTTTCCTGCTGGCTGCGTCGGAAAGTGCCAGGCACTCGGAGCGGAGGATAAACGCTTGACAAGCTAATACTTTGATGTTAAACTATTCGACATTGACACATCATCGGCATCGGCCGAGGAGAGAAAATACATGCAACTCCATGGACTGCACCACGTGACAGCCGTCACCGGCGACGCGCCCGGCAATCTCGACTTCTACACCCGCGTGCTGGGCCTGCGGCTGGTCAAAAAGACCGTCAACCAGGACGACACCAGCGCCTATCACCTGTTCTACTCCGACCAGCACGGCACGCCGGGGCTGGATATGACCTTTTTCGACTGGCCACGCACCGGCCCCGACCAGCGCGGCGCGGACAGCATCGCCGAGACGCTCTTTCGCGTCGACGGCCGGGCAGCGCTGGACTACTGGGCTGAGCGCCTGCGCCGGCTGGGCGTGGCCCACGAGGGCCTCAGCGACATCGACGGCCGCGCCGCCCTCCGCTTCGAGGACCCGGAAGGGCAGCGGCTGGCGCTGGTGGACGACGACGGCGCGCCCCACGAGACCGAAGCGTGGGCGGGCAGCGACGTGCCCGCCGCGCACGCCATTCGCGGCTTCCACGCCGTCACGCTGAGCGTGCCCACCTTGCGCCGCGTCGAGCCGATCCTGACCCAGGCGCTGGGCTTCACTGAGCTGCGGCGCGGGCCGAACCCCGACAACCCGGCCGAGGAACTGATCGTCTACGGCATGGGCGAGGGCACGGCCGGCGGGCCGGGGCGCGAAGTGCGGCTGCTGGTGCAGCCCGACGCGCCGCGGGCGTGGCTGGGACGCGGCGGCGTCCACCACGTCGCCTTCCGGCTGCGCGACGACGCCGAGCAGCAGCGTTGGGCCGACGCCCTGCTCAACGCCGGCGTGCGCCATTCCGGCATCATCGATCGCTTCTACTTCAAGTCGCTCTACTTCCGCATCAGCAACGGCATCCTGTTCGAGCTGGCCACCGACGGCCCCGGCTTCGCCACCGACGAAGACCCGGCCCACCTGGGCGAGGCGCTGGCCTTGCCGCCCTTCCTGGAGCCGCGCCGGGCGCAGATCGAGGCCGGGCTGCGGCCGCTCGACACCACCCGCGTGAAGTGAGGCGGCGCAGCATTTGACGCGGATGACGCGGCTTGGGTGGATTTTCGCGGATCGGCAATCGGGTTAGCGCCGATCCGCGAGATTCTGCGCGGCCGCGTCATCCGTGTCCCCCGCCCGGCTCCCCGCCCGCCATTCCTTTTGCGCGCCCCGCACCATTGGGCTACTCTTCGGGCAGAGCCATCCACTGGCAAGGAGCTGCCCATGAACTACACTCTCCTCGGCCCATCGGGCCTGCGCGTGTCAGAGGTCTGCCTCGGCACGATGACCTTCGGTGAAGACTGGGGCTGGGGCGCGCCCCGCGAAGACGCCCGGACGATGTTCGACGCCTTTGCCACCGCCGGCGGCAACTTCATCGACACGTCCAGCAACTACACCAACGGCACGTCCGAGCGCTTTGTCGGCGAGTTCATTGCCGCCGACCGCGACTTCTGGGTCGTGGCCACCAAGTACACCATCCGCCGCCCCGGCAGCAACCCGGCCGATCTCAACGCCGGCGGCAACGCCCGCAAGAACATGCTGCGCACCGTCGAGCAGTCGCTCGGCCGTCTGGCCACCGACCACATCGACCTGCTCTACCTGCACATGTGGGATTACAGCACCCGCGCCGAGGAAGTATTGCGCGCCCTCGATGATCTCGTCAGCGCGGGTAAGGTGCTCTACATCGGCATCAGCGACACGCCCGCCTGGGTCGTCTCGCGGGCACAGGCCATCGCCGAATTGCGCGGCTGGGCCTCGTTCGTGGCCTATCAGGCCGCCTATAGCGTCGTCACCCGCGGCATCGAGGCCGACGTGCTGCCCATGAGCCGCGCCCTGGGCCTGTCGGTGCTGGCTTTCGATCTGCTCGGCGGCGGGGTGCTGACCGGCAAGTTCAACCAGCCCGGCGGTCCCGGCCAGCCAACGCGCGAGAGCGCCATCAGCCCCCAGGAGGCCGCCGCGGCCGAGGCCATCGTGCGCGTCGCCGCGGAGGCCGGCCGCTCGCCCGCCCAGGTGGCCATCAACTGGGCCGCGCGCCGCAGCCCCAACATCATCCCCATCCTCGGCGCGCGTCGCCCGGCCCAACTGGATGACAACCTCGGCGCGCTCGATTTCGAGCTGAGCGCCGCGCAGATGGCCGCGCTGAACGACATCAAGCCGCTGCCGCGCGAGTACCCCCACACCTTCTGGAACGACGACATCCGCCGCAACCTCATCTACGGCCAGGCCGTCGATCAGTTGCGGACGGACCGCTGGCCGTAGGGGCCAGGGGCCCCTATTCCTACGGGATGCTGGCCGTCAGCGTGTAGCTGAGCGGGCCGGCGGCCGGATCGCTGACGATAACGATGCGATAGTCGCCCGCCTGGACCAGCGGAGCTGACACGCCGGTGATGTCCGTGCCCAGGCCGACGATGGCGCTGGCGGCGTCGTAGACGTAGAGCTTCGTCCAGCCGGTGGCCTCGTTGACCGTGGCGCTGACGTGGAGCGTCTGCCCGGCCATGCCCGTCAGCACGAAGGTATCGCTGTCGCCGCCGAAGGGCAGGTCGCCGGTGACGGCGGCCGAGGTCGCCCCGGGGGCGAAGCTGATGCGCGTCGCGTTCGGCCCCGGCAGCGGCGGCACGGTGATGGTCAGGCTGTAGCTGAGGGCCACGTCCGGCGCGGCCACGCGGACGTAGACATCGCCCGACGAAGGGATGACCGTGCCCAGACTGGTCGGCGCGCGGCCGAAGTTGAGCGGGTTGCCCGCGGCGTCGCTGATTCTGATCGGCGCGTTGCCCGGCGGGTTGTCGGTCAGGTCGGTCAGCACCGACTGCCCGGCGACGACGTTGAGCACATAGGCATCCTCCGCGCCGGCGGCCAGCGTGCCGTCGAGCCGGACGGCAAACTGCCCCGGCCCGAAGTTGAGCCGGATGGGGTCGGTTGGTGGCGGCAGGGGCAGCGGCGGCACGGTCACGGTCAGGGTGTAGCTGACCGCGGGGGCGGCGTTGAAGTTGCTCACGTCGATAAAGTAGTCCCCGGCCGCGCCAACCGTCGTCATCAGACCGGACATGTCCGTGCCGGAGCTGATCATCTGGCCGGCGGCGTCGCGCAGGTAGATGTTGGTCACCGCCGGCACGCTGGCGAAGACGGCCACGTGGATCGTCTGGCCCGCGCCGACCGTCAGCACATAGCTGTTCAGGTCGCCGCCCGCGGCCAGCGAATCGTCCAGCTGGGCCATCGCCTGCCCGGGAGCGAACTGGATGCGGGCCGGCGTGACCGGGCCGCTGGCGGCGGGGATGATGACCTGCATGGTGTAGGCCACGCCCGGCGCGCCCGACGCCGTGGCCAGGTTGATCTGGTAGTCGCCCGCGGCCGGGACGGCGGCGGAGATGCCGACCGTATCGGCGTTGGTGGCCAGCGTGCCGCCGTTCATGTCCAGCAGGCTGACGACCATTTGCCCCGGCGGGCTGGCGATGGTCTGGATGGTGATGACCTGGCCGGCGCTAACGCGCAGCAGCCACGTGTCGCCGTCGCCGCCGGCGACCAGGGTGCTACTGACCGTGGCCGAGGTGGCTCCGGGGGCGAAGTTGATGCGGGCCGAGCCGCCGGGCGGCGGGCCGGCGCTGGCGGTGGCCGTCGGCGGGGCGGCGGTGGGCGGGGCGGCGGTGGCGGTCGCCGCGGCGGGCATCGCCGTGGCCGTCGTCGAGACATTGCCCTGCACCGTGGCCGTGGCCGCGGCCGTGCCCGGCAGGGGCGTGGCCGTGTTGGTCGGCGTGGCCGCGGCCGTGGCCCCCGCGGTGGCCTCGCCCGGCAGGACGATGGCCGTCGGCGTCAGCAGGCTGACGTCCTCGCCCGCGTCGCGGCGGCAGGCCACGAGAGCCAGGGCCAGAAGAGCAAACAGGAAGACAAGAGACACACTTTTGCGAGACATCGACATCCTTCACGCTCCGATTGATTTCGCGCTCATCCATCCGGCCGCGCGGCGACATTGTACCACTGGCCAGTATAGCAAAGCGGCGGCGGCCGTCTGTTAAGCGGGCCACAGCGGCGGTGCGCCTGGCGATACGGCTGGGCACTGACCGCCGCAGCCGGCCGCCATCTCTCTTGAGGGACCGATTGCCCCCGGCCCCCTCCTTCCGAAGAAGGTTCCAGGGGAAGAGAGGTTCCAGGTTCCAGGGGCCAGGGGCCAGGGGAAGAGAGGTCTCTTCCTAAAACCTGGTTGCTGGCCAGGGGACAGGGGAAGAAGTGTCTCTCGCCGAAATCCGCTTGCTGGCAGGGCCGGGACCAAGCTCCACGGGCCAGCAAAGCACCCTCTTCCCCTGGAACCTGGAACCTGGCCCCTTCTTCCGCCCCCTTCTTCAGAACGTTCAACACAGGGCTGGGCACTGGCAACCCCGCCCTTGTGCCTGCGGCGCTTTCCGCTACACTCCCTCGCGGAGGACGAGCGAATGAACACGCGCCCGCGCCATCAGGACGATCACCCATGACCACCCCCTCGCCGGAGTATTCCCCCCTGCGCACCGGCCTGTTCCAGCGCTGGCTGGTTGTCTGGCACACCGTCTACATGGGCGGGTTGCTGCTGGCGCTGGGCGTGGCGCTGTGGACCACGCGCGGGGCGTGGGGCGGGCGCGAGGCGGCGCTGGTGGGCATCGTCGCCGTGCTGCTGGCCGGCTATTGGGCGATGTTCATCCGCGAAGGGCGTTGGCCCCATCCCAACTGGTTGCTGGCGCTCTACTTCGCCAGTGCCTTGGCGCTGGTGACCCTGGCGGCGTGGCTCAACGGTGCCTTCGTCTACATCGTCGGCATGCTCTTCGGGCAGATGTTTGCCCTCTTGCCGCCGGCGCTGGCCGCGCCGGGCGCGGCCGCTGTGCTGGCCGTCATCATTTTGGCGTCCAACGACTGGCGGCTGCCGGCCGACTTTGGTTGGGTCGGCGTGCTCTTCGTCGCCGCCCAGTTGGGCTTGCTGTTCCTGCTCTACCTCTACATCTACCACGTCGTTCGCACCAGCCAGGAGCGGGCCGGGCTGGTCAATGAGTTGCGCGCGGCCAACGAGCAATTGGCCCGCGCACAGGCCGAGGGGCGCGAGTTGGCTGCGCTGCGCGAGCGCGAACGCATGGCCCGCGAGCTTCACGACGGCCTGGGCCACTCGCTGGCCACGCTGTCGGTGCAGCTGGAGGCCGTGCAGCGCCTCTACCCGGTCGATCCGGCGCGTGCCTCGGCCCAGATCGACGCCATGAAGCGGCTGACGCGCGACAGCATGGCCGAACTGCGCCTCGCCCTCGACGACCTGCGCGCCCCGGCCGACGGCGGCCAACCGCTGGCCGCGGCCCTGGAACGGCTGTGCGTGGAGCTGACCGAGCGAACGGGGATTGTGGTGGATCGGCGCATCGACACGGCCGCGCTGGCCGCGCCGCCGGCCGTGGCCGAGACGCTGCGCCACGTGGCCCGCGAGGCGCTGGCCAATGTCGAGCGCCACGCCGGGGCGACGCGCGTCCGCCTGGAGCTGCGCGCCGAGCCGGGGGCGGTCGTGCTGCGCGTGGCCGATGACGGCCGCGGCCTGCCCGCCGGCGCCGAAACGCGCCCCGGCCACTATGGCCTGCGCGGCATGCGCGAGCGCGTCGAGGGGTTGGGCGGGTCGTTGTCGCTGAGCGACGAGGACGGCGCGACGGTCGTCGCCCGGTTGCCGGTCGTCGGCCGCTCCTAGCCCGGCTTCTGCGCCAACCGCCGCACCAACCCGACCACCTCGCCCAGCCGCGTCACCTGGTGGACCGCGCCCGGCAGCCCGTCGGGCACGGGCACATGGTCATAGACCCACGTATTCTCGATGGGCACGTAGACGGCCTGGCCGCCCAGCTCGGCCACGGGCACGATGTCGCTGCGCAGGCTGTTGCCGACCATCAGGAAGCGCGCCGGGGCCACGCCGCGCCGCCGCAGGATGTCGGCATAGGTCGCGGCCGTCTTGTCGCTGACGACCTCGACGCCGCTGAAGTAGCGCCCCAGCCCGGAGCGGGCGACCTTGTCCTGCTGGTGCAACAGGTCGCCCTTGGTGATGAGCAGCAGCGGGTAGTCGGCCGACAGCGCCGCCAGCGTGTCCTCGACCTCGTCGATGAGGCGGATGTCGGCCGAGATCATCCACTTGGCCACCTCGATCAGCCGGCCGATGGCCGCGCCCTCCACGTGACCGCCGGTGACGGCGACGGCCGTCTCGATCAGCGACAGGATGAAGCTGTTGACCCCGAAGCCGAAGTAGGGCAGGTTGGCCATCTCCGTGGCGTGGATGGTGTCGGCCAGGTCGGGCGGCGGCTTGTAGGGGGCGATCAGGGCGTCGAATTGGGCGCGGGCGTCGCGGTAGAGGTCTTCATTGTGCCAGAGTGTGTCGTCGGCATCGAAAGCGATCAGGTCGAACATGGGCCGATCATAGCATGAGTGGGGCGGGAGAAGAAAGGTTCCAGGTTCCAGGGGCCAGGTTCCAGGGGCCAGGGGCAGAAAGGTTCCAGGTTCCGGGGTAGGGGCGGGTCTGAGACCCGCCCTCAAGCATAGCCAAAGTCCGGGGGAAGGGGCCAGGTTCCAGGTTCCAGGGGCCAGGGGC
>WBZM01001193.1_pt1 | contig 27530 bp, 19 predicted proteins | sample 5204271 | NCBI WGS metagenome assembly WBZM01 (sample SAMN12344346, study PRJNA552823) | activated sludge metagenome | biome: Activated sludge suspended growth; feature: Nitrification reactor; material: Wastewater; isolation source: activated sludge from nitrification reactor of wastewater... | reverse complement strand
CGAGGGCGATCTCGATCTTGTCCCCCAGGCTCAGCACCCGGGCGGGATGGCCCTTGTAGAGGACCAGGCTGTCGACGCGCAGATTGGCTTGATGTATGGACAAAACGTTACCACTTGGACGGTCTGGATGGGGGATGTCACCCCAACCCGGCGTTGCCACGGGTGACCGCCATAGTTTATACCGGTTGCGTCCGGACCCGGACCCAACCGCTCAACATGAACAACGCAGGCCAGACGCCTTCATCGCCGGGGTGAAAGGAGGCTGTCCTTCATAATCGTCAGGAGACCCGCAAACGATGAACAGCCAGTGGCGCGACTTCCTCCAGACCCGAGGGGCCCAGTACGACGAGGCCGGCCTGGCCCGCTTCGCCTCCGCCCCCCGGCAGGCCGATCCGGCCCTGTGCGACCTCAGCCACCTGGGCCTGATCGCGGTCACCGGGGCGGATGCGGCAACCTTTCTCCAAGGGCAGGTGAGCAACGACCTGCGTCAGGTCAGCGCGACCCGCTCGCTCCTGGCCGGTTACTGCACCCACCAGGGGCGCATGCTGGCGACTTTTCGCCTCCTGCGGCGGGGCGACACCTATTACCTGCTGCTGCCGCGCACCCAGTTGGAACTAGTGCTCAAACGGTTGCGGATGTTCGTTCTGCGGTCCCAAGTGGTCCTGACCGACGCCTCGGAAGAGCTCGCCGCCCTGGGGCTGAGCGGCGAGCAGGCCGCGGCCCTGCTCGCGGCCGTCTGTCCGGAACCATCCACCCCACAGGCGGCAGCCAATTCCGCGCCACCTGCCCCGCCCACACCTCCCCACCCAGGGCAAGCCACCCCACTCGCAGACACCAAAACCGCGTCACCCACCCCGTCCGCATCCGCCAGTCCCGCCCAGCCGGCCCTGCCCGCGGCGGTCAACGACCAGACCCAGATCGGGGACCTGACCCTCATCCGCCCGGCGGGGGCCTGTCCCCGCTTCCTGGTCCTGGGGCCCGTCCCGGCCCTAACCGCCCTCTGGGACCGCCTGGCCGCCGAGGCCACCCCGGTCAATGCCGAGCACTGGACCCTGCTCGACATCCAGGCCGGCCTGCCCACCGTCCACCCGGAGACCCGCGAGGCCTTCGTGCCGCAGATGACCAACCTGCAACTGGTCGATGGCGTCAGCTTCACCAAGGGGTGCTACACCGGCCAGGAGGTCGTCGCCCGCATGCAATACCTGGGCAAGCTCAAGCGCCGCCTCTACCTGGGCGAGGTGACCGCGGACCAGCCCCCCCGTCCCGGCGACGCCCTCTTCTCCCCGATCAGCGAGTCCGCCCAGACCGCCGGCACCATCGTCGAGGCCAGCCCCATGGCCGAGGGCCGCTGGGCCCTCAGCCTGGTGGCGGAAATCGCCGCCGCCGCCGATGGCCGCCTGAGCCTGGGGGAGAGCGGACCCTTGATCCAGGTGTCGGAGCCCCCCTACGGCTTTCCCGCCGCCTGAGGCAACCAGATACCCGCCAGAGCGGGTGAGGTAGCATCTGGAGAAAGGACCGGTACCTCCGAGATTCTCCGAGATTCGAGAAACCCTTCCCGGATTCAGACGCCAAAATCGGCGTCGAGCACCACCCGGTAGCGGGCCTTGCCGGCGCGCAGATGCTCCAGGGCCGCGTTCACCTGACTCATGGGGAAATGCTCCACCTGGGGCAGGATCTGGTGGCGGGCGGCAAAGTCCAGCATGGTCGCCAGGGCGGTCGGGGAACCGATCGGGGAGCCGGAGATCGCCTTCTGCCCGCCGATCAGGTCCATGGCATTGATCATCATCGGTTCCAGGACGGCGCCGACGACATGGAGGCGGCCCTTGGGGGCCAGGGTGCCAAGCAGGCCCTGCCAATCCAGGGACACATTGACGGTGGTGATGATCAGGTCCAGGGAACCGCGGATCGCGCGCAGGGCGCGACGATCGTTGCTAGCCACCACGCGATGGGCGCCCAGGGCCTTGGCCTCCGCGTGCTTGGACTCACTGGAAGTGAAGGCCGTGACCTCGCAGCCCCAGGCGCGCAGGAACTGCAGGGCCAGGTGCCCCAGGCCGCCAATGCCAACCACGCCCACCCGCGCCGTCGGGGTGATGCGGTGGATCAGCAGGGGGGAGAAGACGGTGATGCCGCCGCACATCAGGGGCCCGGCGGCGCCGGCATCCAGGGTCTCGGGCAGGGGCAGGGCCCAGGCCCAGTGGCAACGCAGGCGATCGGCGAAGCCGCCATGCCGGCCGACGATGGTCCCCTGGGACTGGGCGCAGAGATGGTGCTCGCCGGACAGACAGGTTGGGCAGTGCATGCAACTGTGCGCCATCCAGCCGACACCGACGCGCTGCCCCTGGCGCAGCCCGGCCACCCGCTCGCCCAGGGCGACGATCCGCCCCACGGCTTCGTGTCCGGGCACGAAAGGATAACGGCTCATGCCCCAGTGGTTGTCGAGCATGGACAGGTCGGAATGGCAGATGCCGCAATGCTCCACGGCGATCTCGACCTCATCGGCGCCCATGGGCCCCGGGTCATAGGCATAGGGTTCGCAAGCGCCGCCGGCGGCCGTCGCGGCCCAGGCATGGATCTGGCTCATGGTTTCCTCCTCGGGTCGGTCCCAGGTTGATCGGGATGGGGGTCGAGGGGCCAATGCTACACCTAAAGCCCGCCCCTTTCGGTTACACTTGCGCCGCTTGATATTTCTCAATTGCCAAGGGCTGCCCTACCCCCTCCATGGTGAAGAACGTGACAATGCGTGAGGCCTGGTCCGGCGAGGCGGATTGCATCAACTGCGCCCTGCGGGATTCCGTCCTGTTCGCCGGCCTGACGGAGCGGGACTTCGAGAAGATTCACGACCCCATCGACCAGTTCACCCTCAAACCCGGCGCCTCGCTCTACCACGCCGGGGATCGGGGGGAGTTCATGTTCACCGTGCGCAGCGGCGCCCTCAAGCTGGTCCAGTACCTGCCTGATGGCAGCCAGCGCATCGTCCGCCTGGCCCGGCCCAGCGATGTCCTGGGGTTGGAGGCTATCCTCGATGCCCCTTATCAGCATGAGGCCGTGGTCCTGCAACCCACGGAGGTGTGCCGTTACCCGGCCCGGCTAGTCAAGACCCTGGGGGCGAAAAACCCCCAGCTTCATACTGAACTCATGAACCGTTGGCAGCGTGCCCTTACCGAGGCCGACGCCTGGCTGACGGAACTCTCCACCGGCTCCGCGCGCCAGCGGGTCGCCCGTCTCCTGCTCCGGCTGGGACGCGATCAGGAGAACGCCGAGTGCGAACTCTTCAGTCGCGAGGACATGGGGGCCATGCTCGGTATCACCACCGAGACCACCAGCCGCACCATCGCCGAATTCAAGCGCCAGGGGCTCTTGACGGATCTCAACGCCAATCGCTTTCGTCTCGACCTCCCCAAGCTGCATCAACTGGCGGGGGAGTAACGCCCGGGGCCGGCACTTGGCCGGCCCCGGCTGTCCACCTGGCACGGGCGGGATCTCGCCCCCCGTGTGATCACAATCACTTGACCTCGATCTGACGGCGCTCCGTCGCGTGGGTCTTGGGGAGGTGGATCTCGAGAAGACCGTCCTTGAACACGGCGTCCACCTTCTCGGCCTCGATCGGCTCCGGCAGGCGGACGGTCCGCGTAAAGGCCCCGCGCATGATCTCGGCGCGATAGACCTTACCCTCTTCTTTCTCCTCCTCTTCATGGCGACGTTCACCGGCGATGGTCAGCAGGTCGCCTCGCAGGTCAAGTTTAAGGTCCTTCTTGTCCATGCCCGGGAGCTCCACCCGGACCAGAATCTCTTTATCGCGCTCGATCAGGTCAAGATGCGGCAGGCCATACTCCATTTGGCCCATGAAGGGCGCCCAATCCGGTAAGAGCTCACCGAAAGGACGCATCCACCGGCGCTGCATGGCGTCGAACATCCGATCAAGGTTATCGAAGACATCGAGCTCACGATGCGGTGTCAGGTGAGTTAGTTCGGTCGTCTTGGTTTTCATGGCTGCTCTCCTCATGCTTCTATCCCTACAGTAAAAATAGACCCTCACCGCCCGTCCGGCAAGGTACCGAGAGATATTATTTTCTTATTAAACATAAGTTTATCTAATAGGCCGACGCCTTCCTGCCCCTGCGATGATCCCTAAGCATGCCCCCCACTCAAGAATCCCGTTGCGTGACTACGATCCAGGACCACCACCCTCAGCCCCGGCACTGCCATCGCCAGCGGCCCGGCCCTGACGGATACCTGGCATGACACCGCAGGGAGGTAGCGTGTCAGGCGGCCGGACAGGACCCTCCTGGCCCGGGGCGCCCCTAGACCCCACGCAGCCCTCCTGGACAGCACCCTCACACCCCCCTGGACCTCAACCACCTCAGCGCCCCCGACGCCCCTTGGCCATCATCGGCCTGGATTGGCTCCTGCTAAAGGCGATCCGCCGCGGGCCCAGTGTCCAGGTTACGTTCCTCTCCCCCTCCCTCAGCATTAGGCGCCCGGCGCGGAACCGCCGGGGTTCGCCCTGAGGATCGCCGTGATGGCCGCCGCCGTGGTCGGGGGACCGAGCAGATAGCCCTGGACCAGGTCGCAGCCGGCGGCGGCCAGGTAGTCGAACTGCTCCTGGGTCTCCACCCCCTCGGCGATGACCTGGATGCCGAAATGGTGGGCCATGGCGATGGTGGACTGGACGATGGCCGCATCCCCCGGGTCGCGGGTGAGGTTGCGGATGAAGCTCATGTCGATCTTGAGAAAGTCGAGGGGCAGGCGCTTGAGGTAGCTCAGACTGGAATAGCCCGTGCCAAAGTCGTCCAGGGCGATGGTGACGCCCAGGTCGTGGACCCGCTGCAATTCCGCCATGGCCCGGTCCGGGTCCTGCATGAGGACGCGCTCGATCACCTCGATCTCCAGCCGACGCGGGTCGAGACCGGTGCGCTTCAGGGTCTCCTCCAGATCGCGCGCCAGGGTGCCGCTGTCGATCTCCGGGCCGGAGATGTTGATGGACACCCGTGGTGGCTGGGGCAGGTCCTGCCAGTCCCGGGCCTGGGCGCCGGCCTCGGCGAGCACCCAGCGTCCCACCGGGTGCACCAGGTCCCCCTCCTCCACCACGTCGATGAATTCCTGGGGCCCGATCAGACCCAGGAGGGGATGCTCCCAGCGCAGCAGGGCCTCGACGGCGACCAGGGCACCGCTGGCGACGGCGACGATGGGCTGGTAGTGGAGCCGGAGCTCGCCCAACTCCAGGGCGCGCCGCAGCTCGTTTTCGACCTGTAGGCGGCGCCGGGCGGCCTGAGTCATCTCCGGTCGGTAGAAGGCGAGCCCCGCCCGCCCGGCCTCCTTGGCCCGCTTGAGGGCCACTTCCGCCTTGCGCAGCAGGCTGCTGGCGACCGCATCGTCCTGGGGATAGAGGGCGACGCCGAGGCTGGCGGTGAGGCGCAGATCGGGCAGTCCGTCCAGGTCCAGGGGCCGGTTGACCAGTTCCCGCAGAGCGTGGGCAGCCGCGGTGGCCTGGTGCCTGGGTGGTGGGGCCCCGGGCCCGGTGGCCAGGGGCCGGGCGAGGACGAAACTGTCGCCGGCGAGGCGCGCCAGAATGTCCCCCGGCGCGGCGCTGGCGGCGAGCCGCTGCCCGAGGATACGCAGGGCCTTGTCCCCCACCAGGTAGCCATGGCTGGCCACCAGGTCCTGAAAGCGATCCAGGTCGAGCACCAGCAGGGCCAGATCAGGGGCTGGCGCTTGGGGTCCCCCAGCCACGTCGGCCCCGGCCCCGGCCCCGGTCTCATCCGGCGCGTCACGGGGCTCCGACCCCGGGGGCGCCGCGGGCGCGAAGGGTGCCGGGCTGGCGGCCGGGAGGGCATCGACGCTGCTGGCCGCCCCGATCGGCGCCCCGGTCGCCGGTTCGCCCAGGGCGGCGAGCAGTAATTCCCGCAGGTGGGCGCCATTGGGCAGGCCGGTGAGGGGGTCGAAGTGACTCAGGTAGGCGATCTCCGCGGCGGAGCGCTGGGCGGCGCTCAGGTCGCTGAAGACCGCCACGTGCTGCGTCGCCCGGCCCTCGGCGTCGAGGACGCGGTTGATCTGCAGCCACGCCGGGAAGATCTCGCCGTTCTTGCGCCGGTTCCAGATCTCCCCACTCCAGGCACCGGTGGCCTCCAGTTGGTGCCAGAGGTCGCGGAAGAAGGCGGCGTCGTGCCGCCCGGAATTGAGCAGGGACGGATCGCGCCCCAGGACCTCCGCCGCGGGGTAGCCGGTAAGGGTGGTGAAGGCGGGGTTGACCGCCAGGATGCGGTTGTGGGCATCGGTGATGAGGATGCCCTCGCTGGTGTTGTCGAACAGGGCGCTGATGAGCCGTTGCTGGGCCTGAGCGGCGTGCTCCTCGGTGATGTCATGAACGGTGCCCAGGCTGCGGGTCACCCGCCCGCTAGCGTCCGTGAGATGGACTGCACGCTCGCGCACCCAGCGTTCGCTACCGTCGGCCCGGCGGATGCGATGCTCGATCTGGTAGGGGGCCACCACCGTCAGGGACTGCTGGTAAGCGGCGCTGACCGCCTCCCGATCCTCGGGGTGGACCATGGCCAGGAAGTCCCCGAGATCCAGGGGGGTGCCGATGGACTGGCCGAAGATCCGATAGGCCTCGTCGGACCATACCAGGCGATCCTCGACCGTGTCGTATTCCCAACTCCCCAGGTGAGCCAGGGCCTGGGCCTCGAGCAGGCGTTCCTGGGCACGGCTAAGGTCGCTGATATCGTTGATGATGGCCAGGGCCTCGGTCAGGTGGCCGGCCGCATCATGGATCGCCGAAACCGCCACGTCGGCCCGGATCAGCCGGCCATCCCGGCGCCGGTAACTACGTTCCACCTGGTAGCTGGGGATCTCCCCGGCCAGTAACCGCCGGAAGTTCGTGCGGGCGCGTTCCTGGTCCTCGGGGCCGATGATGGCGACGAAGTGGCTGCCAAGCAGTTCCTGTGGATGGTTCGCGTAGCCCAGCAGGTCGAGGAAGGCCGGATTGGCCAGGCGCAGATGGCCCTGGAGGTCATAAAGCCCGATACCGCTCGGGGCGTTGGCGCTGATGGCGCGCAGGCGTTCGGCGGCGGTATGTTCCTGGGTACGGTCCCGCAGGGTCAGGAGATAGCCATCGCAGGCCCCCCCGGCGTCACGGATGAGGGAGGCCGTCAGCCGCAACCAGCGTGAACCCTCCCCCGCCGGATGGTAGAGGTCGAGGGCCAGGCCCACGCCCGTTTCCAGGGCGGCCAGCCGCTCGGCCCAGTCGGGTATCGTCAACCCCGTCGCCAACAGGAATTCGCTCAGGCCCTGGCCCTCGGCCGCCAGGCTCTCGCAATCCAGGGCCCGCAGGGCCGCCTGATTGGCGAAGCGGACGACCCGCTGGGCATCGGCGGCAACGATGCCCAGGTCCGCGGAGTGCTCCAGCAAGGAGCGCAGCACGCTCTGGTCGCTCAACTGCCGGCGGGCATCATTGAGCGCCCGCCCCTGATCGGCGACGAGCTGCCGCAACAGGCGCAGATGGGTAGCCTGGAGGTCCTTGAGCAGGTCGCGGCGGGTGAGAATGCCCACCAGGCGGCCGCTATCGTCCGTCACCGCCAGGCGGCGCACCCCCAGGGCGCGCATCAGGGGACCGGCCTCATGGGCGGGCGCGTCCGGGTGGATGCAATAGACGGGCTGCGACATCTGGCTCCGGACGGGCGTCAGCCCCAGATCGAGGGTGGCCCCGGCCAGGCGGACGGCGTCGCGTTCGGTGATGATCCCCAGGACCCGGCCCGCCGCAACGACCAGCACCGAACTGATGCGCCGCTCGTTCATGAGGCGCAGGGCCTCGGCTAGCGTGGCCTGCGGGGGGAGGCTGACCGGATCCCGGGTCATGAGGTCACCGACGGCGCGCGGGATCAGCAACTCCTCGGTCCCCAGGGCCTGGGCGAAGTCAGTCTCGGAGAGGACCCCCAGCAGCTGGTCCGCCGCATCCACCACCACCAGGTGACGGATACCTTCCGCGGCCATGCGGGCATAGCCCTCGGCAAAGCTCAGTTCCGGCGGCACGGTGATGGGATTGGGGGTCATCAACCGGCCCAGGGGGGCGTCGGGATCGTAGGCCTCACGGACGATCAGGGCCAGGGCATCCCGTTCGGTGAAGATACCCACCGGCCGGTCGTCGACGACAATCACCACCGCGCTCGTCCGCTGCCCTTTCATCACGGCCAGGGCATCGGACAAGGGCGTTTCCGGGGCGAAGGCCAGGGGCGTCCGGGCGCGGCACAAATCGGCGAGGGTGAGCGTCTCGATCATGGCATTACTTCAGGCCCGAAATGGCGGACGGGGTGATCGGGGGTAGGTTCCAGATCTGGATCGCGATCCCCAACAACTGGGCCCTGGAATGGGCGCGGCCCCGCAACGGGTCTTGGTTGGTGGTCCGCGGCGCGTCGAGGCTCAGCCACGAGAGCGGGAAACTCAGCCACCAGAGCGGGGAGAGAAAATCGATCTCGATCCGGTCGATATCGAGGATGGTCTGGGATCGGAGGCTCACGCTAGAAGGTATCCGGGAACGGTCAGGGGGTGGGCAGCTGGGACAAGCGCCGTAGCCGGTCGATGTCCAGGGCGCGGATGTCGTCCCAATCGCTATCCTGGGCCCGGGTCAGGGGGCCCAGGGCCGCGCTCTGGAGCAACTCGGGGGCCACGCTGGTCAGGGCAACGAGGGCCTGGCCCACGGCCTGGGCGTCCCGTTCCGGGACCTGGGGACTGACGGCGATCGCATGGGGGGTGAAGTCCGGGGTCGCCCACAGGACCCGCAATTGCCCGCGCAGCTCCGGGTTGAGGGCCGCCAGGGTGCGGGGAATGCCTCCGCCGGCGGCGAAATGGCCCCCCGCCACATTCAGGTAGACGGAGTCGTGGGAGGCGACGAAGCGAGCCTGAAAGGGAATGCCGCGTCGTTCGAGTTCGGCGCGGGTGAGGATGCTGGCGGCGAAGGCGCCGGGGGCGGGGAAGACCAGCTCCCGGTTCGCCAGGTCCTCCAGGGTGGCGAAGGGGGCTTCCTGGGCCACGACCATGATGCCCTGGATGCGCTGGTCGCGGTCACGGGCCAGGGCCCGATAGCCAGGTGCGGCGTTGAAGACCACGAAGTGATAAGGATTCATGTAGGCGAAGTCGTAACGCCCCGCCGCTAGGCCCTGCTCGAAGGTGGGGATGTCCTTGGCGGTGTCGAATTTCAGGGGTACCCCGCTCAAGGCCTGGACCCGTTGCAGGAGGGGCACCCACATCCGCGCCAGCCGGGTGGCGGCCTGCTGGGGGACGACGCCAAAGCTGTAGACTCGCTCCGGTGGGGTTTCCACCGCAGGCGGCGGTGGGTCGCGTGGCTGCTCCTGGGTCAAGGCCGGGGTTGCCGACGGATCCGAGGTCTCGTCGCCCGCGGCCCAAAGGACCAGGCTGGTCAACAGCAGGCCCAACCCGAGAAGGAGGCGTAGGCAGGTAACCGGAACGTTTGCGTGCATGAAGTTCAATCCCCTGGCGATGATGGGTTGCCGGATGTCCCGAGTCCCGTGCTCCAAGCCAAATCGTGTCCCGAGCCTAATCCGGTTACCCATGAGATACCATAACAACTAATCAGTTGGGGATGCAGGGGGACAATGATGTTTCATGCGGGGAAGTCCGGTGACCAGCGGCTCGATGCCGCTCCGGGTGGGGGTCCCGGCGACGGTTGTCCCCTGGCGCCGGGGTTGGTCACGGTTTCACCCAGGGGTCCGCGACAATGGTCGCACCCAGGCGACTGGCGACCTCGGGGGTGGACGCGGTGGCTAGTGCCAGGACGACCCGGATGGCGGACACGGCGGCAACCGATCTGGCGACCCGGGCGGACGCGGCGGCTGGCGGTATTCCTCTTGTGTTCGCTCGTCATCACCCCGGCCCTGGCAGGAAACTTCAAGGGCCAGGTGGTGAAGGTCCTCGACGGCGATACCATCGAGGTCCTGGGCCCCGCCAAGCGGACCCAGCGGGTCAGGCTCCAGGGCATCGACGCCCCTGAGAACAGTCAGCCCTTCGGCCCCCAGGCCCGGCAACGATTGCTCGCGCTTGTGGGGGGTAAGGTCGTGACCGTCACCACGGACAAGCGTGATCGCCATGGCCGGACCCTGGGGAAGGTGAGCCTGGCGGGACAAGACGTGGGCCTGACCCTGGTGAGGGAGGGTTACGCCTGGTGGTACCGCGACTATGCCGCGGATCAGAACTTGCTGGACCGAGTCCTGTATCCCCTGGCGGAAGTGCAGGCCCGCTGGGGCGACCAGGGCCTGTGGCGCGACCCCGATCCCGTACCGCCCTGGACGTTTCGGCGCCGCTAACGGGCTGGAGAGGCTGGCCCCGATCCTTGCCCCCCGACCAGCTACCCGGTCCCACCGAACGCGGACATTCACCCGGCAGGCATGCATGGAGCCCGGCCAGGGGATTCGGTAGGATGAGGGCACGGCAGAGGCCAAGCCGGCAACCATCGGCCAATATCAGCCACTACCGCCACTAACCGTCATGGGGCGGCGCGCCAACCTATTGATATTTAACACTTTCACGTGACTTTCACGTTAACGCCACTAACGGCCATCAACGTCCCTTGACGGCCACCAGGGGATAGTTCCGGCCAGGACCAGCCAGTTCAGGCCCGGGCACCCCAGTAAGGAGGACAGCATGACCCACCCCGACCTTCTTGGCCAGTTGAGCGGCCTTCAGACGATGATGGCGGACCTCCTCACCGGGGTCCCCGCCGCCGCGGCCAATGCCCGCTTTCACCCTCGCCTGGCCTCCCTGGGCTGGTATCTGGGCCGCTCCGTCTACCGGGAACTCTACTGGCTGCGGGAGATACTCAGCGGCGACGGGGACCTGGCCGGACGGGTGCGGCACCTTTTCGCCGTCGGCGCGGCGGAGGCCCCGGTCGAGCACCTGCCCCCCCGGGACCACCTGCTGGCCTGGGCGGGGGAGATCCAGGATGAACACCTTCGTCGCCTGGCGACCCCGGGGGCCCTGCCCGCCAGCCCCTTGCTGGCGGATGACCGACTGGCCTGGTTCCTGTTGCAGGAACGGGCCCAGGATTACGAGGCCATGCTCTGGGTGCTCCTAGCACGGCGCCTGGAAGAGGCAGCGGGGGCGGAGGCACAGGACCGGCCTGATACCGGCCCGGTACCCGATGCCGTCACTGGCCAGGGCGTGCCGTCGCTGCGTGAGTCATCCGTCCCCCCTCCGCCCCCCTCTTTCGTCTCATCCGCCTTTGCCTCCTCTTCCTCCTCGACCTTCGCATTCACCTCCTCACCCTCTCCGTCCTATCCGGCCATGGGGCTGGAACCCTGCATGCCCAGCGCTGAGGCGGTCTTGGTCACCCAGGGCCACTACCGCGTCGGTTCCCGGGGCGAGCCCTTTGCCTATGACAACGAACTGCCACCCCAGGCGGTCGAACTGGCCAATTTCCGCATCGCCCGTCGCCCCGTGACCAACGCCGAGTACCTGGGCTTCATGAGCGCCGGCGGCTATGCCAGTCCGGAATTCTGGGACGCCGCCGGGCAGGACTGGCTGCGCGCCTGCCAGGCCCAAGGCCAAGCCCAAGGCCAAGCCCAAGCACTAGTTCATGCCCAAGGCCAAGCACTAGTTCATGCCCAAGGCCAAGCACAAAGCCCAGCCCAGGCCCAGGGCCAAGCACAGGTCCCGGTCCAGGCACCGTGGCACTGGCGTCGGAACGACCGGGGAGACTGGCAGGCCCTGGGCCTGAACGGCCTCGTCCCCCTAGGCGCCGCGGACCCAGTGGCCGGCTTGAGCCGCCACGAGGCCCGGGCCTTTGCCGCCTGGGCGGCGAGCCTGGGTGGCGACCTGACCGGGGCCGTGGTCCAGCACGAGTATCAGTGGGAGGTCGCCGCCCGCGCCGGACTCATCGAGGGTACCGGCCGGGTGTGGGAGTGGTGCGCCAACCCCTTCCACCCCTATCCGGACTTCAGCCCCTTCCCCGACCCCCCCCATTCTCAGACCGCCTTCGACGCCGGCCTCGGCGTATTGCGGGGCGCCAGCCTCCATACCCAGCGCTGTCTGCGCCGCGCCAGCTTCCGTCACCCCGCCGACCCCGCCGATCGCTTTCGGGTCAGCGGCCTGCGGCTGGTCTTCCCCCCGGACTGAGGCCAGGGGACCACCTGCCCCTCGTCCCGACCCGGGAAACCGAAAATTGAGGTGCCATGACTCTCCATCCGGTTGGCGCCTGATCAGATCCGGGCGCGGGGGGCGATGCCGTCGCGTATGCCCCAGAATGCATCCAACGCCTATCCAACGCCTGTTTATGCTGCACCGCAATACAATGGATTTATATAATTTAATTCTTCAATGTTAAGCCGCGGTGTAGATTAGCGGATGCTCATCTAGCGACTGGTCTACCCCTGGTCGCCGGCCTGTCCGCCCCTCGCACCCTGAGGTTGGCGCCCCTGAGTCGTATCTCCTTTCGTACCGGTCAATGGCCGCCTCCACTCCCGGGGGCGTGAAACATGGGTAGCCAACGATGCCGTCTATTTTCGTTGCCGTCGCCTTCATGAGCGCCCTGGGCCTGATGCTGGCCAGCATCCTGGTCCTGGCCAACAAGCGTCTCTTTGTCTTCGAAGACCCACGCATCGATCAGGTCGAGGACCTGCTGCCCAAGGCCAATTGCGGCGCCTGTGGCACGGCGGGCTGTCGCCCCTTCGCCGAATTGCTGGTCCAGGGCCAGATCGAGCCGGCCAAGTGCACCGTCAACTCCAAGGACATGAACCAGGTCATCGCCAACTTCCTCGGCGTCGACCTGGGCAAGGAGGAGAAGCGCGTCGCCCGCCTGGCCTGCGCCGGGGGCACCCACGTGGCCTACATCCGCGCCTCCTATGGCGGCGTCGAGTCCTGCCGGGCGGCGGCCCTGGTCTCCGGTGGCGGCAAGGGCTGCGCCTGGGGTTGCCTGGGCCTGGGCGACTGCGCCGAGGTGTGCGATTTCGACGCCATCCACATGAACCGCCACGGCCTCCCGGTGGTGACCGAGGCCGACTGCACCGCCTGCGGCGACTGCGTCGATGTCTGCCCCAAGGACCTGTTCAGCCTCCACCCCGTCAGCCACCAGCTCTGGGTCGCCTGCAACAACCAGGCCTTCGGTGACGAGGCCGAGAAAGAGTGCGAGGTCATCTGCACCGCCTGTGGCCGCTGCGCCCAGGACTCCCCCGAAGGCCTGATCGAGATCCGCGACAACCTAGCGGTGGTCGATTACGCCAAGAACAGCCTCGCCTCCCGGATCGCCATCGAGCGCTGCCCCACCGGGGCCATCGTCTGGCTGGAGAAGGGCGGCCGGGTCGAGAAGGGGCGGGACGCGCGCAAGGTGGTGCGGAAGGAGGCCCTGCAACCCGAGCTGGCCCGCGCCGGCTCCCGATCGAGGATCTCGGCCCGCGCCTAGCGGGCGTCCCCCATCCCAATATCTCCCCGGCGCCCCGCGCGCCCAAGCATCCGGTTCCCCGGCCCCAACCGCCACGGGATTCATCAAACCCAGACCGCTGAGTAGATCAAGGCCATGTTCGGAAAAAAAGACGAGAAGTCCTTCAAGTATCCTGGCGTTCGGCAGGCGATGGACGGCAATGCCGCCGTCATCCTCTGCGAGCGGGAGGCCTCGGATGCCGCGGGCGCCTACCCCATCACCCCCTCCACCCAGATGGGCGAGTTCTGGGCCGAGGAGGTCGCCAAGGGTCATCTCAACGTCTCCGGCAAGCCGCTGATCTTCGTCGAACCCGAGTCCGAGCATGCCGCCGCCGCGGTAACCGCCGGCATGGCCATGTCCGGGCTGCGCGCCACCAACTTCTCCTCGGCCCAGGGCGTGGCCTTCATGCATGAGTCGCTCTACGCCGCCGTCGGCAAGCGCCTGCCCTACGTGCTCAACATCGGCTGCCGCGCCATCACCAAGGCCAGCCTCAACGTCCACTGCGCCCACGACGACTATCACTGCATCGACGACACCGGCTTCTTCCAGGTCTTCGGCAAGAACACCCAGGAGGCGGCGGACCTCAACCTCATCGGCCGCAAGATCGCCGAGCTGTCCCTGACCCCGGCGGCGGTGGCCCAGGACGGCTTCCTCACCACCCACCTCATCGAGCCCTTGATGGTGCCGGAGCGGGAACTGGTCGCCGAGTTCCTCGGCCGCCCGGACGACCTCATCGACTGCCCGACCCCGGCCCAGAAGCTGGTCTATGGTCCCACCCGGCGCCGCGTCCCCGAGGTCTGGGACGTGGACAAGCCCATGCAGTCCGGCACGGTGCAGAACCAGGACGCCTACATGCAGGCGGTGGCGGCCCAGCGGCCCTACTTCTTCGCGCACGTCGCCCCCCTGGCCGACCAGGTGATGGCGGAGTACTACCAACTCACCGGCCGTCGCTACCGCCGGCTCAGCGGCTACCGGACCGAGGACGCCGAGTACCTGATCCTCGGCCAGGGCAGCATGATCCTCCAGGCCGAGGCGGTGGCCGACTACCTGCGCGAGACCCGCAAGCTCAAGGTGGGCGTGGTCAATCTGACCATGTACCGCCCCTTCCCCGGCGACCTGCTGGGCCCCCTGCTCAAGGGCAAGCGCGGCGTGGCGGTGCTGGAGCGTACCGACCAGCCCCTGGCGGAGGACCTGCCGATCATGCGCGAGGTCCGCGCCGCCCTGACCAAGTGCCTGGAAAACTGCATGATCGAGCGGAACGAGGCCCTCCCCTACCCGGCTTACGACACCTACAAGGCCGGCGATCTGCCGCGCCTTTACTCCGGCTGCTACGGCCTGGGCTCCCGCGACCTCCAGCCCGAAGGCCTGATCGCCGCCATCGAGAACATGCTCCCCGGCGGCCGGCGCCAGAAGTTCTTCTATCTCTCCGTCGATTTCATGCGCGAGGCCACCGATCCCAAGGACGAGATCCGCCTCCAGGCCCTCAAGGACGCCTATCCCGCCGCCGCCAGCCTGGCACTCAAGGGCAGCGAGAACCCCAACCTGCTGCCCAAAGGCGCCATCACCGTGCGCATGCACTCGGTGGGCGGCTGGGGGGCCGTGACCACGGGCAAGAACCTGGCCATGACCCTCTACGACCTGTTGGGCTTCGACATCCGTGCCAATCCCAAGTACGGCTCGGAGAAGAAGGGCCAGCCCACCACCTACTTCCTGTCCGCGGCCCCGGAGCCCATCCGCCTCAACTGCGAGTACACCTACGTCGACGTGGTGATGTCGCCGGACCCCAACGTCTTCACCCACTCCAACCCCCTGTCGGGCTTGAAGAAGGGTGGCGTCTTCATCATCCAGTCCAGCCTCGGCGGCGCCGAGGCGGTGTGGGCCACCTTCCCCTTCGAGGCCCGGCGCTTCATCGTCGACAACGAGATCCACGTCTTCTACGTCGACGGCTTCAAGATCGCCCGGGACGAGGCCTCGGACCCGGAGCTCCAGTTCCGCATGCAGGGCAACGCCTTCCAGGGCGCCTTCTTCGCCGCCTCGCCTCTCATGGAGCGTGCTGGCCTCGACGAGAACGGCCTCTTCCAGGCCATCGAGGACCAGTTGCGGTCCAAGTTCGGCGGCAAGGGCGAGCGGGTGGTCCAGGACAACCTGCGGGTGGTGCGCCGCGGCTTTGACGAGATCGTCGAGATCAAGGACAAGCCCCTCACCGCCGGCCAGCTCATCCCCCACAAGGCCCCCAAGCTGCCGATCATGCTCAAGCAGTTGCCGGAGGGTGACGGCTTCGTCGCCGATGTTCACCGCTTCTGGCGCCAGACCGGCTACTTCTACGCCACCGGCCGCGGCAACAACAACCTGGCGGACCCCTACATGGCCATGAGCCTGATGCCGGCCTCCACCGGCGTCTACCGCGACATGACCCAGATCCGCTTCGAGTATCCCAAGTTCCTGCCGGAGAACTGCACCGCCTGCGGCGGCTGCTTCTCCACCTGCCCGGACTCCGCCATCCCCGGCCTGGTCAACACCGTGGCCGAGATCTTCAACACCGCCATCCTGCGGGTGGAGAAGGGCCTGCCCACCCAGTACCTGCGCCGCGAGACCCGCAAGGTGGAGAAGCGCCTGCGCGAACTGCTGGACGGCGCCGGCGAGGGGGCCGACACCCGCACCCTCCTCGACCAGGCGGTGCTGGAGACCCTGGCCGCCTCAGAGCTGCAAGGGGAGCAGAAGGCCGCCCTGGAGCAGGAGATGGGCCTCTTCCTGGAGGCCCTGGCCGGCTTCCAGTTGTCCGTCACCAAGCCCTACTGGACCAACCGCGAAAAGAAGGAGAAGGGCAGCGGTGGCCTCTTCAGCATCACCGTCAACCCCTACACCTGCAAGGGCTGCATGGAGTGCATCGCGGTCTGCGAGGACGGCGCCCTGGTGGCCGAGCCCCAGACCGACCAGGCCATCGCCGAGATGCGCGCCCAGTGGGCCTTCTGGCTCGACCTGCCGACCACCAATCCGGACTTCATCCGCATCGACGACCTCAACGAGAAGGTCGGCGCCCTGGAGACCCTGCTCCTCGACAAGGGCAACTATCAGTCCATGGTCTCTGGCGACGGGGCCTGCATGGGTTGCGGCGAGAAGACCGTCATCCACCTCTTCACCAGCACCGTTACCGCCCTGATGCAGGGCCGGGTCCAGCGGCACCTGGCGGAACTGGACGACCTGATCAACCGCCTGGAGACCCACGTGCGCCTCAAGCTGGCGGCGGGGGTCGACCTCAGCAACCCGACGGCCATCGCCCAGGTCTTGGGCCGTCACCAGGACGCCGACCTGACCCTGGGCGAACTCTCCAGCGAGCTCGACCAGGGCCGCAAGATCAACCCGGTCGATCCCGAGTGGCTCGGCTGGGTCACCGGCCTGCTGGGTGAGTTGCGCGCCCTCAAGGCCCGCTATCTGGACACCCAGCCCCGGGCCACCATGGGCATCATCAACGCCACCGGCTGCACCTCGGTGTGGGGCTCGACCTTCCCCTACAACCCCTACCCCTTCCCCTGGACCAGTCACCTCTTCCAGGACTCCCCCTCGGTGGCCATGGGCATCTTCGAGGGCCACATGCGCAAGATGGCCGCGGGCTTCAAGGCCGTGCGCCAGGCCAGGATCGAGCTGGAGAAGGGCTACAAGGCCGCCGAGCACGAGGCCTTCTTCACCTTCTTCAACTGGAAGGACTTCAGCGAGGAGGAGTGGCGCCTGTGCCCGCCGGTGGTGAGCATCGGTGGTGACGGGGCCATGTATGACATCGGCTTCCAGAACCTGTCCCGGGCGCTCATGTCCGGCATGCCGATCAAGGTCCTGGTCCTCGACACCCAGGTCTATTCCAACACCGGCGGTCAGGCCTGCACCTCAGGCTTCATCGGCCAGGTGGCGGACATGTCGCCCTACGGCAAGGCCTGGAAGGGCAAGACCGAGATCCGCAAGGAGATGGGCCTCATCGGCATGGCCCACCGCACCAGCTTCGTGCTCCAGGGCAGCATGTCCCATATGAGCCACCTGCTGGAGGGCTACATCGACGGCCTCAACAGCCGCCGCCCGGCCCTGTTCAACATCTACGCCGTCTGCCAGCCGGAGCATGGCGTCCCCGACGACCACTCCGAGCACCAGAGCCGCCTGGCGGTGGAGTCCCGCGCCTATCCCCTGTTCCGCTTCGACCCGGACGCCGGCACCACCTTTGAGGAATGCTGCTCCATCGAGGGCAACCCCAACCTGGACGACGACTGGATCCATTGGGCCATCAAGTACCAGGACGAGGCCGGCAAGGAGCAGGAGCTGTCCCTGCCCATGACCTTCGCCGACTTCGCCATGACCGAGGGCCGCTTCCGCAAGCACTTCCGCAAGGCCCCGCCGGAGACCTGGAATGACAGCATGGTGCCCCTGCACGAGTTCCTCGACCTGGAGGCCGATGACCGCGAGGGCAAGTTCCCCTTCGTCTGGGGGGTGGATGGCAAGAACCGCCTGATGCGCGCCCTGGTCTCCCAGGAACTAGTCCTCTCCTGCGAGGAGCGGCGCCAGTTCTGGCGGCAGTTGCGCGGCATCGTCGGCCTGGATCGCCAGTTCGACGAGGAGGCAGTGCGCAACCAGGCCAAGGCCGAGATGGCGCAGAAGCTCACCGCCGGCCTCTTCGCCCTCGCCACCGGTGGCACCGGCGGCCTGGGGTCCGGGCTGCTCGCCGACTTCGCCCCAGCGGGCGGCGACAACGGTTCCGGCCAGGCGGCGGGCGCGGGCACGAGTGGAGCGGCCGCGGGCGGCTGGGAGCCGGTGTGGATCGAAAGCCCCGAGTGCACCGCCTGCGACGAGTGCATGAACATCAACCCCAAGATCTTCGCCTACAACGCCCAGAAACAAGCCGTCATCGTCGACCCCAAGGGCGGCCCCTTCAAGCACATCGTCAAGGCGGCGGAGAAGTGCACCGCAGGCTGCATCCATCCCGGCACCCCCTTCAACCCGGCGGAGAAGGATGTCGACAAGCTCGTCGCCAGGGCGGCCAAGTATCAGTAAATTAAGTGTAGCGACCATGGGCATTTTGAACTTCTTCAGCGCGACCAAGACCTTCGCCCACGGGATCCACCCCGTGGAGCACAAGGAACAGACGGCGGACAAGCCGATCCGCCGCCTGGGCTTCGCCCCGGAATTGGTGCTGCCCCTGGCGCAGCACCGGGGCAAGCCCTCCCAGCCCCTGGTCAAGGTCGGTCAGGAGGTGGTCCGGGGCGAGCCCATTGCCGCGGCCGATGGCTTCCTGTCGGTGCCCATCCACGCCCCCGCGGACGGCGTCATTCGCGCCATCGACCTGGCGCCGACCGCGGAGGGACCCAGGGCCAAGGCCATCTTCCTCAAGGTCCACCGGGCCTCCACCCAAGAGGTCCTCTACGACCTGCCCCGGGACCTGAACGCCCTGTCGCCGGACGAGCTGATCCAGGCCGTGCAGGACGCCGGCCTGGTGGGCCTGGGGGGCGCCGCCTTCCCCAGCCACGTCAAGATGAAGCCCCCGGCGGGGCACCCCATCGCGACCCTGGTGGTCAACGGCTGCGAGTGCGAGCCCTACCTGACCTGTGACCACCGCCTCATGCTGGAACGGCCGGACAGCATCATGGCCGGCATTCGCATCGCCCTCCAGGCGACCGGCGCCACCCGGGCGGTGATCGGGGTCGAGGACAACAAGCCCGACGCCGTCGCCCGACTGCGGGAGCGCATCCCCGCCGATCTGCCCGTGACCGTCGAGGCGGTGGAGACCAAGTACCCCCAGGGCGCCGAGAAGATGCTCATCAAGAGCCTCTTCAACCGGGAAGTCCCGGTGGGTGGCCTGACCCTGGACCTGGGCATCGCCGTCTACAACGTCGGCACCCTGGCGCAGATGGGGGACCTGCTGCCCCGCGGCCGGGGTCTCATCGAGCGGGTGGTGACCGTGAGCGGTCCCGGGGTCTTCCGCCCCGGCAACTACCTGGTCCCCATCGGCACCCCCCTGCGCTTCCTGCTGGAGCAGACGGGGATGAGCGAACAGGCCGGCGAGGTCATCCTCGGCGGGCCCATGATGGGCATGTCCGTGGCCTCCCTGGACGTGCCGGTGACCAAGGCCGTCTCGGGGGTGGTGGTCCTGGAGTCTCAGGACCCGGACCTGGCCCAGCGCCAGGTGCTGCCCTGCATCAAGTGCGCCGCCTGCGTCGAGGCCTGCCCAGTCAAGCTCAACCCCTCCCTGCTGGGTGAGCTGGCCCAGCATCGGGAGTACGAACGCATGGCCCGGGACTACTATCTGGACCAGTGTTTCGAGTGCGGCTGTTGCGCCTATGTCTGTCCCTCCAACATTCCCCTGACCCAGTACTTCCGCATCGCCAAGGCCATCAACCGGGAACAGACGCTCAAGCCGCACTGAGGGCTGGCCAGGAGAAGGCACCTGGCGCCGCTGGGGTAGGCAATGCCAGCTCCCGCCATCGCCAGCGCCCGCCCGTCCGACCCCGCGACCGCCAGCCCCGCAACCCTAAACCGCCATAACCACCGAACCGAGCCCAGCCGCCGAGCCCCGCCATGTCGAGACCCATCGAGATCCGCACCTCCCCGCACCTGAAGCGGGCGCGCACCGTGCCGCAGATCATGCAGGGCGTGGTCTGGGCCCTGTTGCCCATCTGCGCCTTCGCGGTCTTCCAGTTCGGCCTCAGCGCCCTGCTGCTGCTGGTCACCACCACGGCGGTGGCCATGGCCACCGAGTACCTCTTCGCCCGCCTCTCCGACCGGGGCAACACCCTCAACGACTGGAGCGTGGTCATCACCGGCCTGCTCTTGGGCCTGACCCTGCCCCCGGGCTTCCCCCTGTGGATGGCGGCGGTGGCGGCCTTCGTCGGCGTCGCCCTGGGCAAGTCCCTGTTCGGCGGGCTGGGCTTCAACGTCATGAACGCCGCCCTGGTGGGGCGCGCCTTCGCCCAAGCGGCCTTCCCGGTGGCCATCACCACCTGGACCCCGGGCTTCGCCCCCGGCCGCTTCTGGGAACTGATCCCCTCGACCCTGACCCCGCCCTTCCTCCAGCCAGTGGCGGTGAAGGACTGGATCGCCGGGCTGAACATCGACGGCTTCACTGGGGCCACGCCCCTGGCCCTGCAGAAATTCCAGCATATCGAGGTGAGCAGCCTGGACCTCTTCACCGGCATGGTCGCCGGCTCCGCCGGGGAGACCTCGGCCCTGCTGATCCTGGTCTGCGGCCTGTGGCTGGCCTTTCAGCGCCTGCTGGACTGGAAGATCCCGGTGGGGGTCATGCTCGGCGCCATCCTGGTCGCCCTGCCCCTCTGGCTGATGGATGGCAGCGTCTACCCCACGCCCTGGTTCGTGCTCTTCTCCGGGGGCCTGATGCTGGGGGCCTGGTTCATGGCCAGCGACATGGTCGGCTCGCCGGTCACCCCCTGGGGGGCCCTGGCCTATGGCCTCTTCATCGGCATCCTGACCGTGGTCATCCGCCTCTTCGGCGGCCTCACCGAGGGCATCATGTACGCCATCCTCCTGGCCAACGCCGCCGCCCCCCTGATCTCGGCGGTCACCCAGCCCCGGGTCTATGGCGCCCGCAAGGAGGGCCGGTCATGAGCACCTCCCTGCCCTTGCCTGGCGCGGCGGCGGCAACCCCCGCGCCGACCTCCCCGGAGGCCCCCGCCCCCATCAACCCGGCGCCTCCCAGCGCCCTCCAGGTCGAGACTGGCACGCCCGCAACGGCCGCGCCCGGTCTGGCTACGGCCGCCCCCGCTACGTCCGGCCTGGGCACGTCCGGCTCGGCCACACCCGCCCCGGCCACGCCCGGTCTGGCGATGCTGGCCACCCTGGGCCTCATCGCCGCCATCTCCGGGCTGCTGGTGGCGACGGCCTATGAATACACCGCGCCCATCATCGCCGAGAAGGAGCGCCTCGCAACCGAGGCGGCGGTGTTGCGCATCCTCCCCGGCGCCATCACCAAGCGCGACTTCGTCATCGACGCGGAGGGTCGCCTGACTCCCGTCGACCCGGCCGCCGCGGGTGGCGGGGGGACAAGCGCGGCGGGTGCCGGCCTGGTCTATGCCGGCTACGACGCCCAGGGCCAGCTCCAGGGCCTGGCCTTCACCGGCGTCGGTACCGGCTACGCTGGCCCGGTGGAGGTCCTGTTCGCCTACGACCCCCAGCGCCAGCTCATCGTCCGCAGCAAGGTCCTCAAGTCGACCGAGACCCCGGGCTTCGGCGACAAGCTGGATTCGGACCCGGTCTTCCTCAAGAACCTGGAGGCCCTGGACGCCCGCCTCGACGCCACGGGCCAGGCCCTGGCCAATCCCATCGTCACCGTAAAGAACGGCACCAAGACCCAGCCCTGGCAGATCGACGCCATCACCGGCGCCACCCTCTCCTCCCGGGCCATGGGCAAGGCGGCCAACCAGGCCGCCCAGCGCGCCGCCCCGGCGATCCAGCGCAGCCTGGCGCTGCTTACCCAACCCTCACCCTAAATCGGAAGGCATGAGACATGGCTGAAGCATCCCAGCCGGCGGCGGGCGCCAAGACGGCGGCCGACCCCTTCAACCGTCAGGAGACCCTGACCGCGGACACCTTCCTGCGCGGCCTGTGGGAGGAGAACCCAGTCTTCGTCATGCTGCTGGGCATGTGCCCGGTGCTGGCGGTGACCAACTCCGCCATCAACGCCCTGGGGATGGGCCTGGCCACGACCTTCGTCCTCCTCGGCTCCGGGGCCCTGGTCTCCCTGTTGCGCCATTGGATCCCCAAGCAGGTGCGCATCGCCAGTTACATCGTCATCATCGCCACCTTCGTCACCGTGGTCGACTACGCCATCCACGCCATCAGCCTGGAGCTCTACGCCTCCCTGGGGGCCTTCATCCAGCTCATCGTCGTCAACTGCATCATCCTGGGACGCGCCGAGGCCTACGCCTCCAAGCAGCGGCTGCTGCCGACCCTGGTCAATGGCCTGGGGATGGGCCTGGGCTTCACCCTGGCCCTGTTCAGCCTGGGCGCGGTGCGGGAGATCCTTGGCAACGGCACCCTCTTCGGCGTGCAGCTCTTCGGTGACAGCTTTCAGCCCTGGCTGGTGATGATCCTGCCGCCCGGGGGTTTCTTCGTCCTCGGCGCCTGGCTGTTGCTGTTCGCCTGGCTCAAGCAGCGCCGCGAACGCCGCCTCCTCGCCGCCGCCGGAGCCGCCGCCCATGGGTAACCCCTCGCTGCCCCTGATCTTTCTCGATGCCGCGGTGGTCAACAACTTCGTGCTGGCCCTGTTCTTGGGTATCTGTCCCTTCCTTGGCACCTCCGCCAAGAAGGAGACGGCCCTGAACATGGGCCTGGCCACCAGCTTCGTCATGGTCGTCAGTTCGCTGAGCGCCTATGGCGTCAACTGGCTGCTGGTCGAGCTCGAATTGGAATTCCTGCGCCTGATCTGCTTCATCGCCATCATCGCCTCGGCGGTGCAATTGGTGGAGATGTTCGTCAAGAAATACAGCCCGGCCCTGTTCCGCTCCCTGGGCATCTTCCTGCCCCTGATCACCACCAACTGCGCCATCCTCGGCCTGGCCCTGTTCCAGACCGCCAAGGAGTATGACTTTCTGCAGAGCCTGGTCTACGCCCTGGGGGCCGGCACCGGTTTCATGCTGGCCCTGATGCTCATGGCCGGCCTGCGCGAGAAGCTGGAACTGGCCCGGCTGCCCACGGTCAGTCAGGGCGCGGCCATGACCCTGATGCTCGCCGGCCTCCTGTCCCTGGCCTTCATGGGCTTCGCCGGGCTGGGAGGGTCCCATGGTTAAAGTGAAACTCACGGCAAAACCTCTCATTTTCAGCGAGATGGAGCGCCCCTCATGACAGACAGGTTGAAAGCACTGTTTCATCTTCTGGTCTGGGAGGCCCGGGTGGCCTGGACACCCGCCAGGCCCATCACGACGGGCCTAGCCGGCGAGGTCAATGGCCATGCTTAGAGCCCTGATCGCCAGCCTGGTCATCTTCGCCGTCCTGGTAGGCTGGATCTGGGTGCAGCAACGCTATGCCGCCTTCGCCCGCCAGAACCCCCAGCTCGGCCCCTTCCGCAGCGCGGATGGCGGCTGCGGTGGGGGCTGTTCCTGCAAGGGTGGCCAGTGCGACGTTCCGCGGCGATGAGCCCCAACTTATTGTCATCGCCGATCTCTTTTCGGTTTCTCCGGATCGGGTGGCCTCTGGCGGGGGACAACCTGAATCCATCCCTGGAGGCTTGACGACCGCATCCCTGCGGTCGTCACCCCCGCCAGAGGCCACCCGATCCTCCCCATTCATGCCGAGAACAGAAAAGCGACGCATCTAACCCCATTCACACCCTGAATCCCCTTCCCAGGTCCTCTACGCCACAAGGGGAGCAGGGTGACCCACCCGCTTCGACAACCCAAGGAACCCGCAAGATGAGCGAACTCGAACCCCCCATCGGTCCCACGGTCGCGGCCCAGCTCCTCGAATCCCGGCGCATCACCCCGGAGAAGGCGGTCGAGGTGCGCCATCTCACCCTGCGGGTGGCGGACCCGGCCTTCCAGTTCGTCGAGGGCCAGAGCATCGGCGTGGTCGTCCCCGGCCCCCACCCCTTCGGCAATCCCTATCACCTGCGCCGCTATTCCATCGCCAATGCCAGGCCCCGCCCCGAGGACGAGACCGTCGCCCTGGACATCCTGGTGCGCCGCTGCTTCTACATAGACGAGATCAGTGGCGAGCGATACCCCGGCATCGCCTCCAACTTCCTCTGCGACGCCCGGCCCGGTCAGGACATCACCCTCAGCGGGCCCTACCGCAGCCCCTTCCAGATGCCCCAGGACAAGTCCGCCAACCTGGTCATGATCGGCACCGGCACCGGCGTCGCCCCCTTCCGCGCCTTCGCCCAGCTCATGTACGAGCGCCGCGGTGGCTGGGACGGCCAGGTGCGCCTCTTCTACGGCGGTCGCACTGGCCTGGACCTGGCCTACGCCAACGACGAGCAGACCAACCTCGCCGACTACTACGACCAGGCCAGCTTCAAGGCCTTCAAGTCCCTGGCCAGCAATTCCCTGATGTCTTCCTCCGATGCCCTCCAGCGCGGCCTGCGGGAGAACCTGGACGAGGTCTGGGACCTGCTCCAGGCACCCAAGACGCACGTCTTCCTCGCTGGCCTGGGGAAGATCGCCCAGGTCCTCGACAAGGTCATGAGCGAACGCGCCGGCTCCGCCGAGGCCTGGCAAGCGCTGAAGCAGGGGATGATTCAGGAGGGTCGCTGGTCGGAGCTGATCTACTGATACCGCAACGCATATACAGGACCAGAGGGCGAGCAAGTTCCATGGCGAAGCCAGTATTTTTCCCTGTCATGGTCATTTTCCTGCTCCTGGCCCCTTTGATAAGCGGTTGCGGCGGGGAGCAGGAGCCCCCTCTGCGGATCGGCACCAATCTCTGGCCAGGCTACGAGCCCCTCAATCTGCCCCGGGACCTGGGATCATCACCCTCCGCCGTTTCGCGACCGGCGTCATCAAGCCGAAGTCCCCCGACACCGTCGCCGCAATCCAACGCGTAGCGCTCAGTATCCACCTCGGGTTATTTTGCCTGAGGATGAAGGAGAATTCCCGCCGCCGTCAGCTGGCACGGCTGGCGGTGTGGAGCTTAAACGGATCAGCTATTGAAGGTGCTGTGGAAGGAGTTACCGAAGCTGTACGTGTCCATTGAGATGTATACCCAACCTAAACAGGATTTCGGTTTTTAATTGCGAATGATCTGGTAATTCTCAGTGAGCAGCGAGCGGAGCTGCTTGTTGTAAATTTCGAGCTGATCGAAAATCTCTACGCACACTAATTTGAATTGACTAAAAGTTTCGTAATATTGGATGTAAAGTACTTGCTTTTTGAACTTAATGCCGGCTTTGAGATTTTGGAACAGCGCGCTTTAAATCGGGGCAATGCGAATTATTTGGATAGCTTAAGTCTCCTTGAAAAGCCTTGATCTGGCTGGCTTCCAAATCCGTCCATTTATGGCTCTATTCTTTGCGTTAACTGCTTGATATAATTAAGGTTAAGAGCGATCCAAATTACCAGGGAGGACAAAGCTGGCAACAATAGATTGGTATACAGATCTGTTAATACCAACCCATTAATCAACCATGAAGGAAAAGCGAACTCCCCGCTAGATTCAGGAATTTCGACAATTAAATACTTCAATATCTCAAGACTTACACCAAATATCGCCACAAGCCATAAAAGAATCAGGCCAATCATCCAGTGACCCCATTTCTGTACCTCCCGTCCTGGACTAGCCAGAACAAGTGCGGTGTAGAGTGGTAGGCAATTGCTATACAGCAGAGTATTTATATCAAATCTCAGAAGACCTAGAGTGCCCGCAGGGGAGGTTATTTTAGCCAAGATGGTCAATTGATATCCATTTTGGCGAATGTCGGCAATAACTGGGGAAAAGAGGTTGGGCAATAGACCATCTATTGCCCATGCAATCGGCCGAGTTAGAAGAATCGAAAAATAGTACCAGACAGCAAAGGTTAAAGGCAACCATGCTAGAACTCGCAGGAAAAAGATCAGCACAGGTCGACCATCCATGTTAGGCACCACGTGAATCCGTTGTGGGTAGATACCTCAACCAGATGAGAAATATGATCAATACATCCAGCATTATCAATGCTTGCCAAAGGTAGAGGTGAGCCCACTCAAAAACCTTAATATTCCACTGACCTAAATAGAATAGACTGATAACGCGAATTAAATTTAGCAATTGCACCGCCAGAGAACCAATTAGCATTCCTCCTAATTTAACTTTCCATGGCGAGGGAAAGGCTATTAGTGCCGCCACAAGAACAATAATAGGTTCAACGCCGTTACATCCGGCGTGGATAGCCACAGCAAATCCATCACCTAGGTCACGTATCACCACTCCCTCCGAAATCACATCTTTATCAAAGAACATAATAAGCCAAGCACTCAATGAGGCAATTTTTGCAGTAAAAGGGACAACCGCATAATGCTGGACAACATCAGTCACATACAGGAAAAATAAAGTAAATTGAATTACGATAAATTTCAGAAAAAAACGCACCATATCATTAAATTAAAGATTGTTGAGCCACCCAGAAGAAAGTTCACCCTAGCACTGCTAGGGTGAACAAGGTAAAGCCATTAATCTACCGTCTTCCTCCCGTGGGAGTCATAGTTTGCCGAAAGTGCCAAGCCATACCCACAACTAAGAGACCAAGCAGGATCAGTGACCATTCACTAAGGGTCGGAATCGATACAGGTGAAGGTTGTGGTGGATTAATTTGGATTGGAGTTGGATCCGTTCCACCGGGTTTGTTGTCATCTGTGACTCCAGTTACCTCACTTTCGCCTGGAGGAGTCCAGGAAGCGCTTGCCTGATTTTCATAGTTCTGGGGAATAAGAGGATTAATTGTAACCTCGAAGCTGATGACCAACTCGTTGGAGGCTTCAATCTCGGTATTCTTACCAAAATCAGGACCAAAGTTAGCAACCACCCGAATCAGGTTTGGCGCAATATAATTGTTTGCATCCGAACACCCTCCTCCTTGCACGGTCGTGGACCCTCTAGGTCTGCAAGTCAAAGTTCCTGGACGGTAGGTCATGCCAGATTGGATCTGATCTTCAATAACCACTCCATCAGCAGCAATGGGGGAGTTGTTGATCCACACCATATTCCAGCGGATGACGTTTACTCCATTGATTTGCCCAGTCTTAACCCCGTAGGGTGGATCAAAGACATAGGCGAATATCGCTTCCTCATCCGTGTTGCTGACTGGATCGCCACCACCGACGGGCGCCATGCTGACGGTGGCGGTGTTCTCAAGGCTGGTAGTGCGTCCTGTTTCGGCGTAGGTATAGACCAAACTCGAACCTGGCTGGAGAGGCAGGTCACCCGATACATGGTTCAGAACACTCTGATTATCCTCACGGATATTCAAGGGCGCATCGATAAGCTTGGGAGTGACAAGCGCCTCGTTCCCTTTGTTCGTAATAGTGAAGCACCAGGTGACATCGACTGGAGTCCGAGTCTTGTTGACGTAAACCAGCGGGCTTTTCGCGGTTGCGCAACTGGCCCCGCTTTCCCCGGTCAGGAAAGCAGTTTTAACCAATTCAACATCATTGAC
>WBZM01001192.1_pt1 | contig 27541 bp, 26 predicted proteins | sample 5204271 | NCBI WGS metagenome assembly WBZM01 (sample SAMN12344346, study PRJNA552823) | activated sludge metagenome | biome: Activated sludge suspended growth; feature: Nitrification reactor; material: Wastewater; isolation source: activated sludge from nitrification reactor of wastewater... | reverse complement strand
ACCCCTCAACATTACCGCCGAGGGACATCAGTCCGCGGTGGACAGCATAAACCACATCGCGAGGAGAAAGCGAGCGGAGCGCCTCTTGGAAGAACAATGTGCGTGTCACCGCCATTAGCAAGGCTGCGTGCACACCCTTATCAGCCACGTCCGCAATCAACAAGGCGACATGCTCATCATCGATCGGCCGAACGTCGAACAAATCCCCGCCAACATGCCGCGCCGGGGCCAGATAGGAATAGAAGCGAAATTCATCGTAGACGGGCAAGACGGTCGGCAACAAGCTTTTTTGCATCTCGGCCGCTAACTCCATCTCTCTTTCGAGCCGCTTCTTCTCGACAAGAACCAATTGCGCCGCCTGAAGTTCCAGATAAGCCTGCTCCAATAGCTCGTTCTTAGTGCGCAAATCCCGGATAGCTAACTGGTCCAAGCGACGCAGATTGGCCAACACGCGTCGAGTTATATGCAAGGCGAGATCGGGATCTTCGGCCAATAAATCACGGAATTGCTCGGCCGTAATCTCCAGTACGGTCGTTTCGGTTAGCGTTTTCACCGTAGCCAATCGTGGGTTGTCATCAAGCAAGGCCATCTCGCCAAATGTTTGTCGGGGTCCCAATGTCGCCAGAACCTGCTCCTGCCCATCTTCCAACCGGCGCATAACTACCGCGCAACCGCTCTCAAGGACGTAGAAAGTGCTTTCGGTTTTCCCCTGATGAGTGAGTGGTGTGTCCGCGGGATAGGACCGAGTAGTGGCAATACTGCGCAAAATGGAAAGTGTATGCGGATCGAGCGAACCATCGCCCTTTTCTTGGACAGGCGTTGTCATGGCAATTGGGGTGACTTGGCGTCAATATACTGGAGGAGTTGCTCAATCGGCCAGGTATTTACCACATCACTGGCTGTCGCCCAACCACGCTGCGCGGTGGCAATTCCGTAATGAAGCAACCCAAACTCTTCAGCGCGATGGGCGTCGGTATTGATGGCAATCTTTACGCCTCGATCCACAGCCATCCGCACGTGGATATCGCGCAAGTCCAGCCGCGCCGGATTGGCGTTAATCTCAAGGATAGTTCCCGTGGCGGCCGCGGCCGCCATCACCGTATCCATATCGATATCCGCGCCGGCTCTATCCGGCAGCAATCGGCCTGTCGGATGGCCAATCACATCCACATGGGGATTATTAATGGCGTTTAGCAATCGTTGTGTGACCTGTTCCCGCGGTTGCCCCAAAGCAGTGTGCAAGCTGGCGATAACAACGTCGAGTTCCGCCAGAATCTCGTCGGGATAGTCCATCGAGCCGTCGGCCCTAATTTCCATTTCGGTGCCGTGGAGCACGCGAAAATCTGGCCCCATAACCTCATCCGCCGTCTTGATCTCGACGGACTGCTGGCGCAATCGTTCGATCGACAGGCCGTTCGTTACCCCGAGGCTAACCGAGTGGTCGGTGATGACGACGGCACGCAGGCCACGTAGCTGGGCTGCCCTGGCCATCTCAAGTATGCTCAGGGTGCCGTCTGACCACACAGTGTGCATATGGAGATCGTTAAGAATGTCCTGCTCCTCGACAAGTTTCGGTAAGCGCCGGGCCGCAGCCGCTTCGATTTCACCCCTATCTTCCCGGATGCGCGGCGGGATGTACAGTAAGCCAAGCTGTTTGTAAACTTCTTCTTCCGTCGCACAAAATATCTCTACGCCACCATCCACAGGGGTGAAGGCGTGTTCATTCAGACTTAATCCCTTCTTGAGGGCTAACTCGCGCAGCTTGACATTATGATCCTTACTACCGGTGAAATAACAAAGCAGCGTCCCCCACCTTTCGGCCGGCAAAACGCGCAAGTCAACGCCCAAACCGTTCAGCAACGTCACCCTTGAACGTGATGGCCCCCGGGCGTTGACCGATTCGACCATGTCCAGGGTGGCGAACCGATCCATGACCGCATCCGGGGAATCAGCGGCAACAAGGAGATCAATATCGCCGATCGTGTCCCGCATTCGCCGCAATGATCCGCCGACCGCATAGTTTGTGACACCCGGGACTTTGCTTAATTCAACCAACATCTGCTGCGCGATGGGCCAGGCAATTCCCAAAGATGTGCGCTCGTCACCGTGGCGGGACAAGGCATCGATGGCGGTCATCAGCTTGGCTTCTGACTTTGCCCCCATCCCGGGCAATTCGCGCAGTTTGCCCTCGCGCGCGGCCGCGGATAACTCCTCCAGCGTGCTGATCTTCAATACATCGTAGATTTGCTTAACACGCTTTGGGCCTATCCCCTCAACGCGCAATATATCGACGAGGGACGGAGGGATCTCCTTGGCCAGTTTGTCATAAAACTCCAGCTTGCCTGTGGTGAGCATCTCCTCAATCTTGGCTGCCAGGGTTTCACCGATGCCCGGTATCTCGGTCAACTTGCCTTCGGCATAAACAACATTGATGTCGCGCCCCAAAGCATCAATGCTCTCCGATGCTTTTCTGTAGGCCAGGATGCGATGAATCTGATCGCCCCTGATAGCCAGCATATCAGCTACTTTACTGAAAATATCGACGATTTCCCGATTTTTCATAGCCCCCATTATACTCGCAATCTATTACCGTAGCGCGATATACATCTGAAGTTGGAAGACGCTCATTGACCTCCGCCTTCAGCTTAATTCAGGCTCACCTTATTGACACCAGTTTGCCACTTAGCGCGCAATGTCTTGCGTTTTAATATCATCATTGCTATTCTACTGTCCCTTATGGGCTGATTAGGTCCAAGTAATGCAAGGAGTGAAAGAGATGAAGAAGAATCGAACTTTGTTGGTTATGGGGTTGCTCCTCATCGCCTCCCTGGTTCTCGCCGCCTGTACAGCGACAAGCGGCCAAATCCAGGAAGCAGTTGAGCAGGTAGCCCCGACATTGGAAGCAGCGGCTCAAGAAATCGCGCCGACGATTGCGGCCGCGGCGACCGAGCTCGCGCCGACTGTTGAGGCGGCCGTCGAGGAAATTGCGCCGACCGTCGAAGCTATGGCAACTGAAGTTGCCGCTCCGTCCGAAGAGCCGGCCGGTGACCTGATGGTCTACACCGGCGATTGTGCGGCCGAGGGCTACACGGGTCTCATGCAAGAGATCGCCGCCGTCGACCCGCTGACCGTCCAGTTCACCCTGTGCCGTCCCGATCCTGCCTTCCCGTCGAAGGTAGCTTTCTCCTCGTTCGGCATTCAGCCGTCGGAATACCTTGAGTCGACCGGCGGGTCCGGAGAACTGTTGGAACGACCAATCGGCACCGGCCCGTACATGATCCAGGAATGGAAACGCGGTGAAGAGATTATTTTCACCAAGAACCCCAGCTACTGGGGCGACCCGGCATTCGCCGACACGTTAGTCTTCCGTTGGCAAACCGAATCGGCCGCTCGACTCCTCGAGCTCCAGTCCGGGACGGTTGACGGTATCGACAACCCGGCCGCTGATGACTTCGAGACGATCGCCAATGACCCGAACTTCCAGTTATTGGAGCGTCCGGCGTTGAACATCTTCTACGTCGGCATGACGAATACTCACGCGCCGTTTGATAACGTCCTCGTTCGCCAGGCCATTGCCATGGGCATTGACCGCCAGCGCATCGTTGACAACTTCTATCCTCCGGGTTCCCAGGTGGCTTCGCACTTCACACCGTGCGGCATCCCGGGCGGCTGCGAGGGTGAAGACTGGTATGAGTTTGACGCGGAAGCCGCGCGCGCCCTGCTGGCCGAAGCCGGTTTCCCGGATGGTTTCGAGACGACCCTCTACTATCGTGACGTGGTTCGTGGCTATCTGCCCGATCCTAATATCGTCGCTCAGGACCTGCAGGCCCAGTTGGCCGAGAACCTGGGCATCACGGCCGAGATCGTTGTCATGGAATCGGGCGCCTTCATCGAGGCCTCCAACGCCGGCGACCTGGCTGGTTTGCACCTGCTGGGTTGGGGCGCTGACTATCCCGATGTCACCAACTTCCTCGACCAGCACTTCGGTGCCGGCTCGGCGCCGCAGTTCGGCACGAAGTTCGATGACCTGACCACCATCCTGACCGAGGCGGCCACTCTCGCCAGCGCTGAAGAGCGCGCCCCGCTCTACGCTCAGGCGAACGATCTGATCAAAGAGTATGTGCCGATGGTGCCGATTGCGAACGGTGGTAATGGCGCTGCCTTCCTGGCTACTGTCCAATCCCCGCATGTCAGCCCGCTCTCGACCGAGATCTTTGCCAAGATGGATTCCGGAAAGGACACATTCGTGTGGATGCAGAATGCTGAGCCGATCAGCCTGTTCTGCGCGGATGAGACCGACGGTGAGTCGCTGCGCGCCTGCGAGCAGGTCACCGAGGGTCTGATGGCCTACGAGGTCGGTGGCACGGCTGTCGAACCGGCCCTGGCTACCAGCTGTGATGCCAACGAAGATTTGACCGTTTGGACATGTAACCTGCGTGAGGGTGTCACCTTCCACGACGGTTCAGCTCTGGACGCCAATGACGTTGTGCTTACCTACGCCTTGCAATGGGATGCCGAGCACCCGTTGCATATCGGTAACACCGGTGCGTTCACCTACTGGGGCGGTATGTGGGGTGGTTTCCTGAATCCCCCGCCGGCCGAATAATTAAACCTGACCGCCAGGCCAAAGGCCTGAAACTTTAAGTTACGGATTGGGATGGGCGTGGTTCAAACCGCGCCCATCCCACCCTTTTTTTGATAGAATAGCCAAGTCCCCGGGAGCGTTATGACGCAATACACGATCCGTCGATTATTGGCCGCAATTCCAGTCATCATCGGTGTTTTGATTGTCACCTTTGTTCTGGCCCGCGCCATACCCGGTGAGCCATGCACTGCCATGTTCGGGGAAAAAGCTTCCCCAGAAATTTGTGAAACTTTTAATAGGGAAAAAGGGCTAGACAAGCCAATAGCCACCCAATTCCTTATCTTCGCTCGAGATCTGCTAACGGGTGATTTTGGTGAATCGATCCGCTTCAAACGACCAGTTTCCGAAATTCTAATTGAGCGTCTGCCCCTGACCATCGAATTGGGAACAGCGGCTCTTTTAATTGCCGTCATTGTGGGCATTCCCTTGGGCATAATTTCATCGATTAGACGTAACTCTCCTCTCGATGTTATCACCATGCTGGGGGCCAATATTGGCGTGTCTATGCCGGTATTCTGGCTGGGCCTCATGCTGGCCTATATTTTTGCACTCGTACTAAAAGATACTCCCTTTCAGCTCCCCCCCAGTGGCCGTTTATCCGCCGGAATCACGCCGATTCCATTCTACGAAGTCTTCGGTTGGGAAGCTACAGCAGGCACATTCAAGGCCAACTTGTTTGAGCTGGTGAGCAATCTTTATATTTTTAATTCCATAATTACATCAGATTGGGAAATCCTTGTCGATGCAATCAAGCATTTGATTTTGCCGGCAGTCGCCCTGGCCACCATTCCACTGGCAATCATCGCCCGCATGACGCGGTCATCAATGCTTGAAGTTCTAGGTCAAGATTACGTACGAACAGCCAAGGCTAAGGGATTGCCGCACAATAAAGTAGTGATGAAGCACGCATTTCGAAATGCGTTGTTGCCCATCGTAACTATCGTCGGCCTCCAATTGGGCCTGGTGTTGAGTGGCGCAATTCTCACCGAGACTATTTTTGGGTTATCCGGTGTAGGGCGCAGCTTGTATGAAGCGATCACCGCGCGCGATTATCCGATCATTCAAGGCTTCGTCGTTGTCATCGCGGTTGGATACGTCATGGTAAACCTAATCGTTGATCTTTCCTATGCCGTTCTAGATCCACGCATTCACCTGGACTGACAAGCCAATGTCAACTGCCACAGAACCCACCACCACTCCCGTCGCCACATTACAGGCGCTCGATAATCCTTTAGCGGGTGATATCAGCGACTTCCGCTCGAACAGCTTATGGCGACTGACGTTCCGGCGATTATTCAAGCAGCGATCGGCATTGATTGGCCTTGTCTTGTTGGGCATATTGGTTTTTGTGGCCATATTCGCGCCAGTCATCGCCCCATACGACCCCCAAGACGTCCTGATTGGTAAGGAAAATGTGCGCAAACGCGATGCACCTTGCATCCATGTCTTAGGTTGTCCCGAAGATCAGCCACAACATATCCTGGGATTGGACGGCAACGTACGCGATCAATTTAGTCGATTAGTTTACGGAACGAGGGTTTCGCTATACGTAGGTCTTGTCACGGTATCTTTTGCGGTCATCGTTGGTACGTTGTTGGGGGCAATTGCCGGTTTCTTCGGAGGTTGGACAGACAACGTCATTATGCGCATATTGGACGTCGTACTGGCATTCCCCTTCCTTTTGCTGGCTATTGCGATCGTCAGCGTGATCGGTCCAGGACTGCGGAATGCCATGCTGGCGATTGCGGTAATCAGTATCCCAATCTACGCACGCGTAACTCGGGCCAGCGTTCTGTCCGTTCGAGAGATGGCTTTTATCGAAGCGTCCCGCGCTTTAGGGGCTAGCAATTGGCAAATTCTCTTCGGTCGCATCCTGCCCAACTCCCTCCCACCATTGATCGTTGTAGCCACATTGGGAATCGCAACGGCCATTCTCGATACAGCCGCCCTGTCTTTCATTGGGCTGGGGGCACAGCCGCCCACTCCGGAATGGGGCTCAATGCTCGCGATAGAGCGCAACCAGGTCTTTAGTGCGCCACACCTCGTGTTTTTTCCCGGTTTGGCCATCATGATAACAGTGCTGGCCTTCAACCTGTTGGGCGACGGTCTTCGGGACGCCTTGGACCCGAGGCTCGTTCATGGCAGTGGGGTAGCCAAGGAATAACCCAATCGTCAATTTAAAAGACCCTGGTATTCCCAGGGTCTTTTGTTTCCAAATCGCGGTTTTAAAAACGCTGATAGCGTTTACTCCAAAGGCTCACCCGTATACGGTTCTACATCCGTCGCCTCCGGCCCTTTCGCGGTCGTCTCTACATCGTAGAGAATCCACTGGCCTTCCTCAAACTCCTCTACCTCACCGACGGTGGCCGATTTATGAAAGAAAATCTCCTCACCCGCACCCCTAACGATAAAACCGTATCCTTTCTTGGTGTTATACCACTTGACGCGGCCGACATATTTGCCGGTCATGGGATCAATCTGAATCGTCTCCGGGCCTACAATTTCATTACGAGATTGGGGTGACTGCTCCTGTGATTGTGCCGGCCTTTGTTGAGGCCGGGTATTCGACTCATAACGGTCCGAGCGTTCTGACCGTCCGGGACGCTCCTGCCGCTCCTGATAATCCTGCCGTGGCGGGCGAGTGGGTCCTTCAGCCTTACTGAGTTCGGCCAGCGCAGATGGGTCTATGGGCAATCCCGCCTGGCTCAGACGCCTCTGCATCTCGACAGTAAATACAAAGCGCTCGCCTTGTTCATTCTCAGCCCAACGATCTCGAAAGTTCATGTCAATTCTCCAGTGGTCTAGTTACTCTACTTTTTAGCCTTGGTTCGCTTCTTATCGGTTTCGGAAGTGGAGTTCGTCTTGGTAATCTGACCGTTGGCTTCGGGCATCACCGCCCCAGTGACGCGGCTCTTTGCGGCCAGCGTCATGGCCGCTTGCGGCCGTACACTGCGAGTGCCAATGGTCGTATCGCTTAAACCGATTTTCTTAGTCACGCCGCCACTCGTCGTTACGATCAGCGTTGTCCCTCGGGACAACAACGTTGTCGCCACCACTTCTGATGCTCCCTTGGGCAATCGCAGGTTAATCACACCCTGACCATATCTATTCTGAATCGGGTACTCTTCAATAGGTGACGCTTTCGCAAACCCATTATCGGTAATACTCCACACAAAACTGTTGGGGGTCACAATGTCCATACCCACCACACCGTCTGTCTCACTGTCCAGTTTGATGCCCAGCACGCCGGAGGCCGGCAAACCCATCGGCCGGACGCTCTCTTCAGTGAACCGGATGGCCTGGCCACTGGATGTAGCCAGGAACACTTCTTGCTCTCCGGAGGTAATACGCGCCCAGCCCAATGCGTCATCCTCGGCCACATTAATGACCGTAAACGGATCAGCTGTGACGCCCGGCAAGTCTTCCAGGCGCACCCGCTTGACCACACCGGCCAAAGTCGTCAGAAATAAATATCCCTCACGCGCGGACTCGGCCGGCAGAACAACCGCCGTTACCAGAAGATCATCGCGGCCCAGAGGCGTCAGGTTGGCCCACGAAGTTCCCTTGCCGATTTCGTCACCCTCCGGTATGCGATGGACGGGCAGCCCAACCGCGCGACCACTGGCCCCAAACAAGTAAATCGTATCGCGGGTACCCGCTCGAACGAGCACTGATGGTTGCTCCAGCGGCTTGCGCGCCATAGGCGGTAGCGTCGCTCCATTGTAGCGGCATATCGTCCCCTTCTCGCTGATCATCACCCAACCCTGTTCGTCAGGCAGGAGGCCGGCGCTGGTCAGAATGCCACCACTAACTGTATCGACGATCTGAGTACGACGCTTGTCGCCAAACTCTTCGCTTACCTCGATGAGTTCTTTCTTGATCTGCTGGCGCATTAAATCAGGATGCGCCAGGAGCTTTTCCAGATCCTTGATAAGGGCCAGTTTTTCCTTATATTCGTCCTGGATCTTTTTACGCTCCAGAGCAGCCAGTCGTCGCAATTGCATATCCAGGATAGCTTGAGCTTGGACGTCAGACAGCTTAAACCTGTCAATGAGGTTCGCTTTGGCCGTCTCCGCCGAGCGCGAGCGGCGGATTAGGTCGATCACTTCATCCAGGTGATCGAGCGCTTTGAGCAAGCCCTCCAGGATGTGAGCCCGCTGGCGCGCCTTGTCCAGTTCATATTCACTGCGGCGACGAACCACTTCCAGGCGATGTTCAAGGTAATAGCGTAAAGCTTGCTTTAGCGTTAGGACGCGCGGTTCGTTGTTTACGAGAGCCAGCAACGAGATGCTGAATGTTGACTGCAAAGGGGTCAGTCGAAACAAATCCGCCAGAACATCTTCGGCATCAACTGTTCGGGTCGTTTCAATGATTATGCGCAATCCGCGCCGGTCGGACTCATCGCGCAGGTCAGTGAGTCCTTCGAGTTTACCGTCTCGATGCAGATCTGCGATGCGTCCCAGCAGATTCGTTTTATTCACCTGATAGGGCAATTCAGTTACGATGATCCGGGATTTGTTGCGGCCCATTTGCTCGATATGCGCGCGGGCGCGGACGGTCACCCGGCCCCTGCCTGTGGCATAGGCGCTGGCAATCACATCTGCTTCGTCATCCTCTCCACGATGCCGGGCTATCAATCCCCCCGTTGGGAAGTCCGGTCCCTGCACAAAGCGCATCAGATCGGCCACGGAAATATCGTCAAGGCTTTTCCAATGATCAAGCATATAGACAAGCGCGCCAACAATCTCCGTTAAGTTGTGCGGAGGAATGCTGGTCGCCATGCCTACCGCGATCCCCGAAGAACCGTTTACAAGTAAGTTCGGGATGGTCGCCGGCAACACACTTGGCTCTTTTAATGTGTCATCGAAATTGGGTTCAAAATCGATAGTATTCTTATCGATGTCTTCCAGCAGGTCGAAACCCATTTGGGAGAGACGCGCTTCAGTGTAGCGCATCGCCGCGGCCGCGTCGCCATCAACCGATCCGAAGTTACCCTGGCCGTCGACCAGCATGTAACGCATGGAGAAATCCTGCGCCATGCGGACCATGGCTTCATAAACCGATTGATCGCCGTGTGGATGATATTTACCAAGAACCTCGCCGACGACGCGGGCCGACTTTTTATATGCAGTATCTGGTCGCATTCCCATGTCGTACATAGCGTACAGGATGCGCCGCTGGACGGGTTTCAACCCATCCCGGGCATCCGGGAGAGCGCGCGAAACGATAACGCTCATGGCGTAACTCAGGTACGACTCGCGCATCTCCTGATCAATGTTTACTTGTTTTATCAGTCCGACTTCCATAAGGTGGCACAATTATTCGACCGCAGTAGCAACGGCCTATTGAAAATTTGTTCTAAATCGACTCAAGTGTAGGCAATTTATTGGCAGGTGTCAACGAGTATTCGGTCAAGACAAACGTCAAGACAGCCTGTGCACCACAGTGGTTGAGGGTAATCGGCAAGGTCGGTAAAGTCACCAGGGGTCGGGTGCTTCGACGAGCACGATCCCGTCTTCTACCCGAACAGGATAAACCGGGATGGGATCCGTAGCGGGCAACCGAGTGACCTTACCAGTTCGAAGGTCGAAACGCGCCCCATGTCGCGGGCACTCGATCTGGCAATCTATGACGTCCCCGTCTTCCAGGGGCCCGCCATCATGGGTACACAAGTCAGCGATGCAATAATAGACGCCATCAATATTTAGAATAATGACTGACTCTTCTTCAAGGTCGAAATGGAACCGCGAGCCGGGCGGAATCGCATCTTCACGGGCGACAGGAATCATTCTATTCATGGTTTCGCATTGTTCCCGGATCGGGAATTCCGTAGGCCCCGGCTTTTAACACCTTAAGGGAAAGTAGCGCACACTTTACCCGGGCCATGCTCAAAGGGACGCCTACCAATTCCAATAATTCTTCACTCGTGAACGCTTTCAATTCGTCGAGCGACTTGCCCTTTATCTCTTCAGTCAGGAGCGAGGCGGCCGCCTGACTGATCGCGCAACCCTCCCCGCGCCAGGCTATATCCTTCACACGATGGTGTTCATCGAGCCGGACATCAATCCGTATAACGTCGCCACAAAGAGGATTATCTTCCTCATAGGAAAAGTCAGGGTTGGTAACTTCTCCATAATTAAGTGGGTGCTCGTAGAGATCGATGATCTGCTCGCGATAAATGTTGGCGTCCATGGGGTAGCCTCCCTATTTATTCCAGTCTAAAGACAGATCGAGCGCGATGCAAGGCCCTCGTCAGCTTGTCGATTTCGTCCGTCGTCGTGTGGATATAAAAGCTAGCGCGAGCAGACGCGCCAATGCCCAACTTTTGATGGAGGGGCATGGCGCAGTGGTGTCCTGCCCTGATGGCGATCCCGTCTTTGTCGAGGATTTCAGCGATATCGTGGGGATGAATACCGTTGATGGTAAATGACGCCAAACCGCCATGTTGACCACCCGGTGGACCGAGAAGGGTCAGGCCAGGTATTTCGCTCAGGGATTCCAGCGCATAACTCGTTATCTCTTGTTCGTGCGCAAAAACAGAGTCCATACCCAGCGACGCGAGATAATCGACGGCCGCGCCCAGGCCAACTGCCTCAGCGATCTTCGGCGTTCCGGCTTCGAACTTCCACGGGAGTTCGGTAGGCACAAAGCCTTCAAACGTCACACGCCGGATCATATCGCCGCCACCCATAAAAGGAGACATCGCTTCGAGCAGCTCTCTTTTGCCGTAGAGAACACCGATTCCCGTAGGCCCACACATCTTGTGGGAGGAGAAGGCCAGAAAATCGCAATCCAAAGCCTGCACATCCACCGGCATATGCGGCACGAGTTGTGCGCCATCGACCATGGCCAGCGCGCCTACATCATGCGCGGCACGAACTAATTCCGCAACCGGATTGATCGTCCCCAGGACGTTTGAGGCTGCCGTGAAGGAGAACAGGCGCGTACGCTCGGTCAGGAATTCATCCAACCTCTCCAGCGCCAGATATCCGTTTTCCTTGATGGGCAAAAACCTGATGGTTACCCCTGTCTGTTGAGCAAGAATCTGCCAGGGAACCAGGTTCGCATGATGCTCCATTTCCGTCAGCAGTATCTCGTCGCCTGGCCCCAGGTTAGATCGCCCCCAGCTTTGGGCAACGAGATTGAACCCTTCGGTGGCATTGCCGACGAAGATGATTTGCTCCGGCCCAGATGCGCCAACGAATGTCGCAACTTTTGATCGCGCCGCCTCATAGGATTCCGTCGCCAACTCGCTCAGGCGATGGACGCCACGATGCACATTGGAATTATAGTGGCGGTAATAATAATCCATAGCCTCAATAACAGCGGCAGGCTTCTGCGATGAGGCGGCGCTATCAAGGTAGACAAGGGGAATGCCGGGGTATACCTCGGTAGCTAATATGGGAAAATCGGCCCGTACTTGCTCAACGTCGTACACAACTCACTTATGCCTGTTTCGAGGGATTCTCAATCGGAACTCCAACCAGATTACCCCATTCAGTCCAGGATCCGTCATAGTTTCGAACGTTAGAATAGCCCAAAAGATAGGTCAGGACAAACCAGGTGTGGGAGCTGCGCTCACCGATCCGGCAGTAAGCGATCACGTTTTTTTCTGGGGAGAGTCCTTTTTCGCCTTCGTAAATCGCCTTGAGTTCTTCAACTGATTTGAAAGTTCCATCTTCCGCCACGGCGCGACTCCACGGCACACTTACAGCGCCCTTGATATGGCCACCACGGAGCGCGCCTTCCTGAGGTGATCCAGGCATATGAAGCAGCTCGCCACTAAACTCTTGCGGGCTGCGAACATCAACAAGTGGCTGCCCAGCCATCACATGAGACAAAACCTGGTCGCGAAAGGCGCGTATTTTGTAATCGGCGCGGGCTGATGGTTGGTAGTTCGTCTCCGGGTAAGCCGACTTTTCCTTTGACAGCTCTCGACCCTCGGCAATCCACTTCTGGCGGCCGCCGTTCATTATCCGGCAATCTTCATGACCAAAGAGCTTGAACACCCAGAAAGCATAAGTGGCCCACCAGTTGTTTTTGTCTCCATAGAAGACAACCGTCGTGTCATTGCTGATTCCATTCCGCGACAGCAAAGCAGCGAACTGCTGTTCGTTCAGATAGTCTCGACGGATGGAATCATTGAGGTCAGCCACCCAGTCGATGTGGACAGCATTGGGAATGTGACCTGTACTGTAGAGAAGCACGTCCTCATTGGACTCCACCAAACGGATTTTGTCCGTCTGAGAAAGATTGTCGGCTACCCATTGGGTAGTGACAAGGATATCGTCGTGGGCATAAGTGTTGTTGTTCATGTTTACTCCTGACGAATTGTGATTCTGCCTATCCACAAAACAAACGCCGACCACCGGGCTTCGAACTTACAGACATTCGAAGCGCCAGTCGTCGGCGGCATGCTGCTACGAGGCGGGGAGAAAATTCGGTTAGCCTATTTTCTCAAGAATTCGGTCGAAGATTCGCGTCCGTACGCCTTCGAATGGGATCCGCTGCATTACCGGGTCGAAAAATCCCTGGATAACCATGCGAATTGCATCCGGACGGCGGATACCGCGACTCATAAGGTAGAAGATCTCTTCCTCGTCCAGCTTGCCGACTGTCGAGGCATGGGTACATCGCACGTCATCAGCCTGAATTTCGAGGCCGGGGATTGAATCGGCGCGGGCTGTCTTGTCGAGCATCAGGTTTCGGTTTGCCTGGAACCCGTCAATTCGCTGCGATCCCGGTAAGGCTTTGATCATTCCTTGCCAGACTGAGCGCGAGTCATCCTTAAGCGCGCCCTTGTAGAGCAAGTCACTGGTGGTATCGGCCGCGTTGTGGTTTTGCTGCGTATCCAAATCGACGTGCTGCCGCCCATTCGTGAAGAAGATGCCTGACATACGGGCCCATGCGCCGGGAGCGTCGAGTTCCGAAGTCTGGAACGCCTTGGTCAGTCGCGTGCCCATCACACTCGTAATCCAGTCGAGTTTGCCGTCCCGGCCAACTCGCCCGCATTCGTGGTTGAACTGCCACACGTTTGAGCCGAAGTCCTGCAACGACGCATAGCGCAGATTCGCTCCGTCACGAACGATCAGCTCAATGGCGCCATTGTGCAGCGCTTGGCCTTCGCCCTGCGCCGGAGAAGCGTATTCATCGATATAGGTGGCTTCCGAGTTCGTGTCGAGAACAACAAGCGTATGCGTGAAGGTACGACCACTTGTAGCCCATAGCGCGCTGTGCAATGGGGCAGCAGCGACGACATTGCGCGGCACATAGAGAAATATGCCGCCGCGCCAGAAAGCGCCATGGAGTGCGGCAAATTTGCCCTCATGAGCGCGTACAGCCTCGGTCATGAAATATTTCCGGACGAGATCGCCGTGCTCGCGAACAGCGGTATGCATGTCGCAGAAAATGACCCCCTGCGCGCGCAATTCATCGCTAAGAGCATATTCCTTGACAACGCCATCGACCTCAACCAAAACGCCACCCGCAGCGTCATCAGTGAGTTGGGCGGCCAGATGATCAGGGACCCTCGCTCCACCAACTCCATTTCCATTGAGTGAGATGCCAAACGAATCCAGCTTGAAACGCCGGATGTCAGTACGACGCCAGGCCTCGTTTTGAGTAGTTGGCATTGGAAGGGAGGAGAAGATATCCCAGGCCTCCAATCGTAGGTCCAACATCCATTCAGGCTCATTGAGCGATGCCGACAGTTGCATCACGGCATCGCGGCTAAAGGGAAGCAACTCAGCCAATGCTGCCCTCCATTTGGAGTTGAATCAGACGATTCATCTCGATCGCATACTCCATCGGCAATTCTTTGACCAACGGCTCGATGAAACCGTTGACAATCATGGCATTGGCCTCATCTTCAGGGATCCCGCGGCTCATGAGATAGAACACCTGCTCTTCGCCGACCTTGCTGACCGACGCCTCATGACCGATGGTGACATCCTGTTCATTAATCTCGATGTATGGATAGGTGTCCGAGCGGCTGTCTTCGTCAAGCAACAGGGCATCACAAACTACATTCGATTTGCAATCGTAAGCTCCCTCGGCAACCTTGAGTAGACCGCGATAGGATGCGCGGCCGCCGCCCTTGCTAATCGACTTGGAGATGATGCGGCTGCTGGTACGAGGAGCCATATGCACAACCTTGCCGCCAGCGTCCTGGTGTTGTCCATGACCGGCAAAGGCTATGGACAGGATTTCGCCGTGTGCGCCCTCGCCCATCAGATAAACCGCTGGATACTTCATCGTCGTTTTCGAGCCGAGGTTTCCGTCTACCCATTCCATCGTCGCGTTCTCGTAGGCCACGGCGCGCTTGGTCACCAGGTTATAGACATTGTTCGACCAATTCTGTATGGTCGTATACCGGCAACGGCCGCCCTTCTTGACGACGATCTCCACTACAGCCGAATGAAGAGAGTCCGACGAGTAGATGGGGGCCGTGCATCCTTCGACGTAGTGGACGTATGCCCCCTCATCGATGATGATGAGCGTGCGCTCAAACTGGCCGGAATTTTTGGCGTTTATGCGGAAGTAAGCCTGCAAAGGCATCTCCACGTGGACACCGGGCGGCACATAGATAAAGCTTCCACCTGACCAGACGGCCGAGTTAAGCGCTGCAAACTTGTTATCGTTAATGGGAATTATTGTGCCGAAGTATTCCTTGACCAGTTCCGGATATTGGGCCAGCCCGTCATCCATTCCCAGAAATATGACACCCTTCTGCTCCAATTCCTTTTTGATATTGTGATACACCACCTCGGATTCGTATTGGGCGGCCACACCGGAAAGGAACTTTTGCTCGGCTTCAGGAATGCCCAACTTATTGAACGTATTCTTGATATAACCGGGCACGTCTTCCCAAGAATCTTCCTGTCGCTCGGAGGGCTTGATGTAATAAAAAATATTATCAAAATCGATGCCGGACAGATCAGCACCCCATTCAGGCATCGGCCGATCAAGAAAGTGCTTGTATGCTTTTAAACGTAGGTCAAGCATCCATTCAGGCTCGCGTTTCATGGCCGACATGGCGCGAATGACATTCTCGTCGAGCCCACGCTCGGCCTTGAAAACATAATCCTCAGTATCCGAAAATCCATACTTGGTAGCATAGTCATCGTTTACGCCGGCTAACATTTCGTTTTCGGTAATATCGCGTTCTAGTACTTGATCAGCCATTTATGCAACCTCCGCCATGCCGTACTTCTCACGCAGCCAATCGTACCCGTTCTCTTCCAAATGGAGAGCAAGCTCCGGCCCGCCGCTCTCGACGATACGACCGTCGAGCATTATATGAACGTGGTCAGGCTGAACATAATTGAGAATGCGCTGGTAATGGGTAATGACAAGGACACCCATGTGATTGAGTTCATGAAGACGAACAGCGCCCTCGGCAACAATACGAAGGGCGTCGATGTCTAAGCCGGAGTCGGTCTCGTCCATGATAGCAATCTTCGGCTCCAGCATGGCCATCTGCAAAATTTCTGCCCGCTTTTTCTCGCCACCCGAAAACCCTTCATTGAGGTAGCGCCCGGCGAATTTCTGATCGATACCTAAAATATCCATCTTATCGCGCAACAGACGGCGAAACTCGGGTATGGGCATGCCGGTATCCTCGGGATTTTCGGCCTTGCGTCGCGCGTTAATCGCTTGGCGAAGGAATTTCGCCACCGTCACGCCGGGGACGACAACAGGATATTGAAAAGCAAGAAACAGGCCCGTGCGTGACCGTTCGTCGGCTTCCATCTCCAGTAAGTCTTGTCCATCAAATGTCACCTGGCCGGCGGATGGCTCATAGGAAGGATGGCCGGCGAGTGTATAGGCCAAGGTGCTCTTTCCGGAACCGTTCGGTCCCATTAGAGCATGAATTTCCCCTTGCTTAACCTGCAAGTTGATGCCCTTTAGTATTCGATTTTCTCCGATATTGACATGGAGATTATTAATTTCCAACGCAGCAGTCATCGTCAAGTAAGCTCCTCAATTAAAGTGGAAATTTCCCAGTTACATTCGGATAGATAGTAATGGTCTTGGAAATGTCAGATGGTTCTGGATTATATCATGAGCGCTTATGTCAGTCAATATTTATCATTTTAATAATAAATATATATTAAATTGACATCCGATTGCCACGTAGCTATAATGACCTAGGCATAAAGGTAACTTTGGCATCTGTTAGCTGTCCGAAAATATTTCTATTGAGCACAGGACTGATTACAATCGAGGCGATCATTTTTTATAGATCGCTCGAAAAGTTGGGCAAAAACCGCCCCGAGTACTAACCGTGGACGTGCTGGAAAATCGTAAGAAAAGAACCACGCGGGATATCATCCTGCACAGCATCAAGCAGTCTCCCCAATCAACCGTTGAAGAGTTGGCTGAGGCGGCCGATGTTTCCCCGGTGACCGTTCGTCATCATCTCAACGCACTCCAGGCCGAGGGCACGATCGAGGCCGCCAGTATCCGGCGAAAAGTGGGACGGCCTTATTACGTCTACTCCTTGAGCGAGCGCGGCCAGGAATTATTCCCTAAACGTTACGTTCGGCTGACAAGTCGATTGCTCGATGAAATGAAGGGGCGTCTGCCAGAAGAAGTTATCAACGAGATTTTTGAAGGTGTCGTCAACACGGTTTTAGAAGATCACCGTGGCGAATTTGAGCACCTGCCCTTGGAGCAGCGATTGGATTACCTCGTTAAACTGTTGTCTGACGAAGGCTTCCTGTCGACATGGGAGAAAACACCCAACGGCTATCGTCTTGTTGAATATAGTTGTCCTTATTTGTCAATTGGCAGCACCCACGCTGAAGTTTGCAATTTCGACAAGCAACTAATGAGTGGTGTTCTCCAATTACAGGTGCAGCAAGACAGTTGTATGCTGCACGGCGCGAACTGTTGCCAATTCTCAATCGAGAATGAGACCCGCTCGGTCGAGCAATTTCAGTTTGCAGCAGAAATGAATTGATGTGAAGAGGAACTGATGATCGCTAGTAAAGAAGAGCAATTGATGGAGTCCCTACGGTCGGTTATTGATCCGGAGATCGGCCTTAACATTGTTGAACTCGGACTTGTGCGCAACCTGGAAGTGGACGCCGAGTCGAATGCAGCCAAGATTACGATGATCCTGACAACGCCATTTTGCCCCTATGGCCCCCAACTGATCGAGCAGGTGCGTATTGTGGGCAATCAGGTCATGGACCACGGCGTTCAAGTCGAAATAGGCACCGAACTCTGGGATCCGTCCATGATGGAAGAAGGCGCGGGCGGCGATTGGGGACTGTTTTAGCCCAAAGAGTCTTTACAGTCACGCCCGTTATTAAGCCACCAGCCGGTGGCTTTTTTCTTGGGGGAATAGCAAATTTGGCAAATCTAGTTCGTAGTCGTGACCGCCGCAGAGCGAGCGCCCGTCAGTTTGATCAGGTCGGACGCACCGACCTTCAGTTGCAGCCCCCGCTTTCCGGCGCTGATGTAGACGTAGGGCTGCCCAGTAACGGACTTGTCAATGTAAACCGTGAACGGCTTTCCCAATAAGGCAATGGGCGAAATCCCCCCTACTTGAAGCCCCGTCATCTGTTCGGCCTCACGATGAGTCGCCATCTTGATCTTCTTCGCCCCGACAACCTCTGCCAATTTCTTGAGGTCTAATTGAGTGTTCGCGGGAATCATGACCAGAAATGCCTTTTTACCCTGTTCCGGCGGCAAGACAACGAGCGTTTTAAATACCTGATGGGCATCCACGTTGAGAAATAGAGCAATTTCCTCCGCATCACGCATGTCATCGGCGTAGGTCAACACCTCGTAGGGGATCTTCTTGACTTCCAGTACCCGCATCGCCTGAGTTTTTTCGATCATGCTCCGGTCTCCTAGTCGATGTAACCCAGAGCGCGCAGCGCATCAAAAATAGGCACATCGTCAGCCATGACGAAAGCGCCCGATAACCAGGTTCCATTAGATCCGGGGAATACGTATCGTAATCCGGCGTGGCGTCCCTCGATTGGGATCAGCAAATGATTGATATTGCGCATGCGGACGATGGTATTAAAGCGAATAGTGCGGGGGTAAAACACCTCCATGACCAGCGCCGATTCATTGTATTCCTGCAGGGTTACCTCCGACAATCCGAGAGGCACTAAATCCAGGTTCGAGAAATCGGCCAGTGCTAAGTTCAGAGCGTTCTCCAACTCGGCAAACCCTTCATCTCCAGGCCTATACTCTGTGATATTGCCCTTATTACGAATTAATATCCGAGATGGCTGATAGGTAGGCTGGATGGGTAATATCCACAACCAGTTCCCGGTGTTCAAAGCACCCACGAGATATATGATGAGCGCAATGGATCCGACCATGAATAGAAGGGGTTGGAGTATGCTGCCGCCCCTGTTTGTCTCGTGCATATTTTGTAGAATCCTATATTTAAAATATTGCCGTGTTGATAATCGTGGCGCACAGAAGTCGCACATTAATCTGCCGAAGTGAATTCCGAATTATACCACCCGTAGCGGACATTAATGATGAAGATTTCACCTATCGTAGTGGGTGGATTTCCAAAATCTCTTGATTTAAGCATCCTTGAGGTTTCTGACAGTATTCCTATATAACCAACACACGCTGTGCGTTATAATGCGCTAGATTGCACAAGTTCACCAAGAGAAACAAAATGAGAAGTATTCTACATGTGGGGGAGTCGGCATTCACCGAACTGCGCGACGGATGGGATAAACTGGCCGGACGAGGCATAACCAACACTCCGTTCCAGAGTTGGGCTTACCAGAGGGCATGGTACGAGCATCTTAAACCGAAAGACAGTACATTAATCACTGTCGCTACACGAAACGATGCAGGCGATCTGGTAGGAGTGGCTTGCCTTTTTGCCCTCGACCAAATACTTCACTTCAACGGTTGCATCGAGGAAACAGATTATCTTGACCTAATCGCTCCACCCGATTTGGCGGACGAGGTGTGGCAGGCAACCCTGAACTGTCTAGAGGCGACGGATGTCGTTTCCTGGCGCGCGCTCGATTTATGCAACATCCCGGAACAATCCCCCACCCGAACCATCCTTTCTACCTTCGCCGAAAAGAAAAGCTATAGTTTTGAAGAAAACGTGATTGAGGTCTGTCCAATTATTCAGTTGCCAGACGCCTTTGACAGCTACCTGGAATCGCTTGACAGCAAGCAACGTCGTGAGCTAAACCGGAAACTAAGAAGGGCTGAAGCGGCCGATGTCACCACAACCATTATTAACCAGTCGGACGATATAGAGACTGAGGTCGACAGCTTTCTGGAATTGTTGCAAAAGAGTACATTCGAGAAACGCGACTGGCTCAATAATGGACGCCGGGCCATGTTTCATGACGTTGCCCGCGCCATGCAAGACCGCGGCGCGCTACAGCTGATGTTCACCGCCGTGGAAGGGCGTCGAGCGGCCGCTTTGTTCAACTTCGATTACAACGACCGCATCTGGGTCTATAATTCCGGTCTTGATCCGACCGCTTTCGCGGCCCTCAGTCCTGGTGTGATTCTTACCACCACCGCAATAGAACAAGCTATCAAGCTTGGCCGCAACGAATTTGACTTTCTACGCGGAGACGAAGAGTATAAATATCGGTTTGGAGCAGTCGACACCAAAATTTACCGTTGCCGTTTGGTAAGGCCGGCTTGAGGAACGTCCAATGACCTTTTTCAGTAGCTCTCAACCTACCAATCCCCCCAGGGTTAACTTGCGGGTGGCTATGCTGAGCATGCATACCTGTCCTTTGGCCATGTTGGGCGGCAAAAAAACCGGGGGAATGAATGTCTATGTACGGGACCTAAGTCGCGAGCTAGGACGAATGGGCATTGATGTGGATGTGTTCACCCGATCTCAGGATGATTGCGTACCAATGGTGAATCATGATCTGGGCGAACACGCGCGGGTCATCCACATTCCTGCCGGCCCACAAGCGCCGATCCCGGTAAGCGAAGTTAGCCACTACATCGATGAATTTGCGGCCGGCATCGCCCAGTTCGCCGCAACCGAACAATTGCATTACGACCTGATTCACAGTCACTACTGGTTGTCGGGGCTAGTCGCCGAAAAATTGGAGAGTTATTGGGGAAATACCCCAATCGTCCACATGTTTCACACGCTTGGTCACATGAAGAACCGGATCGCGACCGACGCCGGCGAAAGAGCGCCCCAGGAGCGTTTGGACGGCGAAAGTCACGTCATGTCCGTAGTCGATCGCATCATCGCCGCCACCCCGGCAGAACAAGCCCAACTCAACTGGCTTTACGGGGCCGACATGGAAAAGGTCATCATCATACCTCCCGGGGTCGATTTGGAACGGTTCCATCCAATCGACAAGACCGAAGCCAAAAAGCGTGTCGGCATTCCTTGCGGAGATAAAAACATTATGTTCGCCGGGCGAATCGAGCCGCTGAAAGGTATCGATACACTCATCCAGGCAATGGCTCTTATCAAACAACGGTATCCTTCGGTGATCGAAAACACGTGTGTCGCCATCATTGGCGGCGACCCATGGGCCGATAACCCGGACGCGGAAATGTCGAGGTTGCAGGCCATGCGTCAGGTTTTGGGAATCCACGATATCGTGCTGTTCCTCGGTGCGAAAGACCAGGACGTGCTACCGAATTATTACGCCGCGGCCGAGCTAGTTGTCATGCCGTCCCATTATGAAAGCTTTGGCATGGTTGCCCTGGAAGCAATGGCAATGGGGCGTCCGGTAATCGCCTCTGAGGTTGGCGGGTTGGCCTTCCTGATTCGCGATGGGGTTAACGGCTACCACGTCCCCACCCGAGACCCCGAGGCACTGGCCGAACGGATCTACGAACTCCTATCGAATAATCAATGCGGCGAGGAAATGGGCCGTGCGGCGCGTCAGAACGCAGAACGCTTCAACTGGTCGATCATTGCCGAACAGATGGCGGTGGTTTATCAAGGTTTGCTCGACTCTAATCACATTGAATCGGTCGCCCTCCTCTCCTTTACACCTCCCGCATGATTTGATCCCGACAGCGTTTGTGACATATTTCACAAATTAGGATATTTGTCATGTAAATCGCATGACATGTATCACTACTCCAAACACAGACCCGGGGCTATTGTGCTTATATAAGGAGGTGGCAACGATGTCGCTCCATGTGGTCTTGTTCATCTCGCTAATCGTTTGCGCGGTATTAGCCGTTCGGTCCCGGCCGTTAGTCGCAGCGCTTTGGTTAGCCGGTCTCAGTGCCCTCTCAGCAATCGTTTTATATGTTTATGGCGCGGCTGAAGTGGGCGCTATTGAATTGAGTGTGGGGGCTGGGTTAATCACGGTTCTTCTGGCCTTTGCCATCAGCATGGCCGAAGATGAATCCATGCCCCCTTCAATCGTCCCCCGACCATTTGCCTGGCTGCTTGTCTTCGTGGCTTGCGGGCTATTGGCCTGGCTAATTCTTCCGCAGTTACCTACTGTTCATGCTGTGGCAGCGGCCGAAGCACCCTTTTTCATCCAGGTGTGGGAAAACCGTTTGTTGGATTTGATGGTTCAAATCGCCATCATCATCTCGGGCGTCATTGGTGTGCTGAGTCTCCTGGGCGAAACCGGAGCCGCGGCAGATATTGCTTCGGAGGTGTCGCGATGACCCTTCTCCAATGGGCTTTAGCGACGGTCATTATACTCCTCGGCGTGGGCCTCTACGGTCTACTCGTCAGCCGCCATTTAATCAAAGTGATCATTGCCCTGCAGATCATGGTCAAATCGGCCATCCTGGCCTTGGTGATCGCTGGTGACGCGGTCGGCCGTCTGGAACTTGCGCAAAGTATAGCCATGACGGTAATCGTGGTGGACACCATTGTTGCCGTTCTGGCACTGGCGCTCGTAGTCCAGATAAAGCGGCGAACTGGATCACTCGACTCTTCGGAACTCGCGCGACTCCACCATTAGCCCGGCCTCCTCTGAAAGATATCAGCCAGCGGTATCCGGTCAGTTTATCAGCTTTAACATTTTCTTGATTGGGGGCGCGATGGCATCCTCTCTAATACTCATAACCATATGTCTGCCGTGGATTGGCGCGGCGCTTGTTTGGCTCATTGGCGATCGGCATCCCAAATGGCAACATACACTGGCGGCCGTTTTTAGCGTCTGCACCGCCGCCGCATCTCTATTTCTTCTTCTGCCAAGGAACTGGGGCGCGACCGACACAGTCGTCCTAAGCCAGCCATTCGGGCCCTTCATCGGCGAATTGACCTTTGTCGCGGACAGTCTTTCCGTATTTCTGGCAGCCATCGCCACCGTAGTGGGTAGCCTTACGGTTATTTTTTCGATCGGCTATATGAATGGCGCAGCCCAGCTCGGCCGCTATTATGCCCTGGTGCTCCTTTTTATCGGGTCTATGTGCGGGCTGGTTCTCAGCGGCAATATGCTTTTTCTGTTTTTGTTCTGGGAGGCGACGGCGTTCTGTTCTTACGCACTCATTTCCTTCCACAACGACGATCCCAAGGCAGTCACCGCCGGCATCAAAGCGCTAATCATCACTCAATTAGGCGGCGCGGGTTTACTGATCGGGATCATCGTCGCCGCCGCGTATCTGCCTGACCTGCAAATCAGCACCATGCTGACCGCTGCAAGTACGTTGCCATCAAATGCTTTGTCAATCGTGGCATTTGGCTTTTTGCTGGCGGCTGTGGCTAAATCGGCCCAGTTCCCCTTGCATATCTGGTTGCCCGACGCGATGGAGGCCCCCACTCCCGTCAGCGCATTAATCCATGCCGCGACAATGGTTAACGCCGGGGTCTATTTGCTGGCTCGCTTCTATCCTGCATTCGCCCCCGTGACCGGCTGGCGGATCGCGGTCATCGCGATTGGCGTAACTTCCGCGCTTCTGGCGGCGTTGCTAGCCACGACGTGCAACGATTTAAAACGTGTCCTGGCCTATTCCACCGTCAGCCAATTAGGCTATATGGTGGCCGGGGTAGGCATCGGGGCGCTCTTTGAAAGTCAATTTTATCTTTTCAGCCACGCCCTGTTCAAAGCCCTCTTGTTCCTGGGCGCTGGAGCCATAATCCACGAGCTTGGAACGCGCGACATGAGGCATATGGGGGATTTGTGGAATCGAATGCCCAGGGTGGCTATTCCATATTTAATCGGCGCGGCCGCGCTCGTGGGACTGCCGTTTTTCAATGGGTTCTGGAGCAAAGAAATACTATTAGAAACAGCCCTGGAACAGTATCCGGTTACCGTCTATCCATTTCTAGTTATAGGCGCGGGTATTACTGCTTTTTACGCGATGCGGATGTGTCGCATGGTATTCTTCACGCCGCAATCGATAGACAAGGTATCCACGAAAGCTCACGATTCGCGATTCATGACTCTGCCTTTCGTACTCCTGGCCCTCGGAGTTTTATTTGCCTGGCTATTGGCCGAACCTTTCGCGTCGTGGGCGGCGCAAACACTGCCTTATCATGCAGCCTATTTGTTGCCCGACCGGCCGATCGAAAGCCTCATTTCGTCGCATACGGTTCTCAGCCTCTCAACCCTTATTATCCTAACCGTCACCGGAATCGGGCTATTCTTCGGCTGGCGCGCGGCCGATAAACGGTTTGTAGAGGTATCCACGACGCCTCTTGTCCGTGGAATCGAAAAAGCCGGTACGCGCTTCGATGACGCGGCCAGGGCCATCGTCGGCATCACCCGCTCGTCGGCTGCTCTACTGCAAACCACCCAAACCGGTCAGCTCAACTGGAATGCGGCCGGCATTGTGCTCGGATTGGTCGCTTTACTTTTAATTGTCCTTCAAGGGATCCTGTAACATGACACTCCCGCCATTCGTCTGGCTCATTCTCTGGTTAGTTCTCGCGGCCCCGTTTGTCTATCTGATCGGCCGGATCGATATTCTGACCGGGAGGCGTCGAAATCTCGCGCGCTGGTTAAGTCTCGTTTGCATCGCCGTCGCCTGGTTTGCCTTTGGCCGGGTACTGACAGACTTCTATAGCTCCTCCAATGTCGAGCTGATGTCCCGTTCTACCTGGGCACTTGGCGCGATAACCATGCGCTTCGACGGTCTGAGCCTGCTGCTGAGCGGACTCGTTTTGACGCTCACGACGGTCATCCTTCTCTATTCCGGTCCTTACATCGGCCAAAGTGAAGGGGGCGAAAAACATTATGCGCTCCTCTTGTTACTATGCGGCGTAATCATCGGGCTAAGCAGCGCCGGTGACTTGTTCAACCTGTGGATGTGGTTTGAGGCGATGGCCATCACTTCCTATCCTCTTGTGGCGTTCTATAGCCACGACCGAATGTCATTGGAAGCGGGCATCAAATACCTCGTCCAAAGTTCAGCCGGCTCAGTCTTTATCCTACTTGGCCTCGCCCTGGTGTTGCTCTCAACCGGAACACTCGATGTGCTCGAAGTGCGCGCGGCCCTAGATGTGGCGGAAAGTGGCGTGGCCCTGTGGGTGACAGCCGGCGCCCTGTTCGTCATCGGCTTCGGCATTAAAGTCGCCCTTGTCCCTCTACACACCTGGCTGCCGGATGCCCATTCTCAAGCACCCAGCGGCATCAGCGCCATCCTGTCCGGCGTAGTTATTGAAGCCGGGCTTATCGCTCTTTTGCGTTCCCTGTCAGCGTTGGCCGGAGCGGCCGAAGCCTGGGGTGAAATATTAATCAGCCTTGGACTCTTTAATATTGTTATCGGCAACTTGTTGGCCCTGCGGCAGAAACAAGTGAAACGCCTGCTGGCCTATTCCAGTATCGCTCACGTCGGTTACATGATTCTGGGGCTTGGCGTGGCTCTCTATGTCGGCACCGCGGCCGGGGCACAAGCCGGGTTCTTCCACCTTTTGAGCCACGGCCTCATGAAAGGTCTCGCTTTTCTGGCGGCCGGCGCGCTGCTCTTTGGCTTGCAACATCGTGTGGGAGAGGCAAACAGTGAAGAACATCAAACCCTTGTTATCGATGATTTGTCAGGGGCCGCCCGGCGCTATCCATTTGTCGCTCTTGCACTGAGCTTGGCCCTTATGGGACTCGGTGGCTTGCCGCCGCTGGTAGGATTCATGTCAAAGTGGCAAATTCTTGTCGCCGGCGCCCAGACCCGCGATACGTTCATCCTGGTCGTCTTGATCATTGCAGCGCTCAATAGCGTTCTCTCGCTCGGATATTACGCCCCGTTAATCAACCGACTCTACCGACGTGAACCCACGGCGCTCGTGGTCAACGGCCGAGCCGTGCCCTTATCCATGTCCGTACCCCTTGCCGTGCTGGCTGGGTCGATTGTCGTGCTGGGCGTGTTACCTTTCCTCGCCGGTTGGGTAACGACTCCCGCCGCGGCCGACTTGATCACTGCGTTCTTCCAATAAGGAATGGAATTGATGTCATGGAAATTATTCTGACACCACCGGTCGCTTTCGTGCTCTATATCGGTCTCGTGGGTTTGCTGTTCGTTTTCGGTCGATTTCTGGCCCCGGCCGCAAGACGAACGATGACCAAATCCAGCATCTATGCCGGCGGAGAAGTAGCCGTTACCAGCAAAGCCGCGCCAGGCTATAGAAGATTTTTTATCGTCGCATTGTTCTTCGCTGTGCTACATCTGGGCGCATTGGTTCTGGCAACAGCCGGACTGGCGGGGGGAGCCGTGGCGATCGGTTCCGGGTTCTGGGTGGCTCTGCTGATCTACCTGATCGGACTGTCCATCACACTGCTCATCTTATTAGTCAGCTAAAGGCCTTGAGTGTCGCTGCCCATCGCCAGGAATATTAAAATGACGATCAATGACTCTCGCGATAGTTTAAGGAATTTTTTACTGCGTGTGCGCAATTGGGCGCTGGCTAATTCTCCGTGGTTAGTCCACTACAACAGCGGATCATGCAACGGGTGCGACATTGAAATCCTCGCCACCCTGACGCCGCGGTATGACCTGGAGCGGCTGGGGATTAAGCTACAGGGTAGCCCTCGCCATGCCGACGTGCTGGTCTGCACCGGCCCCGTTACCCGCCAATCGCGGGACCGCTTACGCCGCATCTACGAGCAAATGCCCGAGCCAAAATTTGTTGTAGCGGTGGGGACATGCGGAATCTCAGGAGGAGTTTTTCACGATTGCTACAATATTCTTGGCGGCATCGACCAGGTCATACCGGTGGATGTGTACATCCCTGGTTGTCCGCCCCGCCCAGAGGCAGTCATCAACGGCGTAGCGTTGCTTCTCAAACAGTTGCAGCCGCAACGGGCAGCCGAAATCGATCGACTGGTCACCGAGCTCAGCACCATGCCGGATGAAATTTTAACCGAAGATCCACTTGGAACGCTGGATTTTGGGGGAGGGAGCGATGAATACACAGAGACAGTTAGAACGCGTTGAGCAACTCTTGTCGCCGTGGGCTGCAGCAGCAACACATCCACAGCCCAACCGCGTCGACCTCGAAATCAGCGCGGGCGATTTGTTGGCAGCGGTAAATAGTCTGGTAGATGCCGCCTGGGGCTACCTGGTCGCCATTTCCGGCGTGGACCCCGGTGTTGAAACAGGCGCGCTTTGGGTGCTCTATCATTTCGCCGAAGACGCGGCCGTCGCCACGCTGCGCGTCGTCGTCCCCCGCGTCGACCCCATGGTCCCGACAATCCGCCACATTGTGGCTCTGGCCGGTATCTATGAACAAGAATTGACGGAAATTTTGGGGGTTAGCATCAATGGGGCGGATGACAACGGACGGCTATTCTTGCCGGACGATTGGCCTGACGGCGTATTCCCTCTACGGAAAGATTTTGAACCAGCCTCGATAGAGATTTAACGAGGAACATCATGACGTCTCAAATTGCTCCTGATCGGTTTATTATTCCCATCGGCCCCCAGCATCCGGCGCTTAAGGAACCCGGCCACTTTGAGTTTACAGTTGAAGGCGAAACCGTCACGGCTGCCACCGTG
>WBZM01001191.1_pt1 | contig 27546 bp, 30 predicted proteins | sample 5204271 | NCBI WGS metagenome assembly WBZM01 (sample SAMN12344346, study PRJNA552823) | activated sludge metagenome | biome: Activated sludge suspended growth; feature: Nitrification reactor; material: Wastewater; isolation source: activated sludge from nitrification reactor of wastewater... | reverse complement strand
CCAGCGCACCGGCGCGCGCCTCGGCGTCATGCGCCCGGCGCGCCAGCGCCTGGCGGTCGCGCAGGTCGGGCAGCGTCTGGCGCAGGGTGTCGAGCCGGGCATTGAGGCTGGCGCCCCAGGCCTCCTTGCCGGCGAGGTCGGCGCGCAGTTCGACGATGCGCTGGCCGAGCGCCTGCGTCTCGCGCGACTTCTCGGTGCGCATCGCTTCGCTTTCGTGGCGGGCAGCGTCGAGCTGGCGGCGCAGTTCGGCGTTCTCGGCACGCAGCGACTTCAGCGTGGCGAGGTCGGCCCGTGTGCCGCTGCCAATCTGGTGCTGGATCATGTGGATGTCGCCGTAGATTTCCTGCTCCAGCCGCGCATCGCAGGCCGGATGCGTCCAGCAGGCCCAGAGCGCCGCCGGAATCTCGCTGCCGCGCCGCGTTTCCTCGTGCCACAGGACCGCCAGGCCGGCGCTGTCGCGGGCGCCGGCAAAGCGGCGGACGGTGAGCTGGAAATGCTTTTCGAGATGCTTGTGCAGGATGTCGGCCAGCTGGCTGCGCTCCTCGCAGGCGCCGACCGCCGTGGTGTGGAGGACGAAATCGGTCGTTTCGCGCGGAAAGTGCATGACCCGCGACATCAGGGTGCGCAGTTCCTCGACGCCGAAGCAGACGCCGATCACCGGGCAATGGAACTTGTGCGGAATCTCCCACAGCTTGCGCCGGCGGGAGCCGCGCACGGGCGTCGGGGTTTCCTGCGGGCGGGGCAGGGTGAGGGCGGGGCCGGACTGCCTGAACAGGCCGCCGGCGACGTGGAAGGGTAGCTGGGACATGGGAGGCTCCTTGGCAAAGGGGCTGGCTGGCCGGTGTCCCGGTTGGCTGGCGGAGGAAGACGAAAGGGCGGTCAGTCGAGGACCTTGAGGCCGGCGCGGGCGTTGGCTTCCAGACAGTGGATGGCCCGGTCGCGTTCGCGGGCCAGGCGGGCGCATTCCTCGTGCGCCGCACATACCGTCTTGTCGAGCAGCCAGACACGACGGGCGGCCTCGGCCAGTTGCTCGTTGGCCTCGCCCAGGGCCATCAGGCGCTGGCCGAGTTCGACGATCGCCTGCCCCGATTCGAGCGCCGACACCCGCTCGCGGCTGGCATCGAGCAGGCTTTGCAGGCGGCTGATCTCGTTGCTCTGGGCGACGATCTTGCGCGCGCCCAGGGCGGCGCTGCGTTTCTGGGCCTGCCGGGATTGCCGCAGCGCCTGGCGGAGCGCCAGATTCTCGGCTTCCAGCCGGTTGATGTGCGGGTCTGCCCCGAGGGGCGGCATTTCGCGCTCGATCTGCGAGCGATCCTTAAGCGGGGCGAGCATGGCACACCTCCTGTTTGCGGCTGTTGGTCAGGCGCTGGCTGGCCCGCTCGCACAGGCAGCGGGTTTCCTCGTCGAGTTCCGGCGAATCGCAGAGGCGGTCGAGCAGGCGGGCTGCGTTCAGCGCGGAATGGGGGCAGCCGCTTTCGCTGTGGATCAGTAGCAGGCTGAGGGCGCCGGCCCAGAGTTCGGCGGCCGGCATCGCTACACCGGCACCGCAAGCAGCAGGCACCAGAGCAGGATGCCGGCGAGTGAGATGTTCAGGAGCAGGGTCTGCATAGCCATTCCTCATTGATGAGAATGGTTCGCATCTTAATCCTGGCGGCATCCGATGTAAACAAGAATTATTCCCATTTGTTGCGCAAGTACAAAAAAGCCACGGATCATGCCGTGGCTCTTTCTGTCGTCGTCGCCCGGAATCAGTAGTTGGGCTTCTTCTTGAACTTGCGCTCGCCGCCGGCGCTGTCGGGTCGGCCTTCGTCCGGCCGCAGGTTGATCGGCACGCCGCGCACGCGCGTGCGCTTCAGCGCGTTGGCCGCCTCGCTAGGCATGCCGGCCGGCAGCTCGATGGTGCTCGATTCCTCGTAGAGGGCGATGCGGCCGATGAAGCGGCTTTCGATGCCGGCTTCGTTGGCGATGGCGCCGACGATGTCCTTGACCTGGACGCCGTGCTCGCGGCCGACGTCTATGCGGTAGCGCACCATGTCGCCAGTGGGCGGCGTGCGCTGGCGGCGATCCTCGTGGTCGCGCGGGCGCTCGAAGCGCGGCTTGTCGCCGCCGCGGTCGGGGAAGGCGGGGCGTTCGCCGAAGCGCGGCCGGTGTTCGTCGCGCTCGCCGAAGCTCGCCGGCCGGCGGTCGTCGCCGCGCATCGGGCGCGCCGGCGGCGGGTCCTCGCCGGCGATCTGCAGCGGCTTGCCTTCCTGCGCCATCATTGCGAGCGCGGCGGCGACTTCCTCGGCGCCGACGTTCTGCTCCTCGGCGATCTGCGAGACGATGTTGGCGAAGAACTCGAGGCCTTCGGCGTTGAGCACCTCGACGACCTTTTCCTTGAAGCCGGCGACGCGCTTGTTGGTGACGTCGGCACGGCTGGGCAGGGTCAGCGGCGCGATCGGCTGCCGCGTGGCGCGCTCGATGGTACGCAGCATGCGGATCTCGCGCGGCGCGACGAAGAGGATGGCGTTGCCGGTGCGCCCGGCGCGGCCGGTGCGGCCGATGCGGTGCACGTAGGCCTCGGTGTCGTAGGGGATGTCGTAGTTCACGACGTGGCTGATGCGCGGCACATCGATGCCGCGCGCGGCGACGTCGGTGGCGATGACGATGTCCAGCGCGCCCGACTTCAGCTGCTCGATGACGCGTTCGCGCATCTGCTGGTTGAGGTCGCCGTTCAGCGCCGCAGCAGCGTAGCCGCGGGCGTTGAGCTTGTCGGCGAGTTCGACGGTGGCGGTCTTGGTGCGGACGAAGATGATGGCGGCGTCGAAGTCGTCCTCGACTTCGAGGATGCGGGTCAGCGCGTCGAGCTTGTGCATGCCGGACACCTGCCAGTAGACCTGGCGGATGGCGGCGACGGTGGCGGTGGCCGACTTGATCTTGATCTCGCGCGGTTCGACCAGGTATTTCTGGGCGACACGGCGGATCTGCTCGGGCATGGTGGCCGAGAACAGCGCGGTCTGGTGCTGCTCGGGCGTGTGCTCGAGAATCCATTCGACGTCGTCGATGAAGCCCATGCGCAGCATTTCGTCGGCTTCGTCGAGGACGAGGGTCTTGAGATTGTCGAGGTTGAGCGTTTTGCGCTCGAGATGGTCCATGACCCGGCCCGGCGTGCCGACGATGACGTGGGCGCCGCGCGCCAGCTGCTTCAACTGGATGGTGTAGCTCTGGCCGCCGTAGATCGGCAGCACGTGGAAGCCGGGCAGGTTCTTGGCGTAGCTCTGCAGCGCCTCGGCGACCTGGATCGCCAGTTCGCGCGTTGGCGTCAGGATAAGCGCCTGCGGCTTCATCAGCTTGACGTCGATGGTTTCCATCAGCGGCAGTGCGAAGGCGGCGGTCTTGCCGGTGCCGGTCTGCGCCATGCCGATCAGGTCGTGACCTTCGAGCAGGACGGGGATGCACTGGGCCTGGATCGGCGACGGGGTTTCGTAGCCGATCTGGGTGAGCGTTTGTAGAAGCGTGTCGCTTAGACCGAGGTCGGCAAAGCTTTCGACAGATGTCGACATGATGCTGTTTCCTTTCCTCGCCGCCCTTGACGTTGTTCTAAGTGGCGACGGATTGGCCCGAAGGTCGGGCGGCCTGGGTGACCCCGACGCAGCCATGCCGGGGAACGAATCAATGGGGTGAATCCTGCACAAGAACCTGAAAAACCGGGGGCTGCTCGGCGTTACTGCGGGCGAAACATCAGCGCATTGAATTGATTATTCTACATTTTTTCTGCCAATGCCGCCAGTTCGAGGACGCTGAAACCGGCCTGCCGGCGCGCCGCCTCGTTCATCGGGGCCTGCGGCCAGGGGGCCTCGAAGCGGCGCAACAGGTCGCGATAGGTGCTTTCCGGTTCGAGTCCGCGTTGCGCGCAGAGCGTACGGAACCACCGGTCGCCAAGGCCGACATGAAGGATCTCGTCGTGCAGGATGACGTCGAGCAGGCGGGCGGACTCGTCGTCGCCGGCCGCCGCCAGCCGGCGCTGGATGGGCGGCGTCGCGTCGAGGCCGCGCGCTTCGAGCAGACGTGGCACCAGCGCCATGCGCGCCAGGACGTCGCCGGCGGTCTTCTCGGCCATCGTCCACAGCCCGGCGTGCGCCGGGAAATCGCCATAGTCGTGGCCGAGCGCCTGCAGGCGCTGGCGCAGCATGATGAAGTGTTCGGCCTCCTCGGCGGCGACGCCGATCCAGTCGGCGTAATACTGCTCGGGCATGCCGCGGAAGCGGGCGGCATGATCGAGGGCCAGGTTGATCGCCGAAAACTCGATGTGGACGATGGCGTGCAGCAGGCGGGCGCGGCCTTGCGGGCTGCTGGTGCCGCGTTGCGGCACCTGGCGGTGCGGGACGAGTTCCGGCCGCGCCGGAAGGCCGCAGACGAGGACGACCGGCGCCGCATCCCGCCAGTCGAGGCGGCCGGCCTGCCAGTCGGCGGCGACGGCTGCGGTCAACGCCAGTTTTTGCCCGATTTCCGTGGCCGCCAGGGCGGCAGCGAGGGCCGCGAACAGCGAACGGCTCATGGCGCCGGATTGGTGTAGCGCAGGTGAATGGCGTCGATCTCGGCGAGCAGTTCGGGCGGCATCGGCGTCTGTGTCGCCGGCAGCGTTTCCTGCAACTGGGCGAGCGACGAGGCGCCGACGATGGTGCTGCTGACGAACCAGCGTGAACGCACGAAGCCGAGCGCCAGCTGCGCCGGCGTCAGGCCGTGCCGGCGGGCGAGGGCGACGTAGGCGGTGACTGCCGGCACGACGTTGGGCTTGGAGTAGCGCTGGCCGAACGCCGGCCAGCGGCTGATGCGGCCGGGCGTGGCGGGGTCGGCGAGGTATTTGCCGGTGAGGTGGCCGAAGGCGAGCGGCGAGTAGGCGAGGAGGCCGACCTGTTCGCGGTGGCAGACTTCGGCGAGCGAGGTTTCGAAGGTCCGGGTCAGCAGGTTGTAGGCGTTCTGCGTGCACAGGACGCGCGGCAGGCCGAGTTCGTCGGCCAGGCGCAGGAACTGCATGACGCCCCACGGGTGTTCGTTGGACAGCCCGACGGCGCGCACCTTGCTGGCGGCGACCAGCTCGGCCAGCGTTTCGAGCTGCTCGCGGATCGGCGTGCAGGCGCGCTCCTTGGTTGGGTCGTACTGCCACTGGCCGAACATCGGCTGGTTGCGCTCCGGCCAGTGCAGTTGGTAGAGGTCGATGTAGTCGGTCTGCAGGCGGCGCAGCGAGCCGTCGATGGCGGCGCGGATGTTGGCGCGGTCGAGTGCCGGCGGGCCGCCACGGATCCAGTCGAGGTTGCGCGAGGGGCCGGCGACCTTGGTCGCGACGACGATCCGCTCGCGTTGCTGGCGCTTCAGCCAGCGGCCGACGATGCTTTCGGAGGCGCCGCAGGTTTCGGCGCGCGCCGGGACGGCGTACATCTCGGCGGTGTCGATGAAATTGACGCCGGCCGCCAGGGCGAAGTCGAGCTGGGCATGGGCATCGGCCTCGCCGGTCTGCTCGCCGAAGGTCATGGTGCCGAGGCAGACCTCGGGAACGATCAGGTCACTGCGGCCGAGCGGGCGGGGATTGAACGGGCGGGACATGGCTTTCTCCGGAAATGGGCAGCTTTTCAGGGTCGACAGCAAAGGACGCCGTAGATCAGCACGTGGCGCTGCAGGAGGTCGTCGAAACCGGCGGGGACGATGGCCAGGCGATGTTCCTGCGGCGTCGCGCAGTGTGCTTCCACCCAGCGGCAGGCGGCGGCATAGGCCTCGTCGAAGGTGGCGAACAGGCCGGCGAGGCCGCTCGCGCGAACCGGCAGGAAGGCGCCGGTATGGCGGTCGAGCAGGGTGTCGGTGTCCAGCATCTGCACGGCATAGCCGCGCGGCGGGCGGGGCAGTGGCAGGTCGGCGAGGTCGAAGCGGTCGCCGAAGGCGTCCGCGCTGAAGGCGAATCGGCGCATGCTGCATTTTATCCGCAAGCGAGGGCGTCGGCCGTGCATGGTAGAATGGCGGGCGTAATAATAACTTCACAGGACTGTCATGTTCGGAAGATTGATGCCCAGGGAGGGCAAGTATTTCGACCTGTTCAACGCGCATGCCGAGTTGATCGTGCGGGGAGGCAAGGAGCTTTCCGGAATGATCGGCGCGCTGGTTGACAAGCCGGGCCAGGCGGCCGGTCACGCCGACGCGATCGACGACATCGAGCGCCAGGCCGACAAGATCACGCACGACACGCTGGCCCAACTGCACACCTCGTTCATCACCCCCTTCGACCGCGATGAAATCCATCAGCTGATCAACAGCATGGACGACATCCTCGACATCATCCAGGATGTCGCCGAGTCGATGGCGCTCTACGACATCCATCACGTGCCGCCCGATGCCAAGGCGCTCGCCGACATCACCGAGCAGTCCTGCGTGCGCGTCAAGGCGCTGGTCCGCCTGCTGCACAGCATGGAGAACGCGCCGGCCATCCTCAAGCTGTGCCACGAGATCGACGCGCTGGAGTCCGACGCCGACCGCATGTTGCGTGAAGCGATGTCCAAGGTCTTCCGCGAGGAGCCGGACGTCCGGCAGGTGATCAAGCTCAAGGAAATGTACGAACTGCTCGAATCGGTCACCGATCGCTGCAAGGATGTCGCCGGAACGGTCGAAGCCATCGTTCTCGAAAATTCCTGAGCGGGTTTTCCAGCATGGACAACCTGCACATCAGCGTCGGGGCGATCATCACCCTGGTCACCGTCGCCTTGCTGTTCGATTTCATGAACGGCTTCCACGACGCCGCCAACTCGATCGCCACCATCGTCTCGACGCGCGTCCTCAAGCCGTTCCAGGCCGTCATCTGGGCGGCGGCCTTCAACTTCCTGGCCTATTTCCTGTTCCACCTGACCGTCGCCAGGACCATCGGAAAGGGCACCATCGACCCGGCCATCGTCGATTACTACATCATCTTCGGGGCGCTGGTCGGCGCCATCCTGTGGAACGTCATCACCTGGTACTACGGCATCCCGTCGTCGTCCTCGCATGCCCTGATCGGCGGCCTGGTCGGCGCCGCGCTGGCCAAGGTCGGCTTCAGCGGCCTGATCATGGGCGGCGTGCTGAAGATCATCGCCTTCATCTTCATCGCGCCCTTCCTCGGCTTCGTGATCGGCGGCACGCTGATGGTGATCGTCTCCTGGCTCTGCCGCAACATGGCGCCGCGCAAGGTCGACAAGCATTTCCGCCGCTTCCAACTGCTCTCGGCGGCGGCCTACAGCCTCGGCCACGGCGGCAACGACGCCCAGAAGACGGTCGGCATCATCTGGATGCTGCTGATCGCCGCCGGCGTTTCGCAGGCCGGCGACACGGCGCCGCCGGGCTGGGTGGTGCTTGCCTGCTACTCGGCGATGGGCCTCGGCACCATGTTCGGCGGCTGGCGCATCGTCAAGACGATGGGCAATCGCATCACCAAGCTGAACCAGGCGCGCGGCTTCTGCGCCAACAGCGGCGGCGCGATCACGCTGTTCATGGCGACGGCGCTCGGCATTCCGGTGTCGACCACGCACACCATCACCGGCGCCATCGCCGGGGTCGGCTCGACGCGCGGCGCCCGGCGCGTGCGCTGGGGCGTCGCCGGCGGCATCGTCTGGGCGTGGATTCTCACCATTCCGTGCAGCGCCGCGATGGCCGCGCTGGCCTGGTATCTCGGCCGCCAGGTGCTGTGACTTGAAGGTGCTGCGCTACCTGCTCCTGCTGGCGGTGCTGGCCGGGGCGGTGTGGCAGGTGCCCGTCCTGTGGGAACTGGCCGTTGCAGCGGCGATCGGCGGCGCCTACTGGATCTTCTTCCGCATACCGCCGTCCCGGGATTAGGGCTTGTTCCCAGTAGCCGGCGCAGCCCGTCGCTTACTGGGAACAAGCCCTAAGCCGGGATGTCCGGCACCAGCATTTCCTCGAGCAGGATGATCTTGTCCTTGATCGCCAGCTTGCGTTTTTTCAGGCGGCGGACCAGCAGTTCGTCGGGCGGCGGGTTTTCGGCGAGATGGGCGATGACCTGGTCGAGGTCGCGGTGCTCGACCTGAAGCTCGTGCAGGTGATGGCGGATATCGGCGATTTCCGTCTCGTTCAGCGACTGGGTGGACATGGCGTTTCCCTTGCAAGCTGCGATGTTTTGCTAGAATAACCCGAACAGTTTCGGGAGGAGGGAAAAATGCAGCATCACGTCATCATCGCGTTCGGTCGGGACAAGGAATTCGAATTCAAGCTGATCGGCGGCGCGCCGGCCGACGAGGCCCGCAAGTGGTTCGACCACGAGTTTACGGCCCTCGAGTGCGACGTGGCCACGCCGACCGGCAAGATCCTCGCCGTCGACCGCATCCTGAGCGTCGCCAAGTATGCCGGCGAGGCGCGTTTCCGCGAACAGCGCACGTGGGCCGAGCAATTCGCCAAGTACACGGCGGCGTTGCTCGGGCGCGAACTGATCCGCGTCGACGTCGAGCACTACAGCATCGGGTATTGATGAACAAGGCGTTCGTCCGGGAAAGCGAAGGCGAGGACGATGAAGAGCTCGAACCGGCGCTGAAGCTCCCGGCGGGAACGCGCAACTACATCACGCCGGCCGGCCATGCCCGGCTCAAGGACGAACTCGAACACCTGGTCAAGCGTGAGCGCCCGCACGTCGTCGAAGTCGTGGCGTGGGCGGCGTCCAATGGCGACCGCTCGGAAAACGGCGATTACATCTACGGCAAGCGCCGCCTGCGCGAGATCGACCGCCGCATCCGCTTCCTGACCAAGCGCCTCGACAACGCCGAAGTCGTCGATCCGCTGCGCCAGGGCGACAACGACCAGGTCTTCTTCGGCGCCTGCGTCACCGTCGCCGATGCCGACGGCAACGAAAGCACCTACACCATCGTCGGCGTCGACGAAGCCGACGTCGCGCGCGGCCGCATCAGCTGGATCTCGCCGCTGGCCCGCGCGCTGATCAAGGCGCGCGAGGGCCATACCGTGCGTTTCCAGAGTCCGCTCGGGGTCCGCGAAATCGACATCGTCGAAGTGCGCTACGGACGCATCGAATGACTTGAAATCCGCGGCGACGCCCCCATCTCCCATCCCACCTTTTTGGTTCGATAGGGAGTTTCAAGCATGTCCGATTCCGCAACCGCGAACGCCAATCGCGAAACCCTGGGGTTCCAGGCCGAAGTAAAGCAGCTGCTGCAACTGATGATCCACTCCTTGTACAGCAACAAGGAGATCTTCCTGCGCGAGCTGATTTCCAACGCGTCCGACGCCTGCGACAAGCTGCGCTTCGAGGCGCTCAACAACGCTGCCCTCTATGGCGACGACGGCGAGCTGAAGATTCGCGTCTCGTTCGACAAGGCGGCGCGCACCGTCACCATCTCCGACAACGGCATCGGCCTCAGCCGCGACGAGGCGATCGCGCACCTCGGCACCATCGCCAAGTCCGGCACCCGTGAATTCTTCTCGGCGCTGACCGGCGACCAGGCCAAGGATGCCCACCTGATCGGCCAGTTCGGCGTCGGTTTCTATTCGTCCTTCATCGTCGCCGACAAGGTCACGGTGGTTTCCCGCCGCGCCGGCGTCGAGGCCGGTCAGGCTGTCAAGTGGGAATCCGGCGGCGAGGGCGACTACACCGTCGAGATGGTCGAGAAGGACGGCCGCGGCACCGACGTCACGCTGCACCTGCGCGAAGGCGAGGACGAGCTCCTCAGCAGCTGGAAGCTGAAGTCCATCATCCGCAAGTATTCGGACCACATCACGCTGCCGATCCTGATGAAGAAGGAGGAATGGAACCAGGAGAAGGGCGAGCAGGTGACGACCGACGAGGACGAAACCGTCAACCAGGCCAACGCGCTGTGGGTGCGCAGCAAGTCGGACATCAGCGACGAGCAGTACAAGGAGTTCTACAAGCATGTCGCCCACGATTTCGAGGACCCGCTGGCATGGACCCACGCCCGCGTCGAGGGCAAGCAGGAATACACGCAACTGCTCTACATCCCGGCCCGCGCCCCGTTCGACCTGTGGGACCGCAACGCCCGCCACGGCATCAAGCTCTACGTGCGCCGCGTCTTCATCATGGACGATGCCGAGCAGCTGATGCCGCTCTACATGCGCTTCGTGCGCGGGGTGGTCGATTCGTCCGACCTGCCGCTCAACGTGTCGCGTGAAATCCTGCAACAGAGCAAGGACATCGACGGCATCCGCAGTGGCTGCACGCGCAAGGTGCTCGGCATGCTTGAAGACCTGGCCGAGAACGACAAGGAGAAGTACGCCAAGTTCTGGGAAGCCTTTGGCGCCGTACTCAAGGAAGGCGTCGGCGAGGATTTCGCCAACAAGGAAAAAATCGCCGGCCTGATCCGCTTCGCTTCCACGCACAACGATACGCCGGAACAGACTGTCTCGCTGGCCGACTACATCGGCCGCATGAAGGAAGGCCAGGAGAAGATCTATTACGTCACCGCGGACACCTTCAACGCGGCGAAGAACAGCCCGCACCTGGAAATCTTCCGCAAGAAGGGCATCGAGGTGCTGCTGTTGTCTGATCGTGTCGACGAGTGGGTGGTCGGCCACCTCACCGAATTCGACGGCAAGCACCTGCAATCGGTCGCCAAGGGCGGCCTCGATCTCGGCAAGCTGGAAGACGAGGCCGAGAAGAAGGAAGCCGAAAAGGCCGCCGACGAGTACAAGGAGCTGCTGGACAAGGTCAAGGCGTCGCTCGGCGACAAGGTCAAGGACGTGCGCATCACGCATCGCCTGACCGATTCGCCGGCCTGCCTGGTCGCCGACGAGCACGACCCTTCCGGCAACCTGGCGCGCCTGATGAAGGCCGCCGGCCAGCCGATGCCGACGACCAAACCGATCCTCGAGATCAACCCGCAGCACCCGGCGGTGATGCGCCTGAAGTACGAGGAAAGCCGTTTCGCCGACTGGGCGGCGCTGCTCTTCGAACAGGCCACCCTGGCCGAAGGCGGCCAGCTCGACGACCCGGCCGGCTTCGTCAAGCGCATCAACGACCTGATGATGGCGCTGTCTGGCAAGTAAGGCGCTGGTTTTCCGGTTTGTCGCGGTCGACGCGACAAACCGGGCAAAAATGCAGGCCGCCGCCCGGCTGCAAATGCCATTCGCCCAATATTCCTGAAAAGGGCGCGGCATTCAGCGCGGCGCGGCCTCGACGATACGGGGGCGGGTATGCCCCCGTTGTTCTTCCATTGTCTTCAATGGGGCGCATGGCGGCGGCCAAAGTCCATTAAAATCCGGCGTTCAAACCAATAACGACATGCGCATGCCCCAATGAGATTCGGTCTCCGCCTGCATTTCCTGCTGCTCCTCGCCTGCGTGGCGGTGCTCGGGGGCGTGGCCGGCTACCGCTTCTATGCCTGGTATTCCGGTGAAATGGTGACGGTGTTCGGCCAGCGTTTCGCCGAGCGCAACGTGCTTTACGAAAAGAGCCGTGTCCTCGGCATGGTCACCCGCGAAGTCACCCTGGTCCAGAAAATGGCCACCTCCCAGGTGCTCAGGGCCTGGCTGGCGGACGAGGCCAATCCGCAGATCGCCCGTGCCGCGATCAGCGAACTGGAGGAATACCGCGAGTTTCTGCGCGACCGCAGCTACTGCTTCGTGTTCGCCGGATCCGGCAACTATTACTACAACGACGCCCGTGGCGGCGCGAACCTGTACTTGCCGCGCTATACCGTCAGTCCGAGCATTGCCAAGGATGCCTGGTTCTACCTGACGCTGAAGGGCGGCAGGACCACCCAACTGAACATCGACACCGACCGCCATACCCGGCTGACCAAGGTGTGGATCAACACCATCGTCCATGATGCGCTGGGTAAACCGGCGGCGATCGCCTGCAGCGGGCTCGACCTTACCGATTTCATCAACGGCGTGGTCAGCAGCGATCTGCCCGGAGTCATGACGGTGTTTTTCGACCGCCACGGGGCCATCCAGGGCCATCAGGACGTGACGATGATCGACTTCGCCTCCGCGCGCAAGGCTGCAGGCAAGGAGGCCCAGAACACCGTTTTCAACCTCCTCGACCGGCCGGAGGACGAGGCGGCGCTGCAGCGGGCCATGGCCGCGCTGGTCGGAGGCAGGAGCGAGGTCGAGGCGCTGGATCTGGTCGTTCAGGGGCGGCGTCAGTTGATCGGCCTGACCTGGCTGCCCGAAATCCAGTGGTTCATCCTGACCATGACGCCGCCGACCGCCGCTGTCGGCGGCAATGGCCTTGCTTCGGCGGTGCTTCTGCTGATCGTGGCGCTCAATCTCGTACTCCTCGCCGCGCTCCTCATTCTGCAGAAAACCGTGGTCAGCCGTGTGGTACGGCTGGATGCGCTGGCCAAGGCCTTTGGCGACAGCGGTCACCGGGTGGACATTCCCGAGGATCGCTCCGGCGACGAAATCGGCCGCCTGACGCAGACCTTCAGGACCATGTCGGAACGCATTGCCTGCCATACCGAGGAACTCGAGCGGGAAGTGGCCGAGCGTACCGAAAAGCTGGAACGCATGGCGCAGACCGATTTCCTGACCGGCGTCATGAACCGGCGCGGCATGATGTCCCGGCTGGAGGTGGAGCGCAACCGCCTGGCGCGCGCGGGGACCCTGATGGGCCTGTTGATCGTCGATGTCGACTATTTCAAGGCCATCAACGATACCCATGGCCATGCCGTGGGCGACCAGGCGCTGGTCGCCGTCGCCGGGATGCTCCAGCACATGGTGCGCGATTACGACCTGTTGGCGCGCTGGGGCGGCGAGGAGTTCCTGGTGGCGCTCCCCGGCCTGAAGCATCTCGGGGAACTACAGGCGGTCGCCGACAAGCTGCTCGGGGCGATACGCTCGCAACCAATCGTCTGCGGGGAGATCAGGTTGCCGCTGACGGTCAGCATCGGCGGGGTGTTCGCCGATCCGCAGGCCAACCTAGACGCCATCATCCACTGTGCCGATACCGCGCTGTACCGGGCGAAGAACGAAGGACGCGACCGGGTCGTCCTCGAATGCCTGCTGATCGGGGAGGATGCCGCCGGCTGCCGAGAGCTGTGCCCCGCCTGTGACTGCACGCCGCCGGCCGGCGAGGGCGGCTTCGGGGCCTAGCAGGCTGCATGGAGGAGGCCGCACTTGCGCGACTGTTGGTGGTCGTCATGCCGTTCGGAAAGTATCGGGGCCGGGTGCTGGCCGATCTGCCGGGGCATTATCTCAACTGGCTTGCCCGTGCCGGGTTTCCGCCCGGCGAACTGGGGCGCCTGTTGTCCCTGATGCACGAAATCGACCACAACGGTCTGCGCGACCTGCTGCGGCCCCTGCGGCGCTGAAAGGACCGCCTGTCGCGGTCGACCGGCCCGTCAGGGGCCAAAAGGAGGGGCGCTGTCAGGCAGCGCCCCGTCCACTCATTTCACGCCGAACTGGGCGCGCAGGCAGGCCATGTAATCAGGTGCAGCGACCTTGTCCTTGCATGCTTCGCGGGCCTTCTGGACCATTTCGCAACGCTGCGGATCGACGGCCTTGCTGCAGTCGGCGGGCGGCATCTTCTGCTGCACGCACTGGCGGAAGGCGGGGCCGGTCTGGCCCTTGCATTCCTGGTAGACCTTCTTGCGCGCTTCGCACTGCTGCGGGTTGGCCGCCCTGGCGCAATCGAAGTTCTGCATCTGCTCGTGCAGGCACTGCCGGCGGTCGGGACCGAACTTGTCCTTGCACGCTTCGCGCGCCTGTTCGCGCGCCGCCTGATGTGCCTTGCACGCTTCCGGGTTGGCGGTCTGGGCGCAGTCGCGCGGGGCACGCGGGCCGGCGCCGCGCGGCCCCATGCCGGCGCCGGGGCCGCCCATACCCGGCCCCATCCCGGGTCCCATGCCCGGCCCCATGCCGCTCATTCCCATGCCGCCCATCCCGGGTCCCATGCCTTGCGCGGGCTGGGCCAGCGCCGGCAGACAGATCAGGGAAGCCATCAACGCACTGCCAATCATCATCAAGCGGGTTTTCATGATCATCTCCTTGTGGTTGTTTCGTCTTCATTCTAGGCGCCTGCCGGCGGCCGGCCGCGACCAATTGTAAATGAGTGCTACCGCCCCGGGCGGGGCTTACAAAGCGTTACGTATGACATGATATAGTCCGCCGCATGAACGAAATCAACGTGCACGAGCACCGCCTGGCGCTTTCGGAAGTGCTCGACTGGATGGTCGGCGACGGCCTCGTCGAGCGCGAAACGGCCGAGGCGCTGAAAGTCGAGCGGCGCCTGCACAGCGCCCGGGAACATCCGCTGGTCGTCATCGCCGACCAGAAATGGCGCCCGCCCGGTCAGCCGGCTCGCCTGCTCACCCTGGAGAACCTGACCGAGTGGCTGGCCGGCAAGACCGGCCTCGACTATCTGCACATCGACCCGCTCAAGATCGATTTCACCGGCGTCGCCGAAGTCATGTCGAGCGCTTATGCCGGGCGCTTTTCCATCCTGCCGGTGCAGGTGACGACGCGCGAGGTCGTCATCGCCACCGCCGAGCCCTTCGTCCGCGAATGGCTGCCGGAACTGCAGCACATCCTGCGCAAGGAAATCCGCCGGGTCATGGCCAACCCGGAGGATATTTCCCGCTACCTGGTGGAATTCTTCAACCTCGCCAAGTCGGTCAAGAAGGCGGCGGCGAGGGGCGAGGTGACGGCCGGGCTGTCGAGCTTCGAACAGCTGGTCGAGCTGGGCAAGGGCAACCGCCAGTTCGACGCCAACGACCAGCACATCATCCACATCGTCGACTGGCTGTGGCAGTACGCTTTCGACCAGCGCGCCTCGGACATCCACATTGAGCCCCGGCGCGATGTCGGCATCGTCCGTTTCCGCATCGACGGCGTGCTGCATCAGGTGTACCAGATCCCGATGGCGGTGATGAACGCGATGACCAGCCGCATCAAGCTGCTCGGGCGCATGGACGTGATCGAGAAGCGCCGTCCGCAGGATGGCCGGGTCAAGACGCGGACACCGGGCGGACAGGAGGTCGAGCTGCGCCTGTCGACGCTGCCGACAGCCTTCGGCGAGAAGCTGGTGATGCGCATCTTCGACCCCGAGGTGCTGGTCCGCGACCTGCGCTCGCTCGGCTTTTCGAAGGACGACGAGACGCGCTGGCAGCAGATGACGACGACGCCCAACGGCATCATCCTGGTCACCGGGCCGACCGGTTCGGGCAAGACGACGACGCTGTACACGACGCTGAAGCAGCTGGCGACGCCCGAGGTCAACGTGTGCACCATCGAGGACCCGATCGAGATGGTCGAGCCGGCGTTCAACCAGATGCAGGTCCAGCACAACATCGACCTCGGCTTCGCCGACGGCGTGCGGGCGCTGATGCGGCAGGATCCCGACATCATCATGATCGGCGAAATCCGCGACCTGGAAACTGCAGAAATGGCGATCCAGGCGGCGTTGACCGGGCACCTCGTGCTGTCCACCCTGCATACCAACGACGCGCCCTCGGCCATCACCCGCCTGCTCGACCTCGGCGTGCCGGCCTACCTGATCAACTCGACGGTGCTCGGCGTCATGGCCCAGCGCCTGGTGCGGACGCTGTGCCCGCACTGCAAGAAGCCGGTGCCGATCAGCGAGGACCAGAAGGCCGCCTGGCGGCAGCTGGTGGCGCCGTGGAAATCGAACGAACCGGTGCAGCTGCATCAACCGGTCGGCTGCCTGGAGTGCCGCATGACCGGCTACAGCGGGCGCGTCGGCATCTACGAAGTCCTGCTCAACTCGCCCGAACTGCGCAAGCACGTGCGGCCCAATGCCGACATCGCGACCCTGCGCGACCTCGCCTGCCGCGAAGGCATGCGCCCGCTGCGCATCTCCGGCGCGCTGAAGGTGGCGCAGGGGCTGACCTCGCTCGACGAAGTGGTCAAGGTGGCACCGCCCGGCGACGAACAATAACGCGATTGATGCTGGTCAGAATCGGCTCGGGGGCGGATAATTGCGCCCAATTTTCTGGGGGGAGAAATCATGGCAGTCGAGTTGTTCAACGATGGCAAGCACATCGTCCACGCCTTCTACGATCTGGTCGATGAAAAGACCACCGGTGCGGTCCAGTGCAACCAGTTCCTGATTGTCGACAACGGCCACGGCGCGCTGATCGATCCGGGCGGCACGATGACCTATACCGGCCTGCTGATGGACATGCAGAAGTATTTCTCGTCCAAGGATCTCGACTACATCTTCGCCTCGCACCCCGACCCCGACATCATCGCCTCGGTCAACAAGTGGTTCGTCGCCTCGCATTGCAAGGTCATGATTTCCAGCCTGTGGACGCGCTTCGTGCCGCACTTCACGACCGGCAAGGATGTTTCCGAACGCATCATCGGCATCCCGGATCCAGGCGTGCTGATTCCGCTCGGTCAGTGCAAGATCGCCGCCCTGCCGGCGCACTTCATGCATGCCGAGGGCAACTTCCAGTTCTACGATCCGGTGGCCAAGATCCTGTTCTCCGGCGACCTCGGGGCGTCCATCGTGAACTCCGCGAGCGCCGGCGAGCCGGTCACCGACTTCGACAGCCACGTCAAGTACATGGAAGGCTTCCACAAGCGCTACATCGTCTCCGGCAAGATCTGCAAGTACTGGGCGAACATGGTGCGCCAGCTCGACATCGAGCAGATCGTCCCGCAGCACGGCAACCGCTTCGTCGGCAAGGATGCCGTCAACAAGTTCATCAACTGGATCGAGCGCCTCGAGTGCGGCGTCGACCTGATGACGCAGGACAGCTACGCGCTGCCGCGTAGCTGATCCTCTCCGGCGGGGCGGATGAATTTCCGCCTCCCGGACACGTCGACCGCAACCGGCGGTCTCAGATCAGGCTGGCCTTGCGCCGCACGGCGTCTACGTAGGCCAGCGCATCCATCTGCCCCCCCTGGCGCTGCGCCCGCCAGATCGTTTCGCCCAGGCATTCGAGGATGACGTGCTCGGCTGCGTGCGGGTCGAGGCGCGCGCGCAGGGCCTCGAACGCGGCGCGGATGCCCGGCGGCTGGTCGATGCTGACCTGCTCGTGAATTGCCAGGTGCAGCGACAGGTGCAGGAAGGGATTCATCTGTCCGCTCTCCGGCGTCCAGTCGTGCTCGACCGCCTGCTCGGGATCGTTCAGCAGCGCGTGGTATTCGGGATGGCGGGCGGCGATGTCGGCGGCGGTGACTTCGGCACCGACCAGCGGCAGGCGTTCCTGGTGCTTCTTCCAGGCGTCGCAGAAAAACCGGCGGACCTGGTCGCGGGAGGGATTAAACATGGGCGCTTTCGTATAACAGGGTGACGACGGCGTTCTGGAACAGGCGATTTTCGCCGCCGACCGGCGCGATCTGGCCGCTGCCGTAGGCGCCGACCAGCGGCACGCCGGGAAACTGCTCGCGGAAAGCCAGCAGGTCGCGGTCGTCGTCGCCGTAGAACAGCGGGCCGCGGCCGAGGCAGGAGAACATGACGGCGAAATCCGGCCTTGTTTCGGGGTTGACCGCAGCCAGCAGCGACTGCCGCATGTCCTGTTCCGTCGCCAGCGGCTGGCGCATGGCCCAGCGCACCGGTTCGCCGGGGAGCAGGGGGGCGGCCAGCGTCAGCGAGCCGTCGCCGTTGGCGGTGAGGATGGGCAGGGCCGGCATCCCGGGCTGGCGGACGACAACGAGCTGGTGCAGCGGCGGATTGTTGCGCGCATCGGCCGGCAGGCAGCGCTGCAGGCTGGCGCTGGCGGCTTGCCCGCCGATGCGCTGCACGTCGTAGCCGTTGACGGCATCGACCGTGAGTTCCCCGCTCAACAGGCGCAGGCCCAACGAACAGGCCAGCCGTGCCTGCACGCCGGGCAGGCGGGCGGCAGCGCAGGTGTCGTCGGACAGCCGGCCGTGCGCCCAGGCGGCGGCGTCGGCATCGAGCAGGCCGGCGCGCGGCGGGCCGGCCTGCCAGTCGTAGGGCAGGGTGTGGTGGCCGGTGAACGACAGCAGCGGGGCATCCGGCACCGCCGCCGGCGCCGCTTCGTCCGGCGCGATGACCAGTGCCGCGGCGCCGGCGTCGTCGAGCAGCCAGCCGCCATCGCTGAGCAGGCCGTAGGCGGTGCAACCGGCGACCTCCAGGGTGCCGGCGGCACGGGCGGCGGCGACGACGGCCGGCTGTGCGTGGTGCGCGAAGTCGCGGGTGAGAAAGAGGAGAACGCCGGCCGCGCGTTCGCAGCCGGCGCGCGCCAGCGCCTCGCGGACGGCGGTGGCCGCCAGCTCGGGCGCCGGCTGGCGGCCGCTGACCAGGCAGCTGGCGACCTTCACGCCGTCTTGCCCTTGTAGGCGCAGAGGTCGAACACGACGCAGCATCCGCAATCCGGCTTGCGCGCCTTGCACACGTAGCGGCCGTGCAGGATCAGCCAGTGGTGGGCATCCCGCCTGAACTCGTCCGGCGTCACGCGCAGCAGCTTTTTTTCGACCTCGTCGACGGTCTTGCCGGGCGCCAGCCCGGTGCGGTTGCCGACCCGGAAGATGTGCGTATCGACGGCGATGGTCGGGTGGCCGAAGGCGGTGTTGAGCACCACGTTGGCCGTCTTGCGGCCGACGCCGGGCAGCGCCTCGAGTGCCGCGCGGTCCTCGGGAACCTCGCCGCCGTGCCGTTCGAGCAGCATGCGGCAGGTGGCGATGACATTCTTCGCCTTGGTCCGGAACAGCCCGATGGTCCTGATGTATTCGGTCAGCCCTTCCTCGCCGAGTGCCGCCATGGCGGCCGGCGTCGGGGCGACGGGAAAGAGCCGGGCCGTCGCCTTGTTGACGCCGACGTCGGTCGCTTGCGCGGAGAGGATGACGGCGACCAGCAGCTGGAAGGGCGAGGCGTATTCGAGCTCGGTCGCCGGCGCCGGGTTGGCGGCGCGCAGGCGGGCGTAGAACTCGGCGATGTCGGCTTTTTTCATGGTGGCAGGTTCAGGACACGACGGCCAGCGGGATGCTGGCGGGGCGCCGCCGCGGCCGTTCGTCGGCGAATTGCGCGCGCGCCCGCAACTGCCCGCAGCCGCCGTCGACGTCCTGGCCGGCCGAATCGCGCAGCTTGGTCAGGATGCGCCGGCGATGCAGGCTGCGTACCAGTTCGGCGGCCCGCTCGCCGGGCGGGCGGCGGAAGGCGAGGGCGTCGACCGTGTTGTAGGGGATCAGGTTCATGATCGCGTACTTGCCGGTCAGCAGGCGGACGATGCCGTCCATTTCCTCGTCGCTGTCGTTGATGCCTGCGAGCAGCGTCCATTGGTACTGGATCGGGTAGCCGGTGGTGCGTGCGTAGCGTTCGCCTAGTTCGACCAGTTCCTCGGGATCGATGCGCGGCGCCTTGGGCAGCAGGCGGGCGCGCAGTTCGGGATTGGTCGAATGCAGCGACAGGGCCAGCGCCGGCACGACGCGCTGCTGCGGTAGACGCTCGAAAACGCGGTAATCGCCGACCGTCGAGAAGACCAGGTTCTTGTGCCCGATGCCGCCGGCGGTGCCGAGCAGATCGATGGCGTCGAGGACGTTGTCGAGGTTGTGCGCCGGCTCGCCCATGCCCATGAAGACGACGCGCTTCACCGTGCGCCGGGCGCGCGCAAGGACGACCTGGGCGACGATCTCGGCGCTCTCGACCTGGCGCAGCAGGCCGTCGCGCCCGGTCATGCAGAACTGGCAGCCGACCGCGCAGCCGACCTGGCTGGAAACGCAGACGCCGTCGCGCGGTAGCAGCACGCTCTCGACGGTCTGGCCGTCGGCGAGTTCGACCAGTAGCCGTTCCGAGCCATCGGCGCCGGGGTGGGCGGAACGCAGGCGGGCGAGGTTGCGCAGTTCCGCTTCGAGCCCGGGCAGGGCGGTGCGCAGCGCCAGCGGCAGGTAGTCTTCGGCGCGCTGGCGGCGGGTGCCGGCGGCCAGTGGCCGGGCCGCGGTCCACGCGCGCAGCACGCGCGCTTCGTGGCAGGGCAGGGCGCCGGCCGCCTGCAGTTTGTGGCGGAGTTGTTCGATGCGCATGGCGCGCGAAGGCGGGCGGGCCGGCGGCTCAGTGGGCGCCGGCGGTGGCCACCGACGCCGGCGGCTTGCGCTGGGCGCGCGCAGCGGCGCGGGCATCCATCCAGTTCTTCCAGGCGATCATGCAGCCGAGCAGGATGAAGGCGCCGGGCGGCAGCAGGGCGAGGAGGAAGCCGGGATAGCTTTCGGGCAGCAGCTGGATCGGCTGCAGGCTGGGGAAGACCATGTCGATGCCGCCGAACAGCGTGCCGCTGCCGAGCAGTTCGCGCATGCCGCCGAGCAGGGCCAGGGTCCACAGCATGCCGACGCCCATGAAGACACCGTCGAAGGTGGATTGCAGCGGTGGGTTCTTGGCGGCGAAGGCTTCGACGCGGGCGAGCACGATGCAGTTGGTGACGATCAGCGGGATGAAGATGCCGAGCACCAGATACAGCTCGTGCAGATTGGCGTTGAACAGCAGGTCGACAACGGTGACCAGCGCGGCGACGATGAGGATGAAGACCGGGATGCGAATCTCGTGCGGGATGAAATTGCGCAGCGAGGCGACGGCGACGTTGGACAGCGCCATCACCAGGATCGTCGCGAGCGACAGCATGATGCCGTTGACCGCGTTGGTGGTCACCGCCAGCAGCGGGCACAGGCCGAGGATCTGCACGATCGAGGTGTTCTGTTTCCAGACGCCGTTGTGGGCGATGGTGCGGAATTCGTCGCGGGTGATCATTTGGCGGCTCCCGTTTCGGCAAAAATCTGGTCGCGGTTGGCGGCGGCCCACTTGACGGCCTTCAGTACGGCCTTGGACACGGCGCGCGGGGTGACGGTTGCGCCCGCGTGATAGTCGATGCGGCCGCCGTCCTTCTTCACCTTCCACTCGTTGTCGGCGACCTGGGCCAGCGACAGGCCGGCGAACTGGGTGATCCATGGATGGGTCTTGTTCTTGTCCTTCTTGACCTCGATGTAGTCGCCGAGCCCCGGGGTCTCCTTGTGCTGGGTGACGCGCACGCCGGCCACCTGGCCGTCGGCGCGCACGGCGACGATCAGCCGGATCTTGCCGGCGTAGCCGTCCGGCGCGACCGATTCGAAGACCATGGCCACCGGTTGGCCGCCCTTGCGCGCGCGGTAGAGGGCGGTCGGATCGGCGAGGCCGAGTTCCGGCGTCGGCGGCAGGGTGATGGTGTCGGCGAGCAGCGCGTTGTCGTATTCGCTGCGCGGCAGCACCTCGTCGACCAGCTTCATCTTCTCCTCGGCGGCCGAGGCTTCGATCGCCGGCTTGGTCCACAGGTAGGCGCCGGACAGCAGGCCGGTGAAGATGATGACGAAGACGAAGAGGATCGCCGCCGTGCGCGCGGCCATGCCGGAGGCGGAAAATTCCTTGGGCGCCGCGGTCATGCCTTGTCCTTCATACCGAAGATCGGCGGCTGGGTCAGCAGGTCGATCAGCGGCGCGCACAGGTTCATCAGCAGCACGGCGAAGGCGACGCCGTCCGGGTAGCCGCCGAAGACGCGGATGATGTAGGCGAGCAGGCCGGCGCCGGCGCCGAAGATCAGCTTGCCGCGTGGCGTCGTGCAGCCGGAGACGGGGTCGGTGGCGATGAAGAAGGCACCGATCATGGCGCCGCCGGAGAACAGGTGGAATAGCGGGCTGGCGAACTGCGCCGGCTTGTACAGCCAGAGCGCGCCGGAGATCAGCACCAGCGCGCCGATGAAGGCGACCGGCACGTGCCAGGTGATCAGCTTGCGCTGCCACAGCCACAGGCCGCCGAGCAGGTAGCCGGCGGCCACCCATTCCCAGCCGCGCCCGGCGAAGTTGCCGAAGATGTCCTGGTTGGCCAGCAGCTGGGCGACGTCGACGCCGCTGTCGCCGAGCTTGAGCGCCGTCTTCAGAGCATCGAGCGGCGTCGCGCCGGACAGCGCATCGACGCGCGGCGCCAGGCCGAGGATGACGTTGAGCTGCTCGACCAGCGGCATCTGCAGGCCGACGCTCGGCCACTGCGACATCAGCGCCGGGAAGGAAACGATGCAGACGGCGAAGGCGACCATCGCCGGGTTGAACGGGTTCTGCCCGAGGCCGCCGTAAAGGTGCTTGGCGACGACGATGGCGAACACGGTGCCGAGGGCGACCAGCCACCACGGGGCGAGCGGCGGGAAGGTGAGGGCGATCAGCCAGGCGGTGACGACGGCCGAGCCGTCGGAGAGGAACATCGCCTGCGGCTTGCCGCGCAGCTTGAGCATCAGCGATTCGGCGAGCAGCGCGGCGGCCGAGGCGATTGCCAGCTGGACCAGGATGGCCGGGCCGATCAGCCAGGCGTAGGCGACGATGCCGGGCACCAGCGCGATGCAGACCTGTGTCATGACCTGGCTGACGCTGACGTCCTTGAGGAGATAGGGGGCGGGGGCGAACATCACTCGGTTTTCTCGCCGGCCGGGCTGGCCGCGTCGGCGTCGGTCAGGTGGGCGACCTGGCGGCGCGCTTCGATTTCGTCGATTTCCTTCTGCTGGGCGCCGCTCAGCGCCTCGACATTCTTCGGCTGGGCGGCTTCGCGTTGCGCCTTGGCGCGCGCCATGGCCGCCTCGATGGTGGCCTTTTTGGCCTCTTTTGCGGCGTCGACCGCAGCAGGCGCCACTTCCGGCGCGGCCGCGGCGGTCTCCGCTGCGTCGCCCCCGGCGGCGGCCGCGGCCGCCGCTTCCGCCGCCTTCTTGGCGGCCTGGGCGGCGGCGGCCCTGGCCAGCTTTTCGGCCTTTTCCGCCTTTTCGCGCTCCTCGCGCAACTGCTTGAACTCGAAACGCGCCTTGGCACCGTCGGCTGCGTTCTTCTCGCGTTCGCGCGCCCAGATCTCGCTCTTGGCGAAGCGGAAATACTGGACCAGCGGAATGCGCGACGGGCAGACGAAGGAACAGCAGCCGCATTCGATGCAATCGAAGATGTGGTACTCCTGCGTCTTGCCAAAGTTTTTGGCGCGGGCGAACCAGTACATCTCGAACGGTTGCAGTTCGTGCGGGCAGGCCTGGGCACACGCGCCGCAGCGGATGCACGGCATTTCCGGCGGCTTGGGCGGGAACAGGCGGTCGTCGTGGGCGATCAGGCAGTTGGTTGCCTTGACCACCGGCACGTGCGGGTCGGGCACCAGGAAGCCCATCATCGGGCCGCCCATGATGATGCCGTCGGTATCCGGGTGCGGTGTGGCGAGCTTGAGCAGCTCGTCCATCGGCGTGCCGATCAGCACTTCGTAGTTGCGCGGTGCGTGGACATTGCCGGTGACGGTGACCAGGCGCGAAACGACCGGCTCGCCGTGGGCGATGGCACGCCACGCAGTGTAGGCGGTGGCGACGTTGAAGCACTGGACGCCGAGGTCGGTCGAGCGCTTGGCGGCCGGCACCTCCTTGCCGGTCAGGACGCGGATCAGCTGCTTGGCGCCGCCGGCCGGATAGAGCGTCGGCACCGGGACGACCAAAAACGGCTCCTGCAGCGCGTCGACCGCAGCACGCATGGCGGCGGCGGCTTCCGGCTTGTTGTCTTCGATACCGATCAGCACCTTCTTCGGCTGCAGCAGGTCGCGGAAGATGCCGATGCCGCGCACGACTTCCTCGGCGCGCTCGCGCATCAGGAGGTCGTCGCAGGTGATGAAGGGCTCGCACTCGGCGCCGTTGATGATCAGTTCTTCCATCGGCACCGTCTTCGAGGCGGTCAGCTTGCCGTGGGTCGGGAAGACGGCGCCGCCGAGGCCGACGACGCCGGCCTGCTGCAGGCGTTCGCGAACTTCCTCGGGGGTCAGGGCCTTGTAGTCGACGGCCTCACGGGGAATCCACTCGTCCCTGCCGTCCGGCTCGATGACCACGCACAGCGCGTCGAGGCCCGAAGGATGGGGCTGCACGTGCATCGCCACCTCGACGACGGTGCCCGAGGTCGGGGCATGCACGGCGGCGGAGATCCAGCCGTCGGCCTCGCCGATCAACTGGCCCTTCAGCACCTTGTCGCCGGCCGCGACGACCGGTCGCGGCGTGCCGCCGATGCTCTGGTGCAGCGGCACGACGAGGCGCGACGGCAACGGCGCCTGGGCGATCGGCAGGGTGACGGATTGCGTCTTGTTGGTCGGCGGCTTGACCCCGCCCTTGAACTTGAACAGGTTCATCAGCATCAGGCAGCCTCTTTCAGCGCGGCGGCCTTGATTTCTACCACGGGGTATTTCCACTTCCAGTTGTCGATGTTCTCGGCGATCGGCTCCATGCGGATGCATTCGACCGGGCACGGCGGCAGGCACAGTTCGCAGCCGGTGCACAGCGGGGCGACGATGGTGTGCATCTGCTTGGCGGCGCCGACGATGGCATCGACCGGACAGGCCTGGATGCACAGCGTGCAGCCGATGCAGGTGTTTTCGTCGATGATGGCTATCTGCTTGGGCTTTTCCTCGGCATCCAGCGGCTTGACCTCGCGGCCGAGCAGGTCCGCCAGGCGCTGCACGCCCTCGACGCCGCCCGGCGGGCACTTGTTGATTTCCTCGCCCTTGGCGATCGCTTCAGCGTAGGGTTTGCAGCCCGGGTAGCCGCACTGGCCGCATTGCGTCTGCGGCAGGATGGCGTCGATCTTGTCGACCAGCGGGTCGCCCTCGACCTTGAACTTGATCGAGGCGAAGCCGAGCGCGGCACCGAGCACGACGGCGCCGAGGGCCATGATGGCGATGGCGAGCAGGATGTCCATGGCGCCTACTGGTACTTGTCCAGGCCGGCGAAGCCCATGAAGGCGAGCGCCATCAGGCCGGCGGTGACCATGGCGATGGCGACGCCGCGGAAATAAACAGGCACTTCGGCGCCCTCGACGCGCTCGCGGATGCCGGCGAAGAGGATCAGCACCAGCGAGAAGCCGACCGCGCTGCCGGCACCGAAAAGGAGCGACTCGACGAAGTTGTGGCCGTTGGCGATGTTGAGCAGCGGCACGCCGAGCACGGCGCAGTTGGTGGTGATCAGCGGCAGGTAGATGCCCAGTGTCTGCTGCAGCGTCGGCGAGGTCTTGGCGATGACCATCTCGGTCAGCTGGACGATGGCGGCGATGGTGACGATGAAGGACAGCGTGCGCAGGTATTCCAGCCCGAAGGGCATGAGCAGGAAATGGTCGATGATGTAGCTCGCCCCAGTCGCCATGGTCAGCACGAAGGTCGTCGCGGCGCCCATGCCGTAGGCGGTCTCCAGCTTCTTGGAAACGCCCATGAAGGGGCAAAGACCGAGGATCTTCACCAGCACGACGTTGTTGACCAGCACCGCGCCGACGAGGATGAAAAGGTAGTGGCTCATGGATTGGGGAGGAATCGAGGCCCGTATTATCCGGCTTTGCCGCGGCGCGAACAACCGCAAGGAAAATAAGGGCTTAGACCTTTTTCTTCATTACATATGCCAGAGTATCGGCCACTTCTCTGACGAGATCCGGACCGCGGTAGATGAAACCGCTGTAGAACTGCACCAGGCTGGCGCCGGCGCGGACCTTTTCGGCCGCGTCCTCGCCACCCATGATGCCGCCGACGCCGATGATCGGCAGTTCGCCGGCGAGCGCCGTCGCCAGCTTTTTCAGCACGTCGGTCGACTTGCGGAAGACTGGCGCCCCCGAGAGGCCGCCGGCTTCGTCGGCGTTCGGCAGGCCCTCGACGCCGTCGCGCGACAGCGTGGTGTTGGTGGCGATGACGCCGTCCATCCTATGGCGGCGCAAGGCGTCGGCGATCGCCGCGATCTGCTGGTCGTCGAGGTCGGGGGCGATCTTGAGCGCCAGCGGCACGTACCTGCCGTGCTTGTCGGCGAGCACTTCCTGGCGCGCCTTCAGCTGCGCCAGCAGGTCGTCGAGTGCCTCGTCCTTCTGCAGCTCGCGCAGGTTCTTGGTGTTGGGCGACGAAATGTTGACGGTGACGTAGCTGGCGTCGTTGTAGACCTTGTTCAGGCAGATCAGGTAGTCGTCGGCGGCGTGCTCGATCGGCGTCGTCGCGTTCTTGCCGATGTTGATGCCGAGGATGCCGCCTTCTTTCGGGAATTTCGCCATCCGTACGTTTTCCAGCAGGCGGTCGACGCCGGCGTTGTTGAAGCCCATGCGGTTGATGATGCCCTGCGCTTCCGGAATGCGGAACAGGCGCGGACGCGGGTTGCCGTCCTGCGGCTTGGGCGTCACGGTGCCGATCTCGATGAAGCCGAAGCCGAGCCGGGCCAGCGCGTCGATGTGGTCGCCGTTCTTGTCCAGCCCGGCGGCGAGGCCGACCGGGTTGGGGAATTTCAGGCCCATGGCCTCGACCGGGCAGGGTGTCACCGGCTTGGCCAGGCAGCCGGCGAAGCCGGTGGCGTTCAGGAAGGAAACGCCGCTCATGCCGATGCCGTGGGCAGTCTCGGCGTCGAGGGCGAAGAAGAATTTGCGGATGAGTGGATAGAGCATGGGTCGCGATTTTACCGCATTGCAGCAAATTCCCGGTGTCCGGGATCGCGTTTTCCCCTATCCGCCAAGCATGTGTCGCACGCCGAGCAACACGCCCATGCCGGCGATGAAGGGCAGCCACGGGTTGCGCGACAGTGCGGCGGCCGCCACCGCGGCGCCGGCCGCCGCCAGTTTCGGGTTGAAGACCTCGACCGTGCCGCTGACGACCAGCACGTCCGGCGCGACGATCGCCGCCAGGGCGGCGGCCGGGGCATAGCGCAGGGCGCGCTGGAGCACCGACGGCAGGGCCACGCGGCTGCCGAGGACGATGAATCCGGCGCGCGGCAGGGTGGTGGCCAGCCCGATCAGGATGAAAACCAGCCACAGCGAGGCGTCGTAATTCATGGCTGGCGCCCCTTGTGTTCCCAGTGTTCGGCGGCGAAGCCGGCGGCGATGCCGGCGCAGATGGCGACCACGATCCCCAGGCGCAGCGGCATGTCGCGCAGCAGCGTGGCGCTGGCGCCACCGACCACGGCGGCGACCAGCATCGGGCGCACGCGGGCCATCGGTACCAGCAGCACGATCAGGGCGATGGTGGCCATGAATTCGAGCGACCACTGCCTGGGGATGAAGCCGGCGGCGTGGATGCCGAGCAGTGCGAAAAGCTGCCACAGCGCCCACGACCAGACGGCCGGCGCCAGGTAGTAGCCGAGGCGCCAGTGCGGATCGTCGGTATGCAGCATGCGGTCGAGGCAGGTGGCGAAGACGCCGTCGGTCAGCAGGTGGCCGGCCAGCCAGCGGCCCGGCGTGCCGATGCCGCGAAAGCCGGGGGCGATGGCGGCGCTGAAGATGACGAAGCGCAGGTTGAGGGCGAGGGCGGTGGCGACGATCAGCCACAGCGGCGCCTCGCCGGCGATCAGCGGTAGGGTGCCGAGCTGGGCGGTGCCGGCGAAGACGATAATGTTCATGCCCATCGCCTGCAGCGGCGTGAAGCCGGCGCTGGTCATCGCCATGCCCATCACCAGTGCCCACGGCACGAGGCCGACCGAGAGCGGCAGGAAGGTGACGAAGCCTTCACGGGCGCCGGCCAGAAAGCTCGCCGGGAATAAATGTCCTGAGGATGGCATGGGGGGCGAAGATACCGCATATGCCGGCAACAATCTGTAACAACGCGGATTGGCCGCGGGACGCTAAACTATGCCCCCATGTCGAATCCGCTGCGCCCCCTGACGTTATTCCTGTTCGGTCTGG
>WBZM01001190.1_pt1 | contig 27572 bp, 21 predicted proteins | sample 5204271 | NCBI WGS metagenome assembly WBZM01 (sample SAMN12344346, study PRJNA552823) | activated sludge metagenome | biome: Activated sludge suspended growth; feature: Nitrification reactor; material: Wastewater; isolation source: activated sludge from nitrification reactor of wastewater... | reverse complement strand
ATCGCGATCACGGTGTCGCGTGGCTCGTCGGAGTCTTGACGACCCCACTGCACGGTGAGGGTTGGGTCGGCCTGCAGGATCTGATCTTTGGCCGCCTGACGCTCGGAGCCGACGACATTGGGCAGTTGTACCTGCGGTTTGCCGGTGCTGATCACCAGATCAACCGCGCTCTCCGGCGGCACCTGATCTCCCGCGGCTGGGCTCTGCTGGCTCACTTGCCCAGCGGGATAGTCCGTGCTGGCCTCCTCCTTCACCGTGCCGACGGTGAGCCCGGCATTGGTGATCGACTGCTCGGCCGCATCGCGGGTCATCCCGAGCACGGTCGGCACCGAGGTGGTGTCTGGTGGCGCGGTCATCGCCTTGTAGCCGAAATAGCCACCCGCCAGCACGATGCCGAGCAGGAGCAGGAGCAGCAGCCAGGTCGGCCCCTTCGACTTGGGGGCATCCTCGCGCAATGGAGGTACGGCGTCGACGACCTGCGTGTCGGTCGGGTCAGGCTGAGGAGTCGGTGGCGGAGTCGGCTTGGGAGCCTGTACGGCGTGACCGGCCAGATAGCGGTCGATGTCGGCCTTCATCGCGCCCGCGCTCTCGTAGCGCATCGCGGGATCCTTGGCCAAGGCCTTCATCACGATCGCGTCGAGATCGGGGCCCAGGTCGGCGTCGAATCGTGAAGGAGGGGCGGCCTGTTCGCGCACATGCTGATAGGCCACGGCCACCGGGCTCTCCCCGATGAATGGGGGTCGTCCGCAGAGGAGTTCGTAGAGCAGACACCCGGCGGAGTACACGTCTGAGCGGGCGTCGACGGCTTCGCCGCGAGCCTGCTCGGGGGAGAGATATTGCGCGGTGCCGACCACGGCCGCGGTCTGGGTCATCGTGGACGACGCATCAGACACCGCCCGGGCGATGCCAAAATCCATCACCTTCACATCACCAGCAGGGGTGAGCATCACATTGCCGGGCTTGATGTCGCGGTGGATGATGCCCGCGCGATGGCTGTAGTCGAGTGCGCCAAGCACGCCGCTGGTGATCTCCAGGGCCCGCTCGGGCAGGATCCGGCGGTCGTCCTTGAGGATGTCGCGCAAGGTGTGCCCCGCGACGTACTCCATGACGATATAGGGCTGGGAGACATTGGTGCCGTCGGTGGCGGGCTCCTCGCCGGTGTCATAGACCGACACGATCGAAGGGTGGTTGAGCGACGCAGCCGCCTGGGCCTCGCGTCGGAAGCGAGCCTGGAAGGTCGAGTCGCTGGCCAGGTCAGTGCGCAGTCGCTTGATCGCGACCGTGCGGCCGAGGCGTACGTCGGTGCCCTTGCGCACTTCGGCCATGCCGCCGCGACCGAGAGGCTCTTCGAGGCGGTAGCGACCGCCGATCAGGTGCTCATCCGCCATTGCTGTCTCCTGGGGCATCATCAACGGGTGGGGTTTGGGTCGGGGTGGGCGTCGCCGACTTCGTCGGGGTGGGTGTCGGCGTCGGTGTCGGAGTGGTCGGCACGGGCCCATAGACCTTCAAGCCGATCCGGGTGCCCTTGGGTACTTGACCAGAAGTGGTGAGCGCGGCGACCGTGCCGGGCTCGTTGCTGCCGTCGTTGCTGACGGTGCCGGACTGGAAGGTGCGCATCCCAAGATCTTGCAGTCGATCACTTGCGTCGGCGAAGGTGCGGCCGATGTAGTCGTTTTCGTCGATCGAGACCAACTCGACGGTGGGTGACTCCGAAGGACTCTCGCTGATGCTCGGGGTGTCTGTGGGGGTGATCGGCTCGGGCGACTCGCCCTGCCAAGGTTGCCAGAGCAGCAGGCCGATCGCCGCGATCGCGGCCACTGCGACCAGCACCCAAAGGGCCGCCCGGCTCTTCTGCTCGGGCTCCTGGGTCGGCGCCGGAGGGGTCGGCGCGAGCGTGCCGGTGCCGAAGGGCGGGGTGCCGCCCACGGCCTGAGTGTCGCCGACCACCTGGGTGGTGGCGCCGGTCGCAGCGGCTGGGCGGGCGGCAGGGGAGGGTACGGCGCTCAGCGCGGACGCGTCGCCGTGCAGGGCCGCAGCCATCGAGGCCGCGTCGGGGAAGCGCTGGGCCGGGTCTTTGGCCATCGCCTTGCGACAGATCGCGGCAAGATCGGCTGGAGCCGAGGCAGGCAGCGGCGCCGGCTCCTGACGGATGTGGGCCAGGGCCGTGGCCACCGCGCTCTCGCCGTCGAACGGGCGATTGCCGGTGAGGCATTCGTAGAGCACCACACCGAGGGAGTAGACATCGCTGGCCTTCGTGGCAGTGGAGCCCTCGGCCTGCTCAGGAGACAGATAGTGCGGGCTGCCCATGATCTGGCCGGTCTGGGTGATCGACGCCGATCCCACGGCCCGGGCGATGCCGAAGTCGGTGACCTTCACCGTGCCGTTGGGGGTGACCAGCAGATTGGCCGGCTTGATGTCGCGGTGGATCACGTCCGCCGCATGCGCCGCGGCCACCGCGTCGGCTGCCTGACCCACGATCGAGCGTACGGCGTCGGGAGACATCGGCTGGCCCTGACGGATCAACGCCGACAGAGGCTGACCGTCGACCAACTCCATCACCAGGTAGGGCACGCCGGCGTCTTCGCCCACGTCGTACACCGAAGCGATGCCGCTGTGCTTGAGCGCGGCCGCGTGCCGGCCCTCGTCAGCGAAGCGGGTGCGGAAGGTCGGGTCGGAGGCGAACTCCGGCTTGAGCACCTTCAAGGCGACATCGCGACCGAGCAGGGTGTCGCGGGCGCGCCACACCTCACCCATGCCGCCGATCGCGATGCGGTCGAGCTTTTGATATCGCTCCTGGGTCATCTTCCGAGCACCGCTTCCATCACTGACTTGGCAATTGGGGCAGCCAGACCGCTGCCGGAGATCTGGTCTCGGTCGACGCCCGCGTCTTGCACGAGCACTGCGACCGCAACGCGCGGGTTGTCGGCCGGGGCGAATGACACAAACCAAGCGTACGGCGGCCGATTGGGCGCGCTCTGCGCCGTACCGGTCTTGCCCGCGACTCGTACGCCGGGGATCTGCGCGGTGCGGCCCGTGCCGGAGGTGACCACGCCCTCCATCATCTCGGTGAGCTCGCGGGCATGAGCCACCGACATCGCCGGCTGGCCCGGCAACGACTCGGGCTGCAATTTGTCGAGTACGTCGAGCTTGGAGTCGAGCACCTGGTCGATCAGATTTGGCTTCATGGTGGTGCCGCCGTTGGCGATGCTCGCAGTCACCATCGCCATCTGCAAAGGCGTCGCGGCCACGTCGAACTGGCCGATCGCCGACAGCGCGGTCTGAGGCGGGTCTGGGTTGGCCGGGAAGCGGCTCTTGGCCTGGCGGTTGAGGGCATCGTCGAGGTCACTGAAATAGACCTGGTCAAAACCGAAGCGCTCGGCCTGCTCACGCAAGGCGTCGCCGCCGAGCTTCAGGCCGATCGAGCCGAAGGCGACATTGCAAGACACGGCAAGCGCCCGAGTCAAGGTGATCTGGTCGCCGCCACAGGACATGCCGTTTTCGTTGACCAGGTTGGTCTTCGTCTGCGGCAGATCGAGCGAACGCCCGCCAGGCACCTTCGAGTTGGGGGTGTATTTGCCGCTCTCCAAGGCCGCCGCCGCAGTGACCAGCTTGAATGTCGAACCCGGCGGCAGCACCGTCTCGATCGCCGCATTGTCCAGCGGCGACGGCTTGGCGCTGAGCAGACGCTCCTTGGCGGCATTGGCCTTGCTGAAGTCGTGACTGGCTAGGGCATTGGGGTCGAAGGTCGGGTTGGAGACCATCGCCAGGACTCGCCCGGTGCCCGGCTCGAGCGCGACCACGGCGGCCTGGGTGTCTTTGCCGAGCTTCAAGATGCCTTGATAGGCGGCCTTCTGGGCCGCAGGGTTGATGGTCAACTTCACATTGCCGCCTCGTGGAGTGCGGCTGCCAGCCAGGTCGATCACCCGGTTGACGAAGAGCTTGGGGTCAGAGCCACCCAAGATCGAGTTTTGGGTGGCCTCGACGCCGCCGATGCCCAGGTCGCGAGAGAAATAGCCGGTCAGACCGGCGTACTCGAAGGCGTGGGGATAGCGGCGCTGGAAGGCATATTGGTCGTCGGTCTTGACGCTCTCGGCCAAGACGGTGTCGCGGCCCACGAAGATCGACCCCCGCTCGCGGGAGAACTCCGCGTCGCGCACGCGGGCGTTGTCGGGGTGCTCGCTCAAGGAGTTGAGCGAGTCGGCCTGCCAATATTGCACATAGGTGACATTGAGCAGCAGCGCCAAAAACATCACCAGCGTGGCGATCGCCATCACCCGGATCGGACGGTTCATCGCAGCTTCACCACCTGGGTGTCGTCATCCATCTGCACCGGCTGCATCTCCGGAGCTGGGCGCCGCGCGCTGTCGGAGATGCGGGCGAGCAGCCCGATGATGATCCAGTTGGCGACCAGGCTTGATCCGCCATACGACAAGAAGGGCGTGGTCAGGCCGGTGGAGGGGATCAGCCGGGTGACCCCACCGATCACCACGAAGCATTGCAGCGCGAAGACCGCGCCAAAACCGACCGCCAGCAGCTTGCCGAGATCATCACGGCTGACCAAGGCGATCCGATAGGCCCGCTCCACCAGCATCAAAAACAGCAGGAGTACGGCGATCAGCCCGGTGAGCCCGAGCTCCTCACCCAGTGAGGGGAAGATGAAGTCGGAGTTGGCCAATGGGGTGCGATAGGGCTGGCCACCGCCCCAACCACGACCGACCATGCCACCCCAGCCCATGCCATAGAGGCCCTGACGCAGCTGATAGCCGCGATCGTAGGCGAACGGGTCGAGCCAGGAGTCGACCCGCACCTGCACATGGGAGATGAAGAAGAAGCCGAGGGTGGCGCCGGCGCCAAACAAGATCCCACCCACGAGCAGCCAGCCGGGGCGCTCGGTGGCGACGTAGAGCATCACCAAGAAGATGCCAAAAAACATCAAGCTGGAGCCGAGGTCATTTTGGAAGACCAAGACACCGAGGGAGACCAGCCACATCACCATGATCGGGCCCAGATCGCGGCCACGGGGGAGGTCGATGAACAAGAAGCGGCGCCCGGCCAAGGCCAAGGCGTCACGGTGTTGCACGAGATAGCCGGCGAAGGCGATGACGAGCAGCACCTTGGCCAGCTCCCCGGGCTGGAAGCCGATCGAGCCGACCCGGATCCAGATCTGGGCGCCGTTGACGCTGTGCCCGATGCCGGGCAGCAGTGGCATGATCAACAAGATCAACGCGCCCAGGCCCGCGGTGTAGGTCAGGCCCTGCAGCCGGCGGTGATCACGCAACAGAACGAGCACCCCCACAAACAAGGCCACGCCCAAGGTCATCCAGACCAACTGGTTGGGGGCGTAGGTGTGGGCCTCGGAGTCGCGGCTCAGGCGATAGAGGTCGATCCGATAGATCATCGCCAAACCCAAGCCGTTCAGCGCGCTGACGATCGGCAACAGGATCGGGTCGGCGTACGCCGCAAAAAGCCGGATCACCACATGCGCCACGACCACGAGCGCGGCCAGCCAAGAGCCATAAGTGAGCAGATCGAGCGGCAGCTCGCCATTGACCCCCAAACCGACCGCGGCATAGGCGCCGATGCCGACGAGCAGGCTCAACACCAGCAAGAAGAGCTCGGCCACCCCACGGCGCTTGTAGACGAACTCGCTGGCTTGCGCAGCCAGGCTGCTCATCCGAGCTCACCACAATCGGGGTTGGGCGCGGGGGTCGAGCTGGGGCTGGGTGTGCTGATGAGCGGCTTGCCTGACGGGGCTTTGGTCTGGCCGGGGAGCTTGCCGGGCTTCGTAGGCGCCGTGGCCGGTGAGGTCGACCCCGTCGATGGGCCAGACGGGGGACTCGTCGACGGGCTGGAAGTGGCGCTGGTCGTGGCTTCGGGCAGGGGCGTGGGCGTCGGGCAAGCCAGCCGCTCTAATTTTGCGACCTCGCGCTGAGCCTCCTCCAAGGACGCCACCCCGATGCCGGAGTCGACCGAGCGCTGCTGGAGGCTGGGCAACTGGTCGCGGCTGATCGACGTACGCTCCTTGACCGTGTGCATTTGCAGGCCGGGCAACTCGAAGTTGACGCCCTGGAAGATCGCGACATCATCGGAGTCGTCGAAGGCCACGAAATATTGCTGCTGGGTCCAGCGATAGCTGAAGAAGGCTGCCGCGCCGATCAGAGCCAACACCACCGCCGCCACCAACACTCTGCGGAGTACGGCGAAGCGCCGCGGCGCGCGCAAGGCATAGCGGGCCTCCTCGGGGTCGAGGGGGGTTGCTGAGTCGTCTGCGGCCCCAGCCACCGGAGGCAAGGAGCCGGTGTTGGACATGCCGCCCTTGCGGGCCTGCTCGCCCGCGGCGCCGACCAGCATCGGACCGAGCGCGGCGGCAGCCTCCGGGTCGGCGGCAGCGTCATCAGCCAACACGTCACCGATCACGATCGTGACATTGTCGGTGCTGCCGGCATCGAGGCTGGCATTGACCAAATTGACGCACGCGGAGTCGGGAGTGCCCTGGCCCAAGATCTCAGCGACCTCGCCGGGCTCAAGCACGCCACAACAGCCATCGGAAGAAAACAGCAGCCGGTCGCCAACCTCAAGGTCGACGAGGAAGGTGTCAGGCTCGGGGCGCCGATTGCCATCGAGAGCACGCAAGATCAGATTGCGATTGGGATGGACCCGTGCCTCCTCCTCGGTGATCCGGCCGTCATCGACCAAGCTCTGCACGAACGAATGGTCGCTGGTGAGCTGACGCAACTCCCCATCACGCAACAAATAGGCCCGACTATCACCGATGTGCGCGATCGCCAACTGCTCGCCGACCACCAGCCCGACCGTGATCGTCGTACTCGTGCCGTCGAGGGCTGGATCTTGCTCGACCAGATCGGTCAGTTTGGCGTGGGCTTCGTTGAGCACGCTGGTCAGGATCAGGAGCGGATCGCCATCGGTGTGGGGCTGATCGAGGCCACGCACTTGCGCGATCGCGGTCGAGCTGGCGATGTCGCCGCGCGCTGCGCCACCCACACCGTCGGCCACGGCCAAGAGGTGCGGCCCGGCATAGCCGGAGTCTTGGTTGTCGCGGCGTACGCGACCGACATCGGAGAGGGCGGCGAATTGGAGCTTCACTTGCGCAGCTCCAAGAAGGTCTTGCCGATCCGGATCTGGGTGCCCAAGGTGATCGTGGTCGGTTGGGTGATCCGGTGGTTGTTGACATAGGTGCCGTTGGTGGAGCCGAGGTCTTCGATGAACCACTGACTGCCGCTCTGACCCACGCGTGCGTGGCGAGTCGAGGCATAGTCGTCGTTGAGTCGGATCGCGGCATCGCTGCCCCGACCAATCAGGAGGGGAGCCTGCGCCAACGAAGCGGCCTGGCCACGGTCATCCCCATCGGTGACCACCAACTCCTTGGGGTCACCCCGCTTGGCCTTGGGTGTCTTGGTGCGTGCCTTCTTGTCTTTGGTTGCCTTGGTGCGTGGAGCCCGTGCGCCGAACATGTCTGAGCGGATCACCGAGATGCACGAGAGCACGAAGATCCACAGCACCGCCAAATAGAGGAACCTGATCAGGAGCAAAGTGACTTCTGACATTCACAGGTCTTTCACTCGCACGGACATGGTGGTGTTGCCAATCCTGATCGTGGCACCATCGCGCAGCTGAGCCTGCTCAACGCGCTTGCCGTCGACCATCAAACCGTTGGTCGAGCCCAGATCCGACACGCTCACCAGCGGGCCTTCAGCAGTGTCGGCGACCTTGATCTGGATGTGGCGCCGGGAAACCCCGGGGTCGTCGATGCGTAGGTCGACATCGCTGCCGCGCCCGATCACGATGCCCGGCGCCGACAACGGCAAGTCGTCGCCGTTGACGCTCAAGATCGCCGTGGCTCGGCGTACGGCGGTGGCCGTCGGATCACCCGCCGTGGGCGTGACCCCAGCCTCGGTGTGACTGCGGATGCGCAAACGCCCGATGCTCAACTTGGGGTCTTCGATCAGCTCGATGCTCACCGAACCGCTCATCACATAACGCTGCTCGGTGATGTGCTCGGTCAACAACTCAGCGAGCTCAGCCGTCAACTGCGGCCCCAAATCGCTGAGCGACTCGAAATCGCTCGGACTCAGATCGACGTAATAAGCATTGGGCACGATCCGGCGATTGCGGCTCAACACCTGCGCGGCCTTGTCGGCCTCAAGATTGAGCTGGGCCGCGATCTCCACGGGCTGTACGGCGTTGCGGAAGGTGCGGGCGAAGGCCCCCTCGACCACCGACTGCAGCTTCTCCTCGAAGCGATTGATCCGGCCCACGGCCCCTCCTCACCCAACTCATCGCGAACTGTCCGTGTTGACAGCCATCGTCGATGTTATCGAACCACGCCCCGATCGCCCCCGCGCCAAGCCGCGGTTTGGTCGTCGTACTCGCTTGGGATACCCTTCACTGGCTCAACTATTGGGCAGCGCGCGAGTGGCGGAATAGGCAGACGCGCACGGTTCAGGTCCGTGTGCCCGAAAGGGCGTGGGGGTTCAACTCCCCCCTCGCGCACAACAGCCCCAGGTCTTGTGACCTGGGGTTTTTGCTTTGCCGCGGGCTTGGGGCTGGGCTTGCGTCATGCGTAACGTGCGCTGCCCGGCGTACGTCATCCAATTCGTGGGTTTGTGGCCTCAAAACGTATGACGCAAGGGCCGGTCGTCACGCATCGTATGACGCAGGGGTCGCGGGAAGGTGATTACGCGCACCAGGTGCGTACGCCGGTGGGCGAGATCGCGAGATCGCGGTACACGATCGAGATGGTGGCGGCCCAGCCGGTGCAGGCGCGAGTGAAACCGGTGGGGGTGTATTCGATGTTGAGCACCCGAGAGCCGTAGTTGCTGACGTAGCGCCCGCACTCGTCGTACTGGCCGCACTGCTCGGCGACCACGAAGTCGAAGCCGACTCGGCGGCCGCCCCACTCGGCGCGATTCTTCTGCGCGGCAGCGAGCCCGGCGGTGTGGGCCCGGGCCACTAGGAGGCGCGCGAACTGGTTGGCATGCCGGGGTTTGATCAACCGGCGGCTGCGCGTGAAGGAGTCGAGGTTGTCAAACTCGACGGCCTGAAAACCAGATGCGGCGCACCCGTTGATCCAAGCGCCGACGATGCGGGCGAGCGCGCGGCGTTTGCGCGGCGTACGGATGTCGAGAAGCCACTCGCCCCAGGCCTGATCGACGACGGGTCGACCCTTCCGCTTGAGCACGAGACGCCAATGCTGGCGCCAAAAGCGCTGTGCATCTGGCTGGGTCTGGAATCCGTTGACATAGCAAATGTTGTATTTGCCCAGGAGTGGCTGATCGAGCCGATCACGGGCCACGATCTTCACAAAATCGGGTACGGCGCGAGCTCCGCCGAGCTGGTAGTCGAATCTCGCTGGGGCAGGTGGCAACTCGACCGCGCTACTCGCGGGAGCCAGCGCGAGCATGGTGGCCACCGTGGTGACAACCACGATGGCAAAACGGGTCACCCGCCTGCTCATCGCCAGCCTCCCGTCGTACGCCGCACCAAGACCACCAATACATGCTAGGCAAGCGCCCGCCCCCTCGTGGCTAATCTGAAGAGATGAAGACCGCATTCGTGCTCTCTGGGGGCGGGAGTCTAGGTGCTGTGCAGGTCGGGATGTTGCAGGCGCTCGCCGACCTCGAAGTCACCCCCGACCTGTTGGTCGGCACTTCGGCAGGTGCACTCAACGCCGGCTACCTCGCTGGCCACGGCACCGACCGGGCGAGCGTAGACAACCTGGCTGAGGTGTGGCAACGATTGCGCACCCTGGAGTTGTTTGCCCCTGATCTGCAGCGGGTCGGACTGGCCTTGGCGGGCAGAGAGGACTCGCTCTTCTCCGACCGGGCGCTGCGCCGACTGATCAAGCGTCACTTGAAATTCACCGACCTCAAGGACGCCCCGATCCCGTTGTGGGTGGTGGCCACCGACCTGCTCACCGGTGCCGAAGTGCACCGCAACCACGGCCCCGCCCTCGAACTCATCGCGGCGAGCTCGGCGATCCCGGGCATCTACCCACCGGTCCACCTCGACGGTGAAGTCCTGGTCGACGGTTCGCTGGCCAACGACTCGGCGATCTCGGTGGCACTCAACAACGGCGCCGAGAGGGTCTACGTTCTGCCCACCGGCTATCCCTGCGCGCTGCGCAAGGCACCACGCTCGGCCGCGGGTGTCGCCGTACAAGGCGCCTCGGTGTTGGCTCACCAACGCATGCATCGCGACGTGATCCAGTACGCCGACAAGTGCGACCTGATCGTGATCCCGCCGCCCTGCCCGCTCTCGGTCTCCCCACTCGACTTCGGCCATGGCGAGGAGTTGATCGATGAGGCCTTCACTACCGCGACGAAGTGGTTGGCCAAGGATGGCGGTCACCGCAAGGATCCTGCGCGCTGGCTGGCCGTCCACAAACACCACTGACAGAGCGGTGGAAAGGACCTGCGTGGAGGCTGATCCTCGCTGGGCTGCAACAGTGAACTGGAGAGAGTCGTCTTCGGGTTCTTTGTGCTGCTCTCAGCCACTTTGAACTTCGGATCTTTCGTGGGCCCCACCTCTGATGCCTGCGTCCACAATGTTTACGAGCTCTTCCTGGGCGTCATCGTCAACCTGATCGCGAGCGTGCTGAAGTTTGGTGACCGCACCTAGATCGGCGCGCTGCTGGCCAACCTCGACTCGGTGCGTCGGGTAGACGCCGTACACCGTCCACTCCTGGCCGCGATCTAAGTCGACTCGATCTATGTGCCGACCGACTTGATCGCCCGCGAAGTATTGGCCCGGATCGTCTACCCCGAGTTTTGGACCTTCATCGAGGAGGCGGTGCAGCGCGATGACGCCTGGGCGGAGAGCACCCGAGACCGACTGCTCGAACGGATGGGCCGCAAGGTCCCCGAGCGCAAACTGATCACGCTCGATGCCCATGAGGCCCCAGCGGTGGTGCGTCGGCTGGCTGATCGCGACCTGAGTGTCGGCGACCTGTGTCGCCATCCCGACGTACGCGAAGAAGTCTTGCCCGTGGGTGTCTTGATGCTCAAGCGAGGCGAAGAGCTCGTCCTGACGCCCGACCCAGACACCCCACTACGTGTGGGCGACCAATTGTTGTTTGCCGGCACACCGGAGGGACTTGCCGACCTCTTCTTTGCGCTGTCCTATCCGGCCACCATCGAGTACGTCGCGACCGGTCGGGTGGTGCCCAACACCTGGCTTTGGCGGGTGTTGTTTGAGCGTCGGCAGGCACGGGCATCAGTGGGATGATTGTGGCATGAGGCGCACACGTCTGAGTACAACAGTTAATGCTGATCTGCTCGAGCGCAAGCGTGCCGCTGAGGTGGATACCAGCTACTCGGCCTACGATGAACATCCGCTGGACGAACCCGATGCATGGGGGGACTTGGCTTCCTTCCGTCAGGCAGCGGCCACGTCGTAGCCAGTGAGGTCATCAAAGGGTGGCCGCCCCATTCCGGGGGCGCTTACCGGCTAGGAGTTGGCCCTCAATCCCCATCAACCTAGGGCAGCAACCAGATCTCATCGTTACTGCCAGGGGAGCCCCCAAGGGTCAGGCAGCGGGTGTCGGGCACCACTTGTACGTCGAAGATCTCCTCGACCCCTGAGTGGAACTCCAGAGTCGCGATCGTTTCGCCCTTGGTCAGGTCGACCACTCCGACCCCGCACTTGAGTTGGTCGTGGTATTCCGCGATCGGGGCGCCACCAAAGACCGCGGTCTCTCTGATCCGGGACAACCCGACGAAGGCGAGGTTGCCGTGGATGGCCAACCCGCGCGCATACCCGGGGAGCAGGGCGACGATTTCACGCTGCCCGTTGCTCAAAGAGACATGCTCGAGCCGGCCGTACCCGGAGTTGAGGACATACAACTCGCCGTTGTGCCAGCGGGGGGAGTGGGGCATCGACAGGCCCGTGGTGACGGGCTCGCCGCTGGGCACTTCCAGGATCGTGCCGCTCTCGTTGCGCTGCTTGCGCCAACCAGCAGGCTCATCGCTCTGGGCCATCACGGTGACAAACACCGGCACCCCACCGCGCATAGCCATCCCGTTGAGGTGGCAACGGTCCTCGGCGGCGAGTTGACTGACGAAAGGTGGCCGCCACCGCGGGATGAAGTTGTAGTCATCACTCAGACCGGCAAGACACGAAAACAGGGTGTTGACCATCCAAAGATCCGGCTTGCCATCGGGTCCCTGCCCCCACGCGACCTCGTGACACTGGATCGCACCGGTGTACGTCGAGCCAGTCGGCAACAAGCAATGGTCGAAGGTGCCGGGAGGGTCAAGGCGAGGTGCGAGATCAGGCTGGTCTCGCAAAAACCAGACCTGCCCTTTGGCCCCTACTGCCGTCAGGTGCTCACCGACTGCCACCCCCATGGCCTGCCCGATGCCGTGGAAGGAAAACTCCACCTGGCCGTTGTGGGTGCCCACGGACACCAGTTGGCCGGCCTGATAGGTCGAGATCAGCAGCGAACACCCGGCCGCAGAGAGTACGTCGGGCAGCGATGAGCTGTGGGTGAAGCGCGTCTTGACGACACCGTCGCTGTTGGATTCGGGGGCAGAAGTCACTGTCCAAGCATGCTCTAAGTGGCGCTGTGAGTGTTGGAGATGCTGCTAGCAGGTTTGCGAGTCATCTTGACCAGCCCGGCAACCGGGTAGGCGGTCAGGCCCCGGTGTTTGGCAGGGACTTGGGTGTGGCCAAATGCCCCTTCTTGTTGGGCCCCTTCTTTGGAGGGACCTTCTCGTCGGTTGGCGTAGTGGGTGTGTCTGGTTTGATGACGTCGCTCGTTGCCGGTGGCGTGATGCTCCAAAGCTCGACGCCGCTTACACCGTCGTCGGCCTGGAAGTAGATCCGGCCTCCTAGCGAGCTGAGATAGAAGGGGTTGCTACTGCTCGGGCCGAGATTTATGTCCTTGATCAAGGTGGTGCCGGTGGGAGTGCCGTCGGTGGCCCACAGTTCGCGCCCGTTTGAGCCATCATCAGCCGTTGCATACATCTTGCCTTCGAGGGCTATGAATGGACCCGGGCCGCTGTTGCTGGGGCCGGGGTTGATGTCCTTGACGAGGTTGGTGCCGGGGCCGGTGCCGTCGGTTGACCACATTTCCAGGCCGTTGGAGCCGTCATTGGCCTGGAAATAGATCTTGCCGCCCAACAAGGAAAGGTATCTGGGGTTGCTGTTGCCTGGGCCGGGGTTGATGTCCTTGACCTGTGTGGTGCCTGAGCCGGTGCCGTCGGTGGTCCACAACTCCCTGCCATTGGTGCCATCGTCGGCGTGGAAGTAGACATTGCTGCCCAAAGCAGTGAGCTCCGAAGGGTAGCCATTGTCAATACCGGGGTTGATGTCCTTGATGAGGTTTGTGCCCGGGCCAGTGCCGTCGGTGGACCACAACTCCCGGCCAGTGAGTCCGTCGTCAGCCACGAAATAGAGATCGCCACCAAAGGCGCTCATCCACTTTGGGTTGCTCTGCCCAAAACCAGGATTGATGTCCTTGACCAGCGTGGTGCCGATGTTGGTGCCATCACTGGACCACAACTCCCGTCCATTCGGGCCATCCGCAGCCGCAAAGTAGATCTTGCCGCCCATTTCGGCCAGGTATGAGGGCCAACCACTGTTGCCCACACCAGGCCAGATGTCCTTGACCAGTGTGGTGCCTCCGCTGGTGCCGTCAGTGGACCACAACTCGATGCCGTTGGCGCCATCGTCAGCGGCGAAGTACATCTTCCCCGCCATGGGGGCGAAGGCGAACGGGTTGCTCTGGATGGGACCGGGGTTGATGTCCTTGACCATGTTCGTGCCACCCGGCGTACCGTCTGTGGTCCACAACTCGCGCCCATGGGTGCCATCGATGGCGGAGAAGTAGATCTTGCCGTCGAGTTTGTTGAGCCTTCTCGGTGCGCTGCTACCTGCCCCGGGGTTGATGTCCGTGAGCATGTTGGTGCCCCCCGGTGTGCCATCGGTGACCCAGAGCTCCATGCCATTGATGCCGTCATCGGCGGCAAAGTAGATCTTGCCGCCCAACTCGCTGAGATAGCCGGGGTAGCTGCCACCGGCTCCAGTTTGGATGTCTTTGACCAGTGCCACTGTCTCGCTGTCGGCATGGGCGGGCAAGGCCGGGGTCAGAGCCAAGGCGGTGAAGGTGGCTGCTACTGCGGCGGCGGCTTTGCGTGCGTGGCGTCTCTGTGCCTTGGCTTGTGCACGCCGTTGGGCCAACCGTTGGTGCGCCCTGCGCTGTCCCTTGCTCACTTGCTCAGAATAGGTGTGCGCCCGGTTATGGGGAGGTTTTAGCGAAAAATGCTGTTCATGACGATTTGGTCAAGCGCCGGTGTTGGGCAAGGCCATGCCGTGGCTTCGATCCACCATAGGCAACCGGTCGGGCTGCGGTGGCTAGTCTGAATGAGTGACCACCGCATTCGTGCTCTCCGGTGGCGGCAGCTTGGGTGCCGTCGGGCACTGAAGGATCTTGGTCGAGTCTGACGTAGGCTGCGCACGACCATTCTGTTTCGCCCCGACCCGCTGCGGATGGCTTTGGGGCTCATCGGCCGCGACGAGTCGCTATTCTCCGCAGGCGCCCTGCGTCGATTGATCCAGAGGCACTTGGAGTTCGCCGATCAGTGCGACCTCATCGTGATCCCACCGCCCTGCCCCCAAAGGGTCTCGCCACTTGACTTCGGACACAGCGACGAGTTGATCGAGGGCGCCTTCAAGACCGCAACGGAATGGTTGGACAAGGATGAGGGGCGCCGCTCAGATCCAGCGAAGTGGATCGCGCCGCACAAGCACGGCTGAGTCTCTACTGAACCGCCTGCGCTGCGGCGTACTTGATCACATTGATCCGGTCGAGATTGATGGTCGTTGGCACGGTGCAGTCGGCGCCCAGTATCAGCCGGTCGGGGCCGGCGTCGACGACCATCTGCCTTGTCGCAGCGACTACTTGCGCTGTGGTGCCGCTGTCGAGCAGAGCGCCGGGATTGTTGTCGAAGCCACCCAGCACCACGCCGTCAAAGATCTCCTTGCCCTCGGCCAGCGAGACACCCTCGGTGTGCACGGCCCAGTTGTAGGCGCTGGCCGGGTAGCTGGCGTAATACTCAAGATCTCTTTGGTAGTGCTCATAGCCGCAGATGTGCAAGATGTTGTGGCGCCAAAGCGCGTTGATGTGGTCGAGGACCTGCCGGTCGGAGGGCTTGATATAGCGGTCGTGGTAGGCGCGATCACACTCGGGCCGTTGGGCCGACTGCACCGAATAGAAGATCCCGTCGACCCCGGTCTCGGCCTTGAGTGCATCGACGAGCAGCAGCGTGTCTGTGGCGATGACCTCTGCCGCGCGGGCGACTTCTTCCTTGTTCTCCAAGAGCATGTCTTGGAAGCCAGCGACGTCTTTGACGACGTACTCCGCAAAGAGCCGCAACTGCTGGATCGGGGCGAAGATCGTGTAGAAGGCCAGTACCTCGCCGTCATAGAAGTCGACCAACTCGCGCACCAACCGCACCTGCTCACGGATCCACGGATGGTCAGCGCCGATCGGCTTGATCTTGGCCAGGTCGGCGGCTCGGGAGATCTTGTTGTCCACGATCGAGGGATGGCTGAAGAAGCCGTCAGACATGATCTTGACGAAGTCGGGCTGGAGCGCGAGATAGTCACGTCGGTGGCCTTCGAGACTGGTGCGCCTGATCCGCTCGCTGGCATAACCACGGAAGGGGTTGTTGGGCACGATCTTCCAGATCACCTCGGGTGGGACGCGTGAGGCGCCCGTCATCCGGTCTTGCACGGCCTTCAACGGCCCCGGCACTGAGTAGTAGTGCCACCAGAAGCCGACTGGCACTCGAGCCGCCGGCCTGCCCTCGAGTACGTCGAGCACCAGCTGGCGCCTGTCCTCACCCATGCCCCCGACCCTAGCCCGGTGCTTGCTGCGTACTGTTCGGCGTACGTGTGGTGAGGGTGCATGTACCCCAAGCGCACTTGGGGTACATGCACGTTCAATGGGTTGTACACCGTTGAACGTGCTGGTTTTCCATTGGGTGTGACGTCAACCCGCTGGCTTGCCCCGTGTCTTGGGCACCGAGCGCTCCTAGCCGCTGCGTACGTCGTACCGCGTGGCCGCAGGCCTCTGCGGCGTACCAGACCCTTCACGCTCAACGGTAAACATGCACGTTCAATGGGTTGCACACCGTTGAACGTGCAGGTACCCCAAGCGCGCTTGGGAAACCGACATTTGCAGCCCACCCCAAAGCCAAAGCCACAAAAGCGACAAATACTTTGATACCGGTCTATCATTGGGCAGTCGGCCAGAGGGGGTTGGCGAAACGCGCCGGTCGCGGGTGGCACTGGCGGGTCGAAGGAGTTGAGGGCCGTGAGGGCACAGTTTTGGTGGCGAGTGCTCGCCGTGAGCTTGGGGGCGGTGTTGGCGGTGGGTATCGTGGCGCCGCTCGAAGCGATGGCCGCGCCCGCGGCGACGCAGAGTGCGCGGGTGCTCTACTGGCTCGACGGAGACACGGTCGTGACCACAGCTGGCACAGTGCGGCTGATCGGCGTCGACACCCCGGAGAAATACGAGTGTGGAGCCGGCCTGATGAAGTCTCGTGCGCGCAAGTTTGCGCCCACCGGGTCGCAAGTGCGACTGGTGGATCCGTCGAGTGTGCAAGACACCGACCGCTATGACCGGCTCTTGAGGTACGTCGTACGTGGCAAACGAGACCTAGGCACGCGCTTGATCAAGCTTGGCGCGCAGGCCCGCTATGACTCGCGCACTGGATATGACTGGCATCCGAAGCAGGCGAAGTACATCCGCCTCGATGCGCGCCACTCGTTGAAGGGGTGCGAGAAGCCGACCTTCTTTGCTGGCACCGGGAGCCAGTCGCCGGTTGGCTGGAATTGCCCGCGCAGTGCGCCGATCAAGGGCAACCAGGGGTCCAACGGTTGGATCTATCACCTGCCAGGCCAGGCGTACTACGCCAACACCAATCCCGAAGAGTGCTTTGCATCGGAGTCCGCAGCTCGGGCGGCTGGCTATCGCAGGGCGAAGGTCTAGCGGCGTACCCCGAAACCCGGCATCTTAGCTAATCAAACGCCCTATTAGAGCAGTTTGGGCATATCCATAACTAATGCCCTGTTGATTCCTTATCTTGTGTGGAGGCATTCACTACAGGCGGTCCACTACAGGCGGGGGGCAGGCAACATGGCGAAGAGTACGGCGAAGCGCAAGCTCGTGGGCATCTTGACGGTGCTGGGCTTGCTCGTCCCGGGCCTGTTGGTGGCTTTGACTTTGGCTCCCCCGGCTCAGGCCGAGATCGGGCCCAATCCTCATGCTTCGCTCAAGGTCGTCAAGACCTTCGATGGCACCGGTCACGGCACTCCCGGCCAGACCTTCGTCAACACCTTCAATGGCTTTACCCCGGGAGATGACACGTCCACCGATGGGGTGGTTTCATCCCAGGACACGGTTGGTTATGAAGTGTCGCTCCGGGTGGAGGCTGGCCCGGCCCGCACGGTGGCCGTCAAGATCGCCACTGATCCGGGGCTGGAGTGGAAGACCGATCGAGCTGGCTTCTGCGCTGACCTGCCCGGCGTCTCGGGCACCCTCGACTCCGCCAATGACCAGTGCCTCTTCCTGGTCGCCCAGGGGGCAACGGCCCAGATCACCCGGACGGTGATCTTGACTGCCAAGGACTCCTCCGGCCTGGCGCTCAGTGGTCAGCGGCTGCGGGTCGATGTGGGCCTGGAGTCTCAGACGAAGTACGCGACCGTGGCATCTGAGCCGGTGACTGTGGTGTCAGCTCCCACCGCCGACCTGCGCCTGGTGCAGCCTGCTCAGCTCAACTATGCCTCTGCGACGGGGGGTACGGTGAAGATCGTTGTCGACTCACTCAGCCGACCGGGCTTCTCCCCGACGAAGGGCGCCTCAGCGCTCACCCCGTGGACGGCGCAAGTTGACGTGTCGAGCTTCCCGGCGGGCACCACTTGGCGGATCGGCCCGACCAATCTCCCGGTCAATGACGGCAAGATCGAGGTGGGCCCGATCTCGGGTGACACCACCATCGCCTTCACCTTCCCGGGCTACGCGCCACCACCTTTGGCCCCAGGCGAGGCGGTCTCATGGGATCTTCGCCTGATCGTGCCGAGTACGGCGTTTTCGACCGACGACTTCCTCAACAACGGCACCGGTTGGCAGCCAGGAGATGGCAAGGGCTCTGCTCACTCGACCTATGACGCGGCGTTGGGCTCCAAGTCGGGAAGCCCCTATCCAAACAACGACTGGACCAGGATCTCGCTCTATCGCAATGCGCAGATCCCGGGCTCGATCTTCTCAAAGCAGTTGGCACGTCCGTACACCTCAAATCGGACCCTGTTTGAGTCGGGCAACATGTATTGGGGTGCGTCTTCTGGGCCCGGCTGGTCGAGCCTGGGCAATCCGCAGAAGGTCGCGCCGACCACCCAATTGCGAGCCGACCTGGTCATCAACTCGCCCGCGATCACGGGCAACCCGGCCCAGCTCGCCGTGGCTGATGTGTGGAACCCTGCCCAGCAAGTGCCCGATGGCAATGTGTGGGTGAGCGCGCCGGACGGCTCCTTGGTGCATCCGAGCCAGTACACCGTCTACTGGAGCACGACCGCGACCAAGGTCAACACCAATGTGGCCGACCCCAATGACCTGAGCGGATGGGTGCAGTTGGCGCAGCCGCCGGTCGATGCTTCTGGGGTCAAGGTGGTCTTCAAGACCGGAGCCATCATGACCGGAAGCCAGTCAGGTGCTGGGGTCTATCGAGTCACGGTGCCGCTTCGCACCCTTGACCTGCCAAAGACCGCCCAGCCGCTGATCGTTGATCGTGGCTATGTCTATGTCACCGGCGGGCAGGGAAGCTTCTTGCAAGACAACGCGGTGATGATGGTTTGGCCGAGTACGCCGGTCCTAGGCCTCACCCACACAGTCACGCCTGGGTTTGACTTCGCCGGCAAACCGTTGAGCTACACGGTCAAGCCGACGATCACGGATCCGAATGTGGTGGCCAATGGCTTTGATGCCACCGTGACTGTGACCTTAGATCGCTGCGTGTTTGCCCCCGTCAGCACCTCTTCGCAGTGGGCCATGTCTTACACCCCGCCAATCCCCGGACCAACCGGTCGAGTCTGTGGTGACCCTGATTCGACGCCTGGTGTGCTGACCTTCACGCCGATGAGCGGGGGCAATATCTATGCCAGCGGCTTCAATCCGAACACTCGAGTAGCCACCCTGCCCACGATCGCCTACAAGGCGCAGAGTCGCTTGGCTGCGCAGAATGCGGTCGTCAACAACGGGCTCTTCGAAGTGGCTGGACTCGGGAGTGAAGTCAACCCGGCCTCCGCGGATGCGAGCAGCAATATCGTGGCCGCGAGCGCATCATCGGCGAAGATCGAGTCTGACCCCAAGAAGGTCGAGATCGATGATTCGCTGCACTGGACAGTCGATTTGGTGGCCGCGATGGATGCCACTCAAAGCGCAGCGACCGTGATCGCCTTGCCTCGCCTGGGCGATGGTGCCGACTACTTCTCCCTCGTTGACAATCCTGGCTCCTATCCGGGAGCACAGAGCTCGGCCTTCAGCGGCAATGTTGTGCTGACCGATGCGTCCTTTGAGCTCGATGACACTACAAACAATGCGGTGCTGTCATACACGACTGCAGCCTCTCCGGCATTGGATCCAGACAGCCAGGCTGAGGTCTGGTTGCCGGTGGCTGGTGCGACTCCGGCGCAGTTGGCCAATGCGACTGCCCTGAAGGTCGAATTCCAAGCACAGGCGGGTCGCTCGAATGCCAAGTTGCGGGTGTCGATGCAACCAACTGGCAACACCACCGATGATGTCTACCTGTTGTGGGGAAGCCAGACGAAATTCAGCGGCCCCGGCAACGGACTTGGTGCCCCCAGCCCGTGGCCGGCACAGGTGGAGGTGGTTTCCTCTTCAATCACCGGCACGATCTGGCGCGACGAAGACAACAACGCTGCCATGGGTGCCGAGGAGCCCCGGATTGCCGACGTTGAGGTTGGACTGTTTGGTTTGCACCCTGACGGGACTCCGGGTGAAATGCCATTGCGGACCACAACTACTGACTCAGATGGGTACTACGAGTTCACCGAACTTCGCGCTGGGAGCTACGTGACCAGGATCCTTGATCGTGGGCCGAATCTGCCTGATTCGTTGGTCTCCTATTACAACGACTCCATTGACCTGAAGCAGACCTATTCCTTCAAGGGCAAGACCCACTCCCGATCAAGCAACACCTCCTCGCGGATCAATCTGCCCGTCGAAGGCACCCAAGCAGATGTTGACTTCGGCTTCTTCCAACCCAATCCCAAGGTCGATGTGGACAAGAAGAATGTCTCCTCGGTCTGTGCCGACGGGGTCTGCGAATTGGTCTGGTCGGTCGATCTGAAGAATCTCAGCAAAGACGACATCGCGGCCGGCACGCTCACCGACACGATGAGCAGCTCGGTGTACGACGTACGGGCCTTCTTCGGTGAACACCAGGTCCTGAAGGTGACCCAGATTGATGAGGGGCTCGCCCTGATGTCGGATGGCAGCGTCTACTCGTGGGGGCTAGGTACTGGCGGCATGAACGGTAATGGAGGTACCTATCACAATGTGGTGGCCAGACCGGTCTTGACTGAAGCGGGTACCCCGCTCACTGGGGCGCAAAAGGTGGTGCGACAGTTCAGTGGGGGCGGCTTTGCCCTCATGCAAGATGGCCGGGTGTTTGCATGGGGACCCGGGGGGTCGGGCGCAAATGGCAATGGTTATGCCAGCGGTGCCAGTGCCATCAACCTCTATGCCAAGCCGGTGCTCACGGCGGCCAACACCCCGTTGACTGGCGTGGTCGACGTGGTCGATCGCTTCACGGGAGGCTATGCGCTGCTCCAGGATGGCAGCGCCTATTCCTGGGGTTGGGGCGGCAATGGCCTGAACGCCAATGGGAGCCAGAGTGACAATCTCTATGCTCAGCCGATCCTGACCTCCGCGAGCACCCAACTCACCGGCGTGAAGCAACTCTTTGACCGCTATATGTATGGCGGAGCCGCGTTGATGACCGACGGGCAGGTTTACTCCTGGGGATCCGGGGTCAGCAGCGGAGCCAATGGCAATGGCCCGACCCTTGACAGCTTGTACGCCCAACCGGTGCTGACCGCAGCCAATACGCCCCTGACGGGCGTGACCAAGATGGCTTCTCGGGCCTCCGGTGGTCACGCCGTACTGGCAGACGGATCGCTCTATTCTTGGGGTCGGGGCAATGACGGAGCCAATGGCAATGGCGGCACAAGTCACAACCTCTACGCACAGCCCGTGCTGACCGCTGCCAGCACTCCCTTGACCGGTGTGGTCGATGTGGCAGGGCGACTGATCAATGGAGGGGTGGCCCTGATCAACGATGGCCGGGTCTACTCCTGGGGAAGCGGAGATTATGGCGCCAACGGCAATGGCGGCACCGGCGACAATCTCTACGCCGCAGAAGTGCTCACCGCTGCCAGCACCCCACTGACAGGAGTTGACCACTTTTCCACCATTGGCTTCCCCAGCCAGGAATTGACCTCGGCTGTAATGACCGATGGGCGGGTCTATTCCTGGGGGCGCGGCGACTACGGAGCCAATGGCAATGGCGACGTGACCAACAACGAATATGCCCAGCCCGTGCTCACCGCGACCAACACCCCGCTGACCGGGGTGCGAGAAGTGGTCAACCGGGGCACAGGTGGCCTGGCCTTGACCACAGATGGGATCGTCCAAGCTTGGGGTCAAGGCTCGCAATTGGGTAACGGGAATGGCGGTGTTGCCGACAATCTGTTTGCTGACGCGGTGTTGAGCAGCTCGATCATCCCCCCCAGCATTGGGCCATTCGGCGTACTGGGTGAAGACACCACCAAATATGTGCCAGCAACAGCAGTTGCGCCCACGAGCGTCACCAATCAAGGCACCCTGACAGATCGCACCTATGCGGTTGGGTTGATCCCGGCTGGGCAGACCGTGACGGTGGAGTTGCGCGGCAGGATCAACCAGTCGTATGTGCCGATCAATGTCTTGAACCAAGCCTGGTTCACCTCATCGAGTACGCCGATCGCCGGGCTCCTGCCCGGTGGACTGCTCAAGCCAACCGGGCCCACGAACCCCGGTGGCGCACTCAACCCCTTGGGCATCCCAGGCAACCCGACCTGCAACACCGATGCTGACCCCGGCGGACAAGCCGTCGCAGACTCCTGCGACCAAGTGCCCGTGCAGGTCGCGCAGGGCGCCGTGATGCCCGGGTCGGTGTCGGGCACGGTCTGGGCCGATGCCAATGGTGACGGCACCAAGGGCGTGGGCGAGCAGACGATCAGTCAAGTGCCCGTGTCGCTGTATGACGGTGACACCTTGGTGGGTGAGTCCATCACCGATGCCAACGGCGGCTACCTGTTTGTCAATGTGCCGCCGCGCAGCGGCTATCAAGTGGCCTTCGGGATCCAAGGCCTTGCGCCGAGCAACGCCGTACTCAATGCCCTTGGGCTGGACACCGACAAGACCTGGTCATATGGCTACACGACTCGCGCTGCCAGCTGCTCACTGAATCTCTCCTGTGCCCATCCGAGCACCCAGCGCACCTGGCCGGTGACTGTGAGCGCCGGCGCGCAGACTCAGCACCTGAATGCAGGTGTGGTCTTGGCCAATGCTGGCCTGTCGGTGGTGAAGACCTCGACCGCCGGAGACCCAGCGACCCTGCAGGTGCGCCCCGATGGCACCACGGCGCCGACCCCGGTCACCATGACCTGGACCAACGAAGGCAGTGAGCCCCTCCGTGACCTCGGCTGGGAAGACACCACCTTTGTGGGGCCAGACCTCACCGGGATCACGTGTGAGTACGCCGGCTCCCCGATCGACCAGACGACCGTGCTTCCCGTCGGGGAGAGCGTGGACTGTGTCGGCACCCTGCCCAGCATGGACTTGGGCGCAAGCCATGAAGATGAGTTCACCGTGACTGGTGTGGGGACGGTCTCGGGTACGCCGGTGGCTGCTTCTGATCGTTGGCAGGCGGTGACCAATGGGGCGGCTTCGTGGACTATGTCGAAGACCTCTGATCCGGCCTCGGGCACCGAAGTGAAACCCGGCTCGGACATCACCTACACGCTGCAGGTCACCAACACTGGTGATTTGAATCTGTCGGACTTGATGGTTACCGACGATTTGTCGCAGGTGTTGAACCAGGCTGCGATGAAGGGCGACTTGCCTGATGGGGTGCAGCGCTCGGGCACGACTCTGTTTTGGAATGTGCCGCTGTTGGGGCCGGGCCAGTCGATGTCGATCAGCTACACCGTGAAGATCGATGACCATGCCTGGAAGAAGACCGTGCTCAACAAGGCCTACGGCTCTGGGGCGGTCGAACCGGCCCAGTGCATGGTGTCGCGGCCCTGTCAGACCACCCACAGCACACCAGAGCAACCCAAGGCTGTGGACCCGCCGGCAGATCCGCCTGGTGACGACCCGCCACCCCCAACCACGAAGAAGCCGATCCCGCACAAGCTGCCCGACACCGGCGCGTCCGTCACCCTCGGGATGCTGCTGCTCGCGCTGGGCTTGGTCACGGCAGGCGGGCTCGTGCTCACCAAGCGCCGCAGGCAGGGATAGCAGCGGCGCGAGCGTCGTACGGCGTGGGGTGAGCGTCGCACGGCGTGGGTGTGGGCCTCAGCGTCGTACACCGGTCACGTCCAACGGAGTACATGCACGTTCAATGGGTTGCACACCGTTGAATGTGCAGGTTTCCCATTGGGTGTGACATCAACTCGCAGGGGTGCCCGTGTCTTGGGGGACGATCGCTCCGAGCCACGGCGTACGACGAACAGCGCTGGTGCGCATCTGTACGGCGTACCAAGCCCTTCACGTCCAACGGGGTACATGTACGTTCAATGGGTTGCACACCGTTGAACGTACATGTACCCCAAGCGCGCTTGGTAAACCAACGCTAAGCAGACCTACTTGCGCTTCTCCCAAGCGCCGTAGGCGACGCTGATGATTAGGGCGCCGACGAGGGAGCCGATCAGGCCGGAGGCGCGAAGGTTGAGGCCGTCGCCGCTGATGAAGCTGACGAGGAGTCCGCCGACGAAGGAGCCGAGGAGGCCAGCGATGATCGCGAAGCCCCAGTTGATCTCGCGCATCGGGGTGCCGAGGATGAGTTGGGCGATGCCGCCGACGAAGATGCCAAAGACGAGCAGGGCGAGGATAAGCATGCGGATAAACCTAGAGCATGCCCTCACCCAGGCATGAGTCAAAGGGCGAAACTGACCCCAGTCACCTGCTCGCTCAACGCCCAAAGGTCGGCGGCCAAACCCTCATCGCGAGCATGGCGACTCAGCTTGGCGGGCCCGATTGGGCCACGAAACTCCATCCGCCCGGTCGGGCCGGTGTAGGAGCCGGGCTCGGCGAGGGTGGCGGCATACAAGGTGGCGTCGGCGCCCCGCGCCGCTGATTGGAGTACGACGGGCATCACCGCGGGCGCGAAGGTGCGCACGAGCCAGTGGCTGCCGCGGCCGTCACGCGAGGTGAACAAGTTGGTGCTCGACACGCCAGGGTGGGCGAGTGTGGAGGTGAGCTTCGAACCAGCGGCGCTGGAGCGGCGGTGTAACTCGAGCCCGAAGAGCAGGTTGGCGAGCTTGCTGTTGCCGTAGTACTCCGTGCTGCGATAGCCCTCTTTTGGGTTTTGCTCGAGCAGCTTGGGGCTGCCGTCGTGGTGGGCGATCGAGGCGACCGTGACCACGCGGGGGTGCGGGGCCTCCAACAGGGCAGGCAGGAGTCGTCCCGTCAGCGCGAAATGGCCGAGGTGGTTGGTGCCGAACTGCAGCTCATGTCCGTCGGCGGTCTCGCGGTAGTGGGGTGGCCACATCACGCCTGCGTTGTTGATCAGCAGGTCGAGTGGGCCTGACCAGTCGTCGGCGAAGCGGCGTACGGACTCAAGCGAAGCCAGGTCGAGCTCGACGACTCGGGTGTTGCCGCTGATGCGGGCGGCGGCCTGCTCGGCCAGCTCGACATTGCGGCAAGCCAGCACCACCTCGGCTCCATGCGCGGCCAGCACATTGGCGGTGTGCCAGCCGATGCCGGAGTTGGCGCCGGTGACGATCGCGGTCTTGCCAGTCAGGTCGGGTAGGTCGGCGGGTTTGAATCTCATGCTTGGGTCGCGACCAGGTCGGCATAGTCAGGATGCTTGGTGATCCAGCCGGCCACAAACGAGCACTCCGGCACGACCTTGAGCCCCCGGCTCCTGATCTCGTCGAGTACGCCGCGGGCCATCGCGGTGGCGACCCCTTGACCGGCGTACTCCTCGGGCACGATCGTGTGGGTCAAAGTCAAGACCTCGTCTGCGACTTCGTATTCGATGTGCCCAACCTGCACGCCATCACGCTGGGCGATGAAGCGGAGCTGCTCGGGTTGGTCGGCGGTGCTGATCTGGCTCATGACCCAAACCTACGACGTGGCCTGGCGGCCCTTGCGCGGGCGTAGCACCCACGAGGCCAAGGCGATGACGAGCGAGATCGCGAAGAGCGTCCACAATGAAGCCTGCAGTGGGCTCATCAAGGCATTGATCACCTCTTCGGCTGCCGGCACGGCCCGGGCCTTGATCGGCAGATCGTCGATGTAGTCAGCGCGCCACCAACCCAACAGCAGCGCAAACAGCACCATCGACAAGGCCGCCCCGAGGGCTGCCTTGGTGATGAGAGTACGACGAGAGCGGCTCAGGGCCAGCGCCACCACCAGCAGCACGATCACCATCACCGGAAGCCAGTCGGATGTCTTGGTGAGCAACCGGCTGATCTCTTGGGTCTTGAGCAGATAGTCAGACTGCAAGAGCACGATCTTGACCGACACTTCGGGGATCAATGACGCCCAGATCTGGTTGTCGTCGAGCAGGCTCTGCTTGACGTCGGCGATCACCGGTGTCAAGTCGGCGGCCACTTGGCCGTCGTTGACCCGCAGTCGCTCGGTGTCTTGCCCGGTGAGCAGCGCGACCACTTGGGGGTGGGCGGAGCGGTTGGCGGTGACCCACATGTTGACGAAGGTCTTGGAGTCGACGAAGTCAGTGACTGCGCCGCGCACCAGCTTTTCGGTCTCCTGCTCCAACTGGTCGGCCACCGTGGTCGCTGCATCGGCCAACACCGGTGGCAGCCCGGGCAGGCTCGCGATCAGATCGAGGGGGATCCGCTCCATGATCCGCTCGGTTGCCCCGGTGACGACTGCCTTTTTGATCACCGGGTTTTCGGCGAGGGGTTTGACGGTGGCCAAGTAGCGTTCGGTGTCGGTGATGTCATGGGTGATGAAGCGAGCCAGCAGGGCCACTGGCAGCAGGGCCACAGCAATCACCACGAGTACGCCGGTCAGCGCCGACCTGAACGCCCTCATGGCAGCAGCGCCTTGATCGCGCGCTCGGTGCCCAAGACCAACTTCGCACGCTCACTCGTTGCCCGCATCTTCACGATCGGCTCGTTGCCACTGATCACGTGGACCGGGCCATCGGGCAGGGCCGCCAAGCCCTCGTGAGCCACGTCGGCAGGCTCACCCACAGTGATGCCGGGGATGTCGAAACGCAGCCCGGCCCGCTCCATGGCCGGGGTGCGGGTGACGCCCAGCACGAGCTCCAAGACGTGTACGTCGTAGTCGCGCAGCTCCGACCACAGGCCCTCGGCGAAGATGCGGCCGAAGGCCTTGGCGCCGCCGTAGATCGCCTCGGTGGCGGTGCCGACATATCCGGCCAGTGAGCCGACCAGCAGGATGCCGCCGCGACGGCGCTGCTTCATGGGCATCGCGAAGTGGTGGGTGAGCGCGAGCATGGCGTTGATGTTGAGGTCGAGCACGCCCATGAAGCCAGCCAACTCACCTTCAGTGAAGTTTTGGCCGTAGCTGTTGGCGCCAGCGTTGTAGATCAGCAGGCCCACTTCGAGATCACTCGTGGCTTGGGTGATCTCGCTGATCGCCTGCGCCGAAGTCAGATCGACGGCGAGCGTGCGCACCTCGACCCCCTTGGCCCGCGCCGCTTGGGCGGTCTCCTCCAAAGGCCCGGGTTTGCGGGCGATCAACACGAGATTGAGGCCAGCATCGGCCAACTGGAGTGCGAACTGCGCGCCCACTCCCTCGGAGCCGCCGGCGATCACCGCCCAGGGGCCATAGTGAGCAAGATCTGTCATGGCGTCATCTTGCCACCACACAACGACAAAGAGCCCTGGAGATCGGTGTCCAGGGCTCTTTGTCTGCTGAGGCTCAGCCGGGTCGGGGCGCTCCCTTGCGGGCGTAACGCACCCAAGTGATCGCCACGCACATCACTGCCCAAGCGATGCCGACCGAGTAGAAGGCGGTCGCTCCGATGGTGGTGATGCCGACCCCGAAGAAGAAGGGGCCGAAGGCAGCGATCGCGGCGGTCCAGCCGATCACGCCGCCAGCCTGACGACGCTCGAAGATCATCGGCATCTGCTTGAAGGTCGAGGCATTGCCGATGCCGGCGAAGAGGAAGATCGCGAGCATGCCCCACAAGAACTGGTTGAAGTCAGACTTCAACGCGCCCGCAGAGCTCAGATCGGGCGTGAGCGCGGGGATGGTGTAGCCGATTGCG
>WBZM01001189.1_pt1 | contig 27610 bp, 28 predicted proteins | sample 5204271 | NCBI WGS metagenome assembly WBZM01 (sample SAMN12344346, study PRJNA552823) | activated sludge metagenome | biome: Activated sludge suspended growth; feature: Nitrification reactor; material: Wastewater; isolation source: activated sludge from nitrification reactor of wastewater... | reverse complement strand
TCGCCTCGGTGCGGACCGGGAACACGTCGGGGTCGAGCCGTCGACGCGCGCCGGCGGCCACCGGGTTACCGGCGAGCGCCGCCGCGATCTCCGACATGCCGACGAAGAACGGGCGGGGCGGCGGCAGCAACAGGACGAGTGCGACCGACACCAGCTGCACCAGCAGCAGGCTGCTCACGAGCAGCAGCAGCGTGCGCGGGAAGATCGGCAGCGCGCGCCAGGGACGGCGGGCCATCAGCCGGCCACCTTCGCGTCGAACAGGTAGCCCTCGCCGCGCACGGTGCGGATGGGGTCGTCGTCGCCGAGCTTCCGGCGCAGCCGGCTGATCGTCACGTCCATGGCGCGGTCGAACGCGTCGGTCTCGGCACCCCGCGACAGTTCCAGCAGCTGGTCCCGCGACAGCACGCGCTGCGGACGCTCGACGAAGGCCACCAGCAGGCGGAACTCGGCGTCGGTGAGCGTCACCGGATCGCCGCCGTCGCGGCGCAGCGAGCGCTGCACCAGGTCGAGCGTCCAGGGACCGAAGCGTCGCGCGTTGCCGGCCTCGTCGGCGGCCTCGCGGCGACGCAACACGGCCCGCACCCGCGCCAGCAGCTCGCGCGGATTGCAGGGCTTGGCGAGATAGTCGTCGGCGCCGACCTCGAGGCCGACGATGCGGTCGGTGTCCTCGCCCATCGCGGAGAGCATGATGACGCCCGGGCGCTGCGCGCCCCGCAGGCGACGCAGCACGGAGAGCCCGTCCTCGCCCGGCATCATCAGGTCCAGCACGATGAGGTCGAAGCTCGACTCGGCGAGGCGCGCATCCATCGCCCGCGCGTCGGGCACGCACTCGACCGCGAGGCCGTTGCGCGCGAGGAAGTCGCCGATCAGGCGCCGGAGGTCGGCATCGTCGTCCACCACGAGGATGCGGGGCGGCGCCATCACTCGTGCCGAAGCGCGTCGATCGGGTTGAGCGACGCGGCCCGTCGCGCGGGGAAGTAGCCGAACGCCACGCCGATCAGCGCGGAGAAGAGGAACGCCAGGACGTTGATCTGCACGTCGAAGGTGAACGGCACGTTCATGGCGGCGGACAGCGCGAGCGTGGTCCCGAGGGCGATCAGCACGCCCAGTATGCCCCCGAGGCAGGACAGTGCAACCGCCTCGACCAGGAACTGGGTCAGCACCTCGCGGCGCACCGCGCCGATGGCGAGGCGGATGCCGATCTCGCGCGTGCGCTCGGTGACCGACACCAGCATGATGTTCATGATGCCGATGCCGCCCACGACGAGACTCACGGCCGCGACCGCGCCGAGCAGCGCCGTCATGGTCTTCGTCGTGCCCGAGACCGCGTCGAGCAGCTGCTTGGAGTCGAAGACGTTGAAGTCGTCGTCGCCGCCCGGCGCGATCTTGCGCCGCTCCCGCAGCAGCGCCGAGATCGACGCGCTCACGTCCCTGGTGGAATAGCCGTCCGCGACCGCCACCTGGATCGCGCGCACGTCGCGGTTGCCGGCGAAGCGCCGCATCACGGTCTTGATCGGCATCACGACCTGGTCGTCGAGGTCCTGGCCGAAGCCGCCCTGCCCGCGCCGGGCCATCACGCCGATGATCTGGCAGGACACGTCCTTGACGCGCAGGTTGCGCCCGACCGGATCGTTGTCGCGGTACAGGTTGCTGACGATCGTCGCGCCGACGATGCACACGGACTTGCCCGCCTTCAGCTCCGTCTCGCCGAACGTGCGGCCCGACTGCAGCGTCACGCCGGACGCCGCGAAGTAGTCGTTGTTGGTGCCGACCAGCGTCGTCGACCAGTTCTGGCCGCTGTAGACGACGGTCACGGAGGCCTGGTTCTGGGGCGCCGCGAACGTGATGCCGGCGATCTGCCCGCGGATCGCGTCGAGGTCGGACTCCTCGAACGGCGTCGGCGCCGGCCCGCCGCCGCCCCGGCCGAAGCCCGCGCCCGGGCGGATCGTGAGCACGTTCGAGCCGAGGCTCGCCAGCTGGGTCTTGACCGCGGCCGTCGCGCCGTTGCCCAGCGAGACCATGGTGACGACCGAGGCGACGCCGATGATGATGCCGAGGATCGTGAGGAACGAGCGCAGCAGGTGCCGGCGGATCTCGCGCAGCGCCAGGTTGAGTACCGTGACGAACATCAGGCGCCCTCCCCCGCTGTCTCCACGGAATCGACCTGGCCGTCCTTGAAGTGGATGCGGCGGCGCGCGAAGGCGGCCACGTCCTGCTCGTGGGTGACCATCACCACGGTGATCCCGCGGTCCCGGTTCAGCTGCGTCAGCAGCTCCATGATCTCCACCGAGCGCTGGCTGTCGAGGTTGCCCGTCGGCTCGTCCGCAAGCAGCAGTTCGGGCTCCGTCACGATCGCGCGCGCGATGGCCACGCGCTGCTGCTGCCCGCCCGACAGCTCCGCCGGCGTGTGGTCGTGCCAGTCCGCGAGGCCCACCTGCTCGAGCGCGCGCATCGCGCGCTCGTGCCGGACCTTGAGCGGCTCGCGGCGGTACAGCAGCGGCAGCTCCACGTTCTCGAGGGCCGTCGTGCGGGAGAGCAGGTTGAAGCCCTGGAAGACGAAGCCGAGGTAGCGGCGGCGCATGAGCGCGCGCTGGTCCTGGTCGAACTGCTCGACGCGCAGGCCCTTGAACGCATAGCTGCCGCTGGTCGGCACGTCGAGGCAGCCGATGATGTTCATGGTGGTGGACTTGCCCGAACCCGAGGCGCCCATGACGGCCACGAAGTCGCCGCGGCCGACGACCATGTCCACGCCCTTGAGCGCCTGGAACTCGGCCGCGCCCGACCCGTAGGTCTTGGTCACGCCGCGCAGCTCGATCAGCGGCTCGCTCATTTCTGGCTGGCCAGCTCGCTCGTGATGACCCGCAGGCCGGGCGCGACGTCCTTGCCCGTGACGCTGGTGAGCGAGCCGTTCGAGGCGCCGACCGTGACCTCGAGCGGGGCGGGCGTGCCTTCGGGCGAGAGCACGTAGAGCGTCCGCTGCGCACCCCGCTTCACCTTCGCGTTCTTGGCGGGCCGCGGCATCATCCGGCCCGGCGGGCCGCCGGCGAACGGGAAGGCGCTGCGCTTCTTCGCGTCGTCCGCGGAGGCCGGCTTGTAGCGTAGGGCCGAGTTGGGCACCAGCAGCACGCCCTTCTCCTCCTGGGTGACGATCTCGGCCGTGGCCGTCATGTCCGGCTGCAGCAGCAGGTCGTCGTTCTTGACCGTGAGCACGGCGGTGTAGGCGATGACGCTGGACGAGCTGCCGCCGCCCGACGACGAGGACGACGAACTGCTGGCGGCGGTGTTCGCGCCGACGTTGACGCGGCGGATGACGGCGGGAAACTCGCGGTCCGGGAACGCGTCGACGGTGAACGTCGCCGGCTGACCGGCCTTGACCTGGCCCACGTCCGCCTCGTCGACCTTCACCTCGAGCTTCATCGAGGACAGGTCCTCCGCGATGCGGAACAGCGTCGGCGTGTTGAAGGACGCGGCCACCGTCTGGCCGGGCTCGATCTGCCGCGACAGCACGACGCCGGTGACCGGCGAGCGGATCGTCGCCTTGCCGAGGTTGACCCGGTCGGAGGAGAGCTGGGCCTCGGCCGAGGCCACCTGCGCGCGCGCCGCCGCCACGTTCGCGAGCGCGCGGTCGTAGTCCGCCCGTGCGACGTCCATCTCGACCGCGGACGGCACCTTGCCTTCCGAGAGGCGGCTGACCTCCTCGAAGCGTGCCAGCGACGCCTTCGACTGGCGCAGCGTGGCCTCCGCCTGCCCGACGCCGGCCCGCGCCTGCTGCAGCGTGGCCTCGCTGCGCGCGATCGCGTCGTTGAGCCGCAGCGTGTCGAGCTTTGCGATCGGCTGGCCCCGGGTCACGCGGTCGTTGACGTCGACGTAGACGGTCTCGACCAGGCCGGAGAGCTCCGAGCCCACCTCGACCTCGTTGGTCGGGGCGAGGTTGCCGGTTGCCGAGACGGTCACCTTCAGGTCGCCGCGCTCGATTTCCTCGGTGGCGTAGCGGGGAGCGGGGTCGCCGCGCCCGAACAGCGCATACAGCACGCCGGCGAGGAGCAGCACGCCGCCCGCGGCCAGGATGCGCCCGCGGTGTCGCGCGAATCGCCCGGGCTCGGTCACGCCCAGGAATGCGTCCACCGCGGCCTTCGATTGCGTCGGTTCCATCACTTTCCCTCGGTCGTGTCGCCCTCGGGCGACCAGCCGCCGCCGAGTGCCTTGTAGAGCTGGACGGCGGCCGCCGCACGCGCTGCCCGCGCGCTCAGCCGGCTCTCCTGCGTGGACAGCAGGCTGCGCTGGGCGTCGAGCAGCGACTGGAAGTCGATGAGCCCGGTCCGGTAGCGCGTGTCCGCCAGCCGCAGCGAGCGCCGGGCGGCCTCCTCGGCGATGGCGAGCTGCGTCTCTCGCTCGCGCGTCGCATCGATCGAGTCGAGCGCGTCCTCCACGTCCTGCAGCGCCTGCAGCACGGCGCCTTCGTAGCTTGCGAGCGCCGCGTCGGCGGACGCCCGCTGGCCCTCGAGTCGCGCGCGCAGCGCGCCGCCCTGGAAGAGCGGAGCCGTGATGCCGCCGCTCACCGAGCGCACCAGCACCGAGCCGAGGTCGCCGACGGAGAGCGCCGTGGTGTCGAGCGAGCCGCCGAGGCGCAAGGCGGGCAGCAGGTCCGCCTCGGCCACGCCGATGCGCGCGACCTCGGCGGCGAGCGTGCGCTCGGCCGCGACCAGGTCCGGACGTCGTCGCAGCAGGTCCGCCGGCACGCCCGTGGCGACGACCTCGGGCGCGCGCGGGATGGGCGTCGCGGCCTCGAGCCGTGCATTCACGGCGCCCGGCGGCTGGCCGAGCAGCACCGCGAGCCGGTTGGCCGCGCCGGAGTAACTGGTCTGCAGCAGAGGGATCGCGGCGGCCGTCTGGGCGCGGAGGACCGTCGCCTGCTCGACGTCCTGCCCGCCCACGAGGCCGGCCTGGTGGCGCCAGCCGGTGATGCGGACCGTCTCGTCCTGGTAGCCGAGATTCTCGCGCGCCACGGCGAGCCGCGCCTGCGCGCTGCGCGCGTCGATGTAGTCGAGCGCGACCTCGGCGGCGATCGAGCGCTGCACGTCGGCCAGGCTGGCGCGGGCACGGCCCAGGTCCGCCGCCGACGCCTCGGCCGAGCGACGCACGCCGCCGAACACGTCGAGTTCCCAGGCGGCGTCGAGGCCCGCCTGCCAGCTCTCGACGGCGCCACCCGTCGCATCGGACGCCTCGCTCGCGCTGCCGCCGGCCGATGCGCCGAGCGAGGGCCAGAATCCCGCCTGGGCCACCGTCAGGGAAGCGCGGGCCACCCGCAGCCGCGCCTGCGCGGCGGCGAGGTCCTTGTTCGACGCGAGCGCCTCGGCAACCAGTTGCGTGAGCAGCGGATCGTCGAACGACTGCCACCAGCGGGCGAGGTCGGCGGCATCCGCCTCGGCAGGCGTGCCGGCGAGATAGGTCCCAGGCAGGGACAGTTGCGCGGGCGTGCGCGGCTCGTAATCGGGCCCGACCGCGCAGGCCGCAAGGAGGGAGACGACCGTGGCCAGGACGCCGGTCGCGGTCAGCCGGGAAAGATCACGCATGTCGCCTTTGTAGCCGCCGCAGCTTGCGGGCAGATTTCAGCGCTGAAACATTTGCGCCGGCACGATCGTCACGGTGGCGTCGGTCGGGTCGTACAGGATCCGCACCTCGCCGCGCTCGAGCTGGCGCAGCACCTGCGCCACCTTGTGCTCGTGCGTCACTTCGCGCTCGCCGTAGTCGGTGCCCTCGCGCAGCACGAAGGCTTCGATCACGCCTCGCAGCGCATCGGGCGACAGCTCGCCGTGCGGAACGACGACCGGTTCGGCCGAAGCCGGGGATTCATCCTGTTCGTCCAAGCCCGCGCCCGCCGTTCACTCCGGGATCTCGATCGACTTGAGCGTCTCCTGGTCGAACACCAGCACGCGCACCTGGCTGTAGTTTTCGTAGGTCCAGCGGTGGATCGTGGTCTTGCCGACCAGCCGTCCGGCGCTGCGCACGTCCTGGACCTCCTCGACCGCGCGGGTCGGCGTGCCGCACAGCGCGCGCACCTCGGTGCGCGTCATGCCCGGCTCGATCAGCCGGTTGCGGCAGCGAAACGTCTCATCGGCGTGCACGGTTGCCGGCAGGGCGGCCGCCAGCAGTGCCATCCATGCATATGCTCGTCGGACCATGCGAACCTCCTGGCCGGGCCCGGAACGGCTCATCTTAACACCGGACCCCATCGGCCCCGGCCCGCCCGCACGGCGCTGCAGACGCACGGCCCGCCCCCTACAATCCGGCGATGAACCTCCAGTTCCGGCCCGCCGCGCCCGACGACGCCGAGGCCGCGGTGCCCCTCGTCTACAGTTCCGGGCCGGCCGCGTTCGACTACGTGTTCGCCGTCCCGGGCAAGGCCGACGCGCAGGCATTCCTGCGCCGGGCATTCCGCGACGGTCGCGGCGAGTTCGGCTTCCGCAACCACGTCGTCGGCGAGTTCGACGGCCGCATCGTGGCCGCGGGTGCCGCGTGGGACGGCACCGCGAACGCGACATTCGCGCTGGCGGCCACGCGCCAGATCGTCGCGTGCTACGGGCTAGGTGCCGGCACCGGCGTCATGCTGCGCGGCCTGCGGGTCGAGGCCATCGTGCAGCCGCCCGGCCGGCGCTGCTGGTACGTCGCGCACCTCGGCGTCCTGCCCGAACTGCGCAGTCGCGGCATCGGCGACACCCTGGTCCGGCACCTCCTCGATGTCGGTCGCGCGCGTGGGCACACCCTCGCGGCGCTCGACGTGGCGACGACCAATCCGCGCGCCGAGGCGCTGTACGCGCGGCTGGGATTCCGCACCGTGCACGAACGGCCCTCCACGCTCGCGAACGGGCGGGCGTCGGTGCCGAACCACCGGCGCATGGAACTGCCGCTCGGGCCGCCGGCATGACGACGGTCCGCGACGATTGGAGCGCACACTCCTACGCCACCCACGCGCGCTTCGTGTCCGACCTGGGCCAGCCGGTCGTCGACCTGCTGGCGCCGCGCGCGGGTGAGCGCATCCTGGACCTCGGCTGCGGCGACGGCGCGCTGACCCTGAAGCTGCAGGCGGCGGGCTGCAGCGTCGTCGGCGTCGACGCCAGCGCGGACATGGTCGCCGCCGCCCGTGGACGCGGCCTCGACGCCCGCGCAACGAGCGGCGAGGCCCTCGACTTCGACGCCGAGTTCGACGCGGTCTTCTCCAATGCCGCACTGCACTGGATGACGCGGCCCGCCGCCGTGATCGACGGCGTGTGGCGCGCCCTGCGGCCGGGCGGCCGCTTCGTCGCCGAGATGGGCGCGGCCGGCAACATCGACGCCATCGTCGATGCACTCGAACAGGCGCTGGCGCGGCGCGGCCGGACCTTCCGCAACCCGTGGTTCTTCCCGACCGTCGCGCAATACCGGGCGCTGCTCGAGGTGCGCGGCTTCGCGGTCCTCGACATCGAGCGCTTCACGCGGCCGACGCCGCTGCCCGGCGACATCCGCGGCTGGCTGGAAGCATTCGGCGCGCCCCTGCTCGGCGACCTCGATGAAGCCAGCCGCGAGGCAGTCACGAACGAGGTGCTGGAACGGCTGGAACCACGCCTGCGCAGCGCGGACGGCTCCTGGGTCGCGGACTACGTCCGCCTGCGATTCGCCGCCCGCAAGCCGGGGGAGTGACGGGCATGCGTCGATTCCTGAAAGCCACGCACGAGATCGGTGCCATCGGCATGATGGGTTCGCTGGCCGCCTGCGTGGTGCTGGCGACGAGCGCCACGCCCGACGCGCCGGCGCAGTTCGCCGCCGTGCGCCACGCCGTCGTGCTGGTGCACAAGTTCCTCTACGTCCCGTCCCTGGCGCTCGCCCTCATCTCCGGGCTGATCGCCATCGCCCTGACGGCCGCCTACCGGGACGCCGGCTGGGCCTGGCTCAAGGCGCTCACCGGGATCAGCATGTTCGAGGGCTCGCTGCTCACCGTCGTCGGACCGGCCAAGCGCGCCGCCGTGCTGGCGGCCGAGGCGGCCGCGGGTGGCGGCGACCCTGCGGCGCTCGAGCGTGCGCTGCACACGGAGTGGTCGGGCATGTGGGTCATGCTCGCGATCGCCACGGCCAACGTCGTGCTGGGCGTGTGGCGCCCGCGGTTCATGAAGCGCCGCGACTGACGGGCCTCAGTGCTTCACGGACGCCTTCAGCCCCTGGGCCATGATGCGATCGGTCCAGGCGATGCCGAGCGCGGAGAGGATGAACACGCTGTGGATCACCGTCTGCCACATCACGCCCGTGGCCGTCACCGTGATGCAGCCCTTGGCGTTCGAGCCGGCCGCGCTCAGGGCCGCCGTCGCTTCCATGCCCGCCACCGTGCTGCACAGGGGCATGCCGCCGATCGAGCCCGCCTCGATGAAGGTCTTGAGCAGGTGGATCGAGCTGATGCCGATGATCGCCATCGCCAGCTTGACCTTCAGCACGCTGGCGTTCACGTGGCTGAGCCACTCCGGCTGGTCCGGGTGGCCGGCGAGCCCCAGGCGCGACACGAAGGTCTCGTAGCCGCCCACGATCACCATCACCAGCAGGTTCGAGATCATCACCACGTCGATGAGGCCGAGCACGATCAGCATGATCGTCTGCTCGGTGAGGCTCGGGGCGTCGTGGATGAGGTGCCAGAGTTCCTTCAGGAACAGGAACACGTACACGCCCTGCGCGACGATCAGGCCCAGGTAGAGCGGCAGCTGCAGCCAGCGGGAGCTGAAGATCAGCGCGGGCAGGGGACCGAGCGACGGGGCCTTGGCTTCCGGGGACATGCAGGCTTCCTGTGGGCAGGTGGACGGGTCCTGGCCGGACCGGCCGCGTTTTCGCGGCCGTCGCCGGCCCGGATTCAGGCGCCCGCGGACGCCGATCCGGATTGACCGCGGCAGGGGATTGGCCGACGCTTCGCCCCCATGCCTCAGCTGACACAGTATGCCATCGCGATCGTGCTCACGTTCGCGATCAACCTGCCCTTCGGCTGGTGGCGCGGCGGCGTCCGCAAGTTCTCGCCGGCGTGGTTCGTCGCGATCCACGCTCCCGTGCCGCTGGTGATCGCGCTGCGCTTCGTGCTCGGGCTGCCGTTCCGCTGGGGCGCCCTGCCCTTCTTCGTCGCCGCGTATTTCGGCGGTCAGTTCATCGGCAGCCGCTGGCGAAGTCGTCGCTCAGCCGACGGAGGCCAGCCAGGCGCGTAGCTCACGCAACCCCTGCTCGACGCCAACCCCGGGAACGTATCCCAGCTCGCGCGCCGCTTTGGCGCCGACGAGCGTGCAGTCCCGCGCCATGACCATCGCGGCATGACGGGTCAGGGGCGGCGGCCCCGGCCGGTCCGTCGCGCGCCAGAGCTTCTCGAGGCACCAGGCGACGGTGGCGGCCACCGGATAGGGAATGGACGTGTCCGGCAACGTGACGCCCGCTGCCGCCGCCAGGGCCGTGATCATCTCGCGCAGGCTGCGCGTGCCCTCGTCGAGGACGAAATACGCCTCGCCCGGTTGCCCGCGCGTCAGTGCCAGCTCGATGGCATCGACCAGGTTGCCGATGTACGTCGTCGACGTGAGCGCGCGCCCGCCGTCGATCCACGCGAACCGGCCGCTGCGCGCCATCGCGAGGATGGCGGGCAGCAGGGTCTGGTCCCCAGGGCCCCAGATGAAGCGCGGCCGCAGCACCAGGGTCACGAAGCCTGAGGCCGGGTCGTTCGCCGCCCGGACGGCCTGCTCCGCCAGCGCCTTGGTGCGGCAATAGGGATACGGACTGTCGAGCGCGAGCGGCGCCGACTCGTCGACCTCGCGCAGGGCCTGGCCACGCACCAGCGCGGCCTCCGTGCCGATGTGAACGAAGCGCGCGACGCCGGCGGCTCGCGCCGCCCCGAGCATCCGTCGGGTCCCGCCGACGTTGATGCGATCCCAGGCATCCGCCGGTCCCCACTGCTCGACGAACGCTGCGGCGTGGATGACGACCTGGGCACCGTCGAGCTGGCCGGCCCCGACCGTCTCGAGGTCGCAACGCACCGGCTCCGCGCCGAAGCCCCGCTGCAGGACATCGGAGCGCCCGGACCGCGACATGGCCCGCACGCGGTGGCCTGCGGACACCAGCCTGGCGACCGTCGCCTGGCCCACGAACCCCGACCCACCCGTCACGAAGATGTCCATGCGCGACCTCGCCAGTCGTCCCGCCCCTGGATACCATGCTCGCCCATCCACTCGAATCCCGGGAGACGCACATGACGGTTCGCAAGGCCGACGCCGTGTGGCGAGGCAGCCTGAGGGAAGGTGCGGGGGAAATTGCGCTCGAGAGCGGCGCGTTCCGGGGTCCTTACACGTTCAGGGCGCGCTTCGAGAGCGGCAAGGAGACGAATCCCGAGGAACTGCTCGGCGCGGCGCACGCCGGCTGCTTCACCATGGCACTGACCGCCCTGCTGGCGCGGGAAAAGCTGGTGCCGGACGAGATCCGCACGACCGCGGCCGTGCACCTCGAGCCGGCGGCGGGCGGCTTCCAGATACCACGGATCGAGCTGCGTACGCGCGCCCGGATTCCCGGCCTCACGCCTGAGCGCTTCGCGGCACTGGCCGAGGACGCCAAGCAGAACTGCCCCGTCTCGAAGGTGCTGGCGGGGGCGCAGATCACGCTCGACGCCGCGCTCGCCTGAGTCAGCCGAGGTCGGCCCAGCTCGACTCCGGCCCGGCCAGCAGTTCCAGGCCCCGCCGCCCCGGCGGCGCGCAGGGCGTTGCTCCGAACGCGCGCGCGAGTGCCGCTGCTGCCGGCGAGAAGTACGCGGTGACCTCGCAGTGCACGTCCCCGCTCGTGCGGCGCGTGAAAATCGCCGCGCCCGGCTCGCCGGGTGCCGTGGACAGGAGCGCGTCGCGCAGCCGGTCCAGCGTCGCATGCGCGGTGAGCAGGTCGCCGAGTTCGAGCGCGTGCCAGGTCCGCATGCGCCCGGATCGTACCCCCTCAATCGGCCGGGTTGTATTTCGCCAGGAACGCGTCAAGGCGTTCGAACCGGTCCTGGCGGTGGGCCTCGTCCGCAAGGCCGTGCCCCGCGCGTGCGAGGAGCCGCCCCTCGCACCCGGCGCGACTGCCGACGTGCGATCATGGGATCCCGACCTGCAAATCGTCCCGGCCCCGTGACCGAAGCCGCCTCCCCTGCCCCCGTCCGCGCCGCTGCCACCGTCGTGCTGCTGCGCGAATCGGGCGCCCGACTCGAAGTGCTGCTGACCCGTCGCTCCGCGCAGCTCGCCTTCATGGGCGACCTGTGGGTCTTCCCCGGCGGCCGGCTGGACGCGGCCGACCGGGCGCCGGAGACGCTCGCCCGGGTGCCGGACGAGGACCGCGCGGCCTGCGGCTGCCGTCTCCACGCGCTCACCGGCGAACCCCTGGACGAGGCGACCGCGCTCGGCCTGTTCGTCGCCGGCTGTCGCGAGACGTTCGAGGAATGCGGCGTGCTGCTGGCCCGTCGCGCCGACGGCTCGGCCTGCGACGCTGCGCTGGTCGACCGGTTGCGGCGGCACCGGGCCCGCATCGCCGCGGACGGCGCGGCCTTCCTCGACGTGCTGCGCGAGGAGGATCTCTACCTCGACACTTCGCGCCTCGTGTACTGGGCGCACTGGATCACGCCGTCATTCGAACCGAAGCGCTTCGACACGCGGTTTTTCGCGGTCGAGGTGCCGGCAGGCCAGGAGGCCAGCGTCGACCGGACCGAGACCACCGAGCACGCCTGGGTCACGGTCGACGAGGCCTTCGCCCGCTTCGCGGCGGGCACCATGAAGTTCGCGCCGCCGACGCTTGCCACGCTGCAGGACCTGCGCGCTTGCCACGGCCGCCACGGCGGACTCGCGCGGATGCTGGCGGCGGAGCGCGACCGCGCCGTGCCGCCGATCCTGCCCAAGTGGTTCGAGCAGGGCGAGCAGGTGACCGTCGTGCTGCCCTGGGACCCGGAGTATTCCAGTGTCCCGGGCGAGGCCGTGCGGTCCGCGGCGAGCTACCCGGCCTATCTCGCCGACCTGCCCTCGCGCCGCGAGGTCCGGCCCCGCCCGCGCCGCGACCGCTGAAAAGCAAAGGCCCCGGCGAACCGGGGCCCTCGCGTGCTCGTCGCGGCGACGGACGGGCTACTTCGTCTCGCCCGACGGCATGACATTCTCGACCGCGGACTGCACGGTCTCGCTGACCTTGCTCGCGATCTCCTTGGCCTGGTCGATCACCGAGGCCGTGGCCTTCTCGGCGGACGCCTGGGCCTGGGCGGCCGCGCTCTCGGCCTGAGCGAGGGCCTTCTTGGCCGGCGCGGGCAGCTTCTTCACGGCCTTGCGCACGGCGGCCTTCGCCTGCGCGGGCGCCTTCCGCACCGCCTTCTTCAGGGCCGCGACCTTCTTCTTCGCCGCGGCCTGCACGGTCTTCGGCGACTTCGCAACGGCGCGCTTCACCTTCAGCGCGGCCTTCTTGACCTTTGCCTTGGCGGAGACGACCTTCTTCTTCGCCGCCTTCTTCTTGCCGGCCTTCTTCTTCGCGGTCTCGGCCTTGGACTTCTTCCTCAGGTCGGCGGCGTGGGCCCGCTTGTAGCTCTGCACGTCCTTGATCCGGCCTTTGGCATCGCGGACGACGTACAGCTTCTTTCCCTTGCTGCTGCGGTGCGTGGTGCGCCGCGCCTTTTTCTTCGCTGCCATGGAGACTCCCTACGTGGTTTGGGTCGCGGTCGACTGGACAGGCCGCGTGCAAATGGGTTCGCCCCCGACGCTAGAGCAGCGCCCACCGGGAGTCAACACGGGAAAAGTGCAGTGCCGCGGCCGCGGCTCAGCCGGTGCCCTGCAGCCCCTGTGCGATGCCGTTGACCGACGCCAGCAGGGCGTCGAACAACTCGCGGTCGTCGCGCCCGGCTTCCCGCCAGCGCCGCAGCAGGTCGACCTGGGTCAGGTGGATCGGATCGACGTAGGGATTGCGCAGCCGGATCGAGCGCTGCAGGGTCGGTTCGGAGTCGAGCAGCCGCGCACAGCCCTTGATCGCCAGTACCTGCTCCGTGGCCCGCCCGAATTCCTCGCGGACGACCCCGGCCAGGCGCTGCAGCATGGGCGGCACGAGTTCCTCGTACTGGGCGGCGATGCCGAGGTCGGCGCGCGCCATGCGCATCTCGACGTCGTCCAGCAGGCCCTCGAAGAACGGCCAGCGACCGTACATCTCGCTCAGGAACGGCGCCCCGAACTTCGCCTGCACGGCCGCCAGCCCGGCGCCCGCCCCGAACCAGCCGGGCAGCATGTGGCGGCTCTGCGACCAGGCGAACAGCCACGGCACGGCGCGCATGCCGGCGACCCCGGCGCCGCCCACGTAGGCGACCGGCCGCGACCCGATCTGCATGCGCTCGATGACGTCCACCGGCGTCGCGTGCAGGAAGAACTCCATGAACCGCGGGTCGTCGACCACGACCGCCCGGTACCGCTCCTGGCTGACCCGGGCGAACAGGTCCATCGCCTCCAGCCAGCGCGACTCGAGACGCTCCGTGCCGTAGTAGCCCGCCGCCATCAGGGACAGGGTGCTCAGGCCCTGCTCGAAGGTCCTCAGCGCGATCGGCGCCAGCCCGTAGCGGTCGTTGATGCTCTCGCCCTGCTCGACGACCCGCAGGCGGGTGCCGGCCACGCCCGCCGGCAGGGCCCGCACGATCGCCTCGGTGCGACTGCCGCCCCGGCTGATCGACCCGCCGCGGCCGTGGAAGATCTGCAGGCGCACGCCGGCGGCGACGCAGGCGACCGACATCGCCTCCTGCGCCCGCCTCAGCAGCCAGCGCGAGGCGACGATGCCCGAATCCTTGTTGCTGTTGGAGTAGCCGATCATCACCACCTGGCGGTTGCCGCGGGAGGCCAGGTGCTCGCGGTAGACCCTGTTCTGCAGCAGGCGGGTGATCGTGTCGCCCGCGTGCTCCAGGGACTCGACCGAGTCGAACAGCGGCGCCACGTCGAGCTGTGCCTGCCCGCCCTGCGCGTCGGTGTAGCCGGCCCAGCGGGCCATCAGCAGCACCGTCAGCAGGTCGTCGACGTCGGCCGCCATGCTCACCACGTAGGTGCCGATGGCCAGGGAGCCGTAGCGGTGGTCGCAGTACTCCATCGCCTCGAACACCCACAGGGCGCGCTTGCCGGCCGGGTCCAGCGCGTGGACCGGCGACTCGTCCGCGGCCAGCGCCTCGGTCAGGCGTCGCGTGCGCTCCGCGGCGCTCATCTCGCACCAGCCCTCCTCCCCCAGCCCCTGGCCGACGATCTGGCGGTGGACGCGCGCGTTCTGGCGCACGTCGAGGGTCGCGAGGTGGAAGCCGAAGGCGCGCACGCGGCGCAGCAGCCGCTGCACGTAGAACAGGCCGGCATGGCGGCCGCGGTGCTCGATGAGGCTGCGCGCGATCAGCTCGAGGTCCTCGACCAGCTGGCTGGCGCGCTCGTACTGACCCGAGGCGTGGTCGTAGGTGGCACGCAGGCGCTCGGCGATCTGGCCGACGAGCACTCGGTACGGCATGCGGTCGTGATTGGCCGGCGCGGTCGCCCGCGCACCGGGCACGAGGGTCCGGTACTGCTCGATGCGCTGCAGCACCTGGGGCGTCACGCCGACGCGACTGGCGCTCTGGCTGAGCTTCTCGCCGAGCTCCTGGGCCTCGAGGAAGTAGCGGTTGATGATCAGCTGGTGGTGCCGCGCGCAGCTCTCGCGGATGGTCTTGGCATGCACGTCCGGGTGGCCGTCCATGTCTCCGCCCACCCAGGATCCGAACCGCAGCACGTCCGGCACGTCAACGCCCTGCGCCTCGGCGCCGTAGACACCCACCAGCGCCGCCTCGACCTCCGCGTAGAAGTCCGGGATGACCTCGTAGACGACCTCGGCGAGGAAGAACAGCACGTGCTCGCGCTCGTCCGCGACCGTGAGGCGCTCGCGCGAGTTCTCGGCCGTCTGCCAGGCGGTGGTCAACTCGCTGCGCAGGTGCTCGACGATCGAGCCCTGCTCCGGCGGCGTGAGCGACGGGTCGAGGCGCCGCAGCAGGAGCCGGGCGATGCGCTGCTGCTGCCGCAGGATCGTGCGGCGCGTGGACTCCGTCGGGTGCGGCGTGAACACCGGCTCGATGCCGACCTGCCCGAGCAGTTCGAGCACCTGCGCGAGACCGAGGCCGCGCGCCTTCAGCTTCTGGAAGCAGTCGGGCATGCCGCCGGGCTGCGGCGTGCTGCTGTCGTGCATGTACTGCCGCCGACGGCGCACCCGGTGCACCTTCTCGGCCATGTTGACGACCTGGAACCAGGCCGCGAAGGCGCGGATGACCTCGCGGGCCTCCGCGGGCGGCCGTCCCCGCGTCCTCACCACCAGTTCGACGGTGTCCTCGGCCTCGCCGAGCCGGCGGCCGATCGCCGCCTGGCGGTCGCCTTCGACGGCGTCGTAGAGCGGCGGACCGCCCTGGTCCTTGAGGACCTCGCCGACCAGCGCGCCGAGCGTGTGCACGTCGTCGCGCAGGGCCGCGTCCTTGAGCGGGAAGAAGATGCCTTTGCGGGCCATGGGATCGCTGCGGGCTGACCGGGGGTGCTTCGGCGTGCTGACCGCGGGGCGGGGACGGTGACCCGGCTCACTCGGCCGGTGGGGTCCGCCATGCTAGCAGAACTGGTTCCGGCGCCAATGTTGCGGCGAGGCAACGTTCGCACGCGGACGGGGCGCGCCGGGCTGCCGGTTGCCCGGTCACAGTGCATGAATCCGGGAAATTGTGGCTTTCCGAAGGGGGTGGTATGTTCGCCACGTTGGGGCCGGTTCAAGTCCGGACATTTCCACAACTCACTGTCAGGGGACACTCAATGAAGTTTGGCAAGTCTCGCCTGTTTGCGCTCGCCGCAGCGCATGGTGCGTCGCTCCTCGCGGTTCCCGCTGTCCTCCAGGCAGCCGAGAACTCGGGCCAGATCGAGGAGATCGTGGTCACGGCGCGCCAGCGCCTCGAGAAGATCGAGGACGTGCCGGTCACGATCACGGCATTCACGCAGACCGAGATCCAGAACGCCGGCATCGACCGGCCGACCGACTTCATCGCCATGACCGCCGGCGTGTCGCAGGTGCAGACGGCCGAGGCCGGCGACCTGCAGGTGAACATCCGCGGCATCAACACCGGCCGCGACGCCGAGACCAACTTCGCGCTCGTCATCGACGGCGTGCTGCAGACCAACCCGCAGGCCCTGAACCAGGAACTGTCGGGCGTCACGCAGATCGAGATCCTGAAGGGGCCGCAGGGCGCGCTCTACGGCCGCAACGCGGTGGCCGGCGCGATGATCATGAGCACGCGCAAGCCGGGCGACCAGTGGGAGACCGACCTCGCCGCGGGCTACGGCACCGACAATTCGTACAAGGCCAGCATCTACAGCGGCGGCCCGCTCGGCGCCGGCGTGAAGGGCTCGATCTCGGCCTACACGCGCAACACCGACGGCCAGTGGAAGAACCTGACGCTCGACTGCGACGACTGCGTCGACTTCTTCGAGGAGACGGGCGTGCAGGGCCGCCTGCTGTTCCCGCTCGCCGGCGGCGACCTCGACTTCAAGGCCAAGTACTCGAAGATCGACTCGGGCGCGATCAACTTCAACGCGGCCGTCGCACTGGTCGACGCCGCCGCGGCCCTCAACGCCCCGCCGTTCTACGAGGACCCGAACGACCACGTCTTCCGCTACATCAACAACGTCAAGCCCCAGAACGAGCAGGAGAACGTCAACCTCTCGCTGAAGGGCGACTGGGACCTCGGCTTCGCCACCCTGAGCAGCTACGTCGCCTACAACGACCAGACGAACTACTTCCTGACGGACGGCACCAGCGCGGCGTTCAACCTCTACACGTTCCAGAACCTGGACACGAACAATCCGTTCCAGGCGACCAGCCTCTGCCAGTCGACGAACGACGCGCACCTGAACGACCCGGGTTACCGGCCGCCGTTCTTCGGCGTGCCCTCGAATCTCTGGTTCACGCCCGCGGGCGGTGGTGGCTCGGGCTTCCTGCCCCCGTACGGGCCCGAGACCTGCGGCGGCTACCAGTACCAGCAGCGCGACCAGACGGACACCAGCATCGAGGTCCGGCTCGTCTCGCCGGGCGACCAGTCGCTGCGCTGGGTCGCGGGCGCCTACTTCGCCGACATCGACCGCCACGTGGTGGTCTCCCAGGGCGCGGACCTCGGCGTGCCGCTGAAGCCGAAGGCCTTCATTCCCACGGGCGGCTCCAACCCGACCGACCTGCTCTACGACGACGACCTCTCGAGCAAGGTCTACGCGGTGTTCGGCCAGCTCGCCTACGACCTCACCGAGGGCCTCGAACTCGCCCTCGCGCTGCGCTTCGACAGCGAGGACCGCTCGGTCAGCAACAACGTGCCGGTGTGCTCGGCGAGCAATCCGACCGCCTGCCGCGCGCAGACGCCGGGCTTCGCGTACATCTACAACATCGGCGGCTCGGCGCCCTACATCAACCCGGCCTACACCGTGAACCCGGCCTACGCGACCAGCGGCATCCCGGACCGCAGCAAGACCTTCGAGCAGCTGCAGCCGAAGGTCTCGATGAACTGGAAGCTGACGGACGACTTCTCGCTGTTCGCGTCCTATGGCTACGGCTTCCGCAGCGGCGGCTTCAACTCGTCGGGCAGCGCCGCGACGATCGACACCGCCTACGGCTTCGCCGGCAGCACGCCGCTGTGCCTCGGCCCGGGCACCGATCCGTTCGGACTCGGCGCGCCGGCTTGCAGCTCCGGTTCGACGCTGAACATCACGGACGTGAACGACACCTACAAGAAGGAGGTCTCGAAGGCCGCGGAACTCGGCTTCAAGTCGTTCTTCGCCGACCGCACGGTCAACGTGAACGCCGCGGTGTTCTACACGCAGGTCGAGGACCTGCAGTTCTTCAACTTCTTCGCCGGCCCGTTCGGCCTGCTGCGCGTCGTCACCAACATCGACGAGGTGACGATCAAGGGCGCCGAGATCGACGGCCGCTGGCGGGTCGGCGAGCACTTCACGGTGTTCGGCGGCTGGGCGCTCACGGACGGCAACATCGACAAGTACGCGGGCCGGCCGTACACGAAGGGCAACGAAGTGCCGTATGCGCCGGAGTACACCGGCAACCTCGGCGCCGAGTTCACCTACCCGGTCGGCGAGAGCCTGCAGCTGCTCGCCCGCCTGGACGCGAGCTTCGTCGGCGAGACGTGGTTCCACCCGGTGCAGGGCGAGAAGGTGCCGAACCTCTTCACGTACTTCAGCTTCGGGCAGGGTGAGTTCTCGAAGATGAAGCGCGACCCGTACAACACGCTCAACGCCCGCATCGGACTCTCCGGCGAGCGCTGGGGCGTGACCGCGTGGGGTCACAACGTGACGGACGAGAAGTACCTCGCGGAGATCATCCCGGCGCCGGAGTTCGGCGGGTCGTTCATCCACGACGCGCAGGGCGCGTCCTACGGCCTCGACGTGAGCTTCAAGTTCTGATGACGCCCTGGCAACCCTCCCGGTCCTCGGGAGGGTTGCTGCGGGAGCCGGCCAGGGGCCCGGGCAGCGCGAGTTGCCCGGGCCTTTTCGCAGGCGCGGGCCGGACCGGCTCGCTCAGGCGCTGTGCCAGTCCCGCTCCCCGGCGTCCCAGTCGCGACGCAGCCGCTGGCCGAACGCGTAGCGCTCGCCCGGGTGGTCGGACAGCGAGATCTCGATCAGGTCGCCGCGCTCGTCGCAGTAGCGGCGCACCACGCGCATGCTCGGGCTGCCCGCCGGGACGCCGAGCGCCCCGGCCGCGTCCTCGGGCATCGGCCGCGCCATCACGTCGATCGTGACCTCGGCCACGTGCAGGCCGAACTCCTGCTCCAGGAGCTCGTAGACGGTCCGGCGGCCGCGACCGATCTTCGCGGCGATCGCGCCGTACTTCGGCAGCAGGTAGATGTCCGTACGGCAGATCGGCGGCCGGCCGGCCCCCATGCGCCGGATGGCCCGCGCCCGCACCCAGCGCGAACCGCGCCGGCAACCCAGGATGGCGGCGAGGTCGGCCCCGACCGCGACCTGCGCGGTCTCGACGACCTCCAGCCGGCTCTCCGGCGGGTAGCGCAGGAGTTGGTCCGGCGAGGCCACCCGGTGCACGTAGGCGCGCCGCGGCTTGCGCGCCAGCACGCGCGTGCCGAGGCCCCGGCGACGCTCGATCAGGCCGAGATCCTCCAGCCGGCGCAGCGCCTCGCGGATGGTGTGCCGGCTGGCGCCGTAGTCCTCCATGAGCTGCAGCTCGCCGGGCACCAGCGCCCCGACCTTCAGCTTCCCGGCGCGGATCCGTCCAATCAGCTCGTCGGCGATCTCCGTGTAGCGGTTCATGTCCCTTCCCAGCGTCGGCCGGCCCGGACAATTGTCCGGACATTAACGGAATGCTATACAGGAGCCCTGCCCGGCAGCCCTGCCCCGGGCCCGCGAGGAGCACCATGGTCCAGAACGTGAAAAACCTGGGTGGCCAGCGCTACCGGGAGACTTTCGGCCGATATTACGAGGATTTCGCCGTCGGCGACACCTACGAGCACCGTCCCGGGCGCACGATCACCGAGACGGACAACACCTGGTTCACCCTGCTGACGATGAATACGCATCCTTTGCACTTCGACGCGGAGTACGCCAAGGCCTCGGAATTCGGCCGCTGCATCGTCTGCAGCCCGCTCACCGTCGCCCTGCTGGTCGGCATGAGCGTGACGGACGTGAGCCAGAAGGCCATCGCGAACCTCGGCTGGAAGGAGATCCGGATGACCGCCCCGCTGTTCGCCGGGGACACCCTGTACGGCGAATCCGCCGTGCTCGACAAGCGCGAATCGAAGAGTCGTCCGGATGCCGGCGTGGTCACCGTCAGCACCACCGGCCGCAACCAGGACGGCAAGGTCGTCTGCACGTTCGAGCGCACGATCCTGGTCGCCAAGCGCGGCCACGGCGTCGAAGACCGCAACCACTACTGACCCTGCTCGCCGGAGAGCCCGCCATGAGCCTGTCGGAACTCGATGCCCAGATCCTCGATACCATCGACCGCTGGGTCGAGAAGGAAGTGAAGCCCATCGCCCGCAAGTTCGACCAGGCGGACGAGTACCCGCACGACCTGGTCGAGCAGATGAAGGAACTGGGGCTGTTCGGCGCGACGATCGCGCCGGAGTACGGCGGCCTCGGACTGTCGGCGACCACCTATGCAACGGTCGTCTCGCGCATCGCGAAGGCCTGGATGGCCCCGGTCGGCATCTTCAACTCGCACCTGATCATGGCCTCCTGCGTCCAGCGCCACGGCACCGAGGAGCAGAAGCAGCGCTTCCTGCCCCGCTTCGCCACGGGCGAACTGCGCGGCGGCCTCGGCCTCACCGAGCCCAACGCCGGCACCGACCTGCAGAGCATCCGCACGACGGCCCGCCGCGACGGCGACCACTACGTGATCAACGGCACCAAGACGTGGATCACCAACGGCGTGTACGGCACGGCCTTCGCGCTGCTCACGAAGACGGACACCGAGGCGCAGCCGCGCCACAAGGGCATGACGATGTTCGTCGTCGAGAAGGGCGAGGGCTTCACCGTCGGCCGCAAGATCCGCAAGCTCGGCTATCGTTCGATCGACAGCGCGGAACTGGTGTTCGACAACCACCGCGTCGAGGCCGACCGGCTGATCGGCGGCGCCGAGGGCCACGGCTTCCACCACGCCGTGAGCGGGCTCGAACTCGGGCGGATCAACGTCGCGGCGCGCGGCCTCGGCCTCGCGCAGGCCGCGCTCGCCGACGCGCTGCGCTACGCGCAGGAGCGCCAGGCCTTCGGCAAGCCGATCGCCCAGCACCAGGCCATCCAGCTGAAGCTCGCCGACATGGCCACACGCTGCGAGGCGGCGCGCCTGCTGGTCGAGCAGGCGGCGCGCAAGTACGACACGGGCGAGCGCTGCGACATGGAGGCCGGCATGGCCAAGCTGTTCGCGTCGGAGGCCGGCGTCGAGAACAGCCTCGAGGCCATGCGCATCTTCGGCGGCTACAGCTACTCGGTGGAGTTCGACGTCGAGCGCTACTACCGCGACTCGCCGCTGATGTGCATCGGCGAGGGCACCAACGAGATGCAGCGCGTCATCATCGCCCGGCAGCTCGTCGAGAGGAACGCGCTGTGACGCGCGGGCTGCCGCTCGCGGGCATTCGCGTCCTCACCTTCGAGAACTTCGGTGCCGGGCCGTTCGGCTCGATGTACCTCGCCGACCTCGGCGCCGAGGTGATCAAGATCGAGAACCGCGAACAGGGCGGCGACGCCACGCGCGGCATGGGCCCGCACTTCCTCGGACCGGACGACAGCCAGTTTTTCCAGACCTTCAACCTCAACAAGAAGAGCGTCACGCTCAACCTGAAGCTGCCGGCCGGCCAGGAGGCCTTCCACCGCATCGTGCGCACCGCCGACGTGGTGCTGAACAACCTGCGCGGCGACCAGCCGGGCAAGCTCGGCCTCGACTACGCGACGCTCGGCAAGGTGAATCCGAAGGTCCTCTGCGCGCACCTCTCCGCCTACGGGCGCGACAACGAGCGCAAGGGCTGGCCCGGCTACGACTACCTGATGCAGGCGGAGGCCGGATTCCTCTACATGTCCGGCGAGCCCGGCGGCCCGCCGACCCGCATGGGACTGTCGATCGTCGACTACATGACGGGCATCACCACGTCGGTCGCGATCCTCGCCGCGCTGATCGGCGTGCTGAAGAGCGGCCGGGGCCACGACGTCGACGTCAGCCTGTTCGACGTGGCGCTGCACCAGCTCACCTACCCGGGCGCCTGGTACCTCAACTCGGGCGCCCGCACGGAACGCCTGCCGCGCAGCTCGCATCCGTCGGCGGTGCCGGTGCAGCTGTTCCGCACGCAGGACGGCTGGATCTTCGTCATGTGCATGACGGACAAGTTCTGGCAGGCGCTGATCGGGGCCCTCGGCCGCGAGGACCTGGGCGCGGACCCCGAGTTCGCGACCGTCGAGGCGCGCCGCCGCAACCGCGACCGACTCACCGAACTGCTCGACTCCGTGTTCGTGACGGACACCACGGCCGCGTGGCTCGGCCGGCTGCAGGGCCTGATGCCCGCCTCGCCCGTCTACGACCTGCCGCAGGCGCTCGACAATCCCTACATCCGCCAGATCGGCATGCTGCGCGACCTGCCGCACCCGCAGCACCCGGATTACCGCGTGCTCGCCAACCCCATCAAGCTCGACGGCCAGCGCCTGCCGAGCCGCGTCGCGCCGCGCCTCGGCGAGCACACCGATGACGTGCTGGCCTCGGTCGGCTATTCCTCGCGCGAAATCGCCGCGCTGAGGGACCAGGGGGTCGCCTGATGAAGCTCGATGGCGTGCGCGTGCTCGACCTCGGCCTGTTCCTGCCGGGGCCGTACGTCTCGCAGCTGATGGCCGACCACGGCGCCGAGGTGATCAAGCTCGAGCCGCCCGGCGAGGGTGACCCGGGTCGGCACATCGGCCAGGTGGAGCACGGCAACACGGTGTTCTTCCGCAATCTCAACCGCGGCAAGAAGAGCGTGAGCCTCAACCTCAAGTCGCCGGCGGGACTGGAGGCGGCGCTGCGTCTCGCGGAGTCGGTCGACGTGATGATCGAGGCGTTCCGCCCGGGCGTCGCGCGGCGCCTCGGCGTGGACTACGAGTCGGTGCGCCGTCGCAACCCGCGCATCGTGTACTGCTCGATCTCGGCCTTCGGCCAGTCGGGCCCGCTGCACCAGGTGCCTGCGCACGACCTCGCCGTCGAAGCGCACGCGGGCATCACCAGCGTTTCGCTCGGGCAGGACGACCAGCCGACGATGCCGCCGGTGCCGGTCGCAGATTTCGCCTCGGCCTCGCTCAGCCTCGCGGGTATCCTGATGGCTCTGCTGCGTCGCCAGCAGACGGGCGTCGGCGACTGCCTCGACATGGCCATGTACGACAGCGCGCTCTCGTGGCTGCCGAACGTCACGGGCCCGGTGTTTGCCGAGAAGCGCAATCCGGTCCCGAAGCACGAGCGCAGCTGGGGCGGCGCGGCCTTCTACCGCATCTACCGCACGGCGGACGACCGGCACGTGGTGCTCGGCGCACAGGAGATCAAGTTCGTGCGCTCGCTGATGACGGAGTGGGGCCGGCCGGACCTGGTCGCGCTCGCGGAACGCGGGCCGGGTCCGCACCAGCAGCCGCTCGCGGAGTTCGTGCAGGGCGTGTTCGCCACGAAGACGCAGGCCGAGTGGGTGGAGTACTTCCGCACGCGCGACATCGGCTTCGCGCCGGTGAAGACGCTGCGCGAGGCCTACGACGATCCGCACACGCAGGCACGGCAGATGCGCATCGTGGACGACCTCGGCCAGGAGCACATCGGGCTGCCGATCAAGTTCCAGGAGGAGCCGGGGCGCGCGGACCTGCGCGTGCCGAGGCTCGGCGAGCACACGGCCGAGGTCCTGCGGGGCATCGGCTACTCCGACGCCGACATCGCGCAGCTCGCGGCCGGTTGAGTCCGTTCGCGCCGTGCGACGGCTGTGGCGCGACGTCGCCAGGGGCCCCAACTTCCGGGTGATCTCGTCGGGACGCCGTAAACCCATCCTTGGGGGCTCCGGGCGCCGCGTCCCTGCGGCGCACGGCCCGACGAGATCACCCGGAAGTTGAAGCCCCGCGCGTCGCGCGCTTCTTGCCGCCGCGGCGGCACGCCGAGGCTCCCGGCTCGGGGCTGGCTCTCCCGGGGCCGTCACGCGCCACGGACGGCGCGTGCGGAGCCTACAGGGATGTACTTGCGGCGTCCCGGGCGGGCCAGCCCCGAGCCGGGAGCCCGGCGATCCGCAACTCGCTGGACTTGCCCCGCTACGCTGCGACCGGCGCGCGAGTGTGCCAGTCGGTCGCCTGCTCGTATGCGTGCGCAACGCGCAGCAGCGCGGCTTCGGCGAACGGGCGCCCGGCGAGCTGGAAGCTGGTCGGCACGCCGTTGTCCGTGAACCCGCAGGGCACCGCGAGCGCCGGCAGGCCGAGGTAGTTGAACGGCGCCGTGCAGCGCACCATCACCGAGATCTTCTCCCACATGACCGCGGCGCCGCCGACGTCCGTCTCCTCGATGGTCGGCGCCGGGATGCCGAGCGTGGGCAGGTGCAGCACGTCGCACTGCTCGAACACCTGGTGCACGAACGACGCCACCAGCCGCGGCCGGATCGCGAGCGCCTGGGCGTACACCGGCGCCGGAATGCCGAGCCCGGTCGCCGCGCGCACCCGCACCTGCGGCGAGTACAGGTGCGAACGCGCCCGCAGGTTCGCGGCGTGGATGGCGGTGGCCTCCGAATAGACCAGCACGCGACTCAGCTCCGTCAGCTGCGAGCAGTCCGGCAGCGACACCGGCACGACCTCGGCGCCGAGACCGGCCAGCACGTCGAGCGACGCACGCACCGCGCGCGCCACGTCGTCGCTCACCCGCTCGACAAAGAAGGTCGTGGGAACGCCGACGCGCAGTCCGCGCACGTCCTCGCTCAGGGCCGCGGGATAGTTCGGCACCGGCCGGGGGCTGGTGCGCGCATCGAGCGGATCGTGGCCCGCGATCGCCTTGAGCAGCAGCGCCAGATCGAGTGTCGTGCGGGCGAACACCCCGGGCGTGTCGGCCGAGTGCGAGAGCGGCATCATCCCGTGGCCGCTCAGCAGCCCGTAGGTCGGCTTGAGGCCCAGCACGCCCGACACGCTCGCGGGCAGGCGCACGGAGCCACCGGTGTCCGAGCCGAGACTGCCGTAGGCGAGCCGCGCCGCGACCGCGACGCCGCTGCCGCTCGACGATCCGCCGGCGACGTGCGCCGGATTCCAGGCGTTGCGGCAGTGCCCGACGGCCGCGTTGTGTCCGGTCGGGCCGAGCGCGAACTCCGCCATGTTGAGCGCGGCGATCTCGAGGGCGCCGGCCCGGTCGAGACGCTCGAGCAGCGTGGCCGTCGCCTGGGCCGCGCCGGGCGAAGCCTTCGAGCCCATGCTCGAGGCGCGGCCGGCGCGGAAATACATGTCCTTGTGCGCGAGCGGCACACCGTGCAGGGGTCCCAGCGGCCGGCCGGCCGCCACGGCGGCATCGGCACGGTCGGCGGCGGCGATGACGGCATCGTCGAAGACCCGCAGCACCGCGTTCACGACCGGGTTCCAGCGCTCGATGCGCCGCAGGCAGGCCTGGGCGACCTCGCGAGCGGACACGCGGCGTTCGCGAATGGCGCGCGCGGTCTCATCGAGCGTCCAGCCGGTCAGTTCGTCCGCGGCGCTCATGACTCGCCCCCGGCCAGGGCGTCCAGCGTGGCGATGAACTCCGCGGCCGCCTCCTCCACCAGCACTGGCCCCGGCGGAGGCGCGGCGGCCGCCACGGCGGCGGTCGCCGCCGTCGCGGCGACGGCGATGCGCCCGGCGGTCTCCTCGTCCATCCACTCGTGGCCCTGGGCCCGCGCCAGCACGTGCACCGTCCGCGCATCGATCGACTGTGTCATCGCTTCGCTCCTCGCACTCAGGGCGTCGCCGCCACGCCCGTCACCATGTCGGCGAGCAGCCGCCATTCGCGGCCCTCCCGAACCCACACCCGCGCAAACACGGCACGCGTCGGCCCGCCGCCGGCCCCGCGCTTCCCCGCCGTCACGAGTTCGCCCCAGGCGTAGCCCAGGTCGGAACCGGCGCCGCCCGAGACCCCGCGCGTGATCGCCACGATGCGCTCGCCGAAGTCGCGCCCGTCGAGCGGCCAGCCTGCCCCGGCCGGCGCGGGCGGATGGCCGTCGCGCATCACCAGCATGGACGCCGACGCCCGCTGGCGCAGCGCCGCGTCGAGGCCCTTGTCCGCCAGCAGGGTGTCGTACTGCCCGTTCGCCCGCACGAGTGCTTTCGCATCCTCGCCCGGCGGGCACGGCTCCGCCCCCGCCGCCAGCGGCGACGGGTCGGCCATGCCGGTGGCCGGCACGTCGATGCCGTGGTCCAGCGCCACCGCCCACCGGCCCTCCGTACCGCGGCGCCAGACGGTGAGGTAGTAGCCCGTGGCGGTGACGGTGTCCTGGCGATACGTCCACGGCCCGAGCGTCACGGCGAGTTGGCCGTCGCAGCTCACGAGCCCCGCGACGGGCGACCACTCCAGTTGGCCCGTGGCCTCGTCGTGCGAGCGCAGCCAGTCGGGCCCGGACACCGCCGTGGGCCGGAACAGGACGCCGTCGGGCGCGAGGTACTCCAGGAACGCGGCCTGCGCGCCGATCTCGGCCGAGCGCGACGCGAACGCCCGATCCGTCGCCAGCACCTCGTCGAGCAGGCCGTCCGCACGCGCGAGGGCGGCGGCGCACAGCAGGCTCGGGACGAGGGCAGCGAAAAGGCGTCGGCGCATGGAACTTCGGCGGAACCGGGCGGTCGAGGATATCGCGGGCCGCGGTTCCGCGTCTGCCGCATTCTGCTACAGTCTCCCCCACCCCGACCCACCCCAAAGAGTGAACATGCAGCGACTCCTCGCCCTCTGTGCAGTGGTGCTGATGAGCCTCGGCGGCAGCCCGGCGGCCTTCGCGGACGCGAAGACCGACCAGCGCCTCGAGAACTCGCGCAAGGTCTTCGAATCGTTCTCCAACCTGAGCGAGCAGGCGATCCCGACCTGGCTGCTCGAGCGCGCGTACGGCATCGTGGTGGTGCCCGACGTGGTTTCGGTCGCGCTGACCATCGGCGGCCGCGGCGGCAAGGGCGTGATGGCCGTGCGCAACCCGGACGGCTCGTGGAGCGACCCGGTGTTCGTCACGCTCGCGGGCGGCAGCTTCGGCTTCCAGTTCGGCGTCCGGTCCACCGACGTGGTGCTGGTGCTGATGTCGCGCCAGAGCGTCGAAGGCGTCGCGGGCGGCAAGGTCACGCTCGGCGGCGACGCGAGCGTGGCCGCGGGCCCGCTCGGGCGCTCCGCCTCGGCCAACACGGACGCGACCTTCAAGGCCCAGGTGCTCTCGTATTCGCGCAGCGAGGGCCTGTTCGCCGGCGTCGCGCTGGACGGCTCGGTCATCTCGATCGACAACTCGGCCAACGAGTCGGCGTACGGCGTCTCCGGCATCCTCGCGTCGCAGATCCTGGCCGGCCGCGTCGGCTCCGCTCCAGAGGCCGCCGTCGAGTTCAAGGCGGCGCTGACGCAGGCCACCGACAAGTCCGCGGCGGCCGCCTCGCCGCAACCGCCGAGCGGCCTGTCCGTGGACGGCCAGCCGGCGTCACCCCCCGCGGCGCCCGCGGCGCCGGCCGAGGGCACGACCGAGCCGGCGACCAGCTACCCGATGGAAGACCCGAACCCGGGCGCGCCGCCGCCGCAGTGAGAACGCGGCCGGGCCGCGAGTCCGGCCCGCCCCTCGACGCGTTGCAATCCGGGTGACGCGGCCCGCTCAGCGCGGGTCGTTGCGCATCGCTTCGGCGAGTCCCGACCACAGGTCCGGATCGGCGAGCACCATGGTGGCGCCGTTGATGATGAACTGCGCGCCGATGCAGACCATGAGGAACCCGGTCAACCGGGTCAGCGCGAGCATGCCCGTGTCGCCGATCAGGCGGTTGAAGCGCTCGGCGCCGCTCAGCACGAACCACGCGAGCAGCGCGGTCAGCAGGATCGCGGTCGAAACGCCCAGGAAGTCGAGCACGCGCTGCAGCCCGTGGCGCGAGCTCGCCTGCGAGGACAGGCT
>WBZM01001187.1_pt1 | contig 27645 bp, 27 predicted proteins | sample 5204271 | NCBI WGS metagenome assembly WBZM01 (sample SAMN12344346, study PRJNA552823) | activated sludge metagenome | biome: Activated sludge suspended growth; feature: Nitrification reactor; material: Wastewater; isolation source: activated sludge from nitrification reactor of wastewater... | reverse complement strand
CCGGCTCCGGGAGCGGCGGCCGCGGCCGGCTCCACCGTGTTCATCGAGTCGACCCCCGGCACCTTCGTCCCGCCCGACGCTGTGCCCGACGTCATCGGCTTCGGGACCGGCCAGGCCCGCCAGCAGCTCGAGTCCCTCGGGTTCACCGTCACGTTGGAGCCGCTCGCGGCGCCGGAGGCGGCGCGGCGCAAGGACGGCCAGCCCTTCGAGGCGGGACAGGTGTGGCGCAGCACACCGGCGGCCGGGATCGCTGCGGTCGACGGCAAGGTCGTTCTCGCCTACCAGGTCGCCAGCGCCGCGCCACCGACGTCGGCTGCGCCGTCGACGAGCGCCCCCCGCCGCCCCGCCGCCAACGACTGACCTGGGCCCAGCCCCCGTTCTGTAGTGCGAGATCCAGGCGTTCGTGTGGATCTCGCACTACAGAACGGGAGGGGTGACGTCGGTCCACCGCTTCGACCCGGTCGGGACGCCGCTGGCAAGCTGGAGCCCGTGGGTTCCACCGCTTCCGACGAGCAGACCTCGAACGACACGCCGGGCTCGGCTCCGGCCCCCGGCCGCCGCCGGTGGTTGCTCATCGCCGGGATGCTGTTCGCCGTGGCCACGTTCGGGGTCTGGATCTACGCCCTGTTCATCTACGACCCCGGGTTGATGATCGACGAACTGTCGGACCGGCGGTTCCCGAAGGCGGCCGAGCAGATCTGCCACCGGGCCCGGGTCAAGATCGAGAAGCTCCCCACGGCTGACCAGACCGAGGACCACCGCGAACGGGCCGCCGTCGTCGACCAGGCCAACGACGCGCTCCGCCAGATGACCGACGAGCTCCAGACCGCGGTGCCCCAGGGCCAGGGCCGGATCACCACCGGGATCCAGCAGTGGGTCGAGGACTGGAACACCTACATCGGCGACCGCGACGACTACGCCGACCAGCTGCGAGACGACCCGAACACGCGGTTCACCGAGTCGCTCAAGTCGAACCGGCAGATCTCACGGGCGATCGACGCCTTCGCCATGGTGAACCGCATGGACAGCTGCGCGGTCCCCGGCGACGTCGGCTGACCGACCCCCGTCAACCCCGTTCTGTTCGTTCGATCACACCGTCATCGGTGTGATCGAACGAACAGAACGGGTGGGCGGAGCGGGCGAGACGGAGGATCCCCTCCTCGTCGACCGCGTCGGGCAGTTCGTCCCAGGTGACCCACCGAAGCCCCAGCGACTCGTGGTTGCCCACCTCGACCGCCCCCGGCGGAGCGACGACCACGAATCGCACGTCGAGGTGCAGGTGCTCGCCCAGGGCGTCGCGGTGGTCGACGGGGTGGATGTCGACGTCGACCGCTGGCACCAGGACCCGCAAGCCTGCGATCCCGGTCTCCTCGGTCGCCTCCCGCAGCGCCACCCCCGCCAGCCGGTGGTCGCCGTCCGCGTGCCCGCCCGGCTGGAGCCAGCGACGGAGTTTGGCGTGCAGCATCAGCAGGACCCGTTCGCCGTCCGAGTCGACGACGAGGGCCGAGCCCGTCAGATGCCCCGGAGCCGTCGTCCGGTCCGCGAGGGCAGCGCCGTGGGCCTCGAGCAGCTCGAGCACCCGGGCCCGATCGGCCTCCTGGGCGGGGTCGATCACCGCCTCCTCCAACGACCGGCGCGACACCTCCGGATCCCGGCTGGACGAAAGGCGCGGGTCGCCGGACGACAACCACAGAGCGGTCACGAGCCACCTCCGGACGGTCGTCCCCGCGACACGCCGGGATGTCCGGGAACCAGGAACCGCCAGCGGTGCTCCACCCCCCGGGTGATGCCGACCCGGGTCGTGCGGACCGGTCGGGCCGGAGGGCCCACGTCGTCACGAACCAGCCGGATCCGGGAGCGGCGCCCGCACAGGTCGACGCCGTCGTCGGCCCCGGTGATGGCGAGCGCCGCGCACAACTTGCCGGGACCGTTGGCCAGATCGACGTCCCGAGCGATGCCGGGCCGATCCCCCCGCATCCGCTCCAGCCCCGCGACCGGTTCGACGGCCCGGATCAGGACCGCTTCGGCCACCCCGTCGACTCCGGCGACCACGTTCGCGCACCAGTGGATGCCGTAGGAGCGGTACACGTACAGCAGGCCGGGCGGCCCGAACATGGTGGCGTTGCGGGCGGTTGGGCCCCGGTAGGCGTGGCTCGCCGGGTCACGTTCACCCCGGTACGCCTCCACCTCGACGATGCGGCCGACCCGCACTGAGCCGTCGGTGTCGCTCACCGACACGAGCGCGTTCAACAGGCGAGGCGCGACCACGGTCGAGTCGCCGACCAGGTCACGACGCGGGAACGGCCGACTCACCCGGCCGGCTGCGGATGGGCGCCCTCGGCGAGGACCGACCAGCGGGCCCGCTCAGCCGCGATGCGCTCGGCCAGACGACCGCGCTGGGCCGCGACCGGCTCGGGGCCTCCCCCGCCCGGGCTGGCGCGGTTGGCCGTGCCCGCCCCGGGCCGGAGCAGGGCCACGCCCCGCTCGCCCAGCTCCGGTTCGGCGGCGACGAGGTCGACCAGGGGGATGCCCTCGTCGAGGGACCGACGCACCAGCGCCCCGACGATGCCATGAGCCGATCGGAACGGGACGCCGTCGGTGACCAGCAGCTCGGCCAGGTCGGTCGCCGCCGCATACGGCGAGTCCGCCGCCGCCGCCATCGGCTCGGGTCGGAAGGTGATCGTCGCGTACAGACCGGTCATCGCGAGCAGCGCCAGGCGAACCGTGTCGAGCGCGTCGAACAGCGGCTCCTTGTCCTCCTGGAGGTCGCGGTTGTACGCGAGCGGCAACGACTTCATGGTGGCGAGGAAGCCGGTCAGGTCACCGATCAGGCGACCGGCCTTGCCCCGAGCCAACTCGGCGACGTCGGGGTTCTTTTTCTGCGGCATCATCGACGAGCCGGTCGCGTAGGTGTCGTCGAGGACGGCGAAGCCGAACTCGTCGCTGGTCCACAGGACGATCTCCTCGCCCATCCGCGACAGGTGCAGGCCGATCGTCGTGCACACGAACAGCGACTCGGCGACGAAGTCGCGGTCCGAGGTGGCGTCGAGGGAGTTCTCGAACCGCGCCGGGAACCCGGCGTCCGCCGCGGTCGCGTCGGGATCGAGCGGCAGCGACGACCCGGCCAGCGCGCCGGCGCCGAGCGGCGACACGTGGGTGCGGCGCCGGCAGTCGGCCAGGCGGTCGACGTCTCGCAGCAGCGCCCAGGCGTGCGCCATCAGGTGATGCGCCAGCAGCACCGGCTGGGCCCGCTGGAGGTGCGTGTAGCCCGGCAGGCGCACCGGGTCACCGTCGACGCCGCCGGTCAGGGATCGGTCGGCCCGATCGGCGAGCACGTCGACGAGGCCGAGAACCAGCTCGGCGGTCGCCGCCATCTGGCCCACCACGTGGTGGCGGAACGCGGTGGCGACCTGGTCGTTGCGCGACCGGCCGGTGTGGATCTTGCCGCCGACCGGGCCGACCAGCTCGGTGACCCGGCGTTCGATGGCGGTGTGGACGTCCTCGTCGGAGGCGACGAAGTCGAGCACGCCGGTCCGGTACTCCATCTCGACCGAGTCCAGGCCACCGAGGAGGGCGGCCAGCTCCCCCTCGTCGATGAGGCCCGCCCGGTGCAGACCCCGGACGTGCGCCTTGGAGCAGGCGACGTCGTCGGGCAGGAGACGCTGGTCGTAGCTGAGCGACTCGGTGAACTCGACGAGCGCCTCGGCGGGCGGGACGTCGAACCGACCGTGCCAGAGCTGGCCCCGATCGGTGGGCGAGCCGTCCTCGGTCATCGCTGCGAACCCGGGCCCTGGACGTCGGACCAGGTCTGCACACCGAGACCCCAGATGCGCACGAAGCCCTCGGAATCCGCGTGGCGGAACCGGTCCGCCGCGTCGTAGGTGGCGAGTCCGTAGTCGTAGAGCGACTTCGGGGCCCGCCGACCGACGACCCAGCACCGGTTGGGCTCGAGGCGGAGCCGGACGTCGCCGGTGACGTGCTGCTGGGAGACGTCGACGAACGCGTCGAGGGCGTCGCGCAGCGGCGAGTACCACAGTCCGTCGTAGACCAGCTCGGCGTAGCGGTGCTGCAGCGCGATCTTCTGGCGGCCGAGGTCACGCTCGACGGTCAGCGACTCGAGGTCGCGGTGCGCCAGCATGATCGCCAGGGCGCCGGGGGCCTCGTAGGTCTCGCGGCTCTTGATGCCGACGCGACGGTTCTCGACCATGTCGAGGCGTCCCCAGCCGTAGCTGCCGACCAGGTGGTTGAGGGCGATGACGATCTCGAACAGCGGCCGGGCCTCGCCGTCCAGGGCGACGGGAACGCCGCGCTCGAAGCTGAGGGTGAACTCGGCGGGTTCGGTGGCGGTCCGCTCGGTCATCTTCCAGACCCCGGCGGGCGGCTCGGCCCACGGGTCCTCCATCTCGCCGCACTCGATCGCCCGACCGAAGAGGTTGTCGTCGATCGAGTAGAGCTTCTCCTTGGTGGCCCCGACCGGGATGCCGTGGGTGGCGGCGTACTCGATCGAGTCCTCGCGGGTGAAGCCCCAGTTGCGCACCGGGGCGAGCTGCTCCAGGTCGGGGGCGAGCGCCATGTAGCTGACCTCGAAGCGCACCTGGTCGTTGCCCTTGCCGGTGCAGCCGTGTGCGACGCCGTCGGCGCCGTACTTGCGGGCGATCTCGACCTGCTTCTTGGCGATGAGCGGCCGCGACAGCGCCGACACCAGTGGGTACTGGTCCTCGTAGAGCGCGTTGGCCTTGATGAGCGGGGCCAGGAAGTCGTCCGCGAACTCCTGGCGCAGGTCGAGCTCCTCGTACGCGATCGCCCCGGCCCCGAGCGCCTTCTCCCGGTTGCCCTCGAGGGTGCCCTCCTGGCCGACGTCCGCGGAGAGGCAGACGACCTCGACCCCGAGGTTCTCGATCATCCAACGCACCGCCACCGAGGTGTCGAGCCCGCCGCTGTAGGCCAGCACCACCCGCTTCGCCATGTTCTGTCGTCCTTTCGATCAGGCCGGTCCGGCCAGTTTGCGTTCAGGCCGGTTCGGCCAGTTCCAGATCAGGCCAGTCCGGCCAACTGTTGCAGCTGAAGGGCCACCGGGTCGCCCTGGCCCTCACGGGCGATCACCAGGAGCGTGTCGTCACCGGCAACGGTGCCGACGACCCCGTCGAGCCCGTTTCGGTCGATGGCCGACGCCACGACGTGCGCGGAGCCGGGCGGGGTGCGCAGCACGACCAGGTCACCGGAGCGCTCGACCTCGACCAGCCAGTCGCCGAGGACCCGCCGGAGGTGGTCCTGGGGGCTGACCTGCTCACGGGGCAGCTCGGGGATGGCGTACACGGTGTCGCCGCCGGGGACCCGGACCTTGATCGCCCCGAGCTCCTCGAGGTCACGGCTGACCGTGGCCTGCGTCACGGTGACGCCGTCGGCCGCGAGCAGCTCGGTCAACTGCGCCTGGTTGGTGACGCGGTGCTCGACGAGCAGCCGACCGATGCGGTGCTGACGCTGCTGCTTGCCTGCCATCAGGAGGTTCCGCCCCGTTCGGGGTCCTGATCGGTACTCAGCTCGGCGAGCCACAACAGCAGGCCGCGGGCCGAGTGCATCCGGTTGTGGGCCTGGGGCCAGATCCGGCTCCGGGGGCCGTCGAGGACGCCGTCGGTCGCCTCGTCACCGCGGTGCGCCGGCAGGCAGTGCAGGAACACCGCGCCGTCACCCGCCGCGTCCATCAGGGACTCGTCGACGCGCCACCGGGCGAAGGCCTCCTGGCGGATCCGCTTCTCCTCCTCCTGACCCATCGAGTACCAGGCGTCGGTGTAGATCGCATCCGCGCCGGAGGCGGCCTCGGTCGGTTCGTCGACGACGGTGAGGTCGGTGCCCGCCGAGCGGATCCGGTCGGTCGACGTGTCGTCGAAGCGGTAGCCGGGAGGGCTCGAGATCCGGAACGCCGCGCCGACCAGGCCGCAGCCGATGGCGAGCGAGCGGGCGACGTTGTTGGCGTCGCCGACATAGGTGACGGTCAACCCGTCGAGTCGGCCGAAGCACTGGCGCAACGTCAGCAGGTCGGCCAGGGTCTGCACCGGGTGGGCGTCGTCGGAGAGCAGGTTCACCACCGGCACCGACGCCACCGACGCCATGCGCTCGAGCTTGTGGTGCTCGAACACCCGGGCGCCGATGACACGGCCGTAGCCCGACATGAGACGGCCCAGGTCCTCGGCGGTCTCGCGGGTGTCGATGCCGACCTCGGACCCTGACAGGCTGACCGGATGACCGCCGAGCTGGTCGATCGCCATCTCCATCGAGGTGCGGGTGCGCGCCGAGGGCTTCTCGAACAGCAGCACGCCGCCGCTGCCGGCCAGGACCGGCGGCGGATCGGTCAGCTCGGCCAGATCGAGGATGCGGGCGAGCTCGACCGCGCTCAGATCGTCGACCTCGAGCAGGTGCCGCAGCGGCGGGTTCGCACTCATCAGTTCTCGTCACCTTCCAGGATCTCGGCCACGGTCTCGGCGATCGACGAGGTGCCCGAGCGGAGCTCGGCGTCGTCGATCAGCAGGCTGGGGGCAAGGCGCAGGGCCGTCGGCGTGACGGCGTTGACGACCACGCCCCGGCCGAGCAGCTCCGAGCACAGCTGCCGGGCGTCGACGGCCACCTCGACGGCGATCAGGGCGCCGAGGCCCCGGACGTCGAGCACCCCGGGTGCAGCGGTCAGCTCCGACGCGACGACCTCACCGATGTGACGGGCCCGGGCCGGTACGTCCCGGTCCTCCATCACCGCCAGGACCGCTCGGGCCGCCGCGGTCGCCAGCGGTTGACCGCCGTAGGTGGTGGCGTGGTCGCCGGGCTCGAAGGCGGCGGCGACATCGGCGCGGGCCCAGCAGGCCCCGATGGGCACGCCGTTGCCCAACGCCTTGGCCATCGTGACCACGTCGGGCACCACACCGAAGTGCTGATGCGCGAACCAGGCGCCGCAGCGGCCCAGGCCGGTCTGCACCTCGTCGACCATGAACAGCACGCCGCGCTCGTCGCACAGGTCCCGGACGCCCCGGAAGTACTCGACGGTGGCCGGGTTCACCCCACCTTCACCCTGGACCGGCTCCAACAGCACCGCCGCGACCGACGGGTCGATCGCCGCGGCCAGGGCGTCGAGGTCGTCCCAGGCGACGTGGACGAAACCGTCGGGCAGCGGTTGGAACGGCTCGTGCTTGGCGGGCTGGCCGGTGGCGTGCAGCGTGGCGAGCGTCCGACCGTGGAAGCTGCCGAGAGCCGAGACGACCTTGTAGCGGCCGGCCGGCGCGCCGGCCCAACGACGGGCCAGCTTGATGGCGCACTCGTTGGCCTCGGCGCCCGAGTTGGCGAAGAACACCTGGCCACCCCCGCCGAGGAGCCGGTCGAGGGTGGCGGCGACCTGCGGGCCGGGGACCGTGCCGAACAGGTTGGAGACGTGCAGCAACGTGCGGGCCTGTTCAGCCAGGGCGTCGGCCACATCCGGATGCGAGTGCCCGAGCGAGGTCACCGCCAGACCCGACAGCAGGTCGAGGTATGCCCGGCCGGTGTCGTCGTAGAGCCAGGACCCCTCGCCGCGCACGAAGGTGACCGGCGCCGGCGGGTAGGTCGACATGAGCGGCGACGACGCGGTCACGAGGTCTCCCCTTCGTGCGCCACAGCGGCAGCGGCAGCCGCCGGGACGACCATCGTGCCGACCCCGGCGTCGGTGAGCAGCTCGAGCAGCAGCACGTGCGGCCGGCGCCCGTCGATCAGGTGCACCGAGCCGACCCCGCCGCCGACGGCGCGGGCGCAGCCCGACATCTTGGGGACCATTCCCCCGGAGATGGTGCCGTCGTCGATGAGTCGTGCGACCTCGTCGGTGTCGACCCGGGTGATGAGCGACGTCGGGTCCTCGGCGTCGGCGAGCAGACCGGGGACGTCGGTGAGGAAGATGAGCTTCTGCGCGCCGAGCTCCTCGGCGATCGCGGTGGCGGCGTCATCGGCGTTGATGTTGTAGGTCTGGCCGGTCCGGTCGACGCCGATGGTCGCGATGACCGGGATGAGGTCCATGGCCAGGGTGCGGGTGATCAACGCCGGGTTGACCCGGGTGACCGCTCCGACGAAGCCGAGCTCGGGGTCGTGCGCCTCGGCTTCGATCAGATGCGCGTCGGTGCCGGCCAGGCCCAACGCCAGCGGACCGAAGCCGTTGAGGGCGGTGACGATGTCGGCGTTGACCTTGCCGATCAGCACCATCTGGGCCACGTCGAGGGTCTCGGCGTCGGTGACCCGGCGGCCGTCGACGAACTCGCTGGCCTTGCCCAGCTTGTCCAACCACTCGCCGATCTGCGGGCCGCCGCCGTGCACGACGACCGGGCGCATCCCGACGCGGTGCATCAGCACGATGTCGGACGCGAACTGCTCGAACAGGTCGGGGTCGCCCATGGCGTTGCCGCCGAACTTCACCACGACGACCGCGCCGCGGAACGCCTCGATGTACGGCAGAGCCTGCAGCAGGACCTGCACGGCCAGGTCGGGGTCGCGACGGGGGTCGAGTCCCCCGCTCGGGGCGCCGCTCGCCTCGGGGCTCACGGAGCTGTCCCCACGACGGCGAGTCCCTGGGTCTCGGGAAGCCCGAGCGCCAGGTTCATGCACTGCACGGCCTGACCCGACGCGCCCTTGCCCAGGTTGTCGATGGCGGCGATGGACACGACGGTCCCGGTCCGGGCGTCGTAGCGGGCGGTGACGTGGGCGGCGTTGGTGCCGAGGGTGGCCTTGGTCGACGGCGACCGGTGCGACGCGACGACGAACGGTTCGTCCGCGTAGCGCTGCGCGAGCACCTTGAGCACCGCGTCGGTGCTGAGCCCGTCGACCGCTGGTCGGGCGTAGCAGGTGGCGAGGATCCCGCGGTTCATCGGCACCAGGTGCGGGGTGAACAGGACGGTGGCGCCCAGGTTCATGTCCATCTCGGCGGTGTGGCGATGATCCAGCAGGCCGTAGGCCTCGACGTTCTCGTCGACCGCGCAGAACGTGGTGTGCGGCTTGGGAGGTCGACCGGCCCCGGACACGCCGGAGACGGCGTCGACGATGATGCCCTCGGTGTGGATCAACCCGGCGTCGACCAGGGGGCGCAGCGCCAGGGTGGTCGCGGTCGGGTAGCAGCCCGGGGCCGCGATCGCGTCGGCGCCCTCGAGCCGATCCCGGTGCAGCTCCGGCAGCCCGTAGACGAACCGGTCGAGGAGCTCGGGTGCGGTGTGGGGTTCGTGGTACCAGCGCTGGTAGTCGGCCGGGTCCGAGAGTCGGAAGTCGGCCCCCAGGTCGACGACCGTGCGGACCTTGCCGAGGACGTCGGCCATCAGCGTCTGGCTCGCGCCGTGGGGCAGTCCGACGAACACGCCGTCGACCCCGTCGAGCAGAGCGGGGTCCCACGCCTGGAACACCAGGTCGGGATACGCCGGGGCGAGACCCGGGTACAGGTCGGCTGCCGCGGTGCCGGCCTGGCTGTCGCCGGTGGCGAAGGCGACGTCCAGTCCCGGGTGCTGGGCGCAGATGCGCAGCAGCTCGGCGCCGGTGAAGCCCGACGCTCCGATGATGCCGACCCGGGCGGTGTCACCTGCCATGGCAGCACCCTAGCGCACTCTCATGCACGACGCCGCATACTTCTGCACCCCCATCCGTTCTGTTCGGCAGATCACAACGCTGAGGGTGTGATCGAACGAACAGAACGGGTGGGGTCAGGCGCGGAGGGTGGCGTCGTGGGTGGCGACGACCTCGTCGATGATCGCCTGGCGCACGACGCCGACCTCGGCGTCGGTCAGCGTCCGGTCCTCAGCCTGGAACCGCAGCCGGAACGCCAGGCTCCGACGGTCCACGCCGAGCGACTCCGAGCGGAACACGTCGAACAGGTCCAGGTCCTGCAACAGGGGCGCGCCCACGGCACGGATGGTCGTGCGGACCGCGGCGGCCGGGACCCGGTCATCGACCACGAAGGCCAGGTCGACGTCGGTCGACGGGAACCGACTCACCGCCCGGGCCCGACGGACCGGAGCGACGAGCTCCAGCAGCGCCCCGAGCTCCAGCTCCAACCACGCGACTCGCTCCTCGATGCCGAAGCGGTCCAGCACCTCGGGGTCGATCTCACCCACCATCCCCGCGTCGAGGCCGGCGACTTCGACCACCGCGGTACGCGCCGGGTGCAGACCCGGCCGCTCCTCGGCACGCAGCACCACCGGCCCGATCCCGAGCGAACCGAGCACGACGTCGAGCAGCTCTACCGCGGTCGGGGCCTCGGCCCCGGCCAGCGCGGCGGCCAACTGGTCCCGTTCGCCGTCGAGCACCCGCCCGAGGCGAGCCGACTCGGCGACGTCGACGACGACGCCCCGCTCGCCGGTCTCGAACACCCGGCCGATCTCGGCGAGCCACACCCCCGGCCGACGGTGGCTGGCGTTGTAGGCGATCGCGCCGAGCAGACCCGGTCGCAGCGAGCTGCGCAGCACCGACTCCTCGGCCGCGAGCGGGTTGGCCAGGACGAGCCCGCCGGCGGGCAGACCGCAGCGCTCGAGGTCGCCCGGTGCCAGGAACGGCATCGGCATGGCCTCGCTGACGCCGAACCCCGCCAGCGCGCGCCGCACCGACCGTCGGGCCCGCTGCGCGGCGTCGAGACGACCCGGATGGGCCGACACGGGAACGGTCCGCGGGATCCGCGACAGCCCGTACATGCGACCGATCTCCTCGATGACATCGACCTCGGCGGTCGAATCGGGCCGCCACGACGGGATGGTGACCGACAGGTCGTCGCCCACGGTGTCCGCCGTGAAACCGATCGGGTCGATGAGGTCCACCATCGTCGACCGGTCGAGAGACAGCCCCAGGACGGCGTTGACCCGCGCGGGACGGACGGCGACCGTGACGCGCTCGGGAAGGTTCCCTTCGGCGACCACCGAGCCCGGGCGCAGCGTCGCGGCATCCTGTTGCACCAACAGCTCGGCCAGCCGATCGAGCGCACGATCGGCGATGTCGGGATCCATGCCCCGCTTGAAGCGGGCCGAGGCCTCGGAGTGTAGGTTGTGTCGGGCGGAGGTGTCGGCCACCGACTGCGGGTCCCACCAGGCGGCCTCGACGATGACGTCGGTCGTGGTGTCGGAGATCTCCGTCGATGCGCCGCCCATCACTCCGGCCAGGGCGATCGGGACGTCGTCTCCGTCGACGATGACCCCGTCGGCCGGGTCGAGGGCGCGGAGCACGCCGTCGAGCGTCTCGAGCTGCTCGCCGGCCCTGACCCGACGCACGCGCAGCTGTGCACCGCGCACCTTGTCGAGGTCGAAGGCGTGGGTGGGTTGGCCGAGCTCGAGCATCACGTAGTTCGACGCGTCGACCACGTTGTTGATCGGACGCATCCCCGCCGCGATCAGGCGCTGGGCCATCCACCGCGGCGACGCTCCGATGCGGACCCCGCCGAGCCCGCGCAGGGCGAACCGTCCGCACAGGTGCGGATCGTCGATCGTGACCGACACCGCTCCGTCGAGGGTCGGTCCCGATCCGACCGGCGCAGGCGTCGGGATCGTGAACGGCACCCCCTGGCGGGCGGCCAGGTCACGGGCCACACCCGCGACGCTCAGAGCGTCGGGCCGGTTCGGGTTCACCTCCAGGTCGAACACCACGTCGGCGCTCAGCCCGAGCGCCTCGGTCAACGGGACCCCTGGGACCTCCTCGGCGGGCAGGATCAGGATCCCGGAGTGGTCGTCGCCGAGCTCCAGCTCCTGGGCCGAGCACAGCATCCCGTTGCTCATCTGCCCGCGCATCTTCCGCGCCGCGATCTCCATGCCGCCGGGCATCACCGTGCCCACCGTCGCCAACGGGACCAGGTCCCCCGCGGCCATGTTCGAGGCGCCGCACACGATCTGGAGGGCCTCGCCGTCGCCGGTGTCGACGTCGACCAGGCGGACCCGGTCCGCGTCGGGGTGCTCACGGACCTCGAGCACCCGGGCGACGATCACCCCACCCAGGGCCGAGCCGACCGGGGTCACCTCGCCGACCTCGAGCCCGAGGTCGGTGAGTTGTTCGGCGATGTCGTGCGGGCTGCCCTCGACCGGGGCGAACTCCCGCAACCAGTTCAGTGTCACCCGCATGTCAGTGTCACCCGCATCTCAGAACTGCTCCAGGAATCGCATGTCGTTGGTGATGAAGTCGCGGATGTCGGTCACGTGGTGGCGGATCATGGTGAGCCGCTCGATGCCGAAACCGAAGGCGAACCCGGACCACTCCTCGGGGTCGAGGCCGCCGGCGCGCAGCACGTTGGGGTGCACCATGCCGCAGCCGCCGACCTCGAGCCACGAGCCGTCGGGCTGGGAGATGTCGACCTCGGCGGACGGTTCGGTGAACGGGAAGTACGACGGACGCAGTCGCGAGGTGAGCTCCTGGCCGAAGTAGGCCTTGGTGAAGGTCTCGATCGTGCCGGACAGGTCGCCCATGGTGATGCCGCGATCGATCACCAGCATCTCGATCTGGTGGAACACCGGCAGGTGCGTGGCATCTGCGGTGTCCTGGCGGTAGGCCCGGCCCGGACAGACGACGTAGATCGGAGGGCCGCTCCCCTCACGCACCGCCCGGAGCATGGTGCGGACCTGCACCGGCGAGGTGTGGGTCCGCAGCAGGAGCTGCTGGTCCCCCACGCCGTCGAGGTCGGTCGTGTCGAGGTAGAGGGTGTCCCACAACGAGCGGGCCGGGTGCGACGGGGGCAGGTTGAGCGCCTCGAAGTTGAACCAGTCGGTCTCGACCTCGGGCCCGGTGGCCACGGTGAAGCCCATGCCGACGAACACGTCCTCGAGTCGTTCCCAGGTCTGGGTGACCAGGTGGCGATGACCGGTGCTCGCCCGGCCCTGGTACTCGGTGAGGTCGAGCCGCTCGGCCGCCAGGACCGCCCGACGTTCCCGGGCAGCCAGGTGGTCCAGTCGTTCGGCCGCCGCGGCCTCGAGCTCGGTCCGGGCCTGGTTCAACGCCGCGCCGAGCACCCGCCGGTCCTCGGCATCGAGGTCGCGCATCCCCGCCTTCATCTCGGTGAGCCGGGAGCGCTTGCCGAGCAGCTCCGACTCGATCGAGCGCACCTCGGCGGAGCTCGGGGCGTCGGCCAGCCGCGCCAGGCCGGCCGCCACCAGGGTCCGGGTCTCCTCCGCCAGTTCTGCACCGCTCACCGGGATCGCTCCTCGATTCCGTCGCTCCCTCCCCCGCCGTCGCCGACGGGAGAGCTGACATCATGGCCCAGCGCGACGGCACTCCCACGAACCGGTTCCCGGTCCGTCGGTCCGGGGCCGGTCCCGAGGCCCACCCGTCGCTGTCGTGCCGCCTCGAAGGCGACCAACGCCCCGGCGACCGCGGCGTTGAGCGACTCGACCGCTCCCTCCATCGGGATGCTGAGTCGCCCCGTCGACGCGGCGACCACCTCGGTGGGCAGCCCGTGGGACTCGCTGCCCACCAGGAGGAGTCCGCCACTGCGGAGGTCGACCGCATCGATCGGTGTGCCGCCGTCGCGGACCGTGGCCCACGACGGGATGCCCATGCCGTCGGCTGCCGAGACCAACCTGAGCGCATCGGCGCCCTCGGCCACCGGCAGTCGGAACAGCGCTCCTGCGGTGGCTCGGACCGTCTTGGGGTTGTGGAGGTCAACCGAGCGCTCGGTCAGCACGACACCGGCGCATCCGGCGGCCTCGGCGACGCGGACCAGGGTTCCGGCGTTGCCCGGGTCCTGCACCTCGACCAGCACCATCACCGGACGTCGAGCGCTCCGGGCCTGCTCCAGAACCGCGTCGGCCTGCACAGGATCCGCGGCGGCGACCGCGACGACCGACTGCGGGGTCGGCATGTCGAGCACCCGGGCGAGCGCACCGTCCAGCACGTCGTGGACGTCGACACCGGCCCCTCGGGCGGTTCGCACCGCCGGCAGGTCCTGGCCGGCGGGCTCGACGAACACCGAGCGGATCTCGACGCCGGCTGCCAGGGCCTCGGCGAGGAGCACCGGACCGTCGACCAGGAACGTGCCGGAGTCCTGACGCGCCCTGCGGCGCCTCGAGAGGCGCCGCAGGTTGACCAGTGCCGGGTTGGACGGGCTCAGGCCGGCCCGGGGACGGGCCGACGAACGATCGTCCGCGTTCGGCGACAGGGTGATCCGCTTCAGCTCGCGGAGGCGGGCGCAGCGTCGACCGCGGCGCGGGCCACCTCGACCAGGGCGGCGAACGCCTGCGGGTCGCGCACGGCGACATCAGCGAGCGCCTTGCGGTCGATGTCGACCTCGGCCAGCTTCAGGCCGTTGATGAACCGGCTGTAGCTGATGTCGTTGAGCCGGCACGCCGCGTTGATGCGCTGGATCCAGAGCTTGCGCATCTCGCCCTTGCGGGCCCGACGGTCCCGGAACGCGTAGTTCCCGGCGTGCATCACCGCTTCGTTGGCGGCCCGGAACGTGCGGCTCCGGTGGCCGTAGTAGCCCTTGGCCTTGTTCAGTACGGCGCGGTGCTTCTTCTTGGCATGAACGCCACGCTTGACGCGTGCCATCTGTGACTCCTTCTGCGGGGTGGTCCCCGTCGGGGCGCACATCTGCGGTGCGCACCGAGGGGACACTCGGGCGGGACGGGGTGGTGCCGGAGCGGTCTCCGGCGGGTCTCAGAGGCCCAGCTGACGGCGGGCCCGGTTGCGGTCCCCGCCGGTGAGCTCGGTCGTCCCGGCCAGGCGTCGCTTGCGCGCCGGGGACTTCTTCTCGAGGATGTGGTTCAGGTTGCTGTTGCGGCGCAGGATCTTGCCGCTTCCGGTCACCTTGTAGCGCTTCTTGGCGCCGCTGTGGGTCTTCATCTTGGGCATGGTGGTTCCTTGTGCTCTCGAGCGGTGTCCTGTCGGTCCCGTCAGGGCGACGTCGGGCGGCTGACCCGACCGGGGTCAGGTCTCGGCGGCCGGGGCCGGAGCCCTCTCCACGGCATCCGCGACGGGGGCGACCTCGTCGCCGGGTCCGTCCGATCCGTCCTCGGTCGCCTTCTTGGCGTGGGCGGCCTGCGCCTTCTTGTCGGGGCCCAGGACCATGGTCATGTTGCGGCCGTCCTGCTTGGGCATGACCTCGACCCGTCCCAGGTGGGCGACCTCTTCGGCCACCCGGTCGAGGATGCGGCGCCCGAGCTCGGGGTGCTGCATCTCCCGTCCGCGGAACATGATCGTGACCTTGACCTTGTGGCCCTCGCCCAGGAACTGGGCGACCTTGCGGGTCTTGGTGTCGAAGTCGCCGCCACCGATCTTGGGGCGGTACTTCATCTCCTTGACCACGATGTTGGTGGCCTTCTTGCGGGACTCCTTGGCCCGTTGCTGCGCCTCGTACTTGAACTTGGTGAAGTTCATGATCCGACACACCGGCGGGTTGGCCTCGGCCGCCACCTCGACGAGGTCGAGGTCGAGGGACCGGGCGGTGGCCAGGGCCTCGGGCAGCGGCTTGATGCCGAGCTGGTCCCCGTCGGGTCCGATCAGTCGGACCTCACGAGCGCGGATGCGATCGTTGATGCGGGGCTCGTCGTTCGATGCGGCAGCTATGGCCGATCACTGCTCAACAGCAGTTCCTTTCCTCGGTGGTCTGTCGGTGCCGAGCCCGCCATCGGAATCGACCGGGGTCGAAAACGAAAGAAGCGGATGCCCTCGGGCACCCGCAATGACGTCGTCGGCCCACCCGGTGGGGAGGGTCGGAATCGACGAATCCCGGGCGCACCGTCACGGTGGGTCGCCGGCTGGGCCGGGACCGGATCCGTCGTGGCCGGGAGGGGCGGGAGCCCGCTTGCCTCGGTTGTGCGCAGTAGCGTACCAGCCGAGGCCGGAGCGGTCAGGTCCGGGTGCCGATCGGCACGCCGACCGCCACCGCCGGGACCTCCCTCGACCCTTCCCCCCGACCGACCTGGAGCACACCCATGAGCTCGCTGTGGACACCCGACGGCGAACGGCCCGTCGCCCGAAAGCCGGCGCCGGAGTCAACCACGTCGAGCGGGGCAGCATCGGCTCCGATCGATCCGGCCGACACCGACCCCGGCGCGGACCCGCTGCGCGCGGCCGCCGCCGCGCTCGGGTTGGACCTCGACGCGATGACCGAGGAGGAGCGGACCCAGTTGGCCGCCGAGCTCGAGGAGATGATGCAGGTGCGTCGCCAGGTCGCGGCGACCCCGGCGTCGGAGATGCTGACCAACTACCTGATGCGCTTCTTCGACCTGGCCACGATCTACCTCGAGGCCGAGCCGCCGGCGTTCGCCGATGCCGCCACGGTGATCGAGGCGTTCCGCAGCGTCCTCGACGGCGTGGGCGACCGCTTGGGCGAACACGAACCGCTGCTGCGCGAGGCGCTCGGACAGGCGCAGATGGTGTTCGTCCAGGTCAAGAACGCGGCGGGGGCCTGACCGGGCGTCCCCGAAGCGTTCCGGGGCGCGGAACCGACAGGTCCTGTCGGTTGCGACCCCTATGTTCCGGGGACGGGGGTGACCGGGGAGGCCTCGACGGTTCCGGCGTGCGCCGCGGCCAGCCCGATGAGCACCCGCGAGCCGACCGCGATGTCGCGACTGCCGTCCGCTATCGCCGTCGAGTGGAACCCGAGGCGTTCTCCGTCGTCGGTGACGACCACGCCCAACCCGACCTCACGGTCGAACTCGACGACCGTCGCCTCGAGCGGTGCAGCGCCCATCGTCGGGATCGCGTACGTCGCGGACCGTCTCAGTGGACGATCTTGGACAGCGGGAGCTCGATGATGTCGGTGGCGCCCGCGTCCTTGAGCGCCGGGATCAGGATGTTGATCTCGTTCTTGGGCACGACCGTCTCGACCGCGTAACCGGCCGAGCCGTACAGCTCGTTGACCGTCGGGGTCTTCATGGCGGGCAACACCTCGATCACCGCGTCGAGGGCGTCGGTGGCGACGTTGAGCTTCACCAGCACCTTGCCCCGCGCCTCGAGCACGCCGCTGAGCAACGTGAGGACCTGCTCCATGGCGTGGCGCTTGTCGGGATCGGCGAAGGCCGCCGGGTTGGCGACCAACTCGGTATACGACACCAGGATCACGTCGATGACCCGCAGCCCCGCGGCGCGCAGGGCCGAGCCGGTCTCGGTGATGTCGACGACGCAGTCGACGATGTCGGGCACCTTGGCCTCGGTGGCGCCGTAGGAGAGCCGGATGTCGGCGTCGACGCCCTTGTCGGCGAAGAACCGGCGCGTCAGCTCGGGGTACTCGGTGGACACCCGCACCCCCGACGGCAGGTCCGACACCGACCGGTACTCGGAGTCGCCCGGCACCGCGACGACGACCGTGATCGGGTTGGTCGTCGCCTTCGAGTAGCGCAGCTCACCCAGCGACGTCACCTGGGAACCGGTCTCCTCGACCCAGTCCCGACCGGTGATGCCGAGGTCGAAGAGGCCGTCCGCGACGTAGGTCGGGATCTCCTGGGGGCGCAGGATCCGCACCGACTCGATCCGGGGGTCGTCGATCGTGGCCTTGTACGACACCGACGAATCACGACGGACGGGCAGGTCGGCCGCCTCGAACAGGTCCATGGTGGACCGTTCCAGCGAACCCTTCGGGAGGACGAGCTTCAGCACGCGGCGAGGGTAGTCGGAGCGGCTCGGACGGCCGAAGCCGAATAGCCGCGCCACGGCGCGCTCGCGACCGTTTCTGAGACGCTCACCAAAGTTCTCCTAGCGCGACCCACCTCCCATGTGCTGAACTGCCGCCCGGCTCACCTCCGTCGGGGGGAGCTGGGGAAGAGCCCGGCCTGAAGGGGCAAGGCACGTGGCCATCATCAACTCGTTCTCCACCGGGACCGAGGCCGCCCTCCGGGCTGACGGATCGGTGGCCTTCGACGACGGGCTCGTCGTCGACGATCCCATGCGCGACTTCGATCCCGACCGGCTCGATCCCGCGCTCAGCGTCCACACCATCGACTCCACCCATCCCCTGTGGGTGCCGGCGGAGAACTTCGTGTACCGGGTGTTCCGCGTCTCGGAGTTCTGCCGGGAGTCCCCCCGGCAGTTCGTCGAGGAGTCCGAGCCGTGGCGCGCCGGGAGCCAGCTGCACGTCATCGCCGACGGGAGCGACCCCGTGGGAGTGGCGCGCACGATCATCGGCACCTACGACCAGCTGCCGGTGAGCCAGTTCGAACCCGAGATCGCGGTCCCCGACGGGCTTCTGTGCGAGATCGGATCGCTGGCGGTCCAGCCGAACCAGCGAGGGCTCGGTGTGGCCAACGAGCTGCACCGCCAGGCGTTCTGGGCTGGTATCCACCGCGGGATCGAGGGCTTCTGCTTCCTCATCGACTCGTGGATGTTCGACTTCTTCCGCTCTCACTACGGCCTGCCGGTGCGGGCGCTGGCCCGGCCCCGTCAGTTCATGGGTGGCGAGGTCGTCCCGACCGGGATGTGGTGGCCCGAGATGCTGCACGTGCTCTACCGAACCCGACCGAACGTCTACCGGTGGTCGGTCGAGGGCCTCGAGCCCCATCTCTTCGCCGAGTACGACCTGCCGATCGTCCTGGACTGATCGCCGGCGGCCCCGTGACCTCGATCCCACCAGCCGGCATCGACCGCTCCGCGGCATCGGCCCCGTACACTGCCATGCGGGGGGACCAACTCCGATCCGGAGGGTCTGTGCAGGAGCAGCGTTCGCGGGGCGTGTGGAGCGAGATCCGGTCTCTCGGAGGCTTCGGACGCGCCTGGGCGGTCGGCATCTTCCTGTTCTCGGCGGCCCGCGCGCTCATCGCCTGGCCGACCCTCGGTCGCTACGGAGTCGATCCGTGGTTGTTCCTGGCCATCGACCTGGTCACGGCGTTGCCCTACGGCATCGCCCAGGCGCTGACGGTGAAGATCCTGCGGGACCGCTCCCGCCCACCCGGCGACTCGGTCCCGTGGGCCGTGGTCGTCGTCGTCATGTTCGTGCTGCCGTACGTGTACATCTTCGTGTCGTCCGGCTCGATGCCGCTGTTGGCCACCGTCGGAGTGGTCGCCTGGATGGTGCTGTTCGGCGCCCTGGCAGGCCTCCGGATGCGCCGCCAGATCAAGGCCGGGGGCGCGGAGGTCGACTCGGATCCGGCCCCTGTGGGCTGAGCCCGTTCGCTGCCCGACCGCCGGTCCGATCAGCGGCACCCTGCCGTCCGCTGGACCATCCGCAGAACAAGGAACGCAGCGATTCCTTCATCCGGGCCGATTACGACCGATGACTGTGGGGAGCCCCCCGTCCGGGGTGAGCACCCATCGCGCAGGAATCGGGCACCTTGTCGACCCAGCTCGCATCGCAGAGCACGAACACCACGGCGTTCCGACGATTCGTCGCGTTCGCCGTCGTGGCGTACCTGATCAACGTCGCGCTCGACCCGGACCTGATGGCGGTCTGGTTCGTCATCTTCGGCTGGACCTGCGTGGTCATCGCCATGCTCCGCAGCCGGACGCTCCCCGCCGACATCCGGGGACCGGCGATGCTGGTCGTGCTCGCCGGTGCAGGCTCGCTGACCGGGGCGATCGTCCGGGCGATCCACGGCATGATCATCGGCGAGAAGTACCCGTTCCCGTCGGTCGCCGATGTCTTCACGTTCCTCGGCACGATCCTGTTCCTCGTCACGATCGTGATGATCGTGAAGCGCCGGGTGGGTCGCATCACCTCGGATCTGGTGCTCGACGCCGTGATCGGTGGATCCGCGATCGCGCTGATCCAGTGGCAGCTCGTGCTGGTGCCCTACCTGCGCAACCCCCACGCCCCGAGCGACGCCGTCGCCGTCAACGTCGTCTACGCCGGATTCTCGACCCTGCTGGTGATGGCCGCCATTCTCGCGCTCGTCGCGGGCGGCAACCGCTCCACCAGCAACCGGTTGCTGGCCGCCGGTCTCTTCGCCACCGTCCTGCTCGACGTGGTGGCCACCCTCATCACCGCTGGCCGCATCCCTGACGAGGTCCGCCTGTACGTGGCGCCGTTCGTGTTCATCTTCGGCGGCGCCGGCCTGCTTCACCCATCGGTCGTGTCGCTGCTCGAGCGGCCGGTCGACCCGGCGCTGCTGCGGCGCATCACCACCAAGCGCATCGGCGTCCTCGCCGTCGCACTCCTCGCCGCGCCCGCCCTGATGCTCACCGCTCTGGTGCAAGGGGATGGAGCCGACCTGTGGCTCCCCGCCGTCGGCTCTCTCGCTCTCGCACCGCTGGTCGTCGTCCGCCTCGGCGGACTCGTGCGCCAGAACGAGAAGCTCGCCGCCATGGAGACGACGCTGCGGTCGGTCGGCGAGCGCCTCGTGGCCGCCGAGACCCGCGACGACGTCGCACGGATCATCACCGTCGGCCTGGAGCAGGTGCTGGGCGACCGACTGGTCCAGGGCGCCCTGGTCATGACATCGGACCGCGACGACACCTCATCGGACCTGGTCCACGTTGCACGGACCCACGCCGCCTCGAGCGCCGACGACGGACATCGACTCACCGGTGATGTCCGGGAGCTCGAGGACGCGGGTCGTCCCGGCCGCTGGTACACCGGCTACGTCGTCGTGCAACGCGAGCTGCAGGGCCAGGTGGTCGCCTCGACGCGCGCCGAGCTGACCGCGGAGGAGCGCAGCGCTCTCCAGGCGCTCTGCCGTGAGGCGTCGATCGCGTTGCGAGCGGTGGAGCAGACCGAGATCAACGTCCGGCAGCGGTCCGAGGAGCGCTTCGGGTCCCTCGTCGACAACAGCTCCGACATCGTGGCGATCATGGACGACCACGGCCGGCTCTCCTACGTGTCGCCGGTCGCCGTGCGCCTCCTCGGCTACCCGTCGGACTTCAGGGGCATCGACCACGTGCTCGACCTGGTCCATCCCGACGACCGCGACGACGCGGCGCGGATGCTCGACGACGTGCGCTTCGGCAAGCGGGTGCCCATCGAGGTCCGGTTGCGTCACGTCGCGGGCACCTACCACTGGTTCGAGGTGCTCGGCGTCGACCTGCAGAGCGATCCGAACATCGCCGGCATCGTCCTCACCGCCCGCGAGATCGGGGACCGCAAGGCTGCCGAGCAGCAGCTGCAGCTGTCGGAGGCCCGCTTCAAGGCGCTGGTCCAGAACTCGAGCGACGTGGTCCTGGTCGTCGGGGCCAACGGAACCGTCCGCTACGCCAGCCCGTCGGTGGTCTCGACCATGGGCCTCAGCCCCGACGAGCTGATGGGCCGCACCCTCGAGGAGGCCTTCCGCGACAGCGGCGTGGACTGGGAGGTCGCCCTGCGGTCCGGTCACGACCAGGGCGAGCACCCCGAGCTGCTCGAGTTCGGGTTCCGAAACGAGCGCAGCGACTGGATCCACATGGAGGCGTCGGTCACCGACCTCCGTCGCGAGGAAGCCGTCGGTGGGTTCGTCCTCAACGCCCGCGACGTGACCGAGCGCACGACCATGATGCAGCGGCTGCGCTACCAGTCGACCCACGACGCCCTCACCGGCCTGGCCAACCGAGTGCTGGCCGCCGAGGAGCTGGGCGGGATGTTGAGCCGCAACGCCGGCGGCAGCACGGTGGCGGTGATCTCGCTCGACATCGACGACTTCAAGGACGTCAACGACAGCCTGGGACACGGCGTCGGGGACCGGCTGCTGTACGCGGTCGCGGACCGCATCAAGGAGAGCCTGGCCTTCGGCGACATCGCGGCACGCTCCTCCGGCGACGAGTTCGTCGTCGTGCTCGAACGGGCCCACGGTGAGGCGCAGGTCCTGGAGCTCGCCGACCGCCTGCTGTCGTCGTTGGAGCGGCCCTTCGACGTCGACGGTCGGGAGCTCACCGTCACCGCCTCCGCCGGGGTCGCCTACGACCACGACCGCGAGACTGCGGCCGAGGTCCTGCTGCGCAACGCGGACACCGCCATGTACAAGGCCAAGCAGATGGGCAAGCGGCGCTCGGTCGTGTTCGAGCCGCACATGCACACCGCGTCGGCGGACCGCCTGGAGCTGCGCGCGGATCTGGCCCGGGCGATCGACACCGAGCAGTTCGTGGCCCACTACCAGCCGATCGTCGACCTGCTCACCCGCCGGATCGTCGGCTGCGAAGCGCTGATCCGTTGGCAGCACCCGCAGCGCGGCCTGCTCTCCCCCGCCGTGTTCGTCCCGTTGGCCGAGGAGTCGGGCCTGATCGGCGCCATGGGCGAGTGGATGATGGAGCGGGCGTGCCGCGACCTGTCCGAGTGGCGGTCGTCCATGCCCGAGGTCGCCGAGGCCATGACCATCTCGGTGAACCTCACCGCCCAGGAGGTCCACGGCGAGCGACTGGTCCCGGTGGTGACCGACATCCTCCGCCGCACCGGTCTGCCGGCTGACCGACTGGTGCTCGAGGTCACCGAGTCGAACCTCCTGTCGGACACCCAGGTGATCCAGGACCGGATGCAACGCCTGCGCGAGCTCGGCACCCGGCTCGCGATCGACGACTTCGGGACTGGCTACTCGTCGCTCGGCTACGTGCAGAAGTTCGCCTTCGACGTGTTGAAGATCGACCGCTCCTTCATCGAGGGCCTCGACCGCCAGACCAACCGCCAGATCGTGACCGCCGTGCTCGACCTGGCCCGCGAGCTGCAGGTCCGGGTGGTGGCCGAGGGGATCGAGGAAGAGGACCAGGAGCAGGCCCTGATCGAGCTCGGCTGCGTCTACGCGCAGGGCTACCGGTACTCCCGCCCCGTCCCCGCCGCCCAGTTCCGCAAGCTGCTGATCGAACAGACCGCTCCCGCCCGCGCCTGACCGGGATCCCCACGACGGTCGGGTGCGGGAGACTGGGCCGGTGCACGACGCCGGTCCGATCCTGATCCGGGACGTCGAGGACCCGCGTCTGGCCGACTACCGCCACCTCAACGACGCGGCGGCCCGCACCGCGGCCGGCCGCGACGACGCCACCGGCGGGGGCTGCGCCATCGTCGAGGGGGCGGTCGCCCTCGAGGTCGTGCTCCGTGCCGGCGTCCCGTTGCGCTCCCTGTTGCTCACCCGGGCCCGGGCGGAGTCCATGGCCCCGCTCCTCGAGCGCCGCGCCGCGGACGTGCCGCTGTTCGTCGCGGACCGAGACGTGCTCGCCGAGGTGGTCGGCTTCGACCTCCACCGAGGGGTGCTCGCCTCAGCCGAGCGACGGCCGCCCCCACCCGCCGATGAGGTGCTGCGGTCCTGCTCGCGGGTGGTGGTGACCGAGGGTCTCAACGACCACGAGAACCTGGGCGCTCTGTTCCGCAACGCCGCCGCGCTCGACATCGACGCGGTGCTGCTCGACGACCGCACCGCCGACCCGCTGTACCGACGATGCATCCGCGTGTCGTCGGGCTGGGCCGCGGTGCTGCCCCACGCCCGCCTCGGAGCGCTGCCCGGCGGCTACGACCGGCTGCGGAGCCACGGGTTCCGGGTGGTCGCGCTCACCCCGTCACCGGACGCGCTCGCCGCGGACCGGGCCGCCGCGGCCGGGTGGCTCGACGACCGGGTGGCGTTGGTCGTCGGGGCCGAAGGTCCGGGTCTCGCGCCGGCATCGATCGCCGGGGCCGACGCCGCGGTGAGGATCCCGATGGCCCCCGGGGTCGACTCGCTCAACGTGGCGACATCGCTGGCGGTGGTCGCCGCGTTCGCAGCCGCGCGCCGGCAGTGGCGCTGACGTCGTCCGCTCAGCCGACGCGCAGACGATCGAGCACGGCAGCCATCTCGAGTGCCGTCTCGGCGGCCTCGGAGCCCTTGTTGTCGCCGGTGACGTCGCCGTCGACCACCGAGCGCACCAGCGCCTGACGTCGGTCCTCGACGGTGAGGACCGCCAACACGATGGGAACCTCGACGGCGAGCTGGGCGTCCATGATGCCCGCCGCGGCCGGGCCGGCGACGTACTCGAAGTGCGCGGTGTCGCCGCGGATGACGCACCCGATGGCGATCACCGCGTCGTAGCGGCCGGTGCCGGCCATGACCTTGGCCGCCAGCGGGAGCTCGAACGCCCCCGGCACCCACGCGACGTCGATGTCGTCGTCGCGGAGCCCGCAGGTCCGCAGGGTGTCGGTCGCACCGCGGAGCAGTCGGTCGGTGACCGTGCGGTTCCAACGGGCGCAGACGATGCCGACGCGGCGGCCGGTGCCATCGACGCTGGCCCCGGTGACGTCGGGGGTGGAGAAGTTGCGGGCCATGCGGATCCTCCGGCGGATCGGTCAGTCGTCCAGGTTCTCGAGCAGGTGGCCCATCTTCTCCCGCTTGGTGCGCAGGTAGCCGATGTTCTCGGGGTTCGGGGCCGACAGGACCGGCACCCGCTCGGTGATCTCCAGCCCGAAGCCCTCGAGCCCGCCGTACTTGGCCGGGTTGTTGGTCATCAGGCGCATGGTGGTGATGCCCAGGTCGTTGAGCATCTGCGCGCCGATCCCGTACTCGCGGGAGTCGACCGGCAGTCCCAGCTCGACGTTGGCCTCGACGGTGTCGTGACCCTCCTCCTGGAGGCTGTAGGCGCGGATCTTGTGGCCGATGCCGATCCCGCGGCCCTCATGGCCGCGCAGGTAGACCAGGACGCCCAGGCCCTCCTCCGCGATCCGCTCCATGGCGGCGTCGAGCTGCACTCCGCAGTCGCAGCGCAGCGAGTGGAACACGTCGCCGGTCAGGCACTCGGAGTGGACCCGCACCAGCACGTCCTCCTCGCCCTGGACCGCGCCGCGGACCATGGCGACGTGCTGCTCGCCGTCGAGGACGGACTCGTAGACGTAGCAGGTGAAGTCGCCCCACGGGGTGGGGATCCGGGCCTCGGCCACCCGCCGCACGAGCTTCTCGTTCTGTCGGCGGTACTTGATCAGCTGGGCGATCGTGATCATGAGCAGCCCGTGCTCCCGGCAGAACTCGATCAGGTCCGGCACCCGGGCCATGGTCCCGTCGTCGTTGACGATCTCGCAGAGGACGCCCGCGGGGTCCATCCCGGCGAGGCGGGCCAGGTCGACGGCGGCCTCGGTGTGGCCCGCCCGCTTGAGCACCCCGCCCTCGGAGTACCGCAGCGGGAAGATGTGGCCGGGGCGGGCCAGGTCCGCGGGGCGGGTGGCGGGGTCGATGAGCGCCTGGATGGTCGCGGCCCGGTCCGCGGCCGAGATGCCCGTCGAGGTGCCGTGGACGTAGTCGACCGAGTAGGTGAAGGCCGTGCGGTGCGACTCGGTGTTGTCGCGCACCATCAGCGGGATCTCGAGCTCGTCGAGTCGTTCGCCGGTCAGCGGAGCGCAGATCACCCCGGAGGTGTGGCGGACGAAGAAGGTGATGGTCTCGGCGCTGGCCGCGCCGGCGGCCATGATCAGGTCGCCCTCGTTCTCGCGGTCCTCGTCGTCGACGACCACGATGATCTCGCCTCGGGCGATGGCCGCGACGGCGTCCTCGACCGAGGCGAACACCGAGCTCTCGCTCCCCTGCTCGGACAGCGGTTCACGGGTCATGACGGGTCCTCCGATTCGGAACGGGTGCGGTCGAGCACGCCGCCGAGCAGGCGCTCGGCGTACTTGGCCATGACGTCGACCTCGATGTTGACCGGGTCGCCGACGGCACGTCGACCGAGCGTGGTCACCTCGGACGTGTGGGGGATCAACGCAACGGTGAACACGTCGTTGCGGACCTCGACGACGGTCAGGCTGACGCCGTCGACGGTGACGGACCCCTTCTCGACCAGGTAGCGCACCAGGTCCGGCGGGACCTGCACCGCGAGGTCGGGCGCGGGTGCCACCACCTGCCCGACCGCATCGACGTGACCCTGGACCAGGTGCCCGCCCAGGCGGTCCTGTAGACGTACCGGTCGTTCGAGGTTGACCGGGTCTCCGGGGGCGAGCGAGCCGAGGGCGCTGCGGGCGAAGGTCTCGTCGCTGACGTCGGCCTCCCACCAGTCGTCACCCCAGGCGACCACGGTGAGGCACACGCCGTTGACCGCCGTCGACGCGCCCATGGTGACGTCGTCGAGCACGGTCGAGGCCCGGATCCGCAGCCTCGGCCCGTCGAGGGAGTCGACCGATCCCAGCTCCTCCACGATCCCGGTGAACATCACGAACCTCCTGCGGAGCCGGCCTCGACGCCGGATCCGTCGGTGCCCGCGCCCGTGTGGTCAAGGACCATCTCCAGGCGTAGATCGGTGCCGACCCGCTCGACGGCGACGAAACGGCCGCGGCGGACCTCGGAGATGTCCCACGCACCGTTGCCGCCGAACAGACCGCGGGCGTCGTCGCCGCCGAACAGCGCGGGGGCGGTGTAGATCACGTAGCGGTCGACCAGCCCGGCCCGGTGGAACTCCCCTGCCACCTTGGCCCCGCCCTCGACCAGGAGCTGCAGGATGCCCTTGGAGCCGAGGTCGTCCAGCACGTCGCCGAGGTCGCCGGAGGTCGAGTAGCAGGGTTGGACCCGGGCGTGGTCGTCCACCGCGCCGAGCACGACCCGGAGCGGGTCGACGGACCCGCCGGCCGGCATCACCGGAGGCCGGTAGTCGCGCACGGTGAGCGACGGGTCGTCGCGGCGGATCGTGCCGGCGCCGACCAGGATGGCGTCGGACTCGGCCCGCAGGCGGTGCCCGTCGGCGCGGGCCTCGGGACATGTGATCCACTGGCTGGTTCCGTTGGGAGCCGCGGTTCCGCCGTCGAGGGTGGCGGCCAGCTTGAGCACCACGTACGGGCGACCGGTTCGACGGTGGGTGAGGTAGGCGGTGAGCTGGCCGGCGACGTGGTCGGCCTGAACCCCGAGGGTCACGTCGATGCCCGCGGCGCGGAGCTGGTCCAGGCCCCGACCCGTGACCTGGGGGTCGGGGTCCTCGATGCCGACGACGACCCGTGAGATCCCGGCGTCGATGATCGCCCGGGTGCACGGCCCGGTGCGGCCGGTGTGAGCGCACGGTTCGAGCGTGACGTAGAGCGTCGCTCCTCGGGCCTGGTCGCCGGCCTGCCGGAGGGCGACGATCTCGGCGTGCGCCCCTCCGGGCGCCTCGGTGGCCCCGTGGAACATGCGCCCGTCCGGTGTCCGCACCACGGCCCCTACCCACGGGTTCGGCGACGTCGCGCACCGCACGGTGGCGGCTGCCGCGAGCGCCCGGGTCATGCACTCGCGGTCGACCGCGTCGTGGGGCCCGGGTGGGCGGGGACCGTCGGTGGGCGTGGGAGCGTTCATCGGGATCGGGCCGGACCGTCCGGTGCGCCTGTGCATCGACAGGCCGACGGTGGAGCCAGATGGTACCGCCCGGGCCCTGCCTGGTCGAATCTTGCCCGGTCGTTCAGATTACGACCGGGCACCTCCGATCGGTCCGACGCCGCCGGGACGGGCTCACGCCGAGGTCGGGTGACCGCCGGATGCCCCGCCGAGGAGATCGAGAGCGTGGGGCACGACGTCGAGCACCGCGTCGAGCATCTCCACCGCCCCCGAGGTGGACCCGGGGGTGTTGAGCAGCAGCGCGGAGCCGCGGATGCCGGCGATGCCCCGCGACAGCCGTCCGAGCGGGTTCACCGCCCGCATCGCCTCGGCCAGACCCGGCGCGGTGCGGTCGAGGATCCGCTTGGTGGCCTCGGGAGTCAGGTCGCGCACTCCGAACCCGGTGCCGCCGGTGGTGACCACCAGCCCGTTGAACCCGTAGGCCATGTAGGACAGCGCGTTCGACACCCCCTCGATGCCGTCGGAGACCACCCGGTGCTCGATCACCTCGAAGCCCCGCTCCTCGAGCAGCGACACCAGCGCTGCGCCGCTGCGGTCCTCGCGCACGCCGGCGATC
>WBZM01001185.1_pt1 | contig 27725 bp, 25 predicted proteins | sample 5204271 | NCBI WGS metagenome assembly WBZM01 (sample SAMN12344346, study PRJNA552823) | activated sludge metagenome | biome: Activated sludge suspended growth; feature: Nitrification reactor; material: Wastewater; isolation source: activated sludge from nitrification reactor of wastewater... | reverse complement strand
CGACTCGCCTGCGAGGAGGGCGCGTCGGGTTTCCTCGCCGGACGAGCGGTGTGGTCCACGGTCATCGGCAGCCCCGATCTCGAGCGCGAGCTGCAACGGGTCAGCGTCCCCCGGTTGCAGCTGCTGGGCGAGATCGTCGATGCGGCGGTCGCTCGATGACTGCGCCGCAGGTGTTGCTCATTCCCACCGCACGGCCCACCTTCGCGGTCGAGGTGGCGGCGCAGCGAGCCGAGGCGGCGCGCGACCTGCTCACCGAGCTCGGCGCGGATGTCTTCGGCCCGACCAACCTCGTCATGACGGCTGACGACGTCGCCGAGGCGGCGGCATACCTCCGTCGACCACGCGACCTCTTGATCAACGTCTGTGCCTCGTTCTCGGACGCGACGCCGGCCCTCGAGCTCTACCGCGACGTGGACGCTCCGGTGCTGCTCTGGTCCTTCCACGAGCCCGGGCCGACCGGTGACCGGCTGTGGCTCAACTCGTTATGCGGCGCGAACCTCTTCGCCCACGCTCTGCAAGTCGTCCTCGGCCGCGAGGGTCGGCTCGTCTACGGCGACCCGTGGGAGCCGCAGGTCCGGGCCACGCTGGCCGCAGCGCTGTCCGGCCGCCTCCCGGACGCCATCCCGGCTCCCGCGGCGCAGCGCGCGCGCACCGACGACGAGGCTGCGGTCACCACCGCGCTCGACCGCCTGCGCGGAAGCCGGATCGGTCTCGTCGGTGATGCGCCGGCGGGCTTCACCCCGAGCCGCTACGACGGGGGCCTCTTGCATCGCCTCTTCGGCATCGAGGTCACGGAGTTGACGGTCGAGGAGATGTTCGATCAGGTCCGCTCGGCTGAACCCCAAGCCTGTGCGAGCGAGCGACGAGCTGCCCTCACAGCTCAACCGTCGCTGGCCGAGCTCGACCCGGACCGGGTGGCGGGGCATGCGGCGATCACCACGGCCTTGGCCGGTTGGCGAGATGACGCCCAACTCGCCGCGATGGCGATCCGCTGTTGGCCCGAGTTCCCCACTGAATTGGGCACGTGCCCGTGCTCGTCGCTGTCCCGGATCGCCGATGCGGGCACTCCGACGGCCTGCGAGCGCGACGTCTACGGGGCAACGACCATGCTGCTCATGGAGGCGCTAGGGGCGGGGACGACATATCTCGTCGACACCGTCGACCTGGACGCCGCGGCCAACGTCGTCCGGCTGTGGCATTGCGGCGCCGCCGCGACCGCCCTCGCGGCCGACCCGGCGCAGGCCACTCAGTTCGTTCACTGCAACCGCAAGATCGGCGTCGCCGGGAACTTCCCGCTGCGCACCGGCCGAGTCATCGTGGCTCGCCTCACCGAGAACCCCGGCGGCGACGGGCTCCGGCTGCTCGTCGCCGCCGGAGAGTCCCTGCCGGAGCCCAACCGCTTCCAGGGCAACACGGCCGCTGTCCGCCTGGACTGCAATGCCGAGCACTTCGTCCGCGGTCTCGTCGACGGTGGGTTCCCCCACCACACCGTCCTGGCCTGGTCGGATGTGCGACCCGCGCTGCGGGCCGCCGCCGACCGCCTCGACATCCCCGTCATCGAATGGTGATCACGCAAAGGAGCACGATCATGACCACGCCTTTCTCTCTCGACCGTCGGTCCTTCCTCACGGGTCTTGGCGCCATGGGCGCCGTCGGCGCTCTCGCCGCCTGCGCCGGGCCGGGCTCCAAGGGGAGCCCGGCCGCCTCCACCGCGGCTGCGGGGGGGACCGGCCCCGTCTCGGGCACGGTCTCGTTCGCGCATTGGCGAGCCGAGGACAAAGCGGCCTTCGACACGCTCATCGCCGAATTCGTCAAGGCCAACCCGGACGCCAAGGTGACCCAGGACATTTCACCGTCCAACGACTACCAGTCCACCGCGCTCCAGAAGATCCGGTCCGGCAACGTCGGCGACGCTTTCGTCGCCTTCCGGGGCGCCCAGTTCGTGAACATGGCCAAGGCCGGGCTCTACACCGACCTGTCCAGCGCATCCGTGAAGGACCGATACATCCCCGCGCTGATCGCTGCCGGCCAAGACGGCGGCAAGCAACTCGGACTGCCCTACCAGCTGGTCTTTAACATGCCCGTCGTCAACAAGGACGCCTTCGCCAAGGCGGGGATCACCGCGATGCCCACCGACTGGGACGGCTGGCTCGCCATGTGTGACAAGCTCAAGAGTGCCGGCTACATCCCAATGGCCTGGCCGGGGGGCGAGGCCGGCAACGCGGGTCATCTGTTCAACTCGATGATCATGAACAACGCGCCCTCGGACGACGCCTGCGCCAAGATCGAGGCTGGCACCGTCAAGGTCACCGACGACTGGTTCGTCAACACGCTCAAGCAATACGTCCAGCTGCGACCCTTCTTCCAGGACAACTCGGTCGGAACGGCGGTCGAGCCCGCTCAACAGCTCTTCGCCAGCGGCAAGGCGGCGATGCTCGTGACGGGGTCCTTCCACGTCGCCGCGGTCCGCAAGTTGGGCGCAACCTTCCCCGTCGACCTGGTCTCGCCGATCACCGTCGCCAAGGACAAAATGAAGTACGAGGGCATCTACAACGCCACGTTCATCCTCGGCGTCAACACGGCCTCCAAGAACCAAGCGGCGGCGATTCGCTGGATCGAGTTCCTCTCCGATCCCAAGAACGCCGCCGCATACTCGAATGCGACCGTGCAGCACCTCACCGTCAAGGACCTCACCTACGGCAACGCGGACCTGCAGGCTCTCTCGCCGTGGCTGACCCGCAAAACAATGCTCGCTCCGCGGTTCCAATTCAACAACCTCGACATCCGCAACGCCGTCGAGGGTGCCTGCGTCAAGGTCGTCGGTGGCGCCGAACCCGCCACCGCAGCGGCCGATGCTCAGAAGATCGTCGACCAGAAGCGAGGATGACGGTGTCCTCGCCGACGCCGGCGGGCGGCACCCCAGGCATGGGTGCCGCCCTCGGCGGCGGCCTCGCCGCACGGCTGCGTCCGTGGTCTCGAGCAACTCGGCCGCACCCGGCTCTGCTGCTGTTTCCGGTCCCCGCGTTGGTGCTCTACATCGTCTTCTTCGTCGTCCCGACGATCCAGGGCGTGCAGTATGCCGTGACCAACTGGGACGGCTTCAGTGCCAATGCCCAGCAGGTCGGGACACGCAACTTCGAGCGGATCGTCACAGCAGACGACCTGTTCCGCAACGCCTTGACGAACAACCTCAAGTTCATGCTGGTTGTCGTCATCTTCCAGACGTTCATCTCGCTCGCGCTGGCCGTCCTGCTCGTCAAGAACAGCCGGGGCTCGGTCGTGCTCCGCTCGCTGTTTTTCTTCCCGACGATCCTGTCGAGCGTGTCGGTGGCCTTCATCTGGAAGTTCATCTACGACCCCAACTTCGGCCTCATCAACTCGATCCTGCGCGTCGTCGGGCTCGATGGACTGACTCAAGCGTTCCTCGGCGACGACACCAAGGCGATCTACTGGGTAGCCGTCACCCAAGTCTGGTTCCACGTCGGACAGATGATGGTCATTTATGTCGCGGGTCTCCAACAAATCCCAGTGGAGCTCTACGAGTCGGCGTCGGTGGACGGAGCCAACCGGTGGCAGCAGTTCCGCAGTGTCACCTGGCCCATGATCGCACCGGCCACGGCGATCGTCATGGCCTATACGACCATCCAGTCGTTCAAGGCATTCGACCTCATCCTCGGTCTCGGCGGCAACCCACCCAAGACGAGCCTCGACATCCTCTCGACCCGCATCTACGGGGGCTTCGCAAACAGCGAATTCGGTTATGCCGCCGCTGAATCTATCGTCTTCATGATCCTCATCGCGCTGCTCACGTGGGCTCAGCGGCGGATGGTCAGACTGGTCAACCAGGAGGCCTAAAGTGATCGGATCCCTATCCCGGCGAGTCGTCCTCGGCGTCTACAGCCTGCTGGTCATCGTGCCCCTCGTCGTTGTCGTCTTCGGCTCGTTCAAGAGCACTCAGGAGCTCTTCGCTTCCCCCTTCGGACTCCCCTCATCGTGGAGCGGGGGCAACTACTCGCAGATCCTCGGCGAAGCCGGCCTAGGCCGCGCGTTCGTCAACAGTGCGATCGTCACCGGGATCTCCGTCCCGCTGACCCTCGCCATCGCGAGCCTGACGGCATACGCGGTCGCACGCATCCCCGGCTGGCCAGGAACCCTGCTCTACGGCTTCTTCGTCCTGGGGATGTCCGTGCCGGCGCAGGCCAACATGATCCCGCAGTACGTCCTCTTCGACGTCCTCGGGCTACTCAACAGCCTCGCCGGCCTGGTGCTCATCAACGTCGTCGTGACCTTGCCGATCGCCGTCTTCATCATCGCCGGTTTCATGAAGACCTTGCCTCGGGAGCTCTACGAGGCGGCGTCGATCGACGGCTCCGGTCCGTGGCGGACCTTCGCCCGGATCATCATGCCGCTGTCTATCCCGTCCATCGCGGCTACGGCGATCTTCCTCTTCGTCATCCACTGGAACGATCTGCTCTACCCGTTGCTGTTCATCCAGGAGCCGGACAAGAAGACCCTTCCGGTGGCACTGCTCGGCTTCCAAGGCGAATTCCTCACCGACTACCCCCTGTTGTTCACCGGGGTTGTCGTCGCGTCGACGCCGATCGTCATCGCTTACGTCTTCCTCCAGCGCTACTTCGTCGCCGGGATGACGGCTGGCTCCGTCAAGGGCTGAACCGCGAAAGGTCCGCAGCGCATGACCATCAGGCCGACCTCGGAGTCCGCGCATCTCGTGCGCCGGGTCACCGCCGTCCGACGCGTGCCCGACGGGGTCGCCGCCACCCTCCAGGCGTATGCCGGCGTCGAGCTCGGCGGCCTGCCTGGCTGGCTCACCGGCGAGCCAGCGGCGGACCAAGGCGTCGAGGTGACGATGCCCAACCTGCCCGATCTCGAGCTGCCGCCGCTGGACCCCGTCGAGTTCGAGCTCGCGGTGCGGTTCGTCGCCCCTGAGACGGTGCGGCTGACCGTTGCCCCAGTCGGCCATCGGGTGCTCGACAACGACGGCAGCTGGCTCGGGATCGTCGTTGACGGCAACCCGCACGACGTCGCGGTCTCGGTCGATGAGGACGGGGACGACCTCGTCGTCTCGTCGGGGCTGGCCGAGGTGAGGATCGGACGTTCCGCTTTCCACGTGCACGTCGTCGCGGCCGGGCAGGGACTCGTGCTGCGCACAGCGGAGCGGCTGCGCCAGGTCGCCGGGCTGCCGGTCGCCCCGCCGCTCCTGGCCCGCGACGGTAGTTTAGGGCTTCATCTAGAGCTCGGCACAGACGAGCAGATCTACGGCTTCGGCGAGCAGTTCGGCCGGCTGGTGAAGAACGGTCACACCCTCGTGCTGCGCTCCGAGGACGCTCTCGGCACCGGCACCGGGTTGGCCTACAAGCCGGTGCCGGTCTGGCAGTCCAGCCAGGGATATACCGGCTTCCTCAACACCGGTGCAATAGTCACAGCCGACGTCGGCAATCGGCGCCCTTCCGTCCTCGGACTCACTGTCGCCGACGAAGTGCTCGATCTCTACGTCGTCACCGGCGCAGACCCGAAGCGGAGGCTCACGGCATACACCGACCTCACCGGACGAGCACCAGTCCCGCCGCTGTGGGCATTCGGTTACTGGATGGGCCGGTGCCGCTACCACTCGGCCGCCGACATGCACGAGGTCGCCGACCTACTGCACGAGCATGACGTCCCGATCGACGTGCTGCACCTGGATCCGGATTGGCTCGTCGTCGACCGGCTTAACACCGACTTCATCTGGAACGAGGCGCGGTTCGGTCCCCGCCGCGAATTCGTCGCGCGCCTGGCCGAGCAAGGGGTGCGCCTGTCGGTGTGGGAGCTGCCCTACGTCGACCCGGCCTCTCCCCTCTACGACGAGCTGCGCGATCGCGGCTTCTTCGTCCGACGCGCCGACGGCGGACTGGCGAGCATCCAGCGGACGCCGACCCCCGACGGGCGCCCACGTTCGCTGCTGGACTTCACCAACCCGCAGGCACGCCAGTGGTGGCAGGAGCAGCACCGCGCCTTCCTGGACGACGGTGTCGCCGTCTTCAAGACGGACTTCGGCGAGGCGCTGCCCGACGACGCGGTTTTCTACGACGGCACCCCGCGAGCGCATTCGCACAACCTCTATCCGCTGCGCTACAACGGTGCGGTTTCCGACGGGATCGCCCGGATCACCGGCCGTTCCCCGCTCGTCTGGGGGCGCAGCGGGTGGGCTGGCTCGCAACGCTACCCCGGCCAGTGGGGTGGAGACGCGGAGTCGACGGTGGCCGGGATGCAGGCGACGGTCCGCGGCGGGCTCTCGTATGCCGTATCCGCCCCCGGCTTCTGGAGCCACGACATCGGCGGCTTCTTCGGTCCTGAGCTCACCCCGGAGCTCTACGTGCGGTGGACCCAGATGGGCGCCCTGTCGCCACTCATGCGAGCCCATGGGCTGCGGCCACGTGAGCCATACACCTTCGGCGAAGAGGCATTGGCGATTGCCCGGCGGTGGATTCGGCTGCGCTACCGACTGTTGCCCTATCTCTGGCAGGTGGCTCATGAGTCGGCAGCAAACGGCTGGCCGATGATGCGGCCGGTCGGGTTGGAGTACCCCGACGACCCCGTTGCCAGCCACGTCGACGACTGCTTCCTCCTCGGCTCCGACCTGCTCGTCGTGCCCGTCTACGACGACGGCGGCAAGCCGGTGCGACGCCGGTTCTACCTCCCGGAGGGCGAGTGGCTCGACGCCTTCACCGGGGCCAAGACGAGCGGTGGGCGGTATGCCGTCCTTGAGGTAGACCTCGCGTCGATGCCGGTCTTCGTCCGATCCGGCACACTACTGCCGACTGTCGACCTGCAGCCAGGCGACACTCGCACAGACGACCTCCTCGGGCGACCGTGGTCGCTGCGCCCCTACGGGGACATCCCCGACGGCACCACAAACCTCGTCGGCTTCGACGGCACGGTGACTCAGGCCGAGATTCGCGAGGGCACCCTTGTCGTCACGGGCACTCAGCCGATGACGTGGCACGCGGAGCCGCTGTCGTGACCCTGACCGACGCCGAGAGCCTGCCCGACCGAGTCGCCGACCACGCAGCACGGCTCGCCCAGATCGCCCGCGTGGGGCAACGGTCGGGCGTCGCCACCATGGTGATCAGGGACCCAGCCACCCTTGGGTGGCTGCTCGAAGCGCGAGTCCACGTGCCGCAAACGCTCGACACCGCTTGCTTGGACGTCCTTGTCGACCCCGACACGCGGTCCATGACCATCGTCACGAACGTCATCGAAGCGCCACGTCTGATGGACACCGAGCTTGCCGATCTTCCGGCCGAGTGGGAAGTGGTGCCCTGGTGGGAGTCACGTGACGAGCGGATCGCCCGGCTGCTTGATGGCGGCTCAGTCGGATCCGACCGGCCCGTCCAAGGCCTCCCGACGACCGAAATCGGTGGCGGTTTGGCGGACCTCCGCAGGGTGCTCACGTTGCGGCAGCAGCATCTGCTCGCCGACGTCGGTCGAACGGCCGCTGCTGCGACCACCAGTGCGGCACAGCGGATCTCACCCTCAACCACTGAATATGCCGCAGCCGCTGCCCTGGCTGCGGAACTCATCGAGCGAGGGCTCGATCCCATCGTCCTCTTCGCCGCGGGGGATCGGCGGATCGGTCCGCACCGTCATCCCTTGCCGACCAACCGCCCCCTCGGAGTCCGTGCGATGCTCGTCTGTTGTGCCCGCCGCCACGGTCTCGTCGCGAGCGTGACTCGAATTGTCTGTTTCGGACCGCCTGCTGGCCGCGCGGCATACCTGGACCTTCTTGAGGTGGAGCGGGTATTCCTCGACCGCACGCTCCCCGGCGCCCGGCTCGGCGACATCGTCGCTGCCGGCACCCAGGCGTATGCCGACCAGGGGTTCTCCCCCGACGAATGGCACCGCCACCACCAGGGCGGCCTCAGCGGGGTCCTTCCCCGCGAGTTCCCCGCGGCCTTGTCGAGCGAGCTCAAGCTCAAGCGGGGTCAGGTAGTCGCCTGGAACCCCAGCGGCCACGGCTGGAAGGTCGAGGACACGGGGATCCTCGGAGCCGACGGGCTACGGCTGCTCGTCGATGACGGCCATTGGCCCACCGTCGCGGTCGGTGGACGGCGCCGCCCCGATCTGTTGCTCAGATGATTGAAGGAGAGAAACCATGACGTTGGGTAGCACCCTCATCGGCGGGCGATGGCGCGACGGCGACCACGAAACCCTCGTGACTAACCCCGTCAACGCATCGGTCGTCGGGTCGGTGCACTGGTCGGACGGCGACGCACACGAGGCCGCCGACGCCGCCGCAGCAGCATTCGAGAGCTGGTCGGAGACGACGGCGCGGCAGCGGGCCGACATCTTGACAGCGGCGGCGGGCCTCGTCGTTGCCCGGGCTGGCGCGATCGGAGAGCTGCTGGCGCGGGAGGCCGGCAAACGGTTGCCGGAAGCCGTCGGAGAGGTGACCTTCTCGGCCGAGTACCTGCGATGGTTCGGCGAGCAGGCCAGGCGGCCCACTGGCGACATCGTCCCGCACGAACTGACCGAGCGACGTCATCTCACCCTGAGACGACCGAGCGGGGTTGTCGCGTCGCTGACCCCATGGAACTTCCCATGCTCGATCCAGGCCCGCAAGTTGGCGCCGGCGCTGGCGGCCGGCTGCACGGTCGTCGCCAGGGTGTCGGAGAAGGCGCCGTTGGCGGTGACCGAGTTGGTGCGCTGCCTGACCGATGCCGGTGTGCCAGCGGGAGTCATCAACCTCGTGCACGGACCGTCGCGCGCGACGACCGAGGCGTTGCTAGATCACCGGGCGGTCCGAGTCGTCTCCTTCACGGGATCGACGCAGGTGGGTTCGCAGATCATGGCGCGGGCGGCCCGACGCATCGTCCGGCCGCTGCTCGAACTCGGCGGGGACGCCCCCTTCATCGTCTTCGACGACGCAGACATCGACGCCGCGATCGAGGGGGCGATGATTGCGAAGTTCCGGAACACCGGTCAGTCCTGCATTGCCGCGAATCGGTTCTTCGTCCACGAGCGGGTTTGGGACGAGTTCGTCGGGGGCTTCGTCGCTCGCGTGGACGCCATGTCGATCGGCGACGGACTCGCCGACCCCTGTCCTGACCTGTCCGCCCTCATCGACGTAGATCGGGTGCAAGCGGTTCAGGGGCTCATCGACGACGCCCTCGGCCGTGGTGCCCAGCGACTCACTGCGCAACGACCCGAAGTCCCTCGTGGGGCCTTCATCGCACCGACGCTGCTCGCCGACGTCCCGGATGACGTCGCGATGGGTTGCGAGGAGGTCTTCGGGCCGGCGGCTGCGGTGCTGAGGTTCCGGGATGAGGACGAGGTGCTCCGTCGGGCCAACGCCACCGAGATGGGCCTCGCGGGCTACTTCTACAGCCGAGACATCGGCCGACTATGGCGGATGGCAGAGCGACTCGAGGTTGGGATCGTTGGTGCGAACAATCCGCTGCCGACTACGGTCTTCGCGCCGATGGGTGGAGTGAAGCAGTCCGGACTCGGCCGAGAGGGTGCCGACCTCGGCCTGGAGGAGTTCCAAGACGTTCGCTATCTGGCGCTCGGTCTCTGACCGGGATACTCCGTGAACGTGACCCCAGTGGACCTGTCGAGCATCCTGCTTCCCCTCGCGGTCGCCGCCGGCGCCGTGGCGCAACGGGTCACCGGTATCGGATTCGCGCTCGTCGCCTCGCCGCTGTTGGTCTTGACCGCCGGACCCTTCGACGGTGTCGTGCTTGCTAACCTCCTGGGCCTGGTCGTCACCGTCGTCGTCTTCCTTTCGTCGGTGCGCAAGGTGCAGTGGCGTCGCGGGATCACTCTGGCCGTCCCGGCACTACTGGCAGTCCCGCCCGGTGCATGGGTGGCTCGAAACCTGCCGAACTCGTGGCTCGAGATCCTGGTCGGAGCAGTCGTCCTCGTCGCGCTCATCGCCGTGCAGGCGCGGCCTGAGCGGGCCCCGTTCCGCGGCCGCTTCGGGGCGGTCGCTGCGGGAGCATCGAGCGGATTCATGAACGTCACTGCCGGGGTTGGCGGTCCAGCAATGGTCCTCTACAGCATTGCGACCCGGTGGGAGCAGGCCTCCTTCGCGGCTACCTTCCAGTTCTACGCAATCTTCGTCAACTGCGCCTCGCTCTTGGCCAAGGGCGGCCCGCAGTTGCCGGGCTCTACCCTGAGCACAGCCGGGGTCGGGCTGGCCAGCGGCCTGCTCGTGGGGCACGTGCTCGCCCGGAGGGTGACAGCCGCACAGGCACGCCGAGCGGTATACGGCTTGGCCGTTGCGGGCGCTGGTGCGACCCTTCTCCGCGGGCTGGTGTCGCTGGGGTGATGTCCCCAGCCTGAGCCGCTCGCGGCCGGCATACGCGAGTCGTATGCCGCGTCCCACCCAGCGGGACGTGACCCTTGCCACAGGTATCGCGCGGGCTGACGATCAGCTCGTTCCCGATTCGGCGGACCACGACAAAGGAGTCATCACATGGGTGTCATGCGCATGGGCTACGTGCACGCGCGGGTCACCGACCTCGAAGAGGCCAAGGGGCACTACGCGAACACGATGGGCCTGTACGAGACCCTGTCCGAGCCGGGCAAGGTCTACTACAAGGGTTGGGACGAGTGGGGCCACCACTCGGTCGTCCTCGAAGAGGGCGGCGTCGGCGTGGTCAAGTTCGGCTTCAAGGTCGAATATGAGTCGGATATCGATCTCATCGAGAAGCGGGCCCAGCAGTTCGGCCTGACCGTCGAACGGATGTCTGCCGGCGAGAACCCGGAGATTGGCGACGGGATCCGCTTCACCTCCCCGTCGATGCACGTTTTCGAGGTTTACCACTCGGCGACGCTCATTGGCACCGAGGTCGGCACCCACAACCCGGAAGCGTTCCCGCGTCACTTGGTCGGCGTGGGCGTGCCCGCTCTCGACCACGCACTGATCCTCGCCGAGGATGTCCGAACCATGGAGAACATGTTCCGGACCGTCTTCGACTTCTTCCCGACCGAGCGGGTCCAGACCGACTTGGACGACAACGACGCGCACTACATCGCGACGTGGATGACGGCAAACAACCAGATCCACCAGATCGCCGTCTTGGAGGGCCCCCAGGGCAAGCTGCATCACTTCGCCTTCAAGCTCGGCGACTGGAACGAGGTCGGGCGCGCCGCGGACATCATGACGATGGACAACGTGCCGATCGACATCGGCCCCACCCGGCATGGCATCACGCGCGGCCAGACGATCTACTTCTTCGACCCCGCCGGCAATCGCAATGAGGTCTTCGCTGGCGGTTACCCCGCCTACCGTGATCGACCGATCAACAAGTGGACGCCCGACCAGATTGCCAAGGGCATCTTCTACCACGCTCGGGAGATCAACGAGCGCTTCACCACTGTCAGTACCTAATAGGTCCAGACGGCCCGCACCTAATAGGTACGGCCCACACCAAATAGGTCCAGACGGCCCACGGCTCGCGCTCGACCGGATGCGGGAAGCCCCCGGTCGGGCGCGCACCACTCACGCGGACCCGGTATGCCGCCACGGCGGCATACCGGGTCCGTCTGCGTTGTCGCAGCGTGCAGTGGCGTCCGTGCGGGTCAGCGCAGCACGAGCGAGTCGGCGGTCTCGTCGCGATCGACGTTGACCGTCGCGCCGTCGCGCACCTCGCCGGCGAGCAGCGCCCGAGCCAGCCGGTCTCCGATCTCGCGCTGCACCAGCCTGCGCAACGGGCGCGCCCCGTATGCCGGGTCGTAGCCGCTGAGCGCCAGCCACTCCTTGGCTGCCTCGGTGACCTCGAGCGTGATCCGGCGATCGGCTAGCCGCGCCGACAGAGCCCGCACCTGCAGCTCGACGATCCGGGCCAATTCCTCAGTGGACAGCGGATCGAAGACGACGACCTCGTCGAGCCGGTTGAGGAACTCGGGTTTGAACGACGCCCGCACCATCCCCATAACCCCCTCGCGTTTCGCGTCGTCGGGCATCGTCGGATCGACGAGGAAGTGGCTGCCGATGTTGGAGGTCATCACGAGGATGACGTTGCGGAAGTCCACCGTCCGCCCCTGCCCGTCGGTGAGCCGCCCGTCGTCGAGCACCTGCAGGAGGATGTCAAAAGTCTCCGGATGGGCCTTCTCGACCTCGTCGAGCAGCACCACGGAGTAGGGCCGCCGACGCACTGCCTCGGTGAGTTGCCCACCCTCCTCATAGCCGACGTAGCCCGGAGGCGCGCCGATCAGCCGCGCAACGGCGTGCCGCTCGCCATACTCCGACATGTCGATCCGCACCATGGCGCGCTCGTCGTCAAAGAGGAAGTCGGCCAGCGACTTGGCCAGTTCGGTCTTGCCGACCCCGGTCGGCCCGAGGAACAGGAACGACCCGGTCGGCCGGTCGGGATCGGCCAGCCCTGCGCGCGAGCGCCGCACCGCGTCACTCACCGCACGGACCGCCTCGGTCTGCCCGATGAGGCGCGCGCCAATGAGCTGCTCCATGTGCAGCAGCTTCTCGGTCTCGCCCTGCAGGAGCCGGCCCGCCGGGATGCCGGTCCACGCCGAGATCACCTCCGCGATGTCATCGGCACCGACACGGTCCTTGACCATGACGTCCTTGTATGCCGTGCTGCCCCCTGGCGCTCCCGCCGCACCGCCCGAGGCGCCCGCGGCGCCTCCGCCCGCTGTCGCCGAGCCTGCCCGAGCCGCGACCTCCGACTCCTGGGCGCTGGCCAATTCCTTCTCCAGGGAAGGGATCTCGCCATAGAGCAGGCGTGCAGCGCCCTCGTAATTGGCCTCCCGCTGCAACCGATCGGCCTGAGTGCGCAGGTCGTCAAGCCGGGCTTTGAGCTCGCCGACCCGGTTGAGGCCGGACTTCTCCGTCTCCCACCGGGCGTTCAGCGCGGCGAGCTCCTCGGTCTTATCCGCCAGGTCCTTGCGCAACCGTTCCAGGCGCTCGACCGACGCGGCGTCGGTCTCCTTGGCTAGGTGCAGTTCCTCCATCCGCATCCGGTCGACAGTGCGCTGCAGTTGGTCGATCTCGACCGGCGAGGAGTCGATCTCCATCCGCAACCGCGAGGCGGCCTCGTCGACGAGGTCGATGGCCTTGTCGGGCAGCTGCCGCCCGGTGATGTAGCGGTCGGACAGCGTGGCTGCCGCCACCAGCGCCGAGTCCTCGATCTCGACCTTGTGGTGGGCCTCGTAGCGCTCTTTGAGCCCGCGCAGGATCGCGATGGTGTCCTCGACCGACGGTTCGCCGACAAAGACCTGCTGGAAGCGCCGCTCCAACGCGGCGTCCTTCTCGATGTGCTTGCGGTATTCGTCAAGGGTGGTCGCGCCGACCAGACGCAGCTCGCCGCGGGCCAGCAGCGGCTTGAGCATGTTGCCCGCGTCCATCGCGCCTTCGCCGGTCGCCCCAGCCCCGACGACAGTGTGCAACTCGTCGATAAAGGTGACGACCTCGCCCTCGGCGTTCTTGATCTCCTCGAGCACGGCCTTGAGCCGCTCCTCGAACTCGCCGCGATACTTCGCGCCGGCCACCATCGCGCCGAGGTCCAGGCTGATGAGCTTCTTGCCGCGCAGGCTCTCGGGCACGTCGCCGTCGACGATCCGCTGAGCCAGGCCCTCGACGACCGCTGTCTTGCCGACGCCCGGCTCACCGATGAGGACCGGGTTGTTCTTGGTCCGGCGGCTGAGCACCTGGACGACGCGGCGGATCTCGGCGTCGCGCCCGATGACCGGGTCGAGCTTGCCCTCGCGCGCCCGTGCCGTGAGGTCGGTGCCGTACTTCGCGAGCGCGTCAAAGGTCCCCTCCGGGTTCTCCGAGTCGACGGTCCGCCCGCCGCGCAGCCCCGGGATCGCCGCCTCGATCGCTGCCGCATCCAGCCCGAACCGCCCCGTCTTGGCCAGCGCAAGCAGCAGGTGATCGGTCGACACGAACGAGTCGCCCATCGCGGCCATCGCCGCTCGGGCCGCCTCCAGGACGCTCATGGCCGCCCGCGACAGGCCCGGTGCGCTGACCGAGGAACCGGAGGCGGACGGCATACTGACCAGCGCCTGCTGAGCCGCCTGGGCAGCCGCGGCGAGGCTGGAACCCGCGGCCTGAAGCAGCGCAGGAGTCGTCGTGTCGGACTGTTCGGTAAGCGCCTTGAGCAGGTGCGAGGGCTCAGTGTGGGGGTGGCCGGCGGCCGCCGACGCGCGGACGGCAGCCGACAGCGCTTCCTGCGCCTTGGTTGTCAGCTTGAGATCCATGGGTATGCCGTGTGCTCCTGATCGTGGGTGGCGCGCCACCGCGGGCGCTTTCCTTGGGCAACCCAGCCAAAGTTGAGTCTATTCCGCTCAACCTGACCAATGGAGTATCTCATTAGGCTGGTCGAGTGACGATCATCGCGGCGGTGCGCGGGGACATCACCCGCGAGCGGGTGGACGCAATCATCAACGCGGCCAACTCGACGTTGCTGGGGGGCGGCGGCGTCGACGGCGCAATCCACGCGGCCGCTGGCCCCCTCCTTCTGGAGGAGTGTCGGCGCGTGCGACGCAAGGCATACCCAGGGGGACTGCCCGTGGGGTATGCCGTGGCGACCGGCGCCGGGAGCCTCCCGTGTCGGTGGGTGATCCACACGGTCGGGCCGAACTGGCACCGAGGCCAACGCGATGAGGCGGACCTGGCGGCGTGCTTCGCGAACTCGCTGAGCGAGGCGCTGCGGGTCGGCGCGCGGTCCGTTGCGTTTCCGGCGGTCAGCGCCGGTGCCTACGGCTGGGAGGGCGCGACGGTCGCGCGGATCGCCGTGGCGGCCGTGCAGACCGCCCCGGAACTGGCGCACCTGGACCTCGTCAAGTTCGTCCTGTTCAGCGACCGGTTGCTCGCCGACTTCGAGGCGGCTCTCACTGCCGAGTGAATCCCCTCAGGCGAGGCTGATGAACAGTTTCTCCATCAGGGCAGTGTCGACCTCGTCGTCACCGCGTTCGTGGGCCTCGTTCACACACTGCTTGAGACCGGTGGCGATGATGGAGAAGCCGACCCGATCGACGGCTCGACGGACGGCCGCAAGCTGGGTCACGATGTCCTGGCAGTCGCGGCCTTCCTCGATCATCCGCAGGACGCCGCCGATCTGGCCTTGAGCTCGACGTAGCCGATTGGCCAGTTTCGCGAGCTCTTCTGGCGTCAGCTCCACCCTTGTCATGTCGGCCATCCTTCCACGACTCCTTCGGTTGGTCACTGCGTCACCTGTGCCGCACGGCACACCACTCAGGGACCTAGGGCCTCAGCAGGGATATACCCGCAGGGGTATCGTCTCATGTATCAGCACGTCCCGCGATACTGAGAAGGATTTCCCGCAATGCCCACCCTCGTGATCCTCGGCGGGGGAACCGCCGGCACCATGGCAGCGAACAAGCTGCGCGACCGGCTGGCGGACGAGGATTGGCGAATCGTCGTCGTCGACAAGGACGACAACCACGACTATCAACCCGCGTATCTCTTCGTGCCGTTCGGCATCAACAAGACCAAACACGTCCGCCGGTCCCGGCACGCGTTCATCGATGACGGCATCGAACTGCTCATGGGTGAGGTTGACCGCGTCGATCCCGAAGGCAAGCAGGTTCACCTGCTCGACGGTCGCGAACTCGATTACGACTACCTCGTTGTCGCCACCGGCACCACCCCGCGGCCCGACCAGACACCGGGAATGCTCGGCCCGGGCTGGCACACCACCATCCACGACTTCTACACCTATGACGGGATGGTGGCGCTCAAGAAGGCGCTCAAGGAGTTCCGGGGTGGCCGGCTGGTCATGCACATCACCGAGTTGCCGATCAAGTGCCCGGTCGCGCCGTTGGAGTTCGTCATGCTGGCCGACGACTACCTCACCAAGAAGGGCCTGCGCACAGCCACCGACATCATCTACGTCACCCCGTTGGACGGCGCCTTCACCAAGCCGGTCGCCAGTCGCGAGCTCGGCCACCACCTGTCCAAGCGAAACATCACGGTAGAGCCCGACTTCATGATCGAGTCGGTGGACCCGGAGGCCAAAGTCATCCGGTCCTACGACGAGCGCGAGATCGCCTACGACCTCCTCGTTACTGTCCCGCTCAATATGGGCGCCGACTTCGTCGGACGGTCGGGTCTGGGCGACGAGCTCAACTACGTGCCGGTCGATAAGCACACTAACCAGTCCACGGCATACCCGTCGATCTTCGCCCTCGGGGATGCGAGCAACCTGCCGACGTCAAAGGCTGGCTCGGTTGCCCACTTCTCGGTGGAGGTGTTCGTCGAGAACTTCTGCCAGCTTGCCGCCGGCCAGCCGATGACCCACTCGTTCGACGGACACGCCAACTGCTTCGTGGAATCGGGCAACAACAAGGCGCTGCTGTTGGACTTCAACTACGAGACCGAGCCCCTCACCGGCCACTTCCCCTTCCCGGTCGGTCCGATGAGCCTGCTCAAGGAATCGCGGACCAACCACCTGGGCAAGCTCGCCTTCCGGCACGTCTACTGGAATGTCCTACTCCCCGGCCGACCGATGCCGCTGCCGGCCGAGATGTCGATGTTCGGCAAGAAGGTCGAGACTGAGCCTGCCCAAACCTGACCTGGCATTGCCCCTCACACCTCCATACCCCGCGTGACCAGCACCAAGGAGACCAGACCCCATGCCCACCACCATGATCGCCGGCCGTCAGATCGATGTCGACGCCGAGGGCTTCCTCACCAAGCCGGAGCAATGGGACGAGGAACTCGCCCAGACCCTCGCGGCCAATATCGGCATCACCCTGACCGACGCGCACTGGGCGCCGATCCACTTCCTGCGTAAGGATTTCGAGACCCAGAAGGAGACGGCCACGCTGCGACGGGTCTCGACCGTGGGCGGCATACCGGTCAAGGATCTCTTCGCTCTCTTCCCCGGCAAGCCGGCCAAAAAGATGTCATACATCGCGGGCCTGCAGAAGCCCAAGGGCTGCGTCTGAGCGCCGACCGCCCAGATCCAACCAGCAGTCGACTACTGAGAGAACGAGATCACCATGACTGACATGATCGTCCCGTCGTTCGACGACGAGACGTCGACCGGGCGCAAGCTCGCCATCATCTGTTCCAAGGGCAACCTCGACATGGCCTACCCCGGTCTCATCTTGGCCAACGCCGCACTCGGCGAGGGCATCGAGGTGCACCTGTTCTTCACCTTCTGGGGCTTCGACATCATCAACAAGGAGACGATGGGCAACCTCAAGTTCTCCTACCTCGGCAACACGGCCATGCACATGCCCGGACACTTCGGCATGTCGATGCCGCAAGGCATGGCCGGACTGCCCGGCATGACCGCCGTGACGACGAAGATGATGAAGAAGCAGATCGCCGACCTCGACGTGCCCGAAGTGCCCGAGTTCCTCGACCTGCTGCACGGCTCCGGCGCCAGGATGTGGGCCTGCCGGATGAGCGCCGACATGATGCACCTCGATCTTGACCATCTCTACGACGGCGTCGAGGCCATCATCTCGGCGACCGACTTCATCGAGCTGACGGAAGGCGCGCAACTGCTCTTCATCTGACCGCTTCCGCGGCACAGCTGCCGGCAGCCATCGGTATGCCGCCTACTCACTGCGAACACGCGGCATACCTCGTGCCGGGGATTGGTCCCTGGGAGAGGTTCAGTCGGGCAAGGTAGTGATGGGTCTCGCCTGCAATAGCCACAACCTTGCGGCATCATCGATGGCCCACTCGAGGTCGACAGGCAGCCCCAAGACCCGCTCCGCGGCAACCGTGGCTGCCCAAATCGCTTCCAATGCCTGGGTATCCATGCCCATCGCCGCATCCCCGGCCGCGAGCTCGCCCAACTCCACTCCACCCGCAGCCGTGAGCCTGGCCGCCACCGGCTGTCGGCCGGCTCGTTGGGCGACCACCCGTCCAGAGGCTCGCTCGATCGTCGCCGACATCGGCACCACTTGCCCATCGGTGAGCAACACCCCGAGACCATGCACTGCTTCGACAAGGATTCGGTCTCGCGCGCCGGTGACGGGATGCGCGGAGAAGCTCACGCCAGCCAGCGCTGGCGAGACCATCATCTGGACGAGTACCGGCTGCGGACCACTGATCACGGTTGGGTCACCGGCATACTCGCGGACCAACGCAGCACCTGAAACGCTCACCCGCGACACCGCCGCCGCTACGGCAGCGCTGCCCCGCAGTCCAAGCTCGGTCGGCAATAATCCTGCAGCGGAATGGTGTTCGCCGTCCTCGACCGCCGAGCTACTGCGCACCGCAACGAGCGGACTCGCAGTGCCGCTGCGGTCGGCGAGGGCGGCATACCCCTGGGTGACCGCCTCCACCAAAGCCGACGAACCACTGCCCCACCTTGTCGTCCGCGTGCTGGAGCACACGACAAATCCGTCCGGGACCGCCAGGTCCGCAGCACGCAACGCCGCCACGCCTGCCGCTTTGCCACCGATGTCGCACTCTGCTGCGCTGGTCAGATCTGCCAGGGTCACCGCGCGCCACGTCACCGCTGACCACCTCGCTCCAAGATCCGCACCGTTCCGGCGTCGCCGTCCACCTCAACGAGATCGCCCGTTCGGATCACGGTCGTCCCAACCAACACCGCACAAACGCACGGCAGTCCATACTCCCGGCTCACCGTTGCGGCGTGGGTGAGCAACCCTCCGGCGTCGCACACTGCGGCCGCGGCGCGTGAGAAGGCCGGAGTCCAACTCGGCGATGTGGCCTGGCAGACCAGCACCTCTCCCGAGCGGAATGTCACGATGTCATCCGCGGTCGAAAGCACTCGAGCACGCCCACGGGCTACCCCAGGCGACACCCCGAGGCCGTCCAACTCACTCATCGGGGTAGCGGGTGCGGCGACTCGGGCGTCGGCCATGCCAAGGATCTGACGCATGACGAGGTCGCTCCCGGAGTCCTCGGCTCCGAGGTGGCCGGGGAGTTCGCTCCGCCTGGCCCGCCACGCCTCGACGTAGTGACGCCGCTCTCGCAAGACGGGTAACAACTCGCCGACACTGGCATTTCCGCGGAGCACGGCCGACAACTCGGGCTCCAGCAGATAGAGCGCGTCCCGAGCTCGGGGCAGCCTCAGCAGCCTCCCCGCAGCCAACGCGATCCCCCGAGCCGGCAGATGCGCCCGCAGGTCGATCAACGCATTGTGTTCTTCGTTCCACCACGGGGCATGGACCGACACTGCCAAGGCCCTGGCCGCTTCGACTTCGTCGCGTCCCGCCGCCGTCAACTGGTCCAGCGTGGCCGGGACGCTCCCCGAACCACGTTGTGCGTCAAGCCCACCGACCAGAGCGGCACGGACGAGGCCGACAACAACCTGCGGCCGCTCGGTCCAGGCGGGGCTGTCCAAGTCGGACACGGCAGCCGAGCGACGACCGTGCTCGGCGAGGAACCGGTCCAAGGCACTGAGCCATCCGGCTGCTCGAGCCTCGCCGCGCAACCGCCGGAGCACCTGGCTGGCGGGAGTGTGAACGAAGATCGCCTCGATGCCGGCTTCCCGCGCCAAGGCAGCCAACTCGGCCAACGCCCGATCTGCGCGGGCTATCGAGTGATCGGGCATCCCGAGCATCGCGGTCGCTTGCAGTGCCGAGAAGCCGTGCTTGGCGCAGACCCCGACGAAGCGCTCGTGGATCGCAAACACCGGGTACATCACGGCGAAGTGGACCCGCCAGGACTCCTGATGGACTCGGACCGCACGATCCCAGACGGTCGCCAACTCGGGTGCGGGTAGCTCCTCGAGACTCACGTTGTCGAGGGACTCCAGGTCCTCGCGAAGCCGGTCGGCCGTTTCCTGCCACTGCCGCGCAAACCCCCGGGCGTATGCCGTGTAGTCCCCTCCCGGGACCAACCGATCCATCGCGTCGGCATCCTCGGTCCCGCTGAGGGAGGTTGATCCTGCCGGTCCGAGGTACACGTGGACGCCCACGAGGCGACAGATGAGGCCGCCATCCACGCCCAACTCCGATGCAGCCCAACGGCTTCCGGAGGCGATCGCTTCCGCGAAGCCGATCCCCAAGGGCACGACGCCGCGGGGTTGGTGGAAATCCAACCGCCACGGGCGGGTCAGGTCGTCGACGGACAGGGGGCGCACGGCATACGGGTCATCGGTGGTCCAACGCGCTGCGGGAAGCTGCGGCGCGCTGGTCCACTCTGTCGACTCGGCCGGGACCACGGCGGGGTCGGATCAACCCTTCCGATCGATCTGCATGACCACGGCCTTGGGCTCGGTGAAGAACTCGCGGCTGAAGTTGCCGCCCTCCCGCCCGACGCCGGAGTCGCCGACGCCGCCGAAGGGCGTTCGCAGATCCCGGATGAAGAAGCAGTTGACCCAGACCGTGCCGGCCCGCAACGCGGACGCGACCCGGTGGGCTCGCGACAGATTCTCCGTGAAGAGCATCGCGTTGAGCCCGTAGCGGGTGTCGTTGGCCAGGTGGACGGCCTCGGCCTCCGTGTCGAAAACGTTGACGACGCAGACTGGGCCGAAGATCTCCTCGCAGTAGGGCGAGGCGTCCAGAGGCAGATCCGTGACAATGGTCGGCCGGACGATCCAGCTGCCGTCGTCCGCGACCCCGCCGGTGAGCACCGTGCCGCCGAGCAGCCGAGCCGACTCGACGTACGAGACAACCTTCTCGAAATGCCGCTTGCTGGCCAGAGACGAAAAGCGCGTCGCCGGGTCGAACGGGTCGCCAATGGTGAGCGCCTCTGCCGCCGAAACGAACCTGCGCAAGAACTCCTCGGCGATCGACCGGTGGACGAACAACCGCGACCCGGCCAGGCAGATCTGGCCGGCGTTCCGGAAGATCGCCTCGACCGCCCAGTAGACCGCGTTGTCCAGGTCGGCGTCCTCAAAGACAATGTTGGCGCCTTTGCCGCCCAACTCCAGCGAGACGGGTGCTAGATGAGTTGCGGCCGAGGCCATCACCAGCTTGCCGGTGCTGGAGGACCCGGTGAAGGTCACCCGGTCGACCCGGTCGTCGCCGGTGAGCGACGACCCCGCCGGGGCGCCATGCCCGTTCAGGACGTTGAGGACGCCGGGCGGGAAACCCGCCTCGACGGCCAGCCGCCCGAGCAAGGTCACCGATGCCGGGGTGTCCTCACTCGGTTTGATGATGCACGTGTTGCCCCAAGCAATCGCTGGCGCGATCTTCCACGAGGCCATCATGAGCGGGAAGTTCCACGGCGAGATCGCCGCAACCACGCCCGCCGGCCCGAACTCGCTGTAGGTGTGATGCCCCGAGTCCATCGGGAACGTCTCACCGCAGTGGTCGCGCTGGTGGTCGGCGAAGAACCGGAAGTTCCATACCGAGCGTGCCACGTCGTGCTTGGCCTGCTCGAACGGCTTGGCCATGTTCGTCGAGTCCATCCGGGCCAGATCGTCGGTGCGGGCCTCCATGAGGTCGGCGAGCCGATGGATCGCCTTGCCCCGCTCGACCCGGCCCAGCCGCGGCCACGGCCCTTCGTCGAACGCCCGCCGCGCGCTCGCCACGGCGCGATCAGCGTCGGCGGCCATCCCGTCCGCCGCCTGCGCCCAGACCTCGCGGGTCCACGGGTTCCAGACGTCGAACCGTTCGCCGCCGAGCGAATCGACCTCCTCGTTGTCGATGATGTGCCCGAAGAACTGCAGGTCGCTCATGGGATCGGCTCCTCGCCCTCGGCGGTCGCGCTGGCTGCCCCAGCTGCGTGGCTATGCCGCTCCGCCAGGGTCACGTCGGCAGCGGCAAAGTGGGTCGACGGCACTTCAATCAGGACGACCCGGACGTTCTCCTTCGGTGCCGCGCCGGAACGGACGACGGCGTCGGTGATCTCCGAGATCAACCGGCGCAGCGTCTCGGGGGTGCGCCCCTCGGCAAGCGTGACCGACACGAATGGCATTAGGCCGACTCCCCTCCGTGCAGCGTGACCGATCCGAGCGAGCTGAAGTGGCACGCGACGGCCGACCCGGGCGGGGCGAACACCGCGTCGGTCATCCCGCCAGTCAGGACAATCCAGCCGGCTTCCAGGGCCAGCCCGCGGGTGGCGAGGTCGTTGGCCGCGAGCGCGAGCGCCTCAGCCGGATGCCCCTGGACCGCGGCACCCGTGGCCGAGTCGACGATCGCGCCGTCGACCTCGACGAGCACCCCCTCCAGGGCCAGGTCGATCGCGCTGGGCGGCAACGCAATCGGTCCGGTGACGAACGCTCCCGACGAGGCGTTGTCGGCGACGACGTCGCCTCCAGTGAACCTGAAGTCGCGATAACGACTGTCGATGATCTCCGCCCCAGCGAGCACGGACTCGACCGCAGCCATAGCGGTCGCGGCGGTGACCCCCGGACCCTCGATCCGGTCGCGCAACACGAAGACGATCTCCGGCTCGATCCGCGGGTGGATGAGCTTCGCCTGCGGCACCGGGTCGCCGGCAGGCAGCACCATCGCGTCGGTCAGCCAGGCGACGAACGGGGTGTCGACGCCCATCCGCACCTGCTTGGCTCGCGAGGTCAGCCCGAGCTTGACGCCGATGAGCTTCTCGCCCCGGGCCAGGCGGCGCCGCAGCGTCTCGTCCTGGATCTTGTAGCCGGTTTCAACATCGAGCTCGGGCCATTCGTCAGTGAACTTCGGGCGGTCGCGTCGCTCAGCCTCGCAGGCGAGTAGCTCGGTCGCCACAGTGTCGACATTCCAGCCGTGGTCGGCCCGTGCTGCCGCCACTTCCGCGCCGGTCGCCTCGGTCACGCGGTATGCCGCGGCCGCGTCAATGAGTCCCTTGCGCTTCTTCTTGCTCAGCGCCTTCTCCTTGGTCCCCATCAGCGCACACCCTGTCCGGCGAGGTCGCCGAGCGCGGCCATCTCGGTCTCGCGCTGCAATTGCAGAGCGATATCGATGATCATGTCCTCCTGTCCCCCGACGTAGCCCGCCTCGCCGACCTTCTGCAGGATCGCGTGGGCTGGCACGTTGTAGCGCAGGGCCGCACGCTCGGCATGCAGGAGGAACGAGCTGTAGACACCGGCATACCCCTGGGTGATCGAGGCCCGGTCCATCCACGGTAGGCGCGGGATGAACGGGCGCACGACATCTTCGGCGGCGGAAAGCACCTCGCCGAGGTCGACGCCAGTCCGGATGCCCATCCGCTCGAAGGTGGCGGCGAGCACCTCTGTCGGCGAGTTGCCCGCGCCCGCCCCGAGCGCGCATAGGGCGCCGTCGATCTGCTTGGCGCCGGCCTGATAGGCAAGGACCGAGTTGGCGATCCCCAGGGAGAGATTCTGGTGACCGTGGAAACCGACCTGGGCGCCGTCGCGGCCGATCTCGGCGATGACTGCCTCGATGCGTTCTTGGGCGTCCGAGAGCACGAGTGCTCCCGCGGAGTCGACGACATAGACGCACTGAGCGCCGGCGTCGACCATGATCCGGGCCTGTTCGGCGAGCTTGGCCGGGCTGGCCTTGTGGCTGAGCATGAGGAACCCGACCGTCTCCATCCCCAGCTTGCGAGCCTCGCCGAAGTGCTGGATCGACACGTCGGCCTCGGTGCAGTGAGTGGCGATCCGGGCCACCGACGCGCCGACCTCGTGAGCCCGGTGCAGGTGGTGGACCGTGCCGAGCCCGGGCAGCATGAGGATGGCGATTTTGGCCTGGGTAGCCTCCTCGACGGCTGCCTTGATGAGCTGGAACTCGTCAACAAGGCTGAAGCCGTAGTTGAAGCTTGACCCGCCGAGCCCGTCGCCGTGGGACACCTCGATGACCTGGACCCCGGCTGCGTCGAGCGCGTGGACGACCGAACGGACTTGGCCCTCGGTGTACTGGTGGCTCATCGCGTGCGAGCCATCGCGCAGGGTCGAGTCGGTGATTCGCAGATCGCGCTCGCCTCCGCCTTTCGGGGTGAGGGCGGCGACCTCGGTCTCGGTGAGCTCAGTCGTCACGACCGGAGCATCCTCGGGGCGAATTGTCATGTCTCCCATGGGTCACACTCCTGCTTTCGCGCTGGTGGTCTCCAGCACGGGGTCTGGCTGTTCGCCCAGGTCGGCCGACGACTTCCATGACGACGAGATACCCAGCCGGTGGGCCATCATGAGGTCGCCCACCCGGGCCGCTGCGGCGGTGATGATGTCGAGGTTGCCCGCGTAGTCGGGGAGGTAGTCGCCGCGGCCCTTGACCTCGATCGGGATGAACGCCCGGGCCATGCCCTTCCAGGTGTCCCTCGCGTGGTCGAACTGCGGGTCGGCGCGGAGGTGGTAACCCGGCACATAGTCCTGGACGGTCGCGACCATGGCATGGATGGACTCAAGGATTCGGTCCTGCAAGGTCCCCGGTTCACCGGCCTCGGCGGGGATCGCGCAGAACACCGAGTTGCGCATCATCAACGGCGGCTCAACGGGGTTGAGAATGATGATCGCCTTGCCCTGGACGGCACCGCCCACCTGTTCGATGGCGGCCGAAGTCGTCTCGGTGAACTCGTCGATGTTGGCGCGAGTGCCTGGTCCCGCCGAGCGGCTGGAGATCGACGCGACGATCTCGGCGTATGGGACCGGAACGACCGACGCCACAGCATTCACCATGGGGATGGTCGCCTGGCCCCCACAGGTGATCATGTTGACGTTCATCGCGTCGAGGTTGAACTCGAGGTTGACCGGTGGGCACAGATAGGGGCCTACCGAGGCCGGAGTGAGGTCGACTGCGACGATGCCGGCGGCGGCATACCGGGGTGCGTTTGCGGCATGCGCCTTCGCCGATGTGCACTCGAAGACGATGTCGGGCAACTCCGACTGGGAGAGCAACCAGTCGACCCCCTCCGCGCTGGCCGACAAACCGACCGATGCCGCCCGGCGGAGGCCGTCTGAGCTGGGGTCGACCCCGATCATGTATTGCGGCTGGATGATCTCGCTGCGCCGCATGAGCTTGAACATGAGGTCGGTGCCGATGTTACCTGGGCCGACTATTGCGGCACTGGCTTTGGTGCGAGCCACTTCTCACGCCTCCTTGGCGAAACGGGCGGTGACGCTGCCGAGCCCGGCGAAGCTGGCCGTGACGGTGTCGCCGGGACTGACCGGAACCATCGCGGTGATGGCGCCGGGGAGCACGACATGGCCGGCTTCCAGGGTGGTGCCGAGCGCTCCCACCGTGTTGGCCAGCCAGACGAGCGAGTTCAGCGGCGAGCCGAGCACGGCACCTCCGGCACCGGTGCCCACCAGGACTCCATTGCGGTGCATCGTGCAGCCGGACAGTCGCAGGTCGACGTCGGTGACCAGGGTCGGCGTGCTGCCCAGGACAATCGCGCCTGACGAGGCGTTGTCCGAGATCGTGTCGAGCAGCCCGATCTTCCAGTCGCGGATCCGGCTATCCACGATCTCCAGAGCCGGCAGAACAAAGTCAATCGCGTCCAGCGCCTCGGCGACCGTGACACCGGGCCCTTTGAGAGCGCGCCTGAGCACGAACGCCACCTCCGGCTCCACGCGTGGCTGGATGAACCGGCCCATGGGAATCGGCATGTGTTCTAGGTAGAAGAAGTCGTCGAGCAGATGCCCGAAGTCCGGCTCGCTCACTCCGAGCAGGCGCTGCATGGCCATCGAGGTGAGCCCGACCTTGTGCCCTTTGACCGTGCGGCCCTGTTCACGCAAGTGGTCCATCTGGAGCAGTTGGATCGCGTAAGCGTCCTCGATCGTCATGCCGTCGTAGATCCCGGTCAACGGGTCGATGGGCTCTCGAGTCCGGTATGCCGTGATCAGCCTTTCGGCCGCTTCACGGCGGTGAACCTGGTCCACTGGGGGTCCTTCCTGCAGCTGCCTGGAATGCGGTGGTCAGGCCGAGAGACGGTGCGTGATGAGACCGGCAGCGGTGCGGACCAGCCTCGCGGTGCGGTCCAGGTCGGCTTGCACGTCTCCGCTCGGCCCGACAACCGACACACTGGCATACGCCCGACCGGAGAGGTCCCGCACCGGGGCGGCCACCGAGGAAATCCCAGTGACCGCTTCGCCCAGGCTGACCCCGACGCCGAGCCGACGAGTCTCGGACAACGCCCGGTCGTAGTCGGCGACTGACCGGATCGTGCCCACGGTGCGGGGTGGGAACCCAAGGTCGCGTCGTGCCTGGGCCAACTCCGCGTTGAACGCGGCGATGACCTTGCCCGAAGCGGTGCAGTGCGAGGGCCACCGGCGGGCCACCCCGGCCATGAGGGCGCGGCCGGCTGGGGTCTCGAGCCGCTCGGCATACACGATGTCGGCGCCGTCCACGACGCCCAGGTGCACGGTCAGTCCGGAGACACGGCGCAGGTCTTCCAACAAAGGCAGGGCGGTCTGACGCAGCCGCAGTCGCGACTGGGCGAGTTGGCCGAGCTCATAGAGGTGCAGGCCCAGTCGGTATTGCCCACTCTCGCAGTTCTTCTCGGTCAGCCCTCGAGAACACAGGGTGGTGAGCAGTCGGTGCGCCGTGCTCTTGGCGATACCCAGGCGGCGGGCGATATCGGAAACCCCCAACTCGTCGTCGCGGGCGAAGCACTCCAGCACATCGAGCGCGGTGGCCACCGACCTCAGCGTCTCGCTCGTCGACCCCGTGGGGCGGACCGGGACGGACCCCTTGGGGCGGGCCGGACGTGCCGGTGGCATGGCGGACAGACCGTTGCCCGTCTCAGCTGCGCGCGACACCTCGTCACCCTTCTTGGTGGACGTCCCGGTCAAACCCGTAGAGCACTACCCCGGAGGTACTCGATTGGACAGTGCGCCCTGTCGAGGTGAGAATCAACAGCAACGTCCCGCTGAGCGGGACACTTGCTGGGCGAAGGAGGGGAGTCTCACGGAACGGACCACTCCCGCAGGTCCTGCTGAACCGCGCGAATCCGTGCTCGAACGGGCCGTCAGCGTGCTGCGTGCCTTCGATCCAGAGCATCCGACGCTCTCGGTCTCCGAACTCGCGCGCCGGGTTGACCTGCCGAAGTCGACGGTGCACCGCCTGGCCTCGGAGATGACTCGCCTCGGCTTGTTGGAGTCGACTGCCCGAGGCCTGCGGTTGGGGATGCGGCTCTTCGAACTGGGCGAGATGGCGCCACGATCACGGTCCGTGCGGGAGGCTGCCCTGCCCTACATGGAAGACCTACGGTTGGCAGCCGGGGCCACTGTTCACCTGGCCGTGTTGGAGGGTGTCGATGTCGTCTATGTCGAGATCCTGCGCGCAAAGACCGGGCCCCGTTTGCCCTCGCGGGTCGGAGGTCGGTTGCCCGCGCACGCGACCGGCGTCGGCAAGGCGATCATGGCCTTCTCCGACCCTGCCGTGGCGCAGGCCCGGATCGAGGCCGGGCTTCCGGCGCTGACGCGGCATACCTTGGTCATGCCTGGAGCGCTGCGCAACGCGCTGTCGAGCGCGAGACGCGACGGGGTCGCTTACGATCATGAGGAGTCCGGATACGGCATCTACTGCGCCGCCGCCCCAATCTTCGGACCAGGGGGCCTTCCGGTTGCGGCCCTGTCGGTCACCGGAACCACTCATCGGTTGGACCTGCCGCGGCTGGCTCCGGCGGTGCGAACGGCAGCCATGGCGATCAGTCGTCGCCTCCACGACAGCGGTTAAGGGATCCGGCCCGGTGAACGTGGCTAGCCGGCGGCGGCGGTGTTCACTGTGGCCCGACCAGAGATCAGTGGCCACTCGGGGAGCATCCGGATGCCCAAGGGCGCCGGGACGTGAACGGCTTCGACGTGCGCTGCGTCCAACCCAGCGATCGCTGAGGCAAGGTCACGGTCGTGGTGACAGCCAGCGGCATACCGGATGGTCAGGGGAGTGATCGCAGTCTGGACGAGGCGCTTGAG
>WBZM01001184.1_pt1 | contig 27731 bp, 25 predicted proteins | sample 5204271 | NCBI WGS metagenome assembly WBZM01 (sample SAMN12344346, study PRJNA552823) | activated sludge metagenome | biome: Activated sludge suspended growth; feature: Nitrification reactor; material: Wastewater; isolation source: activated sludge from nitrification reactor of wastewater... | reverse complement strand
CCTCGATCCCATCAAGCGCAAGGGCGGACTCAAGGTGCGCCGACTCATCGCGGCAACCTCCGACTCCTACCGCGCCGAATTGCTCGGTCTTGTATAGGATTCATGCGATTGCCCTGATGACCTGCGCAAGCGGCGACATCATCCGGGTGCGGGTCGAATAGAAAGGGGAGACCCGAATTGCCGGAATAGCCGGCTGCTTGAGCATCTGCCGCGGTCGACGGGAAAATCCGGCCGATTTCTCAATCGCCAGGTTCAGCGGTTCCTGAAGCTCGTCTTGCGTTTCTCGGCGAAAACGTCATGCCCAAAGACTGCTGCCCGGAAAATGCGGTCAAGACGCAAATCTGGATCGCAGTGTAGCGCTATGCAGTGGCGATATAGAGCTTTCCCTTGCCGCGGTCAACGCGTGAAATTGGCTCATATTTCAGCATTCTTCTGGCAGGCCATTCAGGAATGACGGGTTGTTCAATCAACCCTTAGTGGCTTGTCGACAAATGCATATTGCGCTTGCACGTATCACCGGTTTTTGCCCCGGACTGGTTCGCCGGCAAAGCGCGGAAGCACCTGCGACGCGAATTGCATTTCGGGGGAGTACCAGTGAACGTCAGGGGCGGACCGGTCAAACAGCGCGCGCATGGCTTGAAGTGCTGAATCCGCCTCCGGATAGCGGGCATTCTTCACCGCCGAAACCCAGGTGAACCACCCGCCCAGGTAGGAGCAGGTTGCCAATAGCCCGGTACGTGTGCATTGCGTCCCGAATACCGCCGCGACATCGCCGCGGGTCCGGCAGAACTCGTCGGTCTGCAGCAGCAGCGAGCCGGCATGGCGGACGAACACGCCGCCGTCCTGCAAAGCGGCATGACAATCCGCGACGAAATTCCTTCCAAACAGCGGTGTGGCGGCGCCGACCGGGTCCGGAGTGTCGGCGACGATCAGGTCGAAACGGTTCCGATGCTGTCGCACGAAGCCGACCGCGTCGGCGTCCACTGCCGTCAGGCGCGGGTCGGCGTAGGCGCCAGCGGGCAGTTCGGGGAAATGCGCCAGCATCGTCTCGCGCACGTGCGGGTCAATGTCGACCACGGTTACCCGTACCACGCCGGAATGCTTGAGGCACTCGCGGGCAATGCCGCCATCGCCGCCGCCCACGACCAGCACGTCGAGTCCGCCTTCGGCCGGCGCCAGCGTCTGCCGCAGCAGCACGCCGGAGTGCGCCAGCAGCTCATGGTAGATCGCCTCGTCCTTCTGCGCACACTGGATGATGCCGTCCAGCACCAGCACCTTTCCCAGCGCGGGCGTGTCGAGGATCAGGATGTCCTGGCAGGCACTGCGCTCGCTGTGCAGCACGGCCGACACCTTGAAGCCGCAGGAGATCTCGGGATAGAGATCCTCCTGAAACCAGAGCCCGTCGTTTGTTTCAATCAATGCCATACCGTATCATTGGTTGCAGTTGCCGCCGCCCGGCCAACGCCGACTTTCTCGGCGAATGGAAGCATCCGTCTTGTGAAGGAGCGAAAACATGGGATATGCCGAATTGATAGAGAGATTGCAGGTCCTGCCGCAAGACAAGCAGGCCGAAGTCTTCGAATTCGTCGAATTCCTCTCCACGCGCAGCGGCCTCGGGGAAAAGGCATCGCATGCGCACGCCGATTGGATCGATAGCGAATTCGCCAGCATGGCAATGGGGCAAGCCTTGCGTGACATCGCGGACGACCCCGTTGTGTATACCGCCGCCGACCTGCGGGAATGCTGGCAATGAAGCGGGCGGGGCAACTCGTTCTGACCCCGTTTCCCTACACATTTGCTCAGTTGTCATGACTCGTGCCTCGTCCAGACAAGATCAGCCGACCTTCTTCAAACTCAACTGATTGCGTCGTGCGTAATCGACGAGATAGTCGTTGATGATAGGCGGGTAGCTCCACCAGTAGAAATCCTCGTCGTCGGTCTGGTCGCCGGGGAAGGAGCGCACGACCATCGGGCGCAGCCCGAAATCCCGTGTGACGCGCTCGAAATTGGGGCGCACTACCTCGTCGGTGAACCAGTGTTCGGTCTTGCGCTGACGCCTGTTAACGGGTTCGTCATCGGTAACGAAGGTCTCGAACAGCATCCCATGGGCGACGGCATGGGCAAATACTGGGAAATAATAGTCCGCCGGATTGCCAATACCTCGGTACCACGCGGTCTGGTCAAGGATTTCCACGCGCATAGCGAGGCGGTCGAATAGTCCATGGTGGAAACCGGCCAAGGTTTCGCCAGTAGCCAGGACGATTTCACCGAGCGGCCGGTTTTCCCACTGCTGCATATCGAACAAGCAAAGCCGGAATTTGTCGGCGCTAATAGTGAGTCGAGGCCGGCAGAGTCCCTTTTTCTCCTCGTTCAGTGTGGAAAAACGATCCCCGAGATATTCGATTGCAAGCGGCGCGGCACCCAGATAGGCAGCACAATAATTGAGCAGCATGAAACCATTGTCAGGGCTGATCATCGGTCGATGAATAATGGCTCGCGGACGGTCACGAAACACTTCCATGAAGCGCTGCCCCAGTGCCGATTCGACGGCAGTTCGCAAGCCGGCGTCGTTCCAGCGCCGGTGCAGTTCGCTGCGTGCCTCGTCGAGTGACATGTAAAACCCGTGGCTCATGGCGTGTGCTGCCCTTTCATTGCATGGCTTTCGTAATGACTGTCCACGCATACTCTGCCGCCGACATGCCGGTGAACAGGGTCACGCTCCACAGGCCGTTGCCGATGATCAGCGAGAGCATGAAGATGCGCCAGTCGCGCGCGCTCATGCCGTTGTATTGGTGCGCGCCCTGGCGCAGGTAGGCGACGGTGATAAAAGGGTCGGTCCAGATCGAGAGGATGACCAGCAGCGCGGCATCGCCCTTTTTCACAGCCCATCGGAGCGCGCGGGCGAAGTGGCTGTCGCCGGCATATTCCTTCAACTCCTTGATGGTCTCGATGCCCAGCCAGTCCTTCTTCGCCCAGTCGTAGAACAACAAGGTCAGGTAGCAGATCAGGAATGAGACAAGGGTCATGACGATGGCGCCGTGCGCCGCGCCGAGCTGCCAGATCACCCAGGGATAGAGCACGTAGTCGAAGCCGTTGGCGATCAGCGAATTGCCGAGCAGGCCGATACCGAGAATGGCCGCGCGTTCCTTGTAGCCGGGCAGGTTCACTTCAACCATCCCCATGCCTCCAACTGTGCCGCGTCGTTGCGCGCGAAGCGTTCGCCGACGTCGGTGCGGTAAAACTTGTGCGGCAGCATGATCTGGTCGATCAGGGCATGGGCGGCGGCGCGCGCGGCCTTGACGGTCCTGCCGGTGCCGCTGACATGCAGCGCGAAGCCGCTGTCGGTGGCGAGGCGGTATTCGCCGCTGCGCCGGTCGCGCCAGACTTCTTCGAGGTGGAGGTGCGCCCATTCTTCCGACGTTGGCGGCGCGCGGAACAGTAACGGCGTGTTGCCCGCCGGGTCTGCGAAATCGCCTTGGTAGGGAAACGGCGGCACGGCGACCAGCACGATGACGCCGAACGGGGCGCGTGGTGTGAACGGCGCGTCCTCGCCGCGCGCCAGCGCCAACAGGAAGTCGCCCCACTTGTGCGTGGTCATCGCCATCTGCAATTGCAGGGCGGGAAAGCCGAAGCGCGCGGTGATCTCCAGCGGAAACACGCCCTCGGCATTGACGATGCAGTTGATGTCGATGTCGCCACGAAAGCCGATTGCGGCAAGGTGCGGCTGCAATTTGGCCAGTGTGGCGCGGTAGAGCGGCTGATCCTCGCCGGCGAACCACATCAGCGTGCCCATTTCCCAGGTCTTGGGGCCGAGGTTGCCGGTGCATAGATCCTTGTGCTCGACGTTGAGTTCGACCGGGCCGACCCAGTCGCGGCCGTTGAAGTAGCGGGCGACGCCGATCTCGATGCCGTCGCAGCGCCGCTGCAACTGGATGGGGCCGGCACGCCGGCAATGGCGGCGAAGGTAGGCGACGACATCGGCGCCGTCCTCCATCTGCCCGACATAGGTGAGGGCCTTGGCGGCGTGGCCGTTGTGCTTGACGACCCAGGGGCCGGGCTGGGAACCGGCGAAGGCGACGGCTGCATCGACATCATTGAATGTCTGCTCGGGGAGCACCGGGATGCCCGCTGCCGCCATCACCCGGCCGGCATGGGCGCGGTCGTCTTCCATCCGGTCGCTGCCGGCACTGCCGCCGATCACCTGGTAGCCGTCGCGCCGCAGCTCGTCCTGCCATTCCCCGTGGCCGGTGCCGTCGAAGACGATCAGCCCGCGCTTGCCGGCCCAGGCGACGCCGGTCGCGGCGTCGCGGGTTCTCGGCACGATGCCGCGGTAGCAGGTTTTCAAATCGGGATCGGGGCAATACATGCGCACGTCATGCCCTTCGTCCCGTAGCCGCCGGCAGAGGTCCATGGCGGACAGGTCGTCGGAGATCAGGAGAACGCGCATCGGCCTCAGGTGATTTCGTGCGGCTCGAGCAGTTCGATCAGGGCGACGAATTTCTCCCGGTTGCACGAGGACAGCTCGCAGTAGGTGCGCCCCTCTTCCGGGAAGGTGTGCAGGGCGAAATGGCTTTCCGCCAGGATCCAGACGGCCGTGTAGCCATGCGGCTCGAAGCGGGCTTCGGCAAAACCGATCAGCCCGAAGCCGGCCCGCAGCAACATCGCGTCAAACCGCTCGCGTAACCGCTGCGAGTCGGTTTCCCCGATCCAGGAGCGGTGATTCCAGATGCGTGCTTTCATGTGTCGGATGGCTTGGCGGAGCCGAGTAGAAGGTTAAATGGTATTTACGCGATTATCGTAAATAGCATTGTATCTTAATTGACATTTACGCTGTATGCGTAATTTGGCGATATGAATCAAGCTAAACCAGAATTCGCCAAACGTCTGCAGGCTGCTTTGGAAAAGGCTGGCATTCCTGCCAAGCCGGCTGTAATCGAACGGGAATTCAATCAGCGCTATTGGGGCAAGCCGGTCACGCTCCATGCCGTGCGCTACTGGTTGCGTGGTGAGAGCATTCCAACCCATGACAAGCTGCTATGCCTCGCCAAATGGCTGGGGGTCGAGCCGCAAACCCTGCGCTATGGCGACGAGGTGCCAAAAGCGGTGCGCGAGCGCCGCAAGCGCTGGGATGAAGGCATTGGCTATGAGGAACGGGAAATCTTCGAGTTGTTCCTCAAACTGCCCGTGCCGCAGCGCAAGGTGGCGCGCGAGGTGATTGTGGCGCTGGCGCGGGCGAACGGGGTGATGCCGCTTGTCGGCAACACCTGAGTTGGAGACTGCCGGTTTCCGGTCTCGCGCTGCTTCCGGGTATTTCTAGCAAAGTCTGTATGCAGTTATGTCCTCCGGCGCGGGTGCGCCGCGTCCCGAACTGCTCGGGCTGACCCACTACTTGAGGGGGCGCATTCTGCAGGCCGCAGAGCTGCTGGCAGTCCACAGTCTACCTGGCCAGCCCCGATTTACAAAAATACTTGGCTCCTCAAGCATCTCCCGCGGTCGACCGGAAAAACCGGCCGTTTTCGCTATCGCCAGGATCAGCGGTTCCTGAAGTTCGCCTTGCGCTTCTCGACGAAGGCGGCCATGCCTTCCTTCTGGTCTTCCAGTCCGAAGCTGGCGTGGAAGGCGCGGCGCTCGAAGAGGAGGCCTTCGTTGAGCGACGACTCGAAGGCACGGTTGACCGCTTCCTTGACCATCATCACTACCGGCAGCGAGAAGCCGGCGATGACGGCGGCGGCCTTCAGCGTCTCGTCGAGCAAGTGGTCAGCGGGATAGACGCGGGCGACGAGCCCGGACTTTTCGGCCTCGGCGGCGTCCATGAAGCGGGCCGTCAGGCACAGGTCCATCGCCTTGGCCTTGCCCACCGCGCGCGGCAGGCGCTGCGTGCCGCCGGCGCCGGGGAGGGTGCCGAGCCTGATCTCCGGCTGGCCGAACTTGGCCGTGTCGGCGGCGAAGATCATGTCGCACATCATCGCCATCTCGCAGCCGCCGCCCAGGGCGAAGCCGGCCACCGCCGCGATCACCGGCTTGCGCGCGGTCTTCACGCGCTCCCAGTTGCGGGTGATGAAGTCGGTCCTGTAGGCGTGCATGTGGTCGAAGTCCTTCATGAAGCCGATGTCGGCGCCGGCGGCGAAGGCTTTCTCGCTGCCGGTGAGCACGATGCAGCCGATGTTGTCGTCGGCCTCGAAGGCGTCGATGGCGGCGCCGATGCCGTCGACGACGTCGTTGTTCAGCGCGTTCAGCGCTTCCGGGCGGTTGATGCGGATCAGGCCCACCTTGCCGTGGGTTTCAACCAGAACTACTTGTGTCATCTCTCTTCTCCAAAGAAGGCCGCTATGTCAAGCGGCTCATGTCGAAAGCCTATTTTGACGCAGATTGCACAGATTTTCGCTGATCAAGACAAGCAGCTTTTCAATCGGCGTTCATCTGCGCAATCTGTGGCGAAATGGACGTCCTTTCCGAACGGCCCGCTCAGCGCTCGTCGAAACTCACGGTGAGTTCCCCGGTCGTCGCGCGCGCCTGGCAGGTGAGGACGAAGCCCTGGTCCATCTCGGCGGGTTCCAGCGTGAAGTTCCGGTCCATGACCACGTTGCCGGAAAGGAGCCTGGCGCGGCAGGTGCAGCAGACGCCGGCCTTGCACGAGTAGGGCAGGTCGAGGCCGGCGTCGAGTGCGGCATCGAGGACGTGCTCGTCGGCGCCGATCTGCAGTTCGTGCTCCTTGCCGTCGAGGACGACGGTCAGGGCGATGTCCCTGGCCAGCGGCTTGCGCTCGTGCGCGGCGTCGGTGTCGGCCTGCACCTTGGCGGCCATCGCCGGGCCCGCGGCGAAGCGTTCGCAATAGACGCGGCTCGCGGGAACGCCGGCGGCGAGCAGCGCCTCCTCGGTCGCGGCGATCATCGCTTCCGGGCCGCAGATGAAGACCTCGTCCATGCTCGCCGCCGGCAGGAGGGCGGCGATGATCGCGCGCACCTTGGCGCCGTCGATGCGCCCCTGCAGCAGGTCGACTTCCTGCGCCTGGCGCGAAAGGATGTGGATCAGCGTCAGACGGTCGGGATAGCGGTCCTTGAGATCCTGCAGCGCCTCGTTGAACATCACGCTCGCCATGCGGCGGTTGCCGTAGACCAGCGTGAACTTGGATTCCGGCTGCTCTTCCAGCGTCGTCGCGGCGATCGACAGGATCGGCGTGATCCCCGAGCCGGCGGCGAAGCCGACGCGGTGGATGGCGCGCTGTTTCCTGACGACGAAGTGGCCATCGGGCGGCATGACGTCCAGCCTGTCGCCGGCCTTCAGGGTCTGCGCCGCCCAGTTCGAGAAGACGCCGCCGGCAACCGGACGGATGCCGATCTCCAGTTCGCCGGCCGCGGCCAGACGGCTGCGCGGGCTGCTGATCGAGTAGGTGCGGCGGACCTCTTCGCCGGCGACCCGGGCGCGCAGCGTCAGGAACTGGCCGGGCTGGAAGGCGAATGTGGCGCGGGCCTCGGGCGGGATGGCGAAGGTGACCGCCAGCGAGCCGGCAGCTTCCGGGCTGACGCGCTTGACGGTGAGTTCGTGGAAGCGGGAGGCAGACATTTCGTGAGGCTCCGTTGCCGCCTAATACGGCTTGAAGTAATCGAACGGCTCGTGGCAATCCTCGCAGCGGTACAGCGCCTTGCAGGCCGTCGACCCGAAATGCGAGGTTTCCACAGTGTTGGCCGAGCCGCAGCGCGGGCAGGGCACGGCTTCGGCCGCGGCCGGGCAAGCGATGAAGCGGACCACGCTGCTGGCGGTGGGCGTTGCGTGTGGCGGGGCGATGCCGTAGGCGCGCAGCTTTTCCTTGCCGGCCGCGGTCATCCAGTCGGTCGTCCACGCCGGCGCCAGTCGGGTGACGACGCGGGCCGGAATTCCGTTCCTTTCGAGGGTCGACCGCACGTCGTCGGCGATCTGGTCCATCGCCGGGCAGCCGTTGTAGGTCGGCGTTATGACGACCTCGAGGCCGTCTGGCCCCTGACGAACGTCGCGCAGGATGCCGAGGTCGCGCAGCGAGACGACCGGGATTTCCGGGTCGGTGACGTCTTCCAGCGCGGCCCAGGCGGCCTCGACGGACGTCGTCATGGCGCTACCACTTGCCTTGCGGATGGGCACGCGCGAGGCTCTGCATCTCGGCGAGGAGGAAGCCGAGATGCTCGGAGTGGATCCCCTGCTTGCCCTCGGGCACGTAGCCGCCGACTTGCGGGCGCACCAGCGTCGCCTCGGCCAGGGCGGCATCGACGATGGCGTCCCAGGCGGGTTTCAGGGTGTCGACGTCGACCCCGATGCCGGCCGCGACGGCGGCGGCCTCGGCCGGGCTCGGCGCCCAGAATTCCCGGGTGTAGGGGAAGAGATGGTCGAGCGCGGCCTGGGCGCGGGCGTGCGATTCGTCGGTGCCGTCGCCGAGGCGGACCAGCCAGTCGCGCGAGTGCCGCAGGTGGTAACGGACTTCCTTGAGCGACTTCGCGGCGATGGCGGCGAGGCCGGCGTCGGCCGACTTCTCCAGCGCTTCCCAGAGCAGCGCCATCAGCGCGCTGTAGAGGAAGTTGCGGACGATGGTCGTGCCGTAGTCGAGGCTGGCCTGAGCGTAGCCGGAGAGCGGGCCGTGGTGCGGCAGTTCGACCAGCGTGTAGTTACGGAACTCGTGCGTCTCGCGGAAATACGCCAGCCGGTCCTCGCTGCAGCCGTCGCCCTTCAGCGCGGCGGCCTGCTGGTAAAGCAGACGGGCCTGGCCGATCAGGTCGAGGCTGACGTTGGCCAGCGCGATGTCTTCCTCGAGGACCGGGCCGTGGCCGCACCACTCGGCGTTGCGCTGGCCGAGGATGAGCGCGTTGTCGGCGAGGTGAAGGAGGTAGTCGATGGCGGCGCCCATCACATGTGTCCCACTTCGTCCGGGATCTCGTAGAAGGTCGGGTGGCGGTAGATCTTGTCGGCCGCCGGGTCGAACAGCTCGCCCTTGTCGTCCGGGTTGCTGGCGGTGATCGCCTTGGATTCGACGACCCAGATGCTGACGCCCTCCTGGCGGCGGGTGTAGACGTCGCGCGCCATTTCCAGCGCCTGCGCCGCATCGGCGGCGTGCAGGCTGCCGCAGTGCTTGTGTTCGAGGCCCTGTTTGCTGCGGACGAAAACCTCCCAGAGGGGCCACTCCTTCAGTGCCGGGCTCATGCGGCCTCCTTCTCGATCATGATCGGTTCATTTCCGCCTCGCATTCCCGCGGCGCGGGGCCGCTGCTTCCTGCTCATGCCGCCTCCTTCATCTTGCGCTGCTGTTGCTTGCGGGCGTAGGCCAGCGCGGCGTCGCGCACCCATTCGCCGTCCTTGTAGGCCTTGACACGGGTCGCCAGGCGCTCCCGGTTGCACGGGCCGTTGCCGTTGACCGATTCCCAGAACTCGTTCCAGTCGATCTGGCCGTAATCGAAATGCTGGCGCTCGTCGTTCCACCTGAGGTTGGGGTCGGGCAGCGTGACGCCAAGCACCTTCGCCTGCGGCACGGTGGCGTCGATAAACTTCTGGCGCAGCTCGTCGTTGCCGACGCGCTTGATGCCCCAGCGCATGCCCTGGGCGCTGTTCGGGCTGTCGGCATCGGGCGGTCCGAACATGGCGAGGCACTTCCACCACCAGCGGTTGACGGCGTCCTGGACCATCGCCTTCTGTTCATCGGTCCCGGTCATCATCACCAGCAGCGCTTCATAGCCCTGCCGCTGGTGGAAGGATTCCTCCTTGCACACGCGAACCATGGCGCGGGCGTAGGGGCCGTAGGAGCAGCGGCAAAGTGGCACTTGGTTCATGATCGCGGCGCCATCCACCAGCCAGCCGATGACGCCGACGTCGGCCCAGGTCAGCGTCGGGTAGTTGAAGATCGACGAATACTTGGCCTTGCCCGAGTGCAGCGCCTCCAGCATCTGGTCGCGGCTGGTGCCCAGCGTCTCGGCCGCGGAATAGAGGTAGAGGCCGTGGCCGCCCTCGTCCTGCACCTTGGCGATCAGGATCGCCTTTCGCTTCAGACTCGGCGCGCGCGAAATCCAGTTCCCCTCGGGCAGCATGCCGACGATCTCGCTGTGCGCGTGCTGGCTGATCTGGCGCACCAGCGTCCGGCGATAGGCTTCCGGCATCCAGTCCTGCGGCTCGATGCGCCCGTCGGCGTCGATGCGGGCATCGAAGGCGGCCTGGCGGACCGGGTCCTCGCCGCCGGCGGCGGGGCCGGCAGCCCTGGCGCCGAGACTGTCCGGCACATTGATGGACTGCGTGTACATGAGTCTCTCCTTGCTGCGGGCTCAAACCCGCTCGATGATCAAGGCGATGCCCTGTCCGACGCCGATGCACATCGTGCACAGCGCGTAGCGGCCGCCACGGCGGACGAGTTCATGGGCGGCAGTGGTTACAAGCCGGGCGCCGCTCATGCCGAGCGGATGGCCGAGGGCGATCGCGCCGCCGTTGGGGTTCACGTGCGGCGCGTCGTCGGCGAGGCCGAGGTCGCGCAGCACGGCCAGCGCCTGTGCGGCGAAGGCCTCGTTCAGTTCGATCACGTCCATCTGCGCCAGGCACAGGCCGGTCTGCGCCAGCACCTTGCGCGTCGCCGGGGCGGGGCCGATGCCCATGATGCGCGGCGGCACCCCGGCGGTGGCCATGCCGACGACGCGCGCCAGCGGCGTCAGCCCGTAGCGGCCGGCGGCGGCTTCCGAAGCGAGCAGCAGCGCGCAGGCGCCGTCGTTTACGCCGGAAGCGTTGCCGGCGGTGACGCTCAGTTCCGGGCCATTGATCCCCTTCAGTTTCGCCAGTTCGTCCAGCGTGGTGTCGGGGCGCGGGTGCTCGTCGCGGTCGACGACCCTGGGGTCGCCCTTTTTCTGCGGGATGACGACCGGCACCAGTTCGGCGGCGAAGCGCCCGGCGGCATCTGCCGCGCCCCAGCGCTGCTGCGAGCGGACGGCGAAGGCATCCTGGTCGGCGCGGGAAATGGCGAATTCGGCGGCGACGTTGTCGGCCGTCTGCGGCATCGAATGCGTCTCGTACAGCTTCTTCATCGCCGGGTTCACGAAGCGCCAGCCGATGGTCGTGTCGAAGATCGCCGCGTTCCGCGAGAAGGCCGTCTCGGCCTTGCCCATGACGAAGGGCGCGCGCGACATGCTCTCGACGCCGCCGGCAATCACCAGCGAAGCTTCCGCGCACTTGATCGAGCGCGCGGCGAGGCCGACGGCATCCATTCCCGAGCCGCACAGGCGGTTGACCGTGGTGCCCGGCACCTCGACCGGCAGTCCGGCGAGCAGGCCGGCCATGCGCGCGACGTTGCGGTTGTCCTCGCCCGCCTGGTTGGCGCAGCCGTAGATGATGTCGTCGACGGCGCTCCAGTCGACTTGCGGGCGGCGTTCCAGCAGCGCCCGCAGCGGGATGGCGCCGAGGTCGTCGGCACGGACGCCGGCAAGCGTGCCGCCGTAGCGGCCGATCGGGGTGCGGATGGCGTCGCAGATGAAGGCATCGGTCATGCGCCGTCCCTCACGTCAACCGCGGGCGTTCGTCGACCACGCGGCGTGCCTTGCCGACCTGGGTGCGCGGAATCGTGTCGAACTCCATGACGCTGACCAGCGTTGACACGCCGACGTTGGTCTTGATGCGGTGCTGCAACTCCCTCGCGATGGCCTGGATGTCGGACTTGCGCAACTGGCCGGAAAGCTCGCGCTGGACCTCGCAGCGAACTTCCAGGTTGTCGAGATGCCCGTCGCGGGTGACGACGACCTGGTAGTTGCCGGACAGGCGGCGGTCGCGCAGGATCTGCTCCTCGATCTGCGTCGGGAAGACATTCACGCCGCGGATGATCAGCATGTCGTCGCTGCGCCCGGTGATCTTGCCGATGCGGCGGAAGGCGCGCGCGGTCGGCGGCAACAGGCGGGTCAGGTCGCGCGTGCGGTAGCGGATGACCGGGAAGGCCTCCTTGGTCAGCGACGTGAACACCAGCTCGCCGACCTCGCCGTCGGGCAGCACGTCGCCGGTCTCGGGGTCGATGATCTCCGGGTAGAAATGATCCTCCCAGATCACCGGGCCGTCCTTGGTCTCGATGCATTCGCTGGCGACGCCGGGGCCGATGACCTCGGTCAGGCCGTAGATGTCGATGGCGTCGATGCCGAGCTTCTTCTCGATCTCGGCGCGCATGCCCTCGCCCCACGGCTCGGCGCCGAAGAGGCCGACCGTGAGCGAAATCTCCCCGGGCCCGATGCCGAGCCGCTCGAATTCCTCGGCGATCACCAGCGAGTAGGAGGGCGTGACCATGATGATTTCCGGCCGGAAATCCATGATCTGCTGCACCTGTTTCTCGGTCTGGCCGCCCGACATCGGCACGGTGACGCAGCCGAGGCGCTCGGCGCCGTAGTGGGCGCCGAGGCCCCCGGTGAACATGCCGTAGCCGTAAGCGACATGGACCATGTCGCCGGCGCGCCCGCCGGCGGCGCGGAGCGAGCGCGCCATCAGGTCGGCCCAGTGGTCGAGGTCGTTCTGCGTATAGCCGACGACGATCGACTTGCCGGTCGTGCCGCTCGACGCGTGCAGGCGGCGCAACTGGTGGCGCGGCACGGCGAACAGGCCGAACGGGTAGTTGTCGCGCAGGTCGGCCTTGGTCATGAAGGGAAACCGGGCGAGATCGGCGAGCGTTTTCAGGTCGTCGGGATGCACGCCCCTGGCCGCGCATTTCTCGCGGTAGGGGGCGACGTTGTCCCAGGTGTGGCGCAGCGACCATTTCAGGCGCTCGAGTTGCAGGGCCGAGATCTCGTCGCGGCTGGCGGTCTCGATGGCTTCGAGGTCGCCGGGCAGGGGTTTCTTGACGGTCATGATGGTTGTTCCCGGTGGCGGTCAGCGGTGTTCGTCGGCATGCTGCAGGCCGGCGATGACCTCGCCGTTGATGCGGTAGGACTTGCCGCGGAAGAGGGCGACGACCTTGCCGGTGCGCGTCCTGATGGTGACGTCGTACACGCCGGTGCGCCCCGACAGCGACTGCTCGACGGCCTCGGCCTCGAGAATGTCGCCCTCCCTCGCCGGCGCCAGGAAATCGATGTGGCAGGCCGAGGCCACCGTGTTCTTGTTGTAGCTGTTGCAGGCGTAGGCGAAGGCGCTGTCGGCGAGGGTGAAGATCAGCCCGCCGTGGCAGATGTGGTGGCCGTTGACCATGTCCGGGCGCACCGTCATCAGCAGCCGCGAATAGCCGGGGCGGATGGTCAGGATGCGCAACCCGAGCAACTGGCTGGCATGGTCGCGCGGCCACATGGCGCGGGCGACTTCCTCGGCGACGACCTCGGGGGAGTCCTTGGCGATCACGTCGTCAATCATGGAATTTCCTTGCGGCGAAGACCTTCTGGTGGAGGAGGGGCGAGATGCGGTAGCGATCCTCGCCGTAGGCGGCGCCGAGGTTGGCCAGCACGTCGCGGACGACGGGCAGGCCGATGGCGTCGGCCCAGGCCAGCGGCCCCCGCGGATAATTGGCCCCGAGGCACAGCGCCGAGTCGGCGGCGGCGGCGCTGCACACGCCCTGATTGACCGCATCGGCGGCTTCGTTGGCGAGCATGGCGACGGTGCGCATGACCGCCAGTCCCGGCACATCGTTGCAACGCGAGACGGTCATCCCGGCCGCCTGCAGCAGGCCGGCCGCCGAGGAGACGGCGGCCGGCCGGCACTGTTCGGCGGCGGCGACGGCGATCCGCGTTGCCGTGGCGTAGTCGAGCGCGAGATCAATCAGCACCGTGTCGGCGTTGCCGGACTCGGCGGCCCGGCGCGTGGCGCTGCGGCCGTCGCTGACGTAGAGCGCGGCGCCGTCGGCCTCGGCGATGCGACCGTCGCCCGCGGCGCGGCGTTCGCAGGCGACGCCGGCGGCGGCCAGGCGGGCGGCGAGGGCAGTGGTTGCGGTCGACGTCCCGCAAAGGGCGATTTCCGCGGGAACCGGCTGCGCCGGCTCGGCGGCCGCAACGGGCGGCGCGGCGCCCTCGCGGTAGTCGTGGAAGCCGCGCCCGCTCTTGCGCCCGAGGCGCCCGGCGTCGACCAGTTCCTGCTGCAGCAGCGACGGCAGGAAGCGCGGGTCGTGGAAGAAAGCGCGCCAGACCGACCTGGTGACGGCGAAATTGACGTCGAGGCCGATCAGGTCCATGAGCTCGAACGGCCCCATGCGGAAGCCGCCGGCCTCGCGCATCACGGCGTCGATCGTCGCGCAGTCGGCGGCGCCCTCCTGAACGAGGCGCAGCGCCTCGGCGTAGTAGGGGCGGGCGACGCGATTGACGATGAAGCCCGGCGTCGACTTCGCATGCACCGGCGTCTTGCCCCAGGCGGCGGCGGTGGCGAACAGCGTCCCGGCGACGGCGGGGTCGGTGGCCAGCCCGGAGACGACCTCGACCAGCGCCATCAGCGGCGCCGGGTTGAAGAAATGCAGCCCGGCCAGGCGTTCGGGATGGCGCAGCGCGGCGCCGATGGCGGTGACCGAGATCGACGAGGTGTTGGTGCCCAGGATGCAGTCGCGGCCGACGATGCCTTCGAGGTCGGCCAGGAGCGCCTGCTTCTCCGCCAGATCCTCGACGATGGCCTCGACGACCAGCCCGGCCCCGGCGAGGTCGGCGATCTCGTGGGCGGGGATCAGCCGCATCCCGGCCGCGGCGGCATCGGCTGCGGTCAACCGTCCCTTTTCGGCCAATTTCACCAGTTGCGCGCGGATGCCGGCTACGGCGCGGGCGGCGATGTCGGGCCGGTTGTCGAGCAGCCTGACGGGATGGCCGGCGACCGCCGCGACCTGGGCGATGCCCGCACCCATCGCCCCGGCGCCGACGACGGCGACGACAGCATGTGGGGGCAGCGGCGAAGTCATGGCCGTGGCATTTCCCCGACGCGGATCACGCGTCGATCCACGTCGCGGGATCTCATTCGCCGGTGAACTGCGGTTCGCGCTTTTCCGTGAAGGCCTTGACGCCCTCGGCGTAGTCGGCGCTCCAGCCAAGTTCGCGCATGAATCCGCCCTCGAAGGAAAGCTGCTGTTCGAGGGTGTGGCCGGGCGCCGCGTGCATCGCCTGGCGCGTGCGCACCAGCGCCTTGGTCGGCATCCTGGCAAGCCGCGCGGCGAGGGCGTCGATGGTCGCCGCGAAATCGGCATCGTCGACGCACTGCCAGATCAGGCCCCACTCTGCCGCCTGCTCCGCCGGCAGCTTCTCGGCGAGCAGGGCGAGGCCCATCGCGCGCGCCATGCCGACGCGCTGCGGCAGGAACCAGGTGCCGCCGGTGTCGGGGATCAGGCCGAGCTTGCTGAACGCCTGCAGGAAGGCGGCGGATTTCTTGGCGACGACCAGGTCGCAGGCCAGCGCCACCGAGCAGCCGGCGCCGGCGGCGATGCCGTTGACGGCGGCGATGGTCGGCACGCGCAGGTTCTGCAGGCGCAGCGCCAGCGGCTTGTAGTTGGCTTCGACGACGTTGCCGACGTCGGGCATCCTGCCGCTCCCGATCTGCATGGCGCGGTCGGCGAGGTCCTGCCCCGCCGAAAAGCCGCGCCCGGCGCCGGTCAGCACCAGGACGCGCGCCCCGGCGGCGTCGCCCTCGCGACTCTGGATCGCGTCGAGCGCGACGCGCAGTTCGGCATGCATCGCATCGTTGAAGCTGTTGAGCCTTTCGGGGCGGTTCAGGGTCAGGCGGGCGATGCCGTCCTGGACCTCAAGTTTGATGTTTTCGAAATTCATGGAAAACCCTTTGTTGACGCAGATTACGCAGATGAACGCAGATTCAAAGGCGATTCAAAGGTCTTATCGACGGGAATCTGCGCAATCTGCGTCGAAACATTTCTTCACGCGTGGTAGCGGCGCTGGACGACGCGGAAGCGGTTGGCGACGAAGGCCGAATCGGCGTAGGAGGCGTTGGCCGCCGGATTGCCGCCGGTGCCGTGGTAGTCGGAATAGGCCGCCGACTGGTTCACGAAGACGCCGCCAGTCAGGTTGATCGACAGCGCCACCTTGCTGCGCCAGGTGGCCGCGGTCATCGCCTCAATCACTTCCGGCCTGGTCGAGTAGATGCCGGCGGTCAGCGCGCCGTGGGTGGCGACGATGCGCTCGGACAGGGCGATGGTGGCGGCGGTGTCGGCCACCTTGACGACGAAGGCGATCGGCCCGAAGCGCTCCTCCATGTAGGCGGCTTCGTCGCCGGCATCGCAGGCGAGCAGCACCGGGGTGCGCACCTCGGCCTGCGGGAATTCCGGGTTCTCCAGCTTCTGCGGGGCGAGCAGCACGGTGCCGTAATCGCCCGCGGCGGCCTGCTCGATGCGCCGCAGCGTGTCGGCGGACTGGATGGCGCCGAGCACGGCGTGGGCGACCTCCGGCTTGGCCAGGAAGCCGGTCACCGCCCTGGCGAGGTCGGCGCAGACGTCGTCGAACGACTTGTGGCCCTCGTCGGTGGCGATGCCGCCGGCGGGCACGAGGATCGCCTGCGAGGTCGTGCACATCTGGCCCGAATACAGCGCCAGCGTGAAGGCGAGGTTGCCGAGCATGCGCTTGTAGGCGTCGGTCGAGTCGATGACGATGTTGTTGACCCCGGCCAGCTCGGCATAGACCTGCGCCTGGCGGCAGTGGTCGAGCAGCCACTGGCCGAAGGCGTTGCCGCCGGTGAAATCGACCGACTTGACCGCCGGGTGCGTCACCAGCTTCTGCGTCGTCTCGTGGTCGGCGACGGCCAGCGTGACCAGGTCGGCGTCGATGCCGTTTTCGGCGAGCACGGCGCGGATGGTGCGCACGGTGATCGCTGCGGGCAGGATGGCGTTGGCGTGCGGCTTGACGATGACGGCGTTGCCGGTCGCCAGCGCCGCGAACAGGCCGGGATAGGTGTTCCAGGTCGGAAAGGTGCCGCAACCGACGACGACGCCGACGCCACGGCCGACGATCTCGAAGTGCTTCTTCAGCACCAGCGGCGGGTTCTTGCCCTGCGGCTTTTCCCAGGTTGCCTCGTGCGGCACGAAGCGCTGTTCGCGGTAAGCGTAGGCGACGGCTTCGAGGCCGCGCTCCTGGGCGTGCGGGGCGCCGGCCTGGAAGGCCATCATCCAGCCCTGGCCGGTGGTCATCATCACCGCGTGCGCCAGTTCGAAGCTCTGCCGGTTGAGGCGGTCGAGGATTTCCAGGCAGATGCCGGTGCGTCCGTCGGCGCCGACGGCCTGCCAGCCCGGCATCGCTTTCTCGCCGGCGGCGATCAGCGCGGCAATGTCGCACACCGGGTAGGCCACGTTCAAATCGATGCCGTAGGGCGATTCCTCGCCGCCCTGCCAGCCGGTCTGGCCGGGCTGGCCCAGCGCGAAGTCCTCGCCGAGGTGGGCGTCGAAGGCCTTCTTGCCGTCCTCGCCGGCGGTTTCGCCGTAGGCCCTGGGGCTCGGCATTTCATTGTAGGCAGACCAGTAACCGCGGGTGGCGATGGCGTGCAGCGCGCCTTCGAGCGTAGCGCGGTGCTTTTCGAGCAGGGGATGGGACATTTCTTTCTCCAGGGATTCGGGTCCGGATGCGGCCGGCGGCGCGCCAGAGCGTTGCGCCTGCGACCGATTCCGCGCGTGAATGGAGAATGTATCATTGCCCGATGCCGGACCCCAAGGTCTTGAACGCCGTCGCCGCAGTAAGCCCGCCGACCCGGCCTGCGCCGACCGCTTCACGCGGGACGACCCGCTGGCGGCGATGTCGCTGTGAGGCGGTGAGGAATTTGGGGGTCTTTCGGGGTCGACCGTGACGGCACAGAATGGTGAGCCGAGGTTCAGCCTATCTCCAGTAACTGGTTGTCAGCAACTGAATTAAGATGTTTTGATCGCCATCGGCCGTGAAATTACTGTGGATAGGGAACTGCTGTTTGCCCGGTAATGTTCTTCAGCGGATGCCAGTACCGTAAGTGCTTGCTGCGGCTGGGCGCCACTGTTCTCCATCGTCACGGCTTCGCGGAGCTGAAACGGCTGCAGAACCTTAAAGGTCCTTAAGTAGAAGTACGGGTGAGCAGCGGTCCCTCGGCGTACCCGCGGCAATGCTAAAGTTCACGCGCTGGCCGACCTTGGGCTTGACTCCTGCGCTGAAGAAGTCGGTGTAATGAAAGAACGCGGAGTTGCCGCCGTCTACTGCTATGAAGCCGGCAGTAGCCGTCCCGCCGTTTTGGTACGTGATGGGATAGGTCTCTATCAGTCCCGTCTTTCTCGGTGTCGCTGAGTAGCATAAGGCCTCGCATCTTTGAACAGCCTCGTCTGCTTTAGGCCGAAGCTCGGGGTCAATCTGCAGGCAGCTCTGGACGAAAGCCCACAGCTCTTGCTCAAGTTGCTCTGTTTCCAGATGCCTGGCAAACCATTCGGGCGGACTCACTTCGACCTTGCCGGCCAGTTGCGCCTGTGCCATTTTCATGATGGCCCCTTTGCCTCCACCGAAAGGTGGCTTTCCGAGCAGCAAGTGGCAGGCAATTGCGCCGAGTGCCCAAATGTCGGCTGGTTGTCCGGCACTTGACCAATCACTCCAGCATTCCGGAGCCAAATACGGGACAGCCCCGAGAAGCGTACTCGATGAGGTCAGCGTGTTCTCATCTTGCTCGAACTTTCCAATCTCAGCTTCAAGTTCCTTCTCGGCGAGCTTTGCGATGCCAAAGTCGGTCAACTTGATGATGTCCATGTGACCATCGGCGGACGTCATGATGTTGCTTGGCTTGAGATCACGATGGCAGATGCCTACCCTGTGAGCAGCCTGAAGTCCCTTGGCGATGTTATGGACAACCCAAGCTGTAAGCGACGGATCGAGAAAGATGAAGTCGCTCGCGAGACGCCTGCCAAGGTCTTTCCCTTCAATGAACTCCTCTACTAAGCATCGGTTGGGGCCTTCCTCGACGTAGTCCAGTGTTGCAGCCACATTTGGGTGCACAACGCGGGCACCCATCTGCGCGCCCCTGCTGAAGCGCTTATCGACGACTCCCGCGCGCGGCGTCTTAAGGGCAACGACTCGTTCCAGCGCAAGGTCGAAGCATCGATAGACCTCTTGCATGCCGCCTTCAAGATGGAAAGCGTCAACTCTGTACCGTCCCGCGATGACCTCGCCAGCCTTGAGCTTCATATGACGACCTCTGGGTGCGACGAGAAGAATGTGACCCACTGCCGAGAACTTCCCAGACTGGCATTACCAAATCCAAGGACACACGCCTCGTGCAATACGTGGCCCTGTTCGGCTGGTACGTTGTTGATGCTGACCGAACCTTCAACTTCTGCGATCGAGAAGCGAAGGCCGTCATAGGTCACCTTCAGTCCACCCAACGTGCCGATCTTCAGCGTGACCGATGGATGTTTTGCGGACAGCTCAAACACCTTTTGAATGCCTTGCACAAAGAGACCGCGGTGCTTGTTCCGACTGAGGTGCCCAGCTAACACCGAGCTGATCTGGTCTGCCGAAGGCCGATTCTTCGGTTGCGGATCAAGACACGCATCGAGAACATCGAAAACTTCCTGGTGAAGCCCATCAGCCTGCTTGTCAGCGCTTGGCATCACCGAGTTGATGGATGGGGCTCGCCCGGACGTCTGCGGTGGCTTCTCCAACAACTGCGGAGGAAACTTGGGATGGGCAAGCGCCCATGCACATATGCCGAGAGCGTAGATGTCCATTTCAGGCGTAATTGTCGCGCCCGGCACATAAAGCTCAGGGGCAGCATAAATGAGCGTGCCCTTGTTTTGCTTCGTTTTGTACCCGCCGTCGGGTGACGATATGCCGAAATCAAACAGCTTGACAACCCCAGAGGCAGACTCTTTGAAGTTGTCGATTTTCAGGTCGCGGTGAACGATTCCAACAGCATGTAAATCGCGAAGGGCACATGCAACCTGATAGAGGATCTTGAGATAGGCCTGCGGATTACTCGGTGCCTCCTTGTGAAACGCCGAGAAGTCTCGGCCACGGAGACGCTCTATGACAATACCCGCAATCTCGCCATTTTCATTTGCAATGACGTCATATACCTCGATGACATAGCGAGATCGAGCCTTGCATAGACCTTTAAGTTCGTTCTGAATTTGAGCGTTATTTGCCGCGTCCTGCATCACCTTCAGCAATACAACCCTCTTTAGGAACGTGTCCTCAAGGGGAATCACTGATCCGAACCCACCTGACAATACGCTTTTCGTAAGTGTCTTGTATCGCTGCGGTAGTTTCACCACCTTGCCCCTAATCTTCTTGTTCTTGAATCAGCTGTTGCTCTTTGGTTCCTCGTTGATTACCACTTCAATCTTAGGCCTCGCTCCGAAAGATTCGCCAGCCTCAAGTTTCAATTGCAACTCGCTTCCCGTCTCACGTTGAGCCGTTTTCTTGGGGCGACTCGTCTGCTTATCCGGTTTTCCGCGCGGAGGGGCACGATTCCCAGCGCGGATCCACTCACCGGTGGGAATTTTGATCTTAACTGACGACAACCACAGAGCGACTCCCAATTGCCGTCGGCCAGCTAAGGCCTGCAACTGTCGACCACCACATAGCCGTTCGACGTCAACAACAGCAATTAGCGAGGCGTTGTCCACGCCGCCTACCCAATTTGCAAGGGCTATAGCTCGCCGAACGGCATCGGTCGGGGTGCCTGCGTTTGCCACTGCAGTCTCAAAATCCTTTGCAGCGCGCCATAATCCATCCGAGCCAAGCATAGCCCCACCCGGAAAGTGCCGCTTCGTATATATCTGGATGCGCAAGTCGTCGGTTGCTCTTCCGTCCTCACCGATTGCTTGGGAGAGTCTGCCTTTCAGTCCACGCGCCTCTATCAGAGAAGCGCCGTTTCCCGGGAGACCCTTTAATTCATTCTCAATCGTGTCGTCAATTGTGACCTGGTCCAGCTTGCTCGAAATTGGGTCCCAGTTGTACGCACGGCTGTCGCCAACACTCGCGCAGACAAGATCGCCGGTCGCAGTGGCTAGAAGCATAACCAAAGTTGTCGCTCCTCGTCCTTGAAGCTCCGTTCGAATACGGTCGTCGGCCCGCCTAACAATAGTACTTACAAGATCGTTCAGAGAGGGGCGCCCCTCCTGCTGAGCCAAGTCGGCAATGATGCTAGCAATGGCAAGTGCCGCTGCTTGCTCGCCCAACTCTGACCCCCCAACACCATCGCAGACGATAGCGACCGTGTAAGTTTCTGCGTTAGGTGCCGAAATCCGCGCAACGGCTATCCGATCTTCATTCCGGTCGCGCTTTGAACCGGGGTGCGTAGCCATGGCGAGTCCCAACTCGTCTATAGCCGCTTGCGCAGCTTCCGATCCAATGATCTCGTCAAGGATCGTGTTTCGTAGCCAATTGGCTTCCCGGGGGCAGTTGTGCAACGCTTCAGTCATAGTCGCCTAATATTACCTTGAACATCTCGCTGCGAGGGAAAGCTCTGGCCAGCGAACGGGATAGTCGCTGGCACATCGCGGCAGGAAGTGTCGCTTTGACGCAAATTTGAAAGACAAGGTCGATCGCGCTATGGCGATCATGGCGACCGGGAATATTGTCTGCTCATCGCCAGTTGTCACCCAGTAACAAATGTGCGAGCAAGACAACAAGCGATTCGTATGGGAGAAGCCCAGCGTAAATGGTTAAACTTTGATCTTGAATACAACGCTCATCGGTGCGCTGCCAGAATGGCCCTGATAGCGAACTTGCCCGTAGTAAACGAAGGGGGCCGCTTTGCCGGCACCCAGTTTGTTCTCTCGCACAAACAGGTGAATCTTTGTGCCGAGCCTTTCCTGTTCGATTATGGCTTTGCCGCGGCTTGATTCCGGCGTGGTCGAGTTTTGGCTTTGCCAATGGAACGTATCTTCGTCTACCCAATGATCGATGTAGCGGTGCTCTGCGGAGATCCCCTGCTTGTTAAGTGTTACGAGGAGCACGTGGATGTTTGAGTCCTTGATGACTATGTGTCCAGTCTGCCAAATGCCTAGATTGAATTGCTCCCCAAACAACTCAGGGATTTCGTCGCGCTTGAATGAGTTTCCAACGACAAGTTCCAGGGGGTCGAGAACGTCGAGCAGTCGGGCTCGAGTCCGCATTTCTTCCGAGGCCAGCAGGTCCGGATACTCTGGGTTGTTTGCCTTCAGAACATAGCCTCGATCAGCCGTTCTTGTAACAGCGCGCAGTATGTATTGGTTGTCGCCAGATTCGTCTTGTCGCTCGATCACGACGGTTTTCCCGGTTATCGATCCGGCGCTGCCAGAGGTGATCAACTCCAACAGCAAGTAGTCGCCATCGCGAATCGGATTCTTGCCGCCGTCCATTGAATTGCCAGAGGCACGGGCGATGAAATGCCGGGCAGGATCGAGCCGACCGTAACCGGCGCCGAGGCTGCGGTGTTCTTCGGAGTCAGCCGTTCCAGTCTTGAAGTGACCACAAGCGATTTTGAGATTCGGGAAGTAGGCGAGGGTCGTTCGATCCGAAGTCGGCCGCTTGAGCGGAACGACATTGTTAGCCGGCTCTGAGCTGCTCTTTCTAACCTCGTAAGCCGCAAGGCGATAGTCGACCAGTTCCTGTACGAGTGCGGGGAGACTGTCGCGGTGTTCTTCCGAAACATTGAAGCTCGGTCGTAGGTTCTCGTTGTCTGTATGGAAGTAGGCGCGGCCGCGATCGGCGAGATTTCCACCAGTCCAGGCATTGACTGGGTTGTTCTTCCAGTACCCCAGCCACCCGGTTGGAGTTGAAGTTGTTGCGCCGAGCATCTGGTCTGGCAGATCAGAGAGCAGTGGGCGCCTGCGCTGAAGAACTTGCCACGACTGTTCAGCAAGCGCGCTGAGCGTGGGGCTGCTGCTCCAGCCACCCAACTCCTGGAAGGCTTCGAGAAGAACCATCTTGAAGCTCTTGGTCATCGAGGTGGTTTCTACCTCGCGCAGGAAATCCTTGTGGGCTCGGGCGCAATCCGCCTCGTCTGCCGAAAGGTCACTCTGCGAATTGACAAATTCATACCAGCTGCCGAACTGCCGGCGCATTGCGGTAATGCTCACACCCGCGCGATAAAACTCTGCCAGCGATGGGCGACGCCCAAGCGTTGCCTTGAGTGCTTCGTAATCCTTGGCGATCCCCTCGGTGTCGAGCGATTTCAAGAATTCGATGAGTTGCAGGTCGAAATTCACGAAGCAGCCGGACGGCAGTTCTAGCCGTTTTTTTTCGTACCTGCGGGCGAACTCTGCGATCTGTTTGAAGCTCTGCCCAGCCCCCAAGAGTGCTTGCGGCTTGTGCAGGAAACTTTGGTGGTTGCCTATGAAGTCGAGTACAACCAGATGAGATTTCTCATCGGACTTCCGTAATCCGCGGCCAAGTTGCTGCAGAAATAGAATCTTGGATTCGGTGGGCCGCAGCAGCATCACCGTGTCGATGCTGGGCAGGTCGACGCCTTCATTAAACAAGTCGACCGAGAAGATCACTTCCAGGCGACGATCGGCCAGTCGTTCCAGTGCGTCGCCACGGCTCATTTCCGATCCCGCGTAGACTGCCGCCGAGGCAATGCCGACTTGCGAGAAGTAAGTGGCCATGTATTCCGCGTGGCGGATGGAGACACAGAAGGCGAGCGTTCTGGTTAGCCGCTTCTCTCGCCATTGCTGATGCGCGTGCCGCGCGCGGGCAAGGGTGGCCAGTTTGTTGGTGAGCTCTTCCGGCTCAAAGCGCCCGTTTCGCCACGGAAGCTCCTTGTAATTAACCGACTCGTCGAAGATCCCGTAGTAGTGGAAGGGTGCAAGGAGCCCACTTTCTATGCCGGCAAACAGGTTGCAGACATAGACCAGATTGTCGTCGCACAGTGAAAGGATGTCCGATTGGTCGCTTCGATCCGGCGTGGCAGTTAGCCCAAGCAGAAACTGCGGCACGAAGTGGTTAAGCAAGCGGCGATAGGTTGCTGCTGCCGCATGGTGAAACTCGTCAATCACGACGTAATCGAAATGTTGTTTTGCGAAACGCTCCAAGTGAGCCGCGCGGTGGAGCGTCTGAACGGAGGCGCATAGAACATCGACCTCGATGTCCCGGGTTTGCCCCATGTAGAAACCGATACGGGCGCGCGGTCGAATGCGCAGGAAAGTCTCTGCCGCTTGTTCAAGAATTTCTTCGCGGTGCGCGACAAACAGCACGCGCCGCGCCCCTTGTTGCTGGGCATCGAAAGCGGCGAGCCATGTTTTGCCTAGTCCTGTAGCAAGAATGACCAACCCGCGCCGATAACCTTCGTGTCGCGTTGTGCTAAGGGCAGCGAGGGCATTTTCCTGAACGGGCGTCGGAATGGGTGGCGACTCGGTTTCCTGTGTTCCAGGGCTTACCCCTCGCGGCGGCGGGATACGACGTGCCTCGTATTCGTCAATCCAACGGTCAGTGAGCGGGACAGTCTTCGGGGCGCAGAAGAGTTCTTCAAACCGGGCGCGTGCTTCGAGGTATCCGGCATCCGCGGGATAGTCGATTCGATAATTCCATTCCAATCCATCCTTGAGCGCTTGGCGGCTAATGTTGCTCGATCCGATGAAGGCTGCGCCTCTGAGTTGCGTGCCGCCGGATGGCTGGTCTTGAAAGTGTGCGAACAGATAGGCCTTCATGTGAAAGCTGCTGCCGGCAGCTTCGAAAACCCGAACTTCAGCGCCATGCGACTGAAGAAGCATGAGAAGGCGCAGTGCTTCGGGATCAGTGACCTCCAAGTAGTCACTGGTGACTACGCGGAAGCGCGCCGGCGGGCGAGAGCGGGTGCCGTCAGCGTTCAGCGCACTTAGGAGGTCTGGCAGCAGGAGGCGGAGGCCGGTCACTTTGATGAAGGCAACGGCGAAGTCGATTTCATCCGCTTGCGCAATGGCGGCGCACAAATGTGGAAGAAAGTGATTCGACCCGCCGGCAACAACTTGGCTATGATGTGCGGGTTGGCGTCGAATAAGTGCGTTCAGCCATTGCTCGCTTCGCCCCGGGCGCTGATCGGCCGTTGTCCAGCAGCGGATTGATTCAATATCGGCAAACCCTTGAAGCCATCCGCGTAAGCGAGTTTCGGTTGCGTCGGTGAAATGACGATTGCCGTCCTGACGCTCGCCGCTGCCCTGCTTGAAGCTGACGTACAGGATGCCGGCAGGCTTGAGTGAGCGCCATAGTCTAGAGAATGCTTCGGGGAGGTCGGATTCGGGCACGTGCAACAAACTCGCGCACGCCCAAATACCGTCATAGCTGCTTTCCTCGCTCACCTCGAGAAATGTCCGGACACCGATCGGGTGGTTGGTGTGTTGATGGGCGAGATTGGCAATTTCCGGCGATGCGTCGAAGGCAACGACACGGTAGCCGCGGCTGAGGAATTCTCTTGTGTCACGGCCTGACCCGCATCCCGCATCGAGCAGCAGCCCACCGCGGGGTATGCTGGACAGAAATTCCTCGTGGAAAGCGGTCATGTCCACATGGACGGTATCCATGTAGAACTGCGAGGCGTTTTCTGTGTAGTAACCGCTTGAGTCAGGCATTCCGGTGGGCGCATGTTTTTGCGCAGCCTACCAGGTTTCTTTGCGATCAGCTTTCAACAGCAAAACTGATCCATTTTCGCGGTCGACCGCAACTAACTTCCTGACGTATGAATTCGGCTGCGTAGAAGATCATCGGCGACGAGTTCCCCGTGCTGGCAGCGCGCGGGTGGGTGCTCAGGTTGGCAACGCTCGCCGCTAATGGCGCGTGGCATCCAGATCTGGCCATGATTAGACGTTCCGCTGTCCGGACATCGACGTGCCGGCCCGGCGCATCAACGAGATCGTGCACGGCAATCGCGCGATCACCGCCGACACGACCCTGCGCCTGGAGGCCTATTTCAGGACGCATGCGCAGAACTGGATAAACTTGCAGACGCACCACGATACCGTGTTGAGGCGCGCGGCGATGCTGGAGACGCTGGCCGGATAATCGAGCCGCGGGCGGCCTGACGGTTCTGCCTGTCAGTTACGCTCCCGACTCTCCCATGCCGCCAATTCCAGTGGTCGGATCCCGAAACGCACGGCATTGCCGGCATGCAGGGTCCTGAACTCGCCAATCGCCAACTCGACAAAGTGGTCCATGTCCGACTTCGGCACTGCCGCGGGCATTCTTGCGCGGATGGTGGCATCCGTTGCCGGTTCGCCATCCCGGACGATGGCTGCGACAACCTCGCTCAATGCCTGCCGGTAGCGCAGCCGGAAAGTGTCGGGAGGCACGAGATTCTGCTTCACGGCTACGTACTGCTGGCAGGAACGTTCGTAGGCCCAGACGAAAACATCGCGCAGCAGCTCGACGCGGTTCAGTTCATACACACCGATCATGGCATCCACGTAGGCCTGCTGCGGCACGTCGATGAACGACAGCGGGCAGAGGTTGTGGCGAATGAAGGGGATGTTTGCTGCGAGACGGGACACCCGCTTGTTCACATCGGCAAAGGGCTGCAAGTAAGGCAAATGCACCATCAGGAAGAAAGCCTGCTCGAACGGATCGTGAATTTCCGCAGCCATCTGGATGACGATGCCGAACAGTTCTTCCAGCCTTTGCGGCAAGGCGAATGGCATATAGACGCTGCCGCCGATTTCCACTGCCCGGGTGCGGAGTCGACCGCAGGCCGATGGATCGGGCATCAGGCCGTCCGACAGGAAGGCGTGGAGGGCAATGACGGTATCCGTCGTCAGGTTGGCATGGGCCGGATCGCCCACCAGGTATTCGATGGCATCCTTGTGGTTCAGGATCATCTGGGTTTCCAGCGCATCCTTGCCTTCGGCGGCCTGACCGAATTCGATCAGGCGCTCGGTATCCAGCCGGCTGTAGGTGTTGCCCTCCAATCGCGAAGAGGCCCAGGATAGATCAATCAGCAAGCGGCTCAGGATGTCGCGGGCGAAGGTCCCGGCCGGGGTGTGATCGGCGGGAGAGCGCCCGAGCGCATGCAGTTGATCGCGCAGATACTGTGGGAGATACGCAGTCTGGTTGGGGTGATATTGCTCGAGAAATTCCAGTTTGTAGCCGACAGGTGAACGCAACTGGCGGGGTTGGCGCACGTAAGCCTTGATCTCTTCGCTTTCCGGCGAGGTCGGTACATAAATCCCGGCACTGGCCCGGTCGGCAGCACCAGCCGATTCATTGGTGGCGACTTCGAAGACGCGCGGAGCGCGAAGGTAGCGCACGGAGCGCGCTTCGCCTTGCACCCGCAAGCGGCCCTGTTCGACCAGCAAGGCCAAACGTCGCTGCAGGGTCCTGCGCGGAATGGCGCCGCCCAAGGCTGCCGAAATGGCGTCGATGCCGATGCCGGCCGCGTGCCCGGAGATCAGGGCGGTCAAATGTTCGAGTTCCTGCTGGAGGGTTGCTTTCGGCATTGAGTCTGTTTCGGTCGATTGATATCGCGACAATATCGCGCCACTTTAGTTGGCGCAATAGTGGCGCAATAGATTGTCGTGTCACCATGACGGTCGGGCTGCCGAATGGTTTCGGGGGTTGACCGCGGCGGATTCGGCGGCAAGTTCATGCAGCTTTGAAATGGGGGGGTGCGGAATCGAGTGGTGGGCTGAATGCCCGGCAGGGTGGGATTTGGGATAGCCTTTACTTTCCCGAGAAACGCGCATCCGCAGCAATCCCGGCCTCATGACCGAGCACTCGCCAACCTACCACCCCCCGCCCGACACAGGCCTCGATATCCGCTACAGCGACGACGACCTGCTCGTCGTCGACAAGCCGGCCGGGTTGCTGTCGGTGCCGGGGCGGGGGCCGGGCAAGCAGGATTGCCTGAGCGCCCGCGTCCAGGCGCGCTACCCGGAGGCCTTGCCGGTGCACCGGTTGGACCTCGGCACCT
>WBZM01001183.1_pt1 | contig 27763 bp, 22 predicted proteins | sample 5204271 | NCBI WGS metagenome assembly WBZM01 (sample SAMN12344346, study PRJNA552823) | activated sludge metagenome | biome: Activated sludge suspended growth; feature: Nitrification reactor; material: Wastewater; isolation source: activated sludge from nitrification reactor of wastewater... | reverse complement strand
GACGCGGTCCGCGCGCTCGGTGGCATCGTCGCGCCGTCCGCACCCCGCGACACGCCGGTGCTGCGGCCCGACGACCTGTTCCGGCTGATGTACACCTCCGGCACCACCGATCGACCCAAGGGCGTCACGCACACCTACGACAATTTCTACTGGAAGTGCCTCGATCACCTGGTCGTGCTGGGGCTGGGGGCGGCCGATCGGCTGCTGGTCGTCGGGCCGCTCTACCACGTGGGTGCGTTCGACCTGCCCGGCGTCGCGATCTGGCTGGTCGGCGGCACGATGGTCCTGATGCGCGATTTCGATCCCGAGGCCACGCTGACGGCCATCGATCGGGAGTCGGTCACCGGGGCCTGGATGGCGCCGGTGATGCTCAGCCGGCTGCTCGAGCACCCGGCGCGCGAGCGCTTCTCCCGCGCCAGCCTGCGCTGGCTGATCGGCGGCGGCGAGCGCACGCCCCGCGAACGCATCCTCGCGTTCTCGGGCCTCTTTCCCCGGGGTCGTTACATCGACGCCTACGGGCTCACCGAGACCTGCTCCGGCGACACCTTCATGCAGGCGGGGCGCGAGATCGAGAAGATCGGTTCCACGGGGCTGGCCACGCCGCACGTCGAGGTGTCGATCCGCGATGAGCACGGCGCGGCGCTGCCGCCCGGCGCCGACGGGGAGATCTGCCTGCGCGGCCCGAAGGTCACCCGCGGCTACTGGCGCGATCCGCAGCGCACCGCCGCGTGCTTCCACGGCGAGTGGTTCCGCACCGGCGATGTCGGCCACCTCGATACCGACGGGTTCCTCTACCTGACCGATCGCCTGAAGGACATGATCATCTCCGGCGGCGAGAACATCGCCAGTTCGGAGGTGGAGCGCGTGCTGTACGCCTTCGACGGCGTCAGCGAGGCGGCGGTGATCGGCCTGCCCGACGCGCGCTGGGGCGAACGTGTCGTCGCGGTGGTGTCGGCCGCGCCGGGGCGCACGATCGATCCGGCCGCGCTGGTGGCGCACTGTCGCGCGCACCTGGGCGGATTCAAGGTGCCGCGGCAGGTCGAGGTCGTCGACGCGCTGCCGCGCAATCCCTCGGGCAAGGTGCTCAAGCGGGTGCTGCGCGAACGGATCGCCGCGAGCCCCGGGGCCGATTGAGGCGGCCTTCGCGCACTGAACAGGCATTCGGGATTCACTGAATGCCGATTCATTTTCTCGGGCGGATCCTTGACGCGCGAACCCGGCGCGCGCGATCATCCCGGCATGACTCGCGCCGCCTCCGTCGTTCGTGCGCGGCCGGACCGCACCGAGGCCACCCGGCGCCGGCTGCTCGAAGCGGCGCTGAAGGTGGTCGGGCGCCACGGGTACGCGGGCACGAGCATCGGACGCATCACCCGTCGGGCCCGGGTCGCGCTGGGCACCTTCTACACGCACTTCGCCTCGCAGCAGGATCTCTTCGACCAGTTGCTGCCGCACCTGGGCGAGCAGCTGCTCGGGCGCATCCGCGCGCGCGTCTCGGGCATCGGTGACACCGCCCGGCGCGAGGCGGTGGGGTTCGATGCGTTCTTCGAGTTCCTGGCCGACTACCCGGAGTTCTACCGGGTGCTCAACGAGGCCGAGATCTTCGCGCCGAAGGCGCACTCGGCGCACGTCGGCAACATGCTGCAGGGCTATCTGCGCGCGTTCTCGCACGCCCGGGGGCGTGGCGAGCTCGGCGAGTTCGATCCCGACGAGTTCGAACCGGTGATCTACATGCTGATGGGCGCACGCCAGTACCTCGCGATGCGCTATCCGGCGCGTGGGGGCGGCGAGGTCTCCCTGCCCGCGCATGCGCGCTCGGCCTACCTGAAGGTCTTCAACCGGGGGCTGCTCGCACCGGTCGTGGCCGAGCCGCGTGACGCGGCGCCCTCACCGACGGTCTCGCGTGTCTCGGGTGTTCGCCGGGTCGGGCGGGGCGACTCGTCGTCGCTGCGCGCCACGCTCGCCGAGCCGGGCGTCTCGCGGCCCGCGCTGATCGCCGCGATGGACGAACTCGCCGTCCTGCTGCTGCCCGAGGCACGGGCGATGGCCCGGTGGTCGGACGTCCACCTGCAGACCGCCTTCGCCGAGGAGCCCGCGCCGCTGAACGGCGGGCGCCGGGAGTCCGCCGACGCCTCGCCGCTGCGGCTGAGCGCCGCCTGGCGCGCGGCGGGCGAGCTGATCGAGGTCTGCGCGCACGACCCGCAGGGTCGGCTGCGCGCGATCTGCACGTTCCGGCCCTCGCGGCCGGTGTCCGTCTCCAACCCATGAGGGTGCCATGACCGTCCCCGATCCCGAGACCGACCTGTATCGCCGGATGCTGAGGATCCGGCGTGTCGAGGAGAAGCTGAAGGACCTGTTCGCCGCGGGCAAGCTGCCCGGCTTCATCCACCTGTCGATCGGCCAGGAGGCCGTCGCGGTGGGGGTGTGCGATGCCCTGCGTGCCGACGACACGATCGCGTCCAACCACCGGGGACACGGCCACTCGCTGGCCAAGGGCATGGACCTGGTGGGCTTCTTCGCCGAGCTGCACGGTCTGCCCAACGGGCTGTGCCAGGGGCGGGGCGGCTCGATGCACGTGGCCGACGATCGCATCGGGATGCTCGGGGCCAACGGCATCGTCGGCGCGGGCCTGTCGCTGGCGGTGGGCAGCGCGCTGGCCCATCAGGTGCTCGGCCGCGACGCGGTGGCGGTGGTGTTCTTCGGCGATGGCGCGCGTGCCGAGGGCCTGCTGCACGAGAGCCTGAACCTCGCCCGCCTGTGGAGCCTGCCGGTGCTGTTCGTCTGCGAGAACAACGGCTGGTCCGAGTTCACGCCCGGGCACATCGGCTTTTCGGGGTCCACCCGAAAGCTGGCCGAGGCCTTCGAGATCGGCTATGCCCAGGCCGACGGCAACGACGTGCTGGCGGTGCGCTCGGCGGCGGCCGACGCGGTGGCCGCGCTGCGTGCCGGTCAGGGGCCGCGGATGCTCGAGTGCATCACGCACCGCATCCGCGGGCACTACGAGGGCGACGGCCAGAAGTACCGGCCCACCGAGCAGCTGGCGCACGCGCGCACGCTCGATCCGCTGGAGCGTCACGTGGCCACGCTGCGCGAGCGCGGCGTGGGGGCCACGCAACTCGACGCCATCGAACGATCGGTGGCCCAGGAAATCGACGCGGCCCTCGCGGCCGCCCAGGGGTGAACGATGAGCCAGTCAGCCACGGTGACCGAGACCCGGTTCGGGCAGGCGATCAATCAGGCGCTGATCGACGAGATGAGTGCCGACCCCACGGTGGTGGTGTTCGGCGAGGACGTCGGCGCGGCCGGCGGCTCGTTCGGCGTCACGCGCGGCCTCCAGGCCAAGTTCGGCGTCTCGCGCGTGCGTGACACCCCGATCTCCGAGGCGGCGATCGCCGGTGCCGCGGTGGGCGCCGCGATGTCGGGCCTGCGGCCGGTGGTCGAGATCATGTTCATGGACTTCATCACGCTGGCGATGGACGCGCTGGTGAACCAGGCCGCCAAGGCGCACTTCATGTTCGGCGGGCGCTTCACGGTGCCGATGGTGCTGCGCACCCCGCATGGCGGCGGGTTGTCGGCGGGGCCGCAGCACTCGCAGTGCCTGGAGGCCTGGCTCGCGCACGTGCCCGGGCTGAAGGTGGTCGTGCCCGGCTCGCCGGGCGATGCCTATCACCTGCTGCGCGCGGCGATCCGCGATCCCGATCCGGTCGTCTTCGTCGAGCACAAGGCCTTGTACGGCGCCAAGGGGCCCGATGCCGCGGCGGTGCCCCCGCTGCCGATCGGCCAGGCGCGCGTGCTGCGCGAGGGGGCCGACCTCACGCTGGTGAGCTATGGCGCGATGCTGGCCGATGCGATGAAGGCGGCGCAGGCGCTGTCGGCGAAGGGCCACCGGATCGAGGTGGTCGACCTGCGCGGCCTGCAACCCTGGGACGAGGCGACGGTGGCCGCCTCGGTGGCGCGCACCGGACGCTGCGTGGTGCTGCACGAGGCGGTGACCGCGTTCGGCCCGGGCGCCGAAATCGCCGCGCGGATCGGCGAACGCTGCTTCGACGCGCTGAAGGCGCCCATCGTGCGCGTGGGCAGCGAGTTCACCCCGCTGGCCTTCGCCCCCGCGCTGGAAGCCCAGACCCGACCCCGGCTCGAGCGGTTGATCCCGCCACTCGAGCAATGCCTGTCAACGAACCGATCAAGGAGTGCCTGATGAGCACGAACACCGCTGGCGGCGCCGACGCGCCGATCACCCTCACCCGCGAAGGCGCGGTGGGCCTCGTCACGATCAACCGTCCGGCGGTGCTCAACGCGCTGGACGTGCCCACGCTGCTGGTGCTCGAGCAGGTGCTCGATCGGATCGCCGCCGACGATGCGATCCGCGCGGTGGTGTTCACCGGTGCGGGCAATCGCGCCTTCGTCGCGGGCGGCGACATCGCCGACCTGAACTCGCGCCAGGGTCTGGCGCACTACACCGGATTCGCCGAGGTGATCCACCGGGTGTTCCGCCGCGTGGAGACGATGGACAAGCCCACGATCGCGGCGATCAACGGCTGGGCGCTGGGTGGCGGCACCGAACTCGCGCTGTGCCTGGACATCCGCTTCATCGCCGAGGGCGCGAAGATGGGCCTGCCCGAGATCACGCTCGGCCTGTTCCCGGGCGCCGGCGGCACGCAGCGGATGATCCGGCAGCTCGCGCCCTGCGTCGCGCGCGAGCTGATGTTCACCGGCGATCGCATCGACGCGCAGGACGCGCTGCGGGTCGGGCTGGTCAATCACGTGGTCGCCCCGGACCGCCTGCTCGCCGAGGCGATGGCGATGGCCGCCCGGATCGCCGAGAAGTCGCCGCTGGTGCTCAAGCTGCTCAAGCGCACGCTGTCGGCGGGCGCCGACATGCCGCTGCCCTCGGCGCTGGCGCACGAGCAGGCGATGATCGGCCTGGTGCTGGACACCAAGGACTCGCACGAGGGCTGCGGCGCCTTCCTCGAGAAGCGGGCGGCCCGCTTCACCGGCGAGTGAGCGCGACGATGGCCGAGCAGACCCTGGTCATGCCCAAATTCGGGCTGACGATGACCGAAGGCATGGTCTCCGAATGGTTGGTGCAGCCGGGGCAGCCGTTCAAGGCCGGCCAGCCGATCGTCGCGATCGAGACCGACAAGGCCGTCACCGAGTTCGAGGCGCCGGCCGATGGCGTGCTGGTGGCGTGCCTCGCCGAGGTCGGTGCCACGCTGCCGGTCGGCGAGCCGATCGCCCGGTGGGCACCGGCCGACGCGCTCGCCGCCCCGCGCCAGCTGATCAGCCTGGCGGCCGCCACCTATGCCCGCGAACGGGGCATCGACCTGGCCGAGGTCACCGGCACCGGACCCCGCGGTCGCGTCGAGCGCGAGGACGTCGAGGCCTACGCCCGGGCCAAGGGCCTGCCCACCTGAACGAGGAAGACCATGGACTTCACCCGCACCGAAGAGCAGACGATGATGGTCGAGGCCGCCCGCAAGGTGGGCGAGCGTTTCGGCCTGGACTACTGGCGCCGCATCGACGAGGAGCAGCGCTTCCCGGCCGAGATGTGGAAGGCGATCGCCGAGGCCGGCCTGTGCGGGGTCGCGCTGCCGGAGTCCGCCGGCGGCAGCGGCCTGGGCATGCTCGACCTGGCGATGGTGATCGAGACTCTGTGCGCCACCGGTGCCGGCGCCACGCTCGGGCAGGTCTTCATGATCAACCCGATCTTCGGCGGCGTGTCGATCAGCAAGTACGGTCAGCCCTGGATGAAGGAGCAGTTGCTGCCCCGCCTGATCCGTGGCGAACTGAACTTCTGCATGGCCCTGACCGAACCCGACGCCGGCTCGAACACGCTGGAGATGCGCGCGCAGGCGCGCCGCGACGGCGACGGCTGGCGGATCAGCGGCCAGAAGATCTGGATCACCGCGGTGCCCGATGCGGGGCAGATGCTGGTCGTGGCCCGCACCCGGCCCTACGACCCGCGCCGGCGCGCCGACGGCATCAGCCTGTTCATGGTGCCCACCGACCGCGCCGGGCTGTCGTTCACGAAGATCCCGAAGCTGGGCACCCACACGCTCGCGTCGTGCAACGTGTACTTCGACGAGATGCGGGTCGAGCCGGGCGAGTTGATCGGCACCGAGCACGATGGCTGGCGGGCGCTGCTCGACGTGCTGAACACCGAGCGCATCGTGACCACCGCGGGTCTGGTCGGCACCACGGAACTCGCGATCCGGCTGGCGGTCGACTATGCGAAGGACCGCAAGGTGTTCGGGGACCGCGCGATCGCCTCCTACCAGGCGCTGCAGTTCCCGCTGGCGCAGTGCCACGCCGAGAACGAGGCCGCGCGCCTGTTGAACCACCGCGCGGCCTCGCGTTTCGACACCGGACAGGCCTACGGCAGCGACGCGAACCACGCGAAGCTGCTCGCGGCGCAGACCTGTGCGAAGGCCACCGAGCGGGCGATGCAGACGATGGGTGGCATGGGCTTCGCGAAGGACATGCATGCCGAGCGGCTGTGGCGCGATTCGCGGCTGTTCAAGTTCGCGCCGGTCTCCGAGGAGATGGTGCTGAACTACATCGCGATGCACGACCTCGGGCTGGTGCGCGGTTACTGAGCCGCGGTCCGGGCGGCGCGACCCGCGCCGCGCCCGCAGCGCGCGCCTGCCCCGCACTTCGGGCATCGCGCGCGGGCCCTGCGATCAGGCGGGCCAGAGGCTGGGCACGGTGCTGTTCGAATAACCCGAGACGAAGTCGAGCAGCGCCCCGCTGACCGGGTCGACCCGATGCCGGTGGATGCGGCCGATGTTGCCGCCGTAGACGTGGATGCTGATCGACGGGCGGTCCGTCAGCGCATTGGACACCACGTGCCAGTCGCCCAGCGTGGGCGACACCGCTTCGACCATGCCGGTCTTCAGCAGGTGTTCGCGCTCGCGAGACACCACGCGTCCATCGGGCCGCTGCTCGTACTCGGCGCAGTGCTCCTGGCCACGCAGGATGCCCACCAGGCCCCAGACGGTGTGGTCGTGCACCGGCGTGCGCTGCCCCGGACCCCAGACGAAGCTGACGATCGAGAAACGGTCCAGGGGATCGCCGTACAGCAGGTACTGGCGGTAGGTGTCGTTGCCGGCTTGCGCGAAGGCGTCCGGCAGCCAGTCGTCGCGGGCGACGAGCGCGGCGAGCAGTCGGCGGCCTTCGCGCACCAGTGTCGCCTCCTCGCGGGTCTGCTCGACGAGCCGTGTCATCGCGGCGATGAACTCGCGCAGCGGCGCGATCGAATCGGTGTTCGGGGTCATCGGGGTCTCTTCTTCGGCGTGTGACGGGTGTCGGCTCAGCGGGCCAGGCGGGCGCGTTCGGCCTCGGTGTGCTCGCCCAGCGCGGGCGGGCGCGTGTCCACTGGCACCACCTGTCCGTCGAAGCGGATCGGGCAGCCGACGGTGCGGGTCTGCACGCCGTTGGGCAGCGTCATCGGCTGCACCAGGTGCAGGTGGGCCGACTGCGGATCGGCCAGCGACTCCGCGTAGCCGTTGATCGGCGCGCTGGGCACGCCGGCCGGCGCGAACACGCCGAGCCAGTGCGCGACGGTCTTGTGCGTGAAGTAGGCCTCGAGCAGCGGCGTGAGCAGGCGCTGGTTGGTCGCCCGCAGCGACGGTGTGGTGAAGCGTTCGTCGGCCAGCAGTTCCGGGCAGGGCGTCAGCTCGCAGACCTGCTGCCAGAGCTTGTTGTTGCCGGCGGCGATCGCGAACCAGCCGTCGCTGGCGCGGTAGGCCTGGTAGGGGGAGTTTCGCGGATGCGCCGAGCCGAGCTTGGCCGGGTTGCGACCGGTGCCGAAGTACTCGCTGGTCTGCAGCGCCGACATCGCGATCGTGGTCGCGAACATCGGCACGTCGATGCACGCGCCCGGACCACCGGCACGGACCCGGGCGAGGCTGGCCGCGATCGCATAAGCGGCATACAGGCCGGCGCCGAAATCGACCAGCGGCACACCCGCCTTCACCGGTGCGCCGTCGGGTTCGCCAGTGACGCTCATCACGCCGGCGCTGGCCTGGATCGTCAGGTCGAAGCCGCCTTCGGCGCCGCGTGGTCCGTCCTGGCCGAACGCGGAGATCGAGCAGTAGATCAGCGAGGGCTTGCGCTCGCTGAACCAGTCCCAGCCCAGGCCCAGGCGTCGCATCACGCCGGGGCGGCTGTTCTCGATCAGGACATCGGCTTCGAGCACCAGCGCGCGGGCGATGTCGCGCTGGGCCGGGTCCTTCAGGTCGAGCGCCACCGAGCGCTTGCCGCGGTTGATCGACGCGAAGTTCTCGCTGAAGCCCTGCGTGATCGGGGGCCACTGGCGCATCGCGTCGCCTTCGGGCGGTTCGACCTTGGTGACCTGTGCGCCGAAGTCGGCCAGCAGCATGCCGCAGAACGGCCCGGCGGCGACGTGGCAGAACTCGACGACCTTGACGCCCTCGAGCGGGCGAATCGGTGATGACATGGGCATCCTGTGGGTGGTTCGTGGCGGGGGCGGGCGCGGCGGTTCAGCCTTCGGGCTTCATGCCGATCGCGGGCAGCAGCTCGCCGTAGTAGGCACGGGCCTTGGTGAGCGCGGTCTGATAGACGGCGGGCGGCGTCCACTGCGCGAGCACCGAGGCCCGAAGCAGCTTGTCGCGGGTGTCGGATTCGGCGAGCACCTTCTCCAGGGCGGCGCCGGTGGCGTCGACCAGCGGGCGTGGCGTGCCCTTCGGGAACGCGATGCCCCAGCCGCCCGCGGGCAGTTCCACCTTGACGCCCGTCTCGGGCAGCGAGGGCACGGCAGGAAGGTCCGGGTGGCGCTTGTCGAAGAAGGTGGCCAGCGCCACCGCCTTGCCGTTGCGCGCCAGTCCCAGGCCCACGCCATCGATGATCAGGTCGACCTGCTCGCCCAGCAGCCCGGCGATCAGTTCGCCGGAGCCCTTGAACGGGACGTGCAGCAGATCGATGCCCGTCTGGCGCTTGAGGATCTCGCCGTAGATGTGGCCGGCCGAGGCGAGGCCTGCCGAGCCCCAGGTGAGCTTGCCTGGCTGGCGCTTGGCCAGCGCGATGAACTCGGGGAGCGTCTTCACGCCCAGGCCATTGCGCGCGGTGGCGATCGCGACGTACTCGGCGACGCCGCCGGCGAACTCGAAGCTGGACAGGTCGAAGGGCAGCCGACGCAGGTTCGGCAGCACGGTGTACGAGGTGGCGGTGGCCAGCAGCATCGTGCTGCCGTCGGGCTCCGCGCGCAGCGCCGCCTCGGTGCCCACCTGGGTGGTGCCGCCGGGGCGGTTGTCGATGACGATCGAGAGCTTCAGCACCTCGCGCAATCGGTCCGCGAGGATGCGGGCCAGCGCGTCGCTGTTGCCGCCGGGCGGGAACGGGACGATGAAGCGCACCGGTTTGTCGGGCCAGCGTGCCTGCGCTCCGGCCAGCGAGGGCAGGCCGGCCAGCGCTGCCGTCGCGGCGAGCAGGCGGCGTCGGCGGGGCTGGCGTGGGTGATGGGTTCGTGATTCCATATATGAGAACACCGGGTCTGTTAATCAGAAAATCTTAGGGCGCCCGTCTTCCTGCCGTCAAGCGGAGGTGATCGCCTCGAACGAGGGTCGGGCCGACCGGGGGGGCGGGGAGGAAGCGGGCCTAGGCGGCGGGCGGCTCGAGCGGATCCGCCGCGATCCCGGCGATCGGCTCGCCTCGGGCGAAATCCCAGTGCCGTCCCGGCGCCGCGGCGATCAGCGCGCGCGTGTAGGCGTGTCGTGGTGCACCCAGCACCTCGCGCGTCGGCCCGATCTCGACCAGCTGCCCGCGGTGCATCACCGCGACCCGGTCGCAGACCTGGGCCGCGACGCGCAGGTCGTGCGTAATGAAGAGCATCGCCAGGTCCAGCCGCGTGCGGATGTCGGCGAGCAGTGAGAGCACCTGGTGCTGCACCGAGACGTCCAGCGCCGAGACGGCCTCGTCGGCGACCAGCAGCGACGGGTCCATTGCGAGCGCGCGCGCGATGCAGATCCGCTGGCGCTGTCCGCCCGAGAACTCGTGCGGATACCGATCCCGGGAGGCCGGATCCAGCCGCACCAGTTCCAGCAGCTCACCGGCGCGCGCCCATGCCGCGGCGCGGCTCGCCCCGAAGTACATCGGCCCCTCGATCAGCGAGGCGCCGATCGTGCGCCGCGGGTTCAGCGAGCGGTACGGGTCCTGGAAGACGATCTGGATGCGGCGTCGGTGCGCGCGCATCCCGCGCCGGTCGATCCGCGCGATCTCGGCGCCCTCGAAGCGGATGCTGCCTTCGCTCGGGTCGATCAACCGGGCCACGCAGCGCGCGACCGTCGACTTGCCGGAGCCCGACTCGCCGACGATGCCCAGGGTCTCGCCGCGGCGGATCTCCAGGCACAGTCGGCTCACCGCGGGCACCGACGCGCGCCGCCACCAGCCGCCGCCGTAGGTCTTGCCCAGGTCGTCCACCCGCAGCACGACCGGGCGCTCGGGGGGCGTCGACCGCCGAGGCGGCACCAGTGCGGGCACCGACGCGATCAGCATCCGGGTGTAGTCGTGCGACGGCGCCGACAGCACGCGGCGCGTGGGCCCGAGTTCGACGAGCGTGCCGTGCCGAAGGACCGCGACGCGGTCGGCGATCTCGGCGACCACGCCGAAATCGTGCGTGATGAAGAGCACCCCGGTGCCGCGCGCGGCCTGCATCTCGCGGATCAGCCGCAGGATCTGCGCCTGTGTCGTGACGTCCAGTGCGGTGGTGGGCTCGTCGGCGATCAGCAGCGCCGGATCGAGGATCAGCGCCATCGCGATCATGATGCGCTGGCGCTGACCGCCCGAGAGCTGGTGCGGGTAGGACGAATAGACGCGTTGCGGATCCGACAGATGCACCTGCTCGAGCATCGCCAGCACCCGGGCACGCCGTTCGGACGCCGACAGCGTGACGTGCTTGCGCAGCACCTCGTCGATCTGGCGCCCGCAGGGGATCACCGGATTCAGCGCGGTCATCGGCTCCTGGAAGATCATCGACATCCGGGCGGCGCGGGCCGCGCGCAGCCGGGCGGGCGCCAGGCGCAGCAGGTCCTCTCCCTCGAGCAGGATGCGCCCGGCCACCGGCGACAAGCCCCGTGGCAGCAGACCCATCACCGTGTGCGCGATCACCGACTTGCCCGAGCCCGATTCGCCCACCAGGCAGACGATCTCGCCACGCCCGACCGTCAGGTCGATGCCGCTGACGGCATCGACGCGATCGGCGCCCGCCGGCAGCCGTACCGACAGGCCCTCGATCGCCAGCACCGGCGAGTCGTCGCGAAGGGGCGGGGTGGCGGACATCGATCAGACCCGGCGCCGCATCTTCGGATCGAGCGAATCGCGCAGTCCGTCGCCCAGGATGTTCACCGCGAGCACCGTGACCGCGAGGAACAGGCCCGGATAGAAGATGTTGTGCGGATGGACGCGGAACAGCGCGCGGCCCTCGGCGATGATGTTGCCCCAGCTCGGGATCTCGGGCGGAATGCCCACGCCGAGGAAGGACAGCGCGGCCTCCGAGAGCATCGCGGCGGCGCAGATGAACGTGCCCTGCACGATCAGGGGCGCGAGCGTGTTGGGCAGCACGTGGCGCAGCAGCAGCATCGGGGTGGGCGCGCCGATCGCGATCGCCGACTCGACGTACGGCTCCTCGCGCACCGACAGCACCACCGAGCGCACCAGGCGCACCACGCGGGGCACGTCGGGCACCACGATCGCGAGGATTACGGTGATCAGCCCGCCGCCCCAGATCGCGACCAGCGCGATCGCCAGCAGGATCCCCGGGATCGCCATCAACCCATCCATCACCCGCATGATCGGCCCGTCCAGGCGCCGGTGGAACCCGGCGACCAGCCCGATCAGCAGGCCGATCGACAGGCTGAGCGCCGCCACCGCGGCGCCGACCGACAGCGACACGCGGGTGCCGTAGACCACCCGGCTGAAGACGTCGCGGCCGAGGTTGTCGGTGCCGAACCAGGCGGTGTGGGCGCTCTCGCGTCCGTCGTCGGCGACCACGGTCAGCGTCTCGCCGGGCTTCAGGTTGCGCGAGGCGGGATCGAGCAGGGTCGGGTCGATCGTGCCCAGCCAGGGAGCGAGCAGCGCGGCCACCAGCATCAGCAGCAGGATCGCGCCCCCGATGCGCACCGATCGGTGCCGCGAGGCCTTGCCCCAGAGCGTGATCGGGGCGCTCGCCCCGTCGGCCGGAAGGGCCTCAGTATCGGATGCGGGGGTCGATGAGGGCATAACCGATGTCGATCAGCAGGTTGACCACCACGTAGCCGGTCGAGAACAGCAGGATCAGCGCCTGGATCACCGGGAAGTCGCGCGAGAGCACCGCCTCGACGGTGAGGCGGCCCAGGCCGGGAATCGCGAACACGCTCTCGGTGACCACCGCCCCGCCGATCAGCACCGCGATGCCGATGCCGATCACGGTGAGGATCGGGACCGCCGCGTTGCGCAGCGCGTGACCGGCGAGCACCTCGCGGTCGTCCAGGCCCTTGGCGCGCGCCGTCCGGATGTAGTCCTCGTCGAGCACCTCGAGCACGCTGGCGCGGGTGATCCGGGCGATCAGCGCGATGTACACCAGCGCGAGGGTGAGGCTGGGCAGGATCAGCCGTTCGAGGAAGGGGCCCAAGCCCTCGGACAGGCGTGCGTAGCCCTGGACGGGCAGCCAGCCGAGCTCCACCGAGAACAGGTAGACCAGCGCATAGCCGAGCACGAACACCGGCACCGAGAAGCCGGTGACCGACAGCGCCATCACCGCGCGGTCGACCCAGGAACCCTGGCGGTAGGCGGCGAGCACGCCCAGGGGCACTGCGATCAGCACCGCGAGCGCCAGCGCGCACAGGCCCAGGGCCACGGTCGGCTCGAATCGCTGCGCGATCAGGCGGGCCACCGAGGTCTTGAAGAAGAAGCTCTCGCCGAGGTCGCCGTGGACCACGTTGCCCAGCCAGATCACGAACTGGTGCGCGATCGGACGCTCGAGGCCGAGACGTTCGCGCAATTGCGCGACCTGCTCGGCGGTGGCGTTGTCGCCTGCGATGATCGCGGCAGGGTCTCCCGGGACCAGCCGCAGCATCAGGAACACCACGACGGCGACGATCAGCAGCACCGGGACCACCGAGAGCAGGCGGCGCAGGACGAACGCGGTCATGACGCGGCGGGGCGCAATGGAGCCGACGGGCGCTCGGTGGGCGCTACTTCTTCTTCAGGCCCCAGAACACCGTGTACGGCTGCTTGAAGCCGTACTCGAGCCGGCGGCTCATCGCACCGACGAACTGCGCCTCGCCCAGCGGCACGAACGCGACGATCTCGTGGTTGCGTTCCTGGATCTGCCGGGCGATGTCGCGCCTGCCCTCGGTGTCGACCGCCCTTGCGTACGCATCGCGCAGCATCTCGAACTTGTCGTCGCAGGGCCAGCCCAGGAAGGACGTCTTGCAGTTGGTGTTCAGCACGGTGCGCCCGATCGGATCCATCGAGTCGCGCGAGTCGTAGAACGACATGAACGCGCTCCAGCCCCCCTCGGCGGGCTTGTCCTTCTTGCGCAGGCGCGGGCCCATCGATTGCCAGTCCATCGCGACGAGCTGCACCTTGAAGCCCGCGCGTTCGAGCTGCTGCTTGGCCAGCGGGCCCAGGTTGGTGAGCGCGGCGAGGTCGGTGGGGTAGGGAATCACGACCGGCGTGCCGTCGTAGCCGGCCTCCTTCAGCAGTTCCTGTGCGCGCTTGACGTTGCCCGACATCAGGCCGGCGGTGCCGGCGTCGGTCGACAGCGTGCTGCCGCAGATGTACATCGAGCGGCAGACCTTGTAGTAGCGCGGGTTGCCGATCATGCCCTTCAGCACCTGCTCCTGGTTCAGCGCGACCATCGCGGCCTGCCGGGCTTTCGGGTGGTTGAACGGCGGGTGCGCCCAGTTCATCCGGAAGAAGTACTGGCCGCTGGAGAACGGGGTCAGCGCGAGCTGCTTGTCCTTCTCGGCGATCGGGATCAGCTCGGTGGGCACGTACTCGACGAGATCGACCTCGCCGCGCGACAGCGCGTTCAGCGCGGTCTGGCCATCGGAGATCGCGAGCCACTCGATGCGTTCGACATGCGCGACCTTGCCGCCGGCCAGGCCCGAGGGCGGCTCGGCGCGGGGGCGGTACTTCGGGTTGCGCACGTACACCACGCGCTCGCCTGGCTTCCACTCGTCGCGCTTGAAGATGAACGGGCCGGAGCCGATCACCTTGTCCGGCCCGATCGGCTCGGCAGGGCTGGTCTCGGCGACCCGCCTGGGCATCATCAGCAGCGGCGCCAGGCTCGGTTTGGCCAGGGTCTCGAGCAGCAGGCCGTAGGGGTCGTTCAGCACGATCCGGAAGGTCTTCGGATCGACCACCTGGTAGGCCTTCACGAACGGCGCCATCCGCAGACCGCTGGGGTCGCGCTGCGCGAAGCGCTTGATCGACGCGACGCAGTCCTCGGCGGTCACCGGGGTGCCGTCGTGCCACTCGAGCCCGTCGCGAAGCGTGAAGGTGTAGGTCAGGGCGTCCTTGCTGACCTCCCACTTCTGCGCCATCTGCGGGCGGACGACGCCCTTCTCATCGAACGCGAGCAGCTGGTCCCAGACCATCAGGCCGTGGTTGCGCACGATGTAGGTGGTGCTGACGAGCGGGTCGAGCGTCTTCAGGTCGGAGTGCATCACGACCTTCAGCGTCTGCGCGTGCGCCGCGACGGCCGTGCCGCAGGCCATCAGCGTGAGCAGCACCCGGGACAGGCGGTGGCGAAGGCGGGGCATGTCGGAATCCCTTCTCGAAGGTGTCGTCGGCGATTCTCCGGTGATTTCCGGCACGGTGTCCAGAAAGAATTCTTTTCGTTTTTCGCCTATGCTTCCGAGCGGAACGCCTGATCGGACTGACCGTTCCGGTTCGTCGACACGCGTGCGACGAGGCCGGCGCGGCGCGACGGGCCGCACGACGGAGGCCCCATGCAAGTCTTTCACAGCGACGCCCAGGCCGGGCATGCGCCGGACCGCTACGCGCTCGGGCGTGACGTGATGCCGGCGCGCGAGACCCCCGACCGGGTCGACGCGCTGCTCGCCACGCTGCGTCGCGCGGGCCATCGCATCGAGGCGCCGGCGGCCTTCGGCATGGCTGCGCTGCGCGCGGTTCACGACGAAGGCTATCTCGAGTTCCTGCGCACCGCGCACGCGCGCTGGCGGGCGCAGTTCGGGGCCGATCCGCGCGGCGAGTGGTGCGTGCCGCTGGCGTTTCCGAACCGGCGCATGACGGCGCGCCCCGAGAGCATCGTCGGGCAGGCCGGCTACTACCTGAGCAGCACCACCTCGCCGATCGGCGCGGGCACCTGGGCCGCGATCGCCGGTGCGGCCGATTGCGCGATGGCCGGCGCGACGGCCCTGCTCGACGGGGCGCGACAGGCCTACGCCTTGTGCCGCCCGCCCGGGCATCACGCCTATGCCGACGTGGGGGCCGGCTTCTGCTACGTGAACAACGTCGCGGTCGCGGCCCACCATCTCGCGCAAGCGCGCGGTCGGGTCGCCATCCTCGACATCGACGTGCATCACGGCAACGGCACCCAGGGCATCTTCTGGCGTCGCGACGACGTCCACTTCGTGTCGATCCACGGTGACCCGGATGGCGGCTACCCCTACTTCGCCGGGCGCGCCGACGAGGTCGGCGAAGGGCCGGGCGCGGGACACACGCGAAACCTCCCGCTGCCGATCGGCTCGCGCGATCCGGTCTGGCTGGACGCGGTGCGGGCGGGGCTGGACTCGGTGCTCGCGTACCGGCCGTCGATGCTGCTGGTCTCGCTCGGGCTGGACGCCTACGAGCGCGACCCCTCGGCGATGCTGGCGGTGAGCACCGATGGCTTCGCGGCCGCCGGCCGGCTGATCGGCCAGGCGGGATTGCCGACCTTGCTGGTGCAGGAGGGGGGCTACGCCGTCGACGACCTCGGTCGCAACCTCGAGGCCTTCCTGGGGGCCTTCCTGGGGGCGCGGACCGGAGGCTGACACCGATGAGCCGTGATCTCGTCGATGCAGCCGCCGCCGTCGCCGACGGGGCCGCCGGGCGCAGGACGCGGCAGGCGATCCTGCGGGCCGCGGGCGAGGTCCTGGACGAGCGCGGCTACGACGGCCTGAGCACCACCGCGGTGGCGCGCCGGGCCGGCGTCAGCACCGCGACGCTGTATCGCCAGTTCCCCGACAAGTTCGCGGTGCTCCGGGAGCTCGTGCTGCACCTTCACGCCGAGCGCGCCGCGGCGATCGGGGAGATCTACCGCGCGCTGGGCGAAGACGACGACTGGCGCGGCCCGGCCGCCGAGGTGCTGCGCACCGCGTACCGGCTGCGGCTCGCCCGGCCGGGCGGGCGCGCGACCCGCCGCGCGATGCAGATCTCGCCGGAACTGTGGTCGTGGGACCAGCGACAGACCGAGGAACTCGCCGAGCTGCTCGCGCGGGCGATCCGTCGGCGCAGGCCTCGGCTGTCCGGCGCGAAGGCCCGACGGGTCGCGTTGGCGGCGGTCGCGGCATCGGCCGCGCTGCTCGATCTCGCCTCGCTCGACGCGCGCCGTGGCAAGGCGCTTCTCGAGGAGGCGATCCTGATGCGCGAGGCCTACCTCGCGCGCTACCTCGATTGACCAGCGCGGCGCCCTCGCGCCGTGCGCCTGAAGGAGAGACGACGATGACGGCCAACCATGACCTGAATGCGCGACGCGACATCGCCGCGGTGCTGCATCCCTACACCAACCTCGACAAGCACGCCGAGGCCGGACCGGTCGTGATGACCAAGGGCTCCGGTGTCTATGTCGAAGACGACCAGGGGCGCCGCTACCTGGAGGGCATGTCCGGCCTGTGGTCGACCTCGCTCGGGTTCTCGGAGCCGCGCCTGGTCGACGCCGCGCACCGCCAGATGCAGGCGCTGCCCTACTACCAGATCTTCGGTGGTCGATCGACGGAGCCGGCGATCGAGCTCGCCGATCGGCTGCTCGGCCTGACCCGCGAGTTCGGCTACGACAAGGTGCTGTTCGCGAACTCGGGTTCCGAGGCCAACGACCAGGCGGTCAAGCTGATCTGGTACTACTTCAACGCGATCGGCCAGCCCCGCAAGAAGAAGCTCATCGCGCGCACGCGGGGCTATCACGGGGTCACCGTGATGGCGGGCAGCCTCACCGGCATTCCGACGAACCACGCCGACTTCGACCTGCCGGTCGATCGCGTGCTGCGCACCGACTGCCCCAGCCACTACCACTACGGCGAGCCGGGCGAGAGCGAGGCGGCGTTCGTCGATCGCATCATCGGCAACCTCGAGGCGCTGATCGAGCGCGAGGGCGCCGACACGATCGCCGCGTTCTTCGCCGAGCCGGTTCAGGGCTCGGGCGGCGTGATCGTGCCGGCGGCCGGATACATGGCGAAGCTCCAGGCGGTGCTGCGTCGCCACGGCATCCTGCTGGTGGCCGACGAGGTGATCTGCGGCTTCGGCCGGACCGGCCGGATGTTCGGCTCGCAGACCTTCGGGATCACCCCGGACCTGATGACGGTGGCCAAGGCGATGTCCAGTTCCTACCTGCCGATCTCGGCCACGCTGGTCAGCAAGGCCGTCTACGATGGTGTGCTCGCCGGCAGCCGCAAGCACGGCGTGTTCGCGCACGGCGTCACCTACGCGGGCCACCCGGTCTGCTCGGCGGTGGCCAACGAAACGCTGAAGATCTACGAGGAGCGCGACATCGTGGGCCACGTCGGGCGCGTCTCGCCGCACTTCATGAACCGGCTGCAGCGGCTCGGCGAACACCCGCTGGTGGGCCAGGCCCGCGGGGTGGGCCTGATCGGCGCGCTGGAGATCGTCAAGGACAAGGCGGCACGCGCCGCGTTCGCGCCATCCGAGCCCGTGGGCGCGATGGTGCAGAACCTCGCGCTCGCCAACGGGCTGGTGGTCCGGGCGATCCGCGACGCGGTGGCGATCTGCCCGCCGCTGATCATCACCGAGAGCCAGATCGACGAGCTCTTCGACAAGCTCACGCTGGCCTTGAACGGCGCGCTCGCGCACGCGCGCGCCCAGGCGTGGATCGCCTGAGCCGGCTACACTGCCCGATTCCGTCGGAGACCGCCGCATGTCAGCCCGTCCGCTCGACCGTGAACTGACCTCCTCCCACTGGGGCGCCTACGAGATCCACCGTGAGAACGGTCGCGCGGTCGGCCTGCGCGCCTACGCCGACGATCCCGATCCCTCGCCGATCGGCCTGGCGATGTGGGAGGCCTACCAGGCGCCGGTGCGGGTCCAGCGACCGTCGGTTCGGCGCGGCTGGCTGCAAGCCGTCCGCGCCGGGCGGCACGACGCCGGCGACGGGCGCGGACGCGAGCCCTTCGTCGAAGTCGGTTGGGACGAGGCGCTCGATCTGGTCGCCGGGGAACTGCGCCGAGTGATCGATGCGCACGGCAATCGGGCGATCTTCGGCGGCTCTTACGGCTGGTCCAGCGCCGGGCGTTTCCACCATGCGCAGAGCCAGGTCCACCGCTTCCTGAACGCCACCGGCGGCTACGTGCGTCACGTCGACAGCTACAGCCTGGGCGCGGGCCGGGTGCTGCTGCCGCACGTGGTGTGCAGCATGGATTTCCTGCTCGGCAACCACACCAGCTGGGACGTGCTGGTGGCGCACACCCGGCTGATGGTCTGCTTCGGCGGCGTGCCGGCGAAGAACTCGCAGATCGGGCAGGGCGGGGCCTCGCACCACCTCGCCCGCGGCGGCCTGCGGCGTCTGGCGCAGGCCGGGTGTCGTTTCGTGAACTTCAGCCCGGTGCGCGACGACATCGACGCGCCGGCGGGCAGCGTCGAATGGATCCCGATCCGCCCGAACACCGACACCGCGGTGATGCTCGCGCTCGCCACCGAGCTGATCCTCGCCGACCGGCACGCGCGCGACTTCCTCGCCACGCACTGCGTGGGCTTCGAGCGTTGGCGCGCCTACCTGCTCGGCGAGCGCGACGGGGTGCGCAAGGACGCCGACTGGGCCGCCGCGATCGCGCAGGTGCCGGCGGCGCGACTGCGCGCGTTGGCGCTCGAGCTCGCCGACACGCGCAGCCTGGTCAACGTCGCGTGGGCGCTGCAGCGGGCCGACCACGGCGAGCAGGCCTTCTGGTCCTGCGTCGCACTGGCGGCCGTGATCGGGCAGATCGGCCTGCCGGGCGGCGGCTTCGGCCTTGCCTATGGCCCCACCAACGGCATCGGGTCCTCGGGCCGGCTGCTGCCCGGCCCGACGCTGCCGCAGGGCCGCAACGCGGTGTCCGACTTCATCCCGGTGGCGCGCATCGCCGACCTCCTGCTGCATCCGGGCGAACCGTTCGACTACAACGGCGCGCGTCACCACTATGCGGACATCCGCCTGGTGTACTGGGCCGGGGGCAACCCGTTCCATCACCACCAGGACCTGAACCGGCTCGCCCGCGCGTGGCGGCGTCCCGAGACGGTGGTGGTCCATGAACAGGTCTGGACGGCGAGCGCGCGGATGGCCGACATCGTGCTGCCGGCCACCGGCACGCTCGAGCGCGAGGACATCGGCCACACCACGCGCGACCCGCTGATGATCGCGATGAAGCCGGTGCTGCCCCCGCCCGGCGAGGCGCGCGACGACTACGCGATCTTCAGCGCGCTGGCCCGCCGCCTGGGCTGCGCCGACACCTTCACCGAAGGCCGCGACACCCGGCAGTGGTTGCGCTGGATGTACGACGAGGCGGTGCGCGGCATCCAGGCGCAAGGGGTGACGATGCCCGACTTCGACACCTTCTGGCGCCAGGGCGGGGTGGCCCATCCCGAGAACCCGCAGCCGGTGGTGCTGCTCGCCGACTTTCGTGCCGATCCGGTGGCGCATCCCCTGAAGACGCCCTCCGGGCGCATCGAGCTCTTCTCCGAGCGGATCGCCGGCTTCGGCTATCCGGATTGCCCGGGGCACCCGACCTGGTTCGAGCCCGCCGAGTGGCTGGGCGCCGAGGCGGCGCGGCGCCACCCGCTGCACCTGATCTCCGACCAGCCGTACACGAAGCTGCACAGCCAGCTCGACCACTCCGCCTACAGTCGCGCCAACAAGGTGGCCGGACGCGAGCCGGTGCTGCTGCACCCGGACGACGCCGCCGCGCGCGGCATCCGTGACGGCGACGTGGTGCGGGTGTTCAACGACCGCGGCAGTTGCCTGGCCGGCGCCCGTCTGAGCGACGGCTTGCGACCCGGTGTCGCGAAGCTCTCCACCGGTGCGTGGTGGGACTCGGAGGCGCCCGGCGAGGTGGCGGCGACCGACCGCCACGGCAATCCGAACGCGCTGACCCGCGATGCGGGCGCCTCGCGGCTCTCGCAGGGCTGCACCGCGCAGACCTGCCTGGTGCAGATCGAGCGTCATGCGGGCGAGTTGCCGGCGGTGCGGGTGTTCGACCCGCCGGCGTTCGCGCCACGACCCTGAACCGCTCTTCCGGGCCCGCCGCGGGCCCGGGTGGGCGACAGGCCGCCCTCGCCCGGGGCTGGCGTCGGGCGCGGTTGCTCAGCGGCCGGTGAACGCCGCCGGCCGCTTCTCGACGAAGTGCGCGACGCCTTCCTTGAAGTCTTCGGTGCCGAAGCTCGCGAGCATCTCGCGGTTGGCGGTCTCGATCGCCTCGCGCATCGATTGTTGTCCCACGCCCCAGATCTGCCGCTTGATCACGGCCATCGAGCGCGGCGAGACGTTGTCGGCCAGGTCCCGCGCGTACTCGCGCACCGCCGACATCAACTGCTCGCCCGGCACCACCTGGTTGACCATCCCGAGACGCAGCGCCTCCTGCGCGTCGAACTTGCGCGCCGACATCAACAGGTCCAGCGAGGCCGACAGGCCGACCAGGCGCGGCAGCGTGTAGCTGATGCCGTGCTCGGCGATCAGGCCACGCCGCGCGAAGGCGCTGGTGAAGCGGGCTTCGGTCGCCGCGAAGCGAACGTCGCAGTACAGCGCGTAGACCATGCCCAGGCCGGCACAGGCCCCGTTGATCGCGGCGATGATCGGCTTGGGCACCGCGGGGAAGTACGAGTGCTGCGTCTGGTAGTCGGCCGGCGAGTCCGGATCGAAGGGACGGCCCGCGACCGCCTCGGCCTGGTTGGCCTGTGTGCCACCGGCGCGTCCCTTCGCCGAGATCGTGTTCAGGTTGTTCATGTCGGCGCCCGCGCAGAAGCCGCGGCCCGCGCCGGTCAGCACGATCACCCGCACGCCCGGGTCGTCGGCGGCGGCGCGCATCGCGGCGCGCAGTTCGTCGCCCATCGTGCCCGTGTAGGCATTGAGCCGGTCGGGCCGGTTCAGCGTGATCGTCGCGATCCGCTCGGACACGTCATATAGGATCTCGGTGTAGCTCATCGGTCGTCTCCTCGGTTGATTCGTGGGGGGCTCACCAGGTGTCGATGAAGGTGCGTCGGCGTCCGGTGGGTGCGGGCGTCGCGGGCAGCGAACGCAGCCCGCGGATGATCCAATGGCGCGTCTGCGCCGGGTCGATCACGTCGTCGATCTCGAGGTGGGCCGCCATGTTCAGCGCCTTGCCCCGTTCGTACTCGGCGGCCACTTTCGCCTGGAAGTAGGCCTCGCGCTCGGCGTCGTCGGCGATCGCCTCCATCTCCTTGCGAAAGCCCAGCCGGACCGCGCCTTCGATGCCCATCGCGCCGAACTCGCCGCTGGGCCAGGCCACCGTGAAGAAGGGCGCGGCGAATCCGCCGGCGGCCATCGCCTGCGCGCCCAGGCCGTAGCCCTTGCGCAGGATCACGGTGAACACCGGGACGCTCAGGCTGGCCGCGGTGACGAACAGGCGCGAGACGCGGCGCACCGTGGCCTGCTTCTCGGCCTGCGGGCCGACCATGAAGCCCGGGGTGTCGCACAAGGAGACCACCGGCAGGCCGAACGCGTCGGCCAGCTGCAGGAAGCGCCCGGCCTTCTCGGCCGCGGGCGCGTCGATCGCGCCGCCCAGGTGCTTCGGGTCGTTGGCGATCAGCGCGAAGGGTTCGCCTTCGATGCGCACCAGCGCGGTCACGATGCCCACGCCGTAGGACGGGCGCAGCTCGAGCACCGAGTCGTCGTCGCACAGCGTGTGGATCAGTTCGCGGATGTCGTAGACCCGCAGCCGGTTCTCGGGAATCAGGTGGCGCAGCAGGCGCGGGTCGCGCGCCCGCCAGGCGCTTCGCGGACCCTGGAAGTACGAGAGGTACCGGCGCGCGACGTCGACGGCCTCGGCTTCGTCGCGCACCGCGATGTCGACCACGCCGTTGGGCACCTGCACCGACATCGGTCCGACCTCCTGCGGCCGGTAGCGGCCCAGGCCACCGCCCTCGATCATCGCCGGGCCGCCCATCCCGATCGAGCTGTTCTCGGTGGCGATGATCACGTCGCAGCAGCCGAGCAGCGCCGCGTTGCCCGCGAAGCAATACCCCGAGGTGATGCCGACGCGGGGCACGAGGCCGGACATCCGCGCGAAGTGATGGAAGGTGGTCAGGTCGAGCCAGGCGACCCCCGGCCAGTCGATGTCGCCCGGGCGCCCACCACCGCCCTCGGCGAACAGCACCACCGGGATTCGCCACTGCTCGGCCAGTTGCAGCATCCGGTCGGTCTTCTTGTGGTTCAGCGCGCCCTGGGTGCCGGCCAGTGTCATGTAGTCGTAGGCGAGCACCGCGCAGCGTGCCCGATCGGGCGCGCAGTGCGCGGCATTGACCGTGCCGATGCCGGTGATGATCCCGTCGGCGGGGGTGTTGCGCTGCAGGTCCTCCATCGTGCGCCGGCTCCACTGCGCGGCGATCGCCAGCGCGCCGTACTCGACGAAGCTGCCTTCGTCGATCAGGTCGGCGATGTTCTCGCGGGCGGTGCGCCCACCGTTGGCGTGCCGGCGCGCGACCGCCGCGGGCCGGCTCTCGTCCAGCCCGAGCGCGTGACGGGCGATCGATTCGGCCAGGTCGGCGCGGACGTGGTCGAGGTCGCGCACCGTCTGGGTGTCGCGATGGCCGGCATCGACGTCGCGCGCTTCGATCACCGCGAGCCGGTCGCCCTCGGCGACGGTGGCGCCCGGCTGCACGCACCACTCGCGCACCGTGCCGCCGGAGGGCGCCTCGAGCACGTGCTGCATCTTCATCGCCTCGAGGATCAGCAGCGGCGCGCCGGCGGCGACCGTGGCGCCGGGCTCGACCTCCTGCGAGACCACCGTGCCGTGCAGCGGAGCGACGAGCTCGCGGTGGCCGTCGGGCAGCGGTGCCCGCGACGTCGGCGCCGGCGTGTCCGCCGGGGTGGTCGGCAGGGTCGGGCGGTGGCGGGCGGACCATTCGGCGGCCGACGCGATCAACGCGGCCGCCTGCGTGTCGATGAATCGCGTGCCCACCGCGAAGGGGGGCAACTCCGCCCGTTCGAGCAGGGCGCCCAGCAGCGGCAACGAGGTGTCGACGCCCTCGATCACGAATTCCTGCAGCGCCCGGCGCGTGCGACGCAAGGCCGCGTCGAAGCCGCCGGTCGGCGCGTGCACGATCAGCTTGGCGAGCAGGGAATCGTAGGCGGGGCTCAGTCGGGCGCCCGCGAAGCCGCAGCCATCGACCCGGATGCCGGGACCGGACGGCGGCTCGTAAGTGCGCAGCGTGCCCACCGAGGGCACCGCGCCGCCGTCGGCCTGCAGCCGCTCGGTGTTCACCCGGCATTGGATCGCGAAGCCCTGCACCGGCACGCGCGTGCCGGGCGCGAGCCCGAGCTGCGCGAGCGTCTCGCCGCGTGCGATGCGCAGCTGCGCCTGCACCAGGTCGAAGCCGGTGACCGCTTCGGTGATCGTGTGCTCGACCTGCAGGCGCGGGTTCGCCTCGATGAAATGCAGCGCCCCGGCATCGTCGAAGAGAAACTCGAAGGTGGTCACGCCCCTCAGCCGGGCGCGCGCCGCCATCGCGCTCGCGGCCTGCAGCAATGGGGCCCGGCGGGCGTCGCTCAGCCAGGGACTGGGAGCGATCTCGACCAGCTTCTGGTGCCGACGCTGCAGCGTGCAATCGCGCTCGCCCAGCGCGATCACCGCGCCGCTGCCGTCGCCGATCACCTGCACCTCCAGGTGCCGCGCCTGCTCGATCAGCGCCTCGAGGTAGACCGCGCCGTCGCCGAAGGCCGCGAGCGCCTCGGCCGCGCAGCGCTCGAGCGCCGCGGGCAGCTCGTCCGGGTGGCGCACGATGCGCATGCCCCGTCCGCCGCCGCCGGCGACCGCCTTGATGATCGCCGGCTGACCGGGGCGGCCCGCCATGAACGCGCGCGCGGTGGCGAGGTCGGCCGCGCCTGCCGTGCCCGGCAGCACGGGCACCCCGAGCTCGGCGGCGAAGGCCCGCGCGCGCAGCTTGTCGCCGAACAGCGCCAGGCACCCGGGGGTCGGGCCGACGAACACCAGCCCGGCGGCCTCGCAGGCCGCGGCGAAGCCCGCGTTCTCGGCGAGAAAGCCGTAGCCGGGATGCACCCAGTGGCACCCGTGCGCTCGCGCGATCGCGATCAGTGCGTCGCCGTCGAGGTAGGCGGCCACGCCACGGCCGGTGAGCGGCGCGCAATGCGTGGCGCGTCGCGCGTGCAGCGCCTCGGTGTCATCGGTGGCGACGACCGCCACCGTCTCCTGCCCGAGGTCGTGCGCCGCCCGGGCGATGCGGATCGCGATCTCGCCGCGATTGGCGATCAGCCCCTTCATGACTTCAACAGGCGACGCAGCACCTTGCCGGCGCCGGTGGCCGGCAGGCTGTCGCGGAACTCGATGTGCCGTGGCACCTTGTAGGCCGACATGTTCTCCCGGCTCCACGCGATGATCGACTCGGCGTCCAGACGCCCGCGGGCCTCGGGCTTGGGCACGATCACCGCCTTGACCACCTCGCCCTTCGTCTCGTCGGGCACACCGATCACCGCGGCCGCGGCGATCTCCGGGTGGCGGATCAGCAGCGCCTCGACCTCCTCGGGGAACACGCTGTAGCCGGAGACCTTGATCATCTCCTTGAAGCGCCCCATGAACGTGAGGTAGCCGTCGGCAGCGAGCCGCCCCATGTCACCGGTGTGCACCCAGCCGTCGCGCAGCGTGGCGGCGGTGGCCTCGGGCTTGTTCCAGTAGCCCTTGAACGAGCCCGGGCTGCGCAGCGTGATCTCACCCGGCTCGCCGGGGGCTCTTTCCTGCCCGGTCTCGGGGTCGATGATCCGACACTGCACGCCGGGGACGATCCGGCCCTGGCAGCCCCAGCGGATGTCGTCGGGCGGCATCATCGCGTCGCAGGTGTGCGTCTCGGACAGGCCGTAGGCCGCCTCGTAGCACGTCACGCCGCCGGCGAACTCGCTCCACTGGCGCGCGAGCGTCTCGGTGAGCGTGATGCCGAAGCTGGTGGTCGGGTTCAGCCGCAGCGTCCGCAGCCGGAACTCGCGCGCACGGGGGTGCTGCATCATGGCGACGAGCATCGGCGCCATCGCGTACCACCAGCTCACCCGGTGCCGATCGATCGCCTGCAGCGCGGCCAACGGGTCGAAGCGGAACAGCAGCACCGTGGTGCAGCCCGCGTACACCGTCACGTCGATGCCCATCAGCATGCCGGCGATGTGATAGACCGGCGCGACCGCGAGCAGGACGTCGTCCTCGCGGACCTGGCCGCCGTCGGCGGTGGCCGCGGTCTTGAACAGCGCGTTGCGGTGCGTGAGCATCGCGCCCTTGGGCAGCCCGGTGGTGCCCGAGGTGTAGGTCATCAGGCAGACGTCGTCCAGGGCCACCGGTGCCACCGGCGCCACCACCGGCCGGGGCACCGCGCGGATCGCCTCGAGCAGGTCGGTGGTGCCCGCCGGGCGGGTGCGCGGGGTCTTCAGTTCGTCGGGCAGATCGATCGCCGGCTGCTCGGGGACCAGATCGGCATAGTGGGTGCAGAACACCTCGGTGACCTCGGTGGCGGCCTGCACGCTGGCGAGGATCGGGTGCAGGTTGTCGGCGGCCACCACCACCCGCGCACCGAGGTCCTTGAGCTGGTACTCGAGCTCGGCCGCCTTGAACAGCGGACCGCAGGGACCGACGATCGCCCCCAGCTTCTGGATCGCGAAGTGGGCGACGATGTACTGGGGGCAGTTGTTCAGGTACAGCGCGACACGATCGCCCGCCTTCACCCCCCGCGCGATCAGGCAGTGCGCGAACGCGTCGCTCCACTCGTCGAGCTCGGCGAAGCTGATCGCCCGTCCGTACCACAGGAAGGCGGCCTTGTCGCCGCGCTCGCGGGCGTGCCGGCGCAGGTACTCGTGCAGGCAGGTGGTGTCGCCCCGGTAGGTGGTGGGGTCGGGGATCGCGTGGGCGTTCGGCGTGTCGGTGGCGGGGGAATTCATCGTAGGACTCGGGTCGTCGTTCGCCGGATTCTATGCCGCGCCCTAAAATCGCCGGTTCGATCACGAGAGGAAACGGATGAGCGACGATTTCGACGAGAAGGTGCGCACCGGCAAGGCGCTGATGGAAGCGATGGGGAATTTCCACATCCTGTCCTGGGACCCGCAGCGGCGGGTGCTGCGCGCCGGCTTCACGGTGCGCCGCGAGTTCTGCCACACCAACGGAACGATCGCCCAGGGCGGCTTCGTGACCGCCTGGCTCGACGCGGCGATGGCCCACGCGGTGCACCACGACACCGACCAGCAGATCAACGTGGCCAGCCTCGAGATCAAGGTGAGCTTCCTGGAGAAGGTGGGGCCGGGGCCGGGCACGGTCGAAGGCCGCGTGGTCCGCCGCGGCAAGCGGGTGGCCTTCCTCGAGGCGTCGCTCTTCGACGGGCAGGGGCGGCTGGCGGCCACGGCCACCTCCACCGGCATGCTGATTCCGCTGGTCCGCTGAGCGCGCCACCCCGTCCCCGGGTCGACGCGTCTCCGCGTCGGCGCCCCGGGGCGGTGCGGGTTCAGCGGTCGATCACCAGCGTCAAGGGATCGAAACCCTCGAGCGCGAACCGCCAGGTCTGTCCCGGCTCGGGGAACTTCGACGTGACCATGCTGCCGAGGATCGCCACGTCGCCGGCGCGAAGCGGCGTGCCCCGGCCGGCCGCGTGCCGCGCGAGCCAGGCCAGCGCGTCCAGCGGGTGACCCATCAGGTCGGCGCCCCGGCCCTCGCCGACCGCCTCGCCGTCGACCGACACGCGGCCGCGCAGCGCGGCCAGGTCGATGCCGCGCCAGTCCTCCCGGCGTTGACCGAGGATGGCCCCCTCGTTCCAGGCGTTGTCGGCGATCATCGCGTGGGCCTGCCCGCCGAGCGCGGTGTAGTCGGCGCGGCGGTCGTCGACCAGCTCGAAGGCCGGACGAATCGCGCCGAGCGCCGCCTCGGCCATCGCCCGATCGCACAGGCCGTCCGGCGCGGGAAGATCGCGGGCCAGTTCGACCGCGATCTCGAACTCGAGCGCGAGCCGTCCGTAGGCCGACAGGCGCACGTGCGCGGGACCGCCGACCACCTGCCGCGACATCAGCCGACCGGCGATGGGCGCGTCCAGCCCCACCATCGCCTGCATCGCGGGGTTCGACAGTGCGATCTTCCATCCGATCGCCGGTCCGCAGTGGTGGGCCTTGCGCGCGACGAAGCGCGCCTGGGCACGGTAGGCCTCGTCGAGACTGCCCAAGCTCAGGCGCGCCGGCAGGTGGGCGTGAGGGCGCCGGCGCAGGTGCTGGTCGATCAGCCAGTCGGCGGCTCGGTCGGCGGTGGTGCTCATCGGTCCTCCGGTCGTGGGGCCGGCCATCCGGCCCGGCGGTCGGATGCCAGCCTATCACCCCGGCGACTGGCGCGGCATTCCGCCCCCGCGTCCGGACGCT